>Ga0256839_1000107_pt1 | contig 109670 bp, 71 predicted proteins | sample 354166metaG_FD_185968 | JGI IMG/M metagenome (GOLD analysis project Ga0256839, IMG submission 185968) | Hydrothermal vent microbial communities from Mid Atlantic Ridge, Atlantic Ocean - 354-166 | ecosystem: Environmental > Aquatic > Marine > Hydrothermal vents | place: Atlantic Ocean: Mid...
AAATGGTATGAATGAATAAGTGACCTGCCCCTCAACCCACAGGAAAATCTTTGCTCAGCACTCATGCTAAATCCCGACCCATAAGCTTTTTGGGGTCTGAAGGAGAGGTGGTTGGTCGAATGCTTACTGATCAATAGCATATGGCATGCAGTGCTATTTAGCTTAATAAGCAGCAAATCTGTTTGAAGATAAGTGTTTGTAACCGCTAAATAGCTAAGAAGGTGGTGCATCGTACAAGCCCAATGACGAGCTTGTGAACAAAAAAATAGGTGGCTATGCCAAAAGAGTGCAATGGAACATAGCCACCTTGTGTTCATTCGCGATTCAATTAGTGGAGCACGTTACGGGCTTTGCCAGCAGCTATGCCAATGAGATGCTTCATTCCAGGCGGGTTTTGCAGATGCTTTTTTCGGTTGCAGATAAGCCCGTCTTTCTTGTATGGCGTCGATGCGCGCGACTAACTCCCCCAAATGGGCTTTTGTGACGGGGTCACGCTGTTTTTTGCTATAGCGCAAGGCGTCTTTTTTGATTTGTTCGAGCGTAGCATGTGCCAGTGCCTTTGCATCAGTCAAGTCGTAGTCCGTACCGGTGCGTTGAATCAGCTCGGCCATTTGTTGCACGTAAGCACGTTGCAAATTGCGTGCAAAGCCATCGAGCGGATGGCCTTCGCTTAGCTCGGCAAATATAGCGCGGTGTGTATCGTCGAAAAGCTCGTGGAGCGTATAGGCCTGGGTGCCGTTTAGTGCTTCATTTTCCATCATGCGTTTGAGCCGGTCGGTGCGAAACAAGGTGCCCAATGCATATAGTTGTAGCCCTTTGATCTGGTCCATTGTGCCAACGGCACCGATGCGCGCCTGAATTTCTGGGTCAATGAGCCATTTGGGAGTACGCAGCACCTGTTCGTTGATGAATTGTACGGCACGCCGCTGTTTTTCTCGCGGCACGTGCATATACACAGCCCCGGGCTGATCTGTAGTCTTATCGTATTCATATACACCGCCCACGTTGTTGGCTACATGGCCGATGTATCGGCGGAATTGAAAGATGAGATTGCGATACAATTCTTTTAGGTTGGCGTAGTCCTTGCCGGGTTCAGCCGTCCACTCGATCAGGTGTGCGCGAATTCGCTTGAGGTTCGCAATACCTAATTCGCTGGCATATACGGCATCATCTCCAAGATCTTCTGTTTGTGCACTGGGATCTACAACTAATCGCTGCTGCTGGCCATAGCGATAGATAGGATCATCTGCTCGGGCTAAAATCATTTGGTGTAGTTGCGCCTTTTCTTCTTCCACATCTTCAACATCGGGGAAGTAAGTGTATCCGTACATGATGGCCCACTCGTCATAAGGGCCGATCTTGGGCATTAGGCCAGCACCTTGATCTTCAGGCTGTGCCACATAGTTGAAGCGCGCGTAATCCATGATGGAAGGCGCTACACCCATGCGTTGGACGAAGCCAGGAGCACGCAGCGAATCGACGGGATAGGCGGGGCTGGCACCCATGTTGTGAGGCAACCCTAAGGTATGCCCTACCTCATGCGCTGCCACAAAGCGGATCAGCTGCCCCATGAGCTCTTTTGAGAATTTCACCTTGCGTGCCTGTGGATTGACCGCTGCTGTTTGGATGAAAAACCAGTTGCGTAGCAAGTTCATCACGTTGTGGTACCAAATGATGTCACTTTCCAAAATCTCACCTGTACGTGGATCGTGTACGTGTGGCCCCATCGCATTTTGGATGTCGGTAGCTACGTAGCGAATTACCGAATAGCGCACATCTTCGGGGCTCCATTCGGGGTCTTCCTCAGGGCTGGGAGGATCTTTGGCTATAATGGCATTTTTGAACCCTGCTCGTTCGAAGGCCTTTTGCCAGTCTTCTACTCCTTGCTTGATATAGGGGCGCCATTCTTCTGGCGTCGCTGGATCGATGTAGTATACAATTGGCTTTACGGGCTCTACTAATTCACCACGCCGATAGGCTTCTATATCCTTGGGCACTAAGCGCCAGCGCGTAATGTAACGCCGCTTGGCAGCTTTTTGCTCGTCCAGTCCGTAGTCGAATTGTTCGATGGAAAAATAGCCCACACGACTGTCGTATAGCCTGGGTTGCATGGGCGTTTCAGGTAGCAAAATAAAAGATTGATTCATCTCTACCGAGAGGGTAGCAGTTGTCCGGTTAGCGGGCAATTTTTCACCTGCCCGATAGGTCAGTACGTGGCGTATCTCTAGATTTTGTGGATATGCGTGCATCCAAGATATAAAACTTCGTTTGCTGTCTAAGCCTTTAATGCCAAACCGCTTGGAAGTGGACTCATTCAGTGCACCCAACATCGGTACGTTTGTAGTGAATAGCTTGGTAGGATCAAATACAATAGCTGAACTGTCTGCATTGTAGCAGACCACATCAAAAGTCATGATGACTGGCTCGAAATTGTTGTTGCGTACCGATTGGTAGATAGGTTTATCCGGATCAGCTACTGCTGTGTAGGAAACCGAGCGCAAAATCACTTTGCCATCGTGCAGCTGAAAGCGAATTACTTGCTGGGGGCGGCTCTTCATACCTGCACCGCCAAAATTTAGACCCTTGACATGACCCGAAATGCGGCTGACTACGAGTATTTCTTTTTCCAATAACGATTGGGGCAGCTCCCAATAGTACTTCTGTGCTACTTTGTGTACAATGATCAATCCTGAGTCGGTTACGGCTTCCGCTGTGATAATGTCTTCGTATTTTTTCTCCTTTTTTTGTTTTCCATTTTCAGTTTTTTCTCGGCTTTTAGCTTTTGCCTCCTGTGCGTGGACAACGCCCGGCAGCAATATGGCACCAATTAGCATGCTAAGTGCCAGGGTAAATGTAGCTCCTTTCATAGTCAAGTGATTTTACTTTAGCTATGGGCTATAACTAACGTGATGGAGATAAGCAAAATATCTGGGCAAATAAACGACAACTTTTCATTTCATTGACTGAACGCTGCTAAAGACTACCCGTACCTTGTCAGAATGGCGTAACCCCTATCGTTAGGATCTTTGAGTGTAGCTCTTTTACCTCTAAAATTTGCCATATAGATCAGAATGAAAAACCAATGCAGTGACTGTGAACAGCTAAAACCCACTTGACCACTAAGCGCATAGTGACGAGTGTGATGATCATTTTAATCTTTGCCAATGTGTGGCAATATTACACTTGTCACCACGAGCTTCAGACCCTCCAACAGGCAATCGCTCAACAGCAAATTGCCCGAACAACAACTACAAGCAGTTGTGGTAGTACACATCTGAGCACTGCCCAGCCAAATGACGTGCCCGTTCGTATGGGCGGTGCATAGCGCATGACTGCGCGACAACTCCGATGAAATCAACCAATACTTTTATCAATTGATCTGAGAAGAGCCATTCCAAGAGATCTTACTGGTCGCTACCAACAAAAAACACAAAGCACATCCCTTTGCCGAGCTTTCTCCAGCTCAGCTTTTACTCTACGAAGACATCCTTTGGGCACGTAGGTCAACAAAATCTCTATTACTTTGGCAGCCCCCTTGTTTAACTTGCGTCAAAAAGCTGGATGGCAACATTGGTAGTTGCTTATCGCACAGAAGTGGCCTTGACACAAAGGCCAACATCTGCTGCTATTTCATCGCTTATCACAGATGTATACACATGCTCCTGAAAAATAAAAGGCACCTATGCCAAAACATAGGTGCCTAATAGTAGTAAATGGAAACGGATCACTCTCTCTGATCATTCGTTTAAGTGCCAATCATATTCGAGAAAGAAAATTTTGGCGTTGGGCTGAAGCTTTACCTCACTATAGCGGTTGATGTAGCTGATCAGGTCACCAAAATCGGATCGATACCACTCGAATATTTTGGACAATGCAGCCTTTGTAGGTGTAACCCGATTAAAGGCCGGATTGTTGATAAAGCGCTGTGCACGTTGGTCCAAAACCTCATCCAGATTATCTGGGGTAAAAGCTCGATTGTAGAGGGGAGGGCACGAGCGGGCCGCACAGTTGACGGCAAAGTGGATGCGTGCATCGCCATAGCGCTTGCGCAAAATCTCGTGCTCAATCTCATTGAGTGAATAGCGTTTGTCCCCCAGCTCAATCCATCGCACATCCCAAGGGTTGCCTTTGTGTATGTCGCGGATGCTCGTTACGGGATAGTGATCCAGTATCAATTTGACGGTAAAAGCATTGTAGGCATTAATCCAGTATGCCATGGCAGCAGTACGACTCCAACTGACATCGGGAACGTGGCTGGCCAATTGCGCTAGATATTTCTCTAATTTACCCTTGGCTGCCAGCATCTCCTTGTATTTGACATGACCCTCATGGCTGACATATCGCTTGAGCAACTCGTCCCACAATGCATGGCTAAACGGCACTTTGTCAGTATCTTCGACTATTGATGAGATAGGGCTGTTCCCGTCCTCCCAACCCCTCACTACATGGGTGTCATCGGCATTGATCGATGGCATGTACCATAACAAGAACAGGGCATATATCACTTGGAGCATCATTTTTTATGGCTTTTAATCATCCTTACGAAGAAAAGAACTCATGAGGTTGTCTCTATATTGTAAGTATAGACAAATGCATACCGTATGTATGTGTTTGATTTTCGTTAAGAGCTAAAGTGTTTTCAAGAATGTAGCTTTGCTGCAAACACCCTAGTGATTGTTGTGTAAAAAATTGTCCATGTCTGTAGTAGTATCGCATCTGACAAAAACCTATGACGCCCAAAAAGCTGTAGATGACATTTCGTTCGAAGTGCGCAAAGGCGAAATAGTCGGGTTCTTGGGGCCCAATGGCGCAGGCAAGTCCACTACGATGAAAGTGTTGACTTGCTATTTCCCACCTACTCAAGGTACAGTTACAGTATGTGGCTACGATGTAGATACCCAGTCAATCGATGTGCGTCGATGTGTAGGCTACTTGCCCGAACACAACCCTTTGTACAAAGACATGTATGTACGCGAATATCTCCACTTTGTAGCGGGTGTATATCACATAACTCACCCTACGCGCCGCGTTAATGAACTGATTGAAATGACCGGCTTAGGCCTTGAACAGCACAAAAAAATTGGGCAACTCTCCAAGGGATATCGCCAACGCGTAGGCCTGGCACAGGCAATGATGCACGATCCGGAGGTGCTCATTCTCGACGAACCCACCAGCGGGCTAGATCCCAATCAGTTGGTAGAAATTAGACGCTTGATTAAAAACTTAGGTAAGGAAAAGACCGTGCTATTCTCTACCCACATCATGCAAGAAGTACAGGCTCTTTGTGACCGGGTGCTCATCATCGATCGAGGACGCATTGTAGCTGATGATACGATCGAGGGTCTTCAACACCGGCTAACAGGTCAAGTACGCATACACGTCCACGTACGTGGAACAGCAGCAGTGAGCGATTGGCAAAAAATTGCAGGTGTACGTAATGTGTATGACAAAGGTCAGGGTCACTTCCAGCTTGTCGCTACCACTGAACGGGACATACGAGCAGAAATTTTTCAACTCGTGGTTGAAAATGGATGGGTGCTACTCGAACTGTATCGCGAAGATTTTAGTGTAGAAGATGTATTCCAACGGCTCACCTCCCAAACAGCCCAAGTATGAGATGGATTCCTTTCTGCTGGTTCTTTTGGAGCTATTGCTACAACGTCGGTCTGTGGGCTCAAGATACGGCACAACTTAATAAATATTTTCGCTTCACCGATGGCGTATACTTGAGCTGGAATGCCTTTCGGCAAAACCGGCCCGAATGGCCCGCACAAGAGCTCAGCATGCTGGCTTTTACCAACCCCAAAAACAAACGCACAGTAGTAGAATGGATTCGCACTCGGCAGGACCAAAACCTACCCATTGACTCAATAATTGTATTGGTGCGTCAAGGAGTGCCCTTCCTCGCATTGCCTTCAGCATGGACCGGTGACACCATCGTAACTTTTGTGCCGCTCAAGGTGCGGGGGAAAATTTGCTATCTCACCTATCCAGACACCGAGCTCGAAGTGCGTACTTTTGCCGCCTTTAATCCAAAAACTGGGCGCCCTTTCCGTCGAGCTGTTGTACAGCGATCGAAAGATGTAATCCGACAGAAGATTGTGTTTTTTCCTACAGGGGAAATATTGGACTTTACCAAAGAGAACTTGCGCAAACTCGTAGCCGATGACCCCACTGTAGCAGCTATGATCGATGCATTGCCTGAACGTGCCACTGATCAACAACTCTACCACATACTCATTACCTATGACTCGCGTCATCCAGTTTGGCTGCCCATTAGCCCTCGCATGCAAGGCGAGTAATTGTGTGTTTCCTTGTGTGCTTTTTGCCGAAAGGCAAAATAGAATGCCTTATATATGTTCATTGTTTGACTAAGGGGACGAAGTACCGATCAGCACGCCATTTCATGACGAGCATATACACGCCCTGTGGCAAGTCACTCAATGGCAATCGTTGCTGTTGCCCCGAGTGCATGGTAAAAGGCGCCATAATAGACTTGCCCCGTACGTCGTAGATCTGTAAGTGTACATCAGGTGCTGTTGCGTCAATTTGTATCCACAGTTCGTCTTCAAATGGATTGGGAAATATTTTTATCCTAAAGGGCAAAATCTCCAATGTCACCACTGGCGGTGTTTCCACAACTACGGAGTCGATACCGGTGCATCCGTACGCATCAGTGATGGTGACGCCATAGGTGCCAGGGGGAAGGAGCGTGATGAGCGAGTCGGTACTGCCGTTGCTCCATAACCAAGCGAATGGCGGCATGCCGTTGAGTGGTTGGGCCCATGCCGTGCCGTCTTGGCAAGTGGGGCAGGTAATGGCGGTGGCTTGCGCCAAAACTTGTAACTCGTAGCAGGGCTCAGAATCCACAACGACAGAATCGATGCCTGTGCATCCGTACGCATCGGTGATGGTGACGCCATAGGTGCCAGGGGGAAGAAGCGTGATGAGCGAGTCGGTACTGCCGTTGCTCCATAACCAAGCGAATGGCGGCATGCCGTTGAGTGGTTGGGCCCATGCCGTGCCGTCTTGGCAGGTGGGACAGTTAGTGGTGGTAGCTTGCGCCAAAACTTGTAGTTCGTAGCACGTAAAAGGCTGTACGATAACTGTATCAGCTGTCGTACAGCCCACACCATCAGTGATGGTAAAGGAATAGTTGCCAGGTAACAGTTCATTGAGTGTCCAAGAAGTGTCGCCAGTGTGCCAAAGAATGTGATAAGGTGGCACTCCACCACTAACCGTTACACTTATCTGTCCATCAGATTGGCTAGGCGCTGATTGGCCTATACTGGACCAATAAGCCAAGAGGCGTGGGGGCGATTCGATGATTATCGAATCTTGCCACATACAATTGGTCGCATCGGTAATAGTCAGCCAATACGTACCTGCACATACATTGGCCAGATATGCCGTGGTGTCATTAGTATTCCAGTGGTAGGTGTAAGGTGGAGTTGCATTGTGCACTGTATCGATTTGAATCGATCCATCGCAACTGTTGGCACAAGAAGCAGAGTCAAGGCTTAGATCCACCCAAATGCTGTCGCACAGAAAGGGCTCGATGAAAAAGGAGTCTATCGTTACACATCCCATGCCGTCTACCACTGTTACTTCGTGCCATCCCGGAGCTAACCCCGTGACCATGGACGTGCCATTTATCCCCGTACTCCACGAATAGCTGTAAGGCGCAATACCGCCACTGGCTATTACTTGAGCCGTACCATCGGCAAGTAGATAACCTGTTTCATCTGTGGTAATGACCTCAAGTGTTAAAGGAAGTGGATCGATTAGTATCGCTGAATCGGTATCGGTGCAGTTTTTCGAATCGGTCATCGTAATGTAATAGATGCCTTCACATAGCGCGTATAGTGTGCTACTGGTATCGCCCGTGTTCCATTCGTAATTAAAAGGTGCCACCCCATTGGTCATGCCGATTACGGTGGCCATTCCATTACAGCTATCTGTACATGTAGGAGCAACCTGGTTGATTTGTATGTCTACATCGGGGCATTCAAATGCAAGGACAATGACCATTTGAAAAGCTGTACAACCACGTGCATCGGTAACCAAGACAGTATAATTGCCAGGTGATAGCGAATTAATGGTAAACGTAGAGTCGCCCGTGCTCCATAGGACTTCATAGGGTGGCGTGCCCCCTTGAGGAGCTACAGTAGCTGTCCCATCATTGGCCTGGTAAGCTGTTTCGGGTGTGGCCGTTGCGTTGGGTATCAAGGGGGCAGGTGATAATAGACTGACCGAGTCTATTACGGAACAATTGACGGCGTCCGTCACGGTCACCGTCCATGTGCCAGCACACAATCCACTTAGCTCGGGTTGCGTGCTGTTATTGCTCCACATGTAAGTGAAAGGTGCTACCCCGGAAGTAACTTCCGAGATGAGGATGTGCCCATCACAGTTGTTGGCACAGCTAATCGAATCGATAGTAAACGCGATCTCCAGAGTTGGACAGATAAAAGGCAATACCTCTACACTGTCTATTACCGTACAACCTTGGCTGTCAGTTAAAGTAAGATAGTACCATCCCGGTGCCAACGGACTGATAGTCGTTGTCGTATCACCCGTGTGCCATGTAAAGGAGAAAGGAGGCACTCCGCCACTGAGTATCTCAGCACTCACACTGCCATCTTGCGCACCATTGCTCGATTCATGGGTGGCTGTGAGTTCTAAAATGATAGCTGGTGGTTCTTCGATTTCAAAGGCACCTATACTCGTGCAGTTGCTCTGATCGGTAACGGTAACTGAATAGGTGCCAGCACACAGTGATCCGAGTGTAGCAGTAGTGTCGCCGGTATTCCAAATAAAATGAAGCGGGGCTTGGGCATTGACAACAGAGTCTATGGAGATGCTCCCATCGCATATGCTGTTACAGCTCATATGGGATATTGTAGCAAAGGTGGTCAAAGGCAAACAGCCAAATTCATCTATGACCACTTCTGTCGAATCCGTACAACCGTGCACGTCCGTCACGGTGACAGAATATACACCGGGAGCTATAGGACCAATTTGCTGGGTAGTATCGCCTGTATTCCAAAGATAGCTATAGGGAGGAGTGCCTCCCGATGCTTGAACTGTGGCTGTGCCGTCATTGGCTTGGTAGGCCGTTTCTGGCGTACTCGTAGCACTTACCACTAATGGAGGAGGTGCCGCTACCAGTATACTGTCTAGGTATGTGCAATTGAGCGAGTCAGTAACGGTTAGCGCATAGATGCCGGCGCAAAGCAATTGAACAGTGGCAGTGGTATCGCCCGTGCTCCAAAGATAGCTGATCGGAGGAGTGGCTGCACTCATAGCAATCACTGATATGGCACCATCGCAGGCATCGTGACAAGTAGGTACAGTAAGTTGGTATTGGCCACTCATGTTGGGGCAGACGAACTGGGCTATCTCTATCGAATCAGTTTGGGTACAGCCATGTGCATCTGTAAGTGTGAGTGTATACCAACCAGGTGCCAAATTGAATATTTGTGCAGTAGTGTCTCCTGTACTCCAAGTATAGGTATATGGGGGAGTGCCACCGCTGGCAAATGCCGATGCAGTCCCATTTTGAAAACCAAATCCCGTCTCATCAGTGGCTGTCAGTATAAGTTGTAGTGTAGGTGGTTCGCCAATTGAAAAAGTGTCGGTAATGGAACAGTTGAGCGAATCGGTAATGGTCACGAAAACGGTGCCCGCACATAAGCTGTCAGCTGTAGTTGCCTGATCGCCATTGCTCCATAGAAAGGTGTAAGGGGCAAAACCTCCCATGATCGAACTAATAGTCACTTGGCCTTCACAGCTACCCGCACAAGATACATCTGTGATTTGCGCGTTGACACTCAGTTCGTTGCAGTCAAATGCCAGCACCAGGGCAGAATCAATGAGGCTACACCCCCCAGCATCTGTCACAGTGAGTACATAAGTGCCAGGACTTAAACTATCGATGAGAGCAGTGCTATCGCCAGTGTTCCATAAAAACTGATATGGTGGAACTCCACCATAGACACTCGCTTCGATCGAGCCATTTTGTGCTTGGTTGGCGCTTTCGTGCTGCACGTTGAATTGTACAGTAAGGCCTATTGTATCGACTATTGCAATAGTGTCAACCCATGTACAATGGAGCGAATCGGTAACGGACACCGTCCAGATACCCGCACATAAGCTATCTGCCGTACCCGTGCTATCGCCATTTTGCCAAAAGTAGGTGAGGGGAGGGGCTGCACCCACTACGCTATCTATTGAGGCTACTCCGTTGCACAGTGTAGGACATGTGGCATGCGTGATTGCAGTATGAATTTGGACAGGTGGACAGGTGAAGGAATCTACTACTACGGTATCAGTAGCAAAACATCCTAACAAGTCGGTTACGATCACCCAGTAGGTACCCGGTGCTAAGCTATCAATAGTGGCAGTAGTGTCTCCGGTATTCCAGCTGATCAGCCAAGGGGAAATCCCACCCGAATAGGTGACTGTGGCAGTACCATCGTGAAATTGGTAGCCCGTTTCAGGAGTAGCCATAGCACTGACTGTAATGTCTACAGTGTCTATGAGCAAAAAGGAATCTACTGTGCTACAGTTTGTCGCATCCGTCAGTGTAAGGGTATAGAGCCCGGCACATAGCTGTGTCAGATCATTGGTAGAATCGCCTGTATTCCATGTATAGGTGAGGGGAGGAGTGGCGTTGCTCACATCGAGTATTTGTATGCTACCTGTACAACTGTCTGAGCAAAATGGATGATTCACTGAGTCGAGTAGAATGAGCTCGGGACAGACAAAAGAGTCTACTACTCCAGAGGCAGAGATAGCACACCCTTGTGCATCAGTGACCGTTACCGTGTAGATACCAGGGGCTAAACCGGTAATCGTCGCACTCGTATCACCTGTTTGCCATTGGTAGGTATAGGGTGTTGTGCCACCTGTAGCGATAGCTGTAGCTGTACCGTCTTGAGCACCATATGCCGTTTCATCTGTCGTCGATACACTCACAGTAGGTCCTGGTAAGACGTAAACAGTGGTAGATGCCGTATCGCTGCAACCATTGAAATCGAATACTGTGACCGTGTAAGTGGTAGTAGTGGAAGGGCTTGCCCAAGGCTCAGCAACATAGGGGTTGCTCAGCCCCTCAGCAGGTGACCAGCGATATTGCACGCCACCACTGGCAGTCAGTTGTACAGAATCGTTGCCACAGATGAACTGACTAGGGTTTGTCGAAGCACTTACGCCTACTGTGGTAAACGATTCCTGGTAGCATCCCGTCGCACTACCATATTGGTTGTAAGGGGTAATCGTCACATAAATGGTAGAGAGGCAGGGCAATAAACCTGGGGGGTCATATATAGTGCTCGTTCCTACATTGAGATTATTGGCAATGTCGGTACAGCTAGGACAGGTACCTACAGTGAGCAGGTAACCATCGGCATTACCCACGGGGTTCCAAGCCAATATAGCAGTGCGAGGCACGTTAGTCGATCCATTGGACGGGGTTTGTAAAAACGTACAGCCAGGAGGTGGGTCTTGGGTGGTCCATTGAGCTACATAGTTTGACAGTATACCGCCGGCATAAATGAATTCGCCTGCGGCATATAAAGTGTTACTCCCATTATGCCATAGGCTGTATACCCAATCGTCAGTACCTCCTCCCAATTCGGACCAACTACTTCCATCCCATTGGGCAAGGTAATTAGCTGGGCTATTCCCTGCTAAGGTGAACAATCCTCCTGCGTATATATTCCCCATAGGATCTGTAGTAATATCGAGGCACCAAAAGTTGAGCCCTGTGCCTAGATTACTCCAAGTGCCGCCATTCCACTGCGCGATGCGAAAGGCATTTTGACCTCCTGCTTGCGTGAAATCACCACCTGCATATACCATACCTGTAGCGCTAATATGTATGGTATAACAGTTATTGTTGAGGCCTGAGCCCAATGCAAAAAAAGTGTTGCCATTCCATTTGGCAATTCGGCTAGTGCCAATTGAGCCCGCTTGTGTAAAGGAGCCACCTAGGTATACATTGCCCACAGCATCAATAGCTAGGGCGTATGCTTCACTATTGAGGCCTGAACCCAACGAGCTCCAACTCGAGCCATTCCATCGGGCCACATAGTTGGCCGATATGCCACCGGCTTGAGTGAAGTCGCCCACTACGTAGATATCTCCATTGGGAGCGATACCTATGTCGTAAGCTGGCCCATTGAGCCCAGAGCCCAAAGAGCTCCAGCTCGAACCATTCCACTTGGCTACGTAGTTGACTGTTTGGTTGCCAGCTAAGGTGAAATCCCCTACGATGTATACGTCGCCATTATTAGCAATAGCAATGCTCCATACGTCGTCATTGACGCCAGGCCCAAGGGCCTGCCAGCTTGAACCATTCCATTTGGCCACGTGGTTGACAGTTATTCCACTTGCCTGAGTGAAGCTACCACCTGCGTACACTTGTCCACTGGCATTTGCAACTACTGCCATACAGGGGCCATTTAATCCTGTACCCAGAGGGCTCCACTCTAGTGGAATAGGGCTATGTCTATTGACAAGAGTTGCATTGTGGGTGTATTGCCATTGTGCTTGAAGCCAGGCTTTTAATGGGTGCGTAAAAGCCTTGGCCTGAAGAGTGCCTAACCCCAATAGCACACTTGGCATGATTGCATAAAGAACAAAATAGCTCCAGAGAAAGTATATTCTCCTCTTGTTCGTGTTTGTTGTCATAGTATTCCTTCATTCCTGCAAGGCCACATTCCCACGTGTTTGTCCTGAATACATTGAGCATTTACCTGTTACCTGATCGAAGGGGGGCAGTGAGAAAGTGTTGTAACATATTGAAGGGGTAGGATTACAAAAGTATGCTAATTTTAGATAAATATATAATCATAAGATTAATTCGTATGTGTTTACGTTTTTATATGTGTACAAGTTTCATTTGTAATGTAATTTAGATGCTTATTTTTTTAACCTAAAAACTCTTGATTTGTGACTTTCTTGCGCCTGTTCAGCATATGGACTTTATGTGTGGGGTATTTGGGCTATTCGCTTTTAGCCAAGTTCCTCAGGCTTCACATTACTACTATGTAATTGGCACGATTCCGGACACCTACTCCATGGCTGAATAGTTGATACAACGAAGTTTGGGGTATAGCTTACGAGCAAAGAGAACATGCGATAGTAGGGTTTACCTTTGGAATCTACTTTATAGATGTAACAGATAGCCTCAATTGTTTGCCCTTGCCTACCATGACAGTGGCAGGAGGTGCACAAGGTAGTGGGTTGTTCACCGCGAATTGAAGCATTATCAGCACTATCTTGGCCGTGGCTGACGAAAGTGCAAGTACATTGCAAGTGATCGACTTTAGCGTTGCCCCAATTCGTGCAAAGTAGTGTATGACGACGATGAGTTTGTGCACACAGCGCATAACCTTTTTTATCGATACAGTTACTACAGTCAAGCTCCATCTAAGTAGGGATAACTCACCACCAGGTGGTTTTTCTGTGCGCATCCTATTACTTGTTACTTGATGATCCGGAACCACCTCAATTGTTGGTTTCTTATCCTACGGACAGCCTTTACATTCCCTATGTACACAAGCTATACGTGCGCCATGATACGGCCTATTTGAACTGCGGTAATAGTAGTCTGTATGTAGTTGATTTTACTGATCCGTAGAATCCAGTCTTGTTGGGTACGATGGCTAACTATTCTGTTGTAGGCTACAACTATTCGAGATGGTTGTCGGATGATGGCGAATACTACTTTTTATGTGATGAAACGCATGGGTCGCCCGTTAAAGTAGTGGATGTGAGTGATCTTTCCGATATGCATGTAATTGCCCCCATGGATGGAGCAGTGTTTCTTCTTGTCTTTCACGTAATGTGCTGATCCATAACGTGTTGTTTCACTTGTCGTATTATTATGATGGTCCGCACGTGGGCGATGTGAGCGATTCGTTTCATTCGCTTCACATTGCCGCCTGTGATACATATGATGATCCAGATGGCTTTTCCTAAAAAGGAGCGGTGTGTTTCTTTTGCCTCCCGACAAAGTTCTCCTTAGATGTGATACAAATCGACACGTTAGAGCGCCAACTGACGCTTACCTATACTTGCCTATACTTGGCCTAGTTCTGGCCACTGGTTTTTGAGCATGGGATGACATCCATGCCGCTACAGTTCCCTTGAGGTTATAGTGTATGGTGTACCTGAAGTGCAATTATACCCAAACCGAAATGGTTTGGGACATTTACGACTCGCAAACGGGCAAAAGATAGGGAGTTTGGGAGGCTGACGCCTTCCAACCCACTTCGCCATGAGTGTACTTATGCCAGTAGCAGGTAGTATCATAAGTGAAGATACTATTCGTAGGAAGGATTGTGGGCTGATTCCTTTTTGCTACAAATGGCCACTGATAGCGCTAACTTTAACAGTCAAATAATTTGGGAGGTGCCTACTGTGCAAAATGGTTCAAATTGCTGGCCAACGGTTTGTTGCCCCAAGAGCAGCAGCTTTATTGTGCGTGGTAGCTGCCAATACTTGTGAGAGTGCGCGTAGTGTCGTCCGCTCTTTTGTGGTAAATAGCACCTACCTCGGCCACGGATAAGACCTTTGCGCAACGCTTTATCTGTTTTCCCGATCCTGTTAGCATGTCCAGGGCAGTGCAGCTGACATTGCCTCGAGAAAATTGGGAACCGCAAGTACTTGGCAGCTTGGGTACAAGCTTGCAAACGCATGTGCTGAATAGTCATTTGCAGGAATATGTACTCGAAGTGGCGCATTTGCCGAAGAGCGTGTATTGGTTGGCATAGCTATGGTCGTAGAGGGCAAAAGGCTTGTCATAAGCTGCTCATTGCTCAATGAGCAGTATAACTCAGGTTTTTGCTACCTTTCGGCCTATGTGCTTCTTTGAGGCTCACCGACAAGTCGCTTTTTCACCATTCAATGAAAGCGACCATGGATCCTCTTTCCGATGTACTTACTACACACAAGCGCTTGATTTCACTTGATGCGTTTCGTGGATTCACCATTATTGGCATGGTAATCGTCAATGATCCTGCCAGTTGGAGTCATGTATATCCTCCTTTGCGGCACGCGGCTTGGCATGGATTGACGCCTACTGATCTAGTCTTTCCCTTTTTTTTGTTTATCATGGGCGTGTCGATTACATTGGCCTTTACACGCAGGTTGCATCAGGGGCTTCCTCCCAAGGCATTTATGGGGAAGATTCTTCGACGCACGCTCATTTTGTACTTGCTTGGTCTGTTCTTGTGGCTCTGGCCCGAGTTTGACTTTTCCCACATCCGTTGGACTGGGGTGCTGCAGCGCATAGCTATGGTATATGGTGCGTGTGCCTTTCTGTTTCTCTATACGAGTTGGCGCACTCAAGTGCGTATAGGTGTGTCTATATTATTGGCCTATTGGTTGGTGATGTGTTTTGTGCCTTTGCCGGGGCATGGTCAGGTAATGTTAGAGCCTGGAAAAAACATTGCTGCTTGGGTAGATCAGCTATTGCTGCCCGGTTATATGTGGCAAAAAACGTGGGATCCTGAAGGTATCCTGAGCACTTTCCCAGCTATTGTAACAGGTATTACGGGGATGTTGGCAGGGCAGTTGTTACTTCGGCCCGTGCATGTGCATACGCGCATTATGTGGTTGATGTTAGCAGGTTTTTTTAGTTATGTAGCAGGTGCAGTTTGGGATTGGTTTTTCCCTATCAACAAAAACATCTGGACCAGCTCCTATGTATTGTACACTTCGGGTTTGGCAGCTATGACCTTTGGGGCATCAATTTGGTTGGTCGATGTCAAGCAAATAAAGAGTTGGACGTGGCCAGGAGTAGTCTTTGGGGCCAATGCCATCACGGCTTATGTACTGCACTCCCTGCTCAACTTCCCGTTCCGACATCCTTTTATTCCCACAGCTACGGGCAAGCGCTCTATTGTGTCGCTGTTTTTCGACACGTTCGTGCACTGGGGGCTTGCCCCTGAGTTGGTTTCGCTTTTTTGGGCATTGCTCTATACAGCAATTGTGTTTATTCCTGTGTGGTGGTTGTACCACAAGCGCATTTACATTAAGATATGAGTTGGTGGGGGGACCTTGCATCAAAAAAGTGCGGCGATGAGGCCATTTATGACCTACATTGCCGCACTGTGCTATCCTTGAGTTTTGGCACTGTACTTAGGCACAGGAAGTTCGCGTTTACCAATGGGTGATGGCTACAATACGGCCATGGTCTTCAAGATCGCTGGGATTGACGAATACGACTTCACTGTCTTTTTTCTGCAAGACGGTTTCGATGATGTCGTCGACTAAGTCTTTATGTGGGGTAAACCCATCAGGAGCTTGTGTGCCTAGCATCAGCTCATAGGGGTTTGCATTGCTCACAGCAGCTGGTTGGATAAACTTTCGCTCTACGCCTAAGATGAAGATGCGTTGTTCCACTGCTGCTTTCCACACATCTTGAGTGCCTGTGGCAATGCGCTTGTTTTTAAATGCTTCTTCGAGCTCTTCTTTGAGAAATTGGGCGCGGCGTTTTTCAACCCACTCTTGGACGTATGGCCACACGAGCTTACCTACTTGGCCTACTGTGAGAAACTCGTAATTGCCCTTGATTTCGGAAGCTACCTGTTTGCCTAGGTTGGTTGTATTTCTGAAATAGCCCAAGTTTTTCTCTGTACCCATCACGAACAGGGGCGTATGAGGAGTTTGTTCCAAGATTTCTTCTACCTGTTCGGCAATGCGTTTGAAATATAGCTTGCGCGTTTCGACTTCCTTTTTTTCCTGGTCGTAGCCACCAATGCGCCATCGGTATAGGCTTCCATATTCTTTCCGTCGGGTCGTAAAAGCGTTGTCGTAAGAGGGCATGAAGAAGTCCGTCTCAGCATAGAGCTTATCCTCAAACCCGAAGTATAGCTCGGTGTTTTTCATACTGAGTTTCAGCACCCAGTAAGTAGTGAGTCGGTTGAGCGTGAAGATTAAATCGCGCACTTCAAAAGTGGTATCTACCACGACTTTTTTTGCCGTAGTAAAGGGTAGCTGGAAGGTAGTAATGTCGTCTTCGTCGATAAAAGCCACAAAGGTGCCGCCACCAGCGTGAAAGTCGATTTCTTCTTCGAAGCGCTTAAACTGTTCGCGCATCTTCAACGCCAGATCGCGGTCAATCGGGTATCGTGCCACTTCATCTCGTGCCTCTTTTAGTGCATCTTTTATACTGATGAAGTTTTTCTTTTGGTTGGAAAAGCCTTCTTCTAAAGGTACGACAATGGAAACGGCACAAAGCTTTTCTACACCTATAAAGCTTCTCAGTGCATCGCGTAATTGGTTAATCATGGCTTTTGTTTTTGCTCAAGGCTTTACCAAGTATCATGCCTTTGAGCAGGAATGGATTTATTACTGCAATTCTGTCTACTTTTTGCTTAAGGTACATGTCAGTTTGCCACCTTGTCGGGAAGTTTGTCGGGGCAGTTTTTGCTTTTCGTACACCATATTGGGTGTAAAAGTCTGGACAGTCCCCCCAAGTGCTAGCCCCTTTACTCCAGGTTCTATTTCCATGGGTGCGTTTAAGGAATGCTTTATTTAGCTACAACGATGAACTTGTTTTTCTTGCCCATTTCGATGAGGAGGTATTTGCCGTGCAGCAGTTGTTCATGCGTGATGATGTGGTCTATGCGCAGCATCTTGACCTTATTGATGTTTACTGCTTTGTTTTGAATCATACGTCTGGCTTCACCCTTTGATTTGGCAAAGTCGGTTAGGTCGGTGAGCAGTTCGATGATCGATACACCTCCGTCTTGAAACAGATCGCGGGGCACTTCGGCAGCGGGTATTTCGCGTGCTACGGCTCTGAGGTCTTCTGGACTCAAGGAGCGCAGAAAGTGCTCATCAGCTTTCCGATTGAACAAGAGCTCAGATACGCGCAGTACCGATTCGTAGGCTTCCTGTGAGTGGATGCGTATGGTGAGCTCTTCGGCCAGCAGTCGTTTGATGGTTTGTGGGTCATTGGCCAAATCGCGTTCCATTTCCAGTATCTCTTCTTTAGCCTTTAGGCTAAAATATCGGAGATACTTAGGCAAATCGGCATCGGCGGCATTGATCCAGAATTGATAGAATTGATAGGGGGAAGTCATGGCAGGGTCGAGCCAGATGTTGCCCTGCTCGGACTTGCCAAATTTGCTACCGTCGGCTTTTGTGAGCAAGGGAGTAGTCACGGCATAAGCCTTTTGCCCCAAATTGCGCCGGATAAATTCAGTGCCTGAAGTGATGTTTCCCCATTGGTCGGAGCCACCCATTTGGACCGTGCAGCCTTCTTCTAAATACAGCCGCTGGAAATCGTAGGCTTGTAACAGCTGGTAGCTGAACTCGGTAAAACTCATGCCCGTTTCGAGGCGCTTGGCTACACTTTCTTTGCTCAGCATGTAATTGATGGTTAGTGTTTTGCCCACTTCTCTGAGAAAGCGTAGCACGTTCATGTCTTTGTAAAAATCCAGGTTATTGCGCATAATGGCCTTGTTGGGCCCTTCCTCGAAATTAAGTAGCTTGTAGAACTGCTGGCGCTGACGCTCGAGGTTGGCATCCAGCTCCTGTTCGGGCTTCAGCTCGCGCTCCTTGTCTTTACCTGAGGGGTCGCCAATGCGTCCAGTAGCACCTCCTATTAGAACAATAGGTTTGTGACCAGCCTGCTGAAAGAGCGTGAGGATCATGATCTGTACATAGTTGCCGATAGTGAGACTGGGTGCCGTGGGGTCGAAGCCAATGTAGCCTGTACGCATGCCCGATCGCAAATGCGCTACTACACCAGGAGTCATATCGTGTAGCATGCGCCGCCATCTCAGTTCCTCAATGAAATCCATAATAGCTGTTTTTCAGGTGCGCAAAGGTAAGTGCTTAGCCCGAGATATGGTGGCTCTCGACACTACATTATATTTGCCACTCATTACAATGGCACATAAGCGTGGAGCAGACATTACGACAATACAATTCAGTACTGGCTCAGTGCCGCACGCTCTTCGAAAAAAAAACGAGCGACTATGGTACAGCCTGGCGCATTCTGCGCCCGCCTTCCCTTACCGATCAGATGTTTATTAAGGCCATGCGCATTCGGTCGATTCAGGAGGCTGGCCAACAAAAGGTCAATGAGCCCATAGAAGACGCCTTTATGGCACTGGTCAATTATGGTATTATGGCGCTCATCCAATTGCATTTGCCAGAAGATGCTCCTTTGGATTTGCCGCCTGAGGTGGCCTTGCAATATTACGACCAGCAGGTAGCTCAGACTCGTGCATTGATGATGGCCAAAAATCACGATTATGGCGAAGCATGGCGTCAAATGCGCATACCCGCTATCACTGACCTGATACTCATGAAATTGTTGCGTTTGAGGCAGCTGGAAGAACGACAGGGGCAGACAATCGTTTCAGAAGGAGTAGAGGGCAATTATCGTGATATTGTAAATTATGCCATTTTTGCCTTGATCCTTTTGCAAGAAAAAAAGCCGACATAAACTTTTTACAATTGTCAATAGTTTGTTCCTCTTTTTACAACAAGGGTAAATAAAAAAACATTACTATGACCATAGGTACATTAACATTGTATATCGGGGTAACGGCTTTGGTGCTTACGGGCTTGACTGTTTGGCTAGCTAAACACAAGACTGTTTGGATGTCTTTCCTCCAATACTTTTGTGGTACTCTGTTTGTCTTTTCGGGCTTTGTTAAAGTGGTTGATCCACTGGGTACTGCCTACAAAATGGAGCAGTATTTTGCTGAGTTTCAGAGCACTTTCGCCGATACATGGCTGAGCTTTTTGGCGCCTATGTTTCCGTGGTTAGCAGCGCATTCGGAGTTGTTCAGTATGGTTATGATTGTGTTCGAGATTGTGCTTGGCGTGATGTTATTAATAGGCGCATGGCCTCGTTTTACTGCCTGGGCCTTTTTCTTGCTTGTTTTGTTTTTCACCTTCCTTACGGGCTTTACCTATCTCACAGCCTATGTGCCAGATGGAGTCAACTTTTTTGAGTTTTCTAAATGGGGCCCATATGTAGAGACCAACATGAAAGTGACCGACTGTGGTTGTTTCGGCGATTTTCTCAAACTTAAGCCCAAGGTCTCTTTTATGAAAGATTTGGTACTGTTAGTGCCCGCCATACTCTTTTTGTTGTTTCCACAACACATGCATCAATGGTTTGATGCGCGCGTGCGTAGCTGGATTGTGGCTGCTACCAGCGGAGTGATGCTGGTATATGGTTGGAGCAACTATGTGTGGAATTTGCCCGATATCGATTTTCGACCTTTCAAAGTAGGAGTAAACGTAGCCGAACGCAAGGCTTTAGAGGAAGAAGCTGCTGCAAATATTGAAATTGTCGCATATCGCGCACGCAACAAACGTACAGGTGAAGTAGTGGAAATCCCCTTTGAGCAATATCTGGTAGAATACAAAAACTACCCCAAAGAAGCGTGGGACCTTGAACAGATTACCACCGAACCCACCGTGCCACGCACTAAAATTAGTGATTTTGAAGTGAGCAACTTGGCAGGTGAAGATGTCACCGCACATATTCTGACCAATCCCAACTACCACTTCATGGTAGTTGCCTATGAGCTCTGGTACGAGACGCGCTACGAGTCCTATCCCGTACAGGACTCTGTATTTACTGTGGATACTGTAGTGTCTCGGTCGCCTGCCGGCAACCTCGACACGACTTATGTGCGCCGCTTAGTAGAAGTGAAAACCCGCACTGAACGACGCCCCATATATGTGTTTGATTCCGATTATGTGAAACGTTATACAGACTACCTGAATCCACTATTGGCACAAGCCAAAGAAGCTGGCTATGAAGTATACGTGGTTGTGGGATATGCCGACCCAGCAGTGCTGGAGGCCTTTGCCGTGCAAACTCAAGCACGTTGGCCTTTCTATATGGCTGATGATATATTGCTCAAAACGATCGTGCGTTCCAATCCAGGGTTGATTCTGTGGCACAACGGTACCATAGTCGATAAGTGGCATTGGCGAAAACTGCCCGAGTGGGGCGAATTGCAAGCGCGTTTATCTAATGAGGTCAAATAATGGCTTTATATTACTGCCATTGATTAGTATTTGATCTATAAATGACATTTCTTTGCAGCCAACCCCAATCCGCTGGCAATGACGTTTGCCCGGAATGGAAACCAAATTGAATTTACACGCGCATTCATGCTGAGCAGAAGAAATATTAGAATAAAAGTAATGCAGGTTCTCTATGCCATGAGCAGGGACTGCGAACGCTCGCTTACCCAGGTGGAAACGCTATATCATCAGTTGTTGGACCAATCCTGGGATCTTTATCTCTACTCTCTGCTCCATTGGCAAAAGGTAGCAGCTTGGGCCCGCAAAGATTATGAACAACGGCAGGCCAAGCTGCTGCCCGCAGAGGTCGATAAACAGTTTCAGCCATTATTGGCGGAAAACCCACTCATCCAGTTCGTCGAAACTCATGACGGCTTTCAACACTTGGTGCGCCGGCGCCGCCTGATTCAACAAGTCGATGGCGATATTGTCAGGAAATTATACAAGGGATTTGGCGAAACGGAAGGCTATCTGGACTATGCCTTGGGCAAAAAGGGAGACGATATAGAAGTACATCGAGAAATGTTGCTCCAGCTGTATAAATGGATGGTAAAACAACCCCTTTTCGACGAGCTACTTGAAGACCTCTTTCCTGTTTGGCTTGATGATCGCTCCTTAGTAGTAGGCACCATGAAAAAGACTATCCGTGCCCTACCTGATGATGAGCAGTTGCATGAAACTCATCGCACATCAAAAGAAGCCACTCATGAATTTGGGTTGGTCCTTCTGCGCAAAGTAGTGGAACAAGAACGAGCCTTGTTAGCCGTCATCAAACCCGCTCTCAAAAATTGGGATATTGACCGATTAGCTGTGCTGGACATGATCTTGCTCCAAATGGCTTTGAGTGAATTGCTCTCTTTTCCCACAATACCTACCAAAGTGACACTCAATGAGTATGTAGAAATTGCCAAGGGCTACAGCACGGACAAGAGTAAGGATTTCATCAATGGAATCTTGGACCGCCTGATGAAACAACTCCAAGAAGAGGGCAAAATTCACAAAGAAGGGCGAGGGCTGCTAGACTGAAACCTTATCTGCTCAAATCACAGGCTCGCAACCTATCACGCAATCGGCTCATAGAGCCCTTGTCCATCTCGTTAGGCGCTGGGCATAAAGGGACTTTAGGAAAGAGTTAACCTTTTTGTTGTTGGAACAAATTACCATTTGCTGCATTTTTGCATTTTGTCTAAATGCATCGATGGAACAAGCATTTTAGTGGTTTTAAAAACGCAAAAAAGATCGGTTATGAAAGAAGTTCGCTTATTTCAAGTGGGTATGCTTCTACTCTTGAGCTTTGCTTTTAGTTGGCCTTCTAGAGTGATATATGAGGTGGACCTCACTGCTAGCCAGGTCAAATGGAAAGGTTACAAAGTGACGGGTGAGCACGAAGGTATAGTTCAGCTGAAAGAAGGATTTTTAGTATGGGAAGAAGACAAGCTTGCAGGGGGAGAGTTTGTCATTGATATGACGACTATTGAAGATACCGATTTGGCAGGTCAGTGGAAAACAAAGTTGGAAAATCACCTTAAATCGGATGACTTTTTTGGGGTGTCAAAGTATCCTACTGCCCACTTTGTGATTACGCGTGTGGTTCCTCAAGGGCCCGACAAGTACAAAATTATAGGCAATTTGACGATCAAGGGCACTACCAAAGAGATCAAATTTGTAGCCGATGTGAAGCGACAAGGCGAGACAGTTGAGGCAGAGGCCAAGATCACTGTAGATAGAGCTGAGTTTGACGTGCGCTATGGGTCGGGTAGCTTTTTTGACAATCTGGGCGATAAGACGATTTACGACGAATTCGATGTATGGGTACATTTAGTGGCGCGCAAGGCGCGTTAATACACCCAAAAGTGAATTTATATATTTGCGAGCAGCGTTAAGTTCGCAAATGAGAGAGCGCTGATTTGTGCTGGGCGGCTATCCTTATGGATAGTCGCCCTTTTTATTCAGGGCAACTAGGGGTGTTTTCTCCTTGCTTTTTGCGTAGCCAAGGCCTAATGATAAGGCGCAGTGATTGGTCGTAAGTGATGTAGTTCCATACCCAATTGAGAAATACAAAAACCTTGTTTTTGGTGCCTACCAGCGCAAAGAGGTGTACAAAGAGCCATAGCACCCAAGCTATCCATCCCTGCGTGTTCCAAAAGGGCAGGTCGGCTACCGCTTTATTGCGGCCTATGGTGGCCAGGCTTCCCTTGTCAATGTACCGAAAAGGTATGAGGTCCTTACCTTGCATTTGTCGCAACAAGTTATTGCCTAAGTTGAGCCCTTGCTGGATGGCCACTTGTGCTACTTGGGGATGCCCTTCTGGCCAGTTCGGGTCTTCTTTCATTAGGGCTACATCTCCAATGGCGAAGATGTCGTTATAGCCCTTTACTCGGTGAAAAGCGTCGACACAAATGCGATTACCTGGCCCGATGCTCGTAGACGCGATGCCCTGGATCGTTTGCCCTTTGATGCCGGCAGCCCAGATCACTTTTTTGCTGTATATACGTCGGCCACTTTTTAGGCATACCCAACTGCCGTCGTAATCTATCACGCGATCGCCTAAAATCACGTGTACTCCCATGCTTTGGAGATAGTACAAGGCACTTTGTGCTGCTTCGTGGCTCATGCCTGGCAAAAGCCGCTCACCCGCTTGTACTAGATAGATATCTACTTCTGAGGCGTCTAATTCGGGATAATCTTTGGGCAAGATCCAATGTCGCATTTCGGCTAAGGCGCCTGCCAATTCTACACCTGTAGGCCCACCACCTACAATGACTACATCTACAAGGCCTTGCCGCCGTTCGTATTCGGGCGTGGTGAGGGCTACTTCCAGATCGCTGAGGATGGCGTTGCGCAGGTAGAGCGCTTCGGAGATGGACTTCATGGGGATGGCATGGGCTAAAAACTGCGCATTGCCAAAGAAGTTGGTTTGTGCACCTAATGCCAAGACGAGGTAGTCGTACCATACAATGCCTCTAGGGGTTGTGAGGCATCTTTTTTCAGGGTGAATGGCCTGCACTTCTGTCATGCGAAAGTAGAAGTTGGGACACTTCTGGAATAGCTTTCGCAAGGGAAATGCAATGGAGCTAGGCTCAAGCCCAGCAGTGGCGACTTGGTAGAGTAGGGGTTGAAACTGGTGATAATTGTTTTTGTCGAGCAATACGACTTGGTAAGGCCCTTTGACGAGTTTTTTGGCTAGCTCTAACCCGGCGAAGCCACCACCCACAATGACTACTCGCTTTTGGCCCGTCTCAGGTAGGTTGATCTTCATTGACAAGGACTTATGTGATCCGACAAGATATACAGATGAGATAGGATCGCTTTGGCGAAGCAAAATTAGTTTTTACCAAGTCCTTTTTTGCCGTTTCTTTTGAGATAGACCGACTATTTGGGGGAGGAGAAAAAAACAGCAGAGCGATGCTCTGCTGCTCAAAAATTCAACAAATCGAAAAACTAAGTCCAAATTCTCATTCTACAGGTTCAATATCCTTTTTGGCCAGATAGAAGTCAATGATTTCGTAAGAAGTGTTGTTGAGGCGTTCTTCCATTTCCTCGATGGTCTTGGGTGGCGGCACAATGGCCTTTTCACCTGGCGTCCAGTTGGCAGGCAGTGCACATGCACACTTGTCTACCGTCTGTAGCCCTACGAGGATACGCTTGATCTCATCCATGTTGCGACCCAAGTTGAGCGGATAGTAGAGAATCGTACGGATAATGCCGTTGGGATCGATGAAGAACACGGCACGTACGGTAGCAGTGGTGCTTTCCCCTGGGTGCAACATACCGTACTTTTTGGACACATTCATGTCCAAATCGGCAATGATGGGAAAGTTGAGGAACACGCCTGTTTTTTCTCGTACGTTGTTGACCCAAGCCAAATGCGAGTGGATCGAATCAATACTCAGGCCGATCAATTTCGTATTGTGTTGTTCGAACCACTCGCGGTCTTGCGCAAAAGCAGATAATTCCGTAGTACAAACAGGTGTGAAATCAGCAGGGTGCGAGAAAAGAATCACCCAGCTGCCTTTGTTAAACTCCGAGAATCTGATAGGACCATGTGTAGTCACAGCTTCAAAATCTGGCGCTACATCGCCAATGCGAGGCATAGGGTTTACTTGTGGTTGCGTTACTTGGTTTTCCATGGCGTTAGTTTTTTAATGATGAGCAAAATTCGATAACTCAATACTGTGAGACAAATTGATTTTTGTGATTGCGTTATAAGATTTGTCTATCTTGGAGTGGAACAATGAGCTTAAACTCTCATATTAGGTGGTAGATGTTCTGACGGAGCTGATGTTTTGCCTGTCTCAAACGCATTGATGCCAAGAAAAAACCGTTATGCCACATTTTTAGTTGAGTAACCCCTATCACCGAATGACATTGACTCAGTTAAAATATTTGGTAGCTGTAGCCGAATGGCAAAGTTTTTCGGAGGCTGCTGCGCGTTGCTTTGTGACGCAGCCTACGTTGAGTATGCAAATTCAGGCCTTGGAACAAGAGTTGGGCTTGCAACTGTTCGACCGCAAGAAGAAACCCATTGCCATTACTGAAGCGGGCATAGAGATAGTGGCTATGGCACGACGTATTCTGCGATCTGTAGAGCAGATGAGTCAAGTGGCACAAGAGTTAAGAGGGGATATGGGGGGAAAATTGCGTTTGGCAGTCTTGCCGACTATAGGGCCTTATCTGTTACCAGTGGTTTTGCCACAGCTGCGCAGGTGCTTGCCCAAATTGACCATAGAGATAGAAGAGTTGTCTACACGCCACATGATACGGCGATTGCTGCGCGATGAAATAGATGTGGGCATTTTGTCTACACCGCTCAGACGTAGGTATCCGCTGAGGATATACCCCCTTTTTGTGGAGCGCTTATTTGTATATACTTCCTGTGATTATCAACTTGCTGCAGCCGATGAGGTGTCGCTTTCAGACTTGCCTTTGCGGAAACTGTGGCTGCTTACTGAAGCTCATTGTTTGCGCTCACAAGTGGTGAAACTGTTGGGCGAACAAATAGGTGTAGAGGCCGTTGCTCGAGATTCATTGATTTTCGAGAGTAGCTCTATTGAGACATTAGTGCGCATGGTAGATGCTGCAGGAGGGTGGACGATTATTCCAGAGTTGGCCGTATCTTTTTTGCCTATAGCCTCTATGAATCAGGTTAAGCGCTTGAAGGGTATCTGTCCAGCCAGACAAGTCAGTGCAGTAACTAATCGACACTTTGCTCGTACACGCTTGCTCAATGAGTTTGTACAGCTCATCGAGCAAGTGGTATCGCCTTTGCTGGACACATTACCTGATGTGCCAGAGTTGGTTCCTGTCGGTGCAGAAGTGTTAGAATAGTGTAGCAGTGGTAAGAAAGAGTTAAAAGCGCGCCACTATGCCAAAGGCCAGCCAGTCGCCGCGTTGAATGGCTTGTCCACTTTGGTTGAAATACTGATTTACTTTAGCAGTATTGCCCGCCTCGCCAGCGTCGCCTTGGCGTAAGGTGTAGTGCAGTTGTAGCTTGAGCCGTTTGGGGTGGAGGTACCAATTGATACCAAAATCCCAGGCTTGTTCTTTGCCGGAAAATGAACCCACCTGCTTAGCTCTAGTCTGGGCCAAGGCATCGGTGGGACCATTGAAACCATATACCATGAGCGTGGGTTCGAGCAAGTATTTGCCGAAAGGCACGTTCCACGACAATGCTGCATTCCAGGTGGCCGATTGTACTGCGAAAGCGCCTTGTTCGTCGCGATCGTTGCGTTGCATGAGGGTGTAGTCACCTTTGATATTTATAGGTCCATAGTTAGCTAACAGATCAAGTCCTATGCCTGTACTTTGTTCAAAGCGGTCAGTAGTGCCCTGGTAGCTGGCAGCTATACCTACTGAAATGCCTTTGCGTTTGCCAAAGGTGTTGAAGCCTGCGCCTAATTTGTACTTTTCAAATTCGGGTTGCCCCAAATGGATTACTGCCCGACCTGTGAACACAGGTGCAGCTTGTTGGCCCGCAGTGCTACTCCCAAAAGTAGGTGCAAAAACGCCTAAGTCATAGCTCAGTGCCAAGGGCATGTGTGCAACGTGTATTAAACCTCCCATGGTGATACCAGCTGCTCTTCCTGGACCTGTACCTGTTAAGTGACGGCGAGCATAGTTTTGGGACATGGCCTTTTCCATGCTGCTTACAGAAAGCGCACTCGTGAAACTCTCTCTATGGAATTGTGGCGCGAAATAGCCAAAGGTGAAATAGAGAGTTTCCTTTTGTGCAATAACTTGCCATTGCACAAAAGCATTCCACAGGCTGACTGAAGGGAAGGAGGCATTATTGCCCGATCCCGTCGCGCCGTCGTAATCGTCATTGCCTACATGGTCAATGGCTAAGGTCAAGTTGTACTTGAGCCGGGAAAAAGGCATGCCTTTGAAGCCAAGCCGTGTACGGCGTATCATGAAATTGAGCCGGTCAGAAGTGGGGGCCCAGCTCTGTGTACTCTGGTCGAATACTTGTCCGCCTGTGGTGTATAGACTCCAGAGCTGAAGACCTACCGATGTACTGACGCGTTGGTTATTGGGCTTTATCCAGTTAGGTTCGTTTTGCCCGCTCAATAGCGTATGGGCGGATACAAGCACCCAAAATAGCAAAAAAAGTTCACTTAATTTCATGGGGTAACGATTTGTTTGAGTAAATAAAAAAGGAGGAATAGACGATATCGCAATCGGTTATTCCTCCCCCTCTTCGCCACTGATTTGCCCTTATTTGAGCTAGTGGGGCAGTCTGTCTTTTACCAATCCATAGGTGAAAGTGCCCAGAAGTGCACTTGCAATGACTACCAGGAAGATCCAATAGCCATGTCCTAGCATCACGTACATAGGGCCAGGGCAAGCACCAATTAGTGCCCATCCTAAGCCGAAAATGCTACCAGCTAGCAGATGGCGCTTAATGCTCAATTTCATTGGAGTATAGGTTACAGATACTCCATCAATTGTGCGAATATCAAAGCGTTTCATTGCACCGACGATGAGTGCACCTAATACTACGGCTGTACCGATAATGCCGTACATGTGGAAACTCTCAAAGCGAAACATTTCGTGGATGCGAAACCAAGATATGGCCTCGCTTTTAGTCATTACAATGCCGAAAAATATGCCAATAAGGAAGAAAATCGCGTTTCTCATCTTGGAGGTGTTTTTTTATCCAAAAATAATGGGCATGATTACGTGGGTCATCAGTAGACCACCGATGAAAAAGCCAATGACAGTGATTAGCGAGGGAAGCTGCAAGTGGGAAAGGCCCGTGATGGCATGGCCTGAAGTACAGCCATCGCCATAACGCGCGCCAAAACCTACAAGAAAGCCACCGATGATGGCTAAGACAATGCCTTTAAGGTTCCCCAAGTTGAATATGCTCTCAGGTAAAAAGCCTTGTCCTTCTGGATAGATAATACCCCAATCTTTTAAGTGGGCTATAGTTTTCTGGGAAATAGCTACAGGCTCTGGGCTAGCCAAATAGCGAGAAGCTATATAACCGCCCACAATTGCACCAGCCACAAAAAGCATGCGCCAGGCTTCGTCTTTTAGGTCTACGTTGAAAAAATCAGACACTTTGTCGGCACCCAAGGCAGTGCATACGTTCCTGAAGGTCGTTGAGACGCCAAAAGAACGCCCCAGCCACGTCATGAAAAAAGTAATGAGTGCAATGGCTACACCCGATACTGCCCAATGCCATGGTTGACTAATCAATGCTACAAAATCGGATCCCATGTTAGATGTTTTTGTGAGAGGTTGAACAATGATTTTACATTGCGTCTATTGGGACTACTCAATTACTCAGCAGCGTATTGCTCTATAAGGCTTTTGAGCTGTTGGGCGGAAGCCATGCCAGCATGCCGCCACTTTATTTCGCCATTTTTGTAGAGTATAAAAGTAGGCACGGCTGTAATTCCCAGTGTCTGTGCAATGGCCGGATTTTGATCTACATCAATTTTGATGATCTTAGCTTTGTCACCTACTTCTTTAGCTACTTGTTTGAGGATAGGAGCCATCGCCTTGCATGGGCCGCACCATTCGGCACTGAAATCGACCAAAACGGGTGTATCCCCCTTGATCAGCTCTCCAAAGGATTTCTTTTTACTCATCTTTTTAATGCTTTAAAGGTTCCGGAAAGGACTAAAAATAGTAAAGAAGTCCAAGGTGCAGGGTGAAATACGAGATCAAACCAGTCAATGGAATGCATACCTACGGCGCCACCTGCTACCCACCGGATTTTGCCTACTATATGGGGCTCGGGGTAAAAAGGGGCTAGGCCTAAGGTAAGTGATCCTATTATTGCGATACGCCATTTTCCAGAATGCTCCATGTGCTCAAGTGTTGGGTGCAAAATTAGGGCGCTATTGAAGAAGTTTGTGGTGACGTGTATCACATACCTTGATCCGGTAACTGATCTGGGTGACCCCTGTCACTAGTGGGTGAAACGAGAAATGCTTACTTTGCTCAATAACTAAAGATAGTTGTGCTATGGCAGTAATGCAGGAGTTCCATACACTGACCCATTTGCCACCTTCATTACAGTACATTGCCACTCGTTTGCAAGAATCCCCACCTACTCATCCAGGGGCTATGCGCCAGTTGGTATTGGAGGCGGGCGTGCGGGCAGAAGATCTGGTGCCATGGGCCGATTTTGATCACTCGCCAGCTGATAGTTATGGTCGAAAGTTGGTGTACCAAGGAGACAACTTTGAGATTATGGTGATGTCATGGCGCCCTGGGGATTTTTCTACGATTCACGATCATGGCTATACGCAATGGGGGGCGGTACAGGTGTTTGGCCCTGCCGAGCACGCTACTTTTCGCCAAGAGGAAGGCCAGCTCATTACCCTAGCTCGCTGGCGCATGAAAGAGGGCGATGCCATAGGGGTTAGCCATCAGCTGGTACATCAGATGGGTAATCCTACGGAAAATACCTTCTTTATGAGCTTGCACGTATATGGCACCTATGAGGCAGTGGATAATGTCACAGGGATGGCTCGCCTTTTTGATCTGGAGCACGAACAGATTCATCGCGTCAATGGAGGGGTGTTTTTTGCTTTGCCATCACAAGAGTATGTACGTACTGAGCCAGGCCCACGAGGCGACTTTCCCACGCAGCTGCGCCATATGGTTGAGCTGGTACGTCGGTTAAGTAAGATGAAAGCGGCGGAGTTGGATTTGCCGAAAGACCGGTGGGAGGAGGCTGTATCGTGCACTTTCGCCGCTGATCAGAAAGAGGCGCTTTGGCAAAAGCTCGATGTCATTGTGGATGATGCCGGACATTTCACGGACTCCGTCCAATGGAGGGTGCTTAATACTGAACTCAAAGAGGCAGCACAGCTACAGCAGGAATTGCGAGGGCGACTTAGAGCTGTGCACGATCCGTTTCAAGACTATGCGCAGCTGTACGATGATCTCATATGTGGGCCTTGCCTTGACGACTTTATGAAGCGCTATTTGTTCTTTTTCCAGGAAAAGTACATGCCTAATTTAAGTGAGGCTTCTGTGATTTCGCTGGGGTGTGGTACAGGGCTGGTAGAGCGCTTCATCATTGATGAGTTGGGGGTTAAGTGGGAACGGATGTATGGCATCGACTTGTCGAAAGCGATGATACGCGAAGCGCGCAAACGCATCCAAGCGGATGTGGGGGATATCCTCGAGCTGGACCCTAGGGTGCGGATGTGGGATGTAGCTTTTTCGGGGCTCAATGTCCTGCAGTATTTGCCGCACCACCACCTCAAGGATGCAATTCATAAGGTAGCTGCGATTTTGAAACCAGGTGGCTGGTTCATAGGTGACTTTATCACTCCTGATCACATTCGCTGGTATCCCAATGTATTGCGTGCAGCAGGTGGCAATACTGTGTCGTTACGTACGGCTCGACTTATCGAGGAAGAAGGGATTAACTATCAGGAAAGCGAGATTATTAATATACATTTTGATGATCAACAGATGCATTTGAACTATGCGGGCAAGCACAAGCGCTATTTGCCACCGGTATTTCGTTTGCGCAAGTGTTTTGAGTCGGCTTTTGGGCCGGAAGTATACCTTTACGATGCAGTGACTTTGGCACCACTTCCCGAGTGGGCTGATAGTTGCCGTTCTACGCGTTATGTCGTGATTGCACGTAAACGAGGCCATTGAAAATCAAAAACAATTAATGCAAGTATGAAGCCTTTTGACTTGGTAGTTATTGGCGATGGCCCAGCCGGTATCGAGGGGGCGCTGGCAGCAGCTACACGCCACTGGCGGGTGGCGCTCATTTCTGGTTTAGGTATTGGTGGGCGAGCTGCGATGAGTAGCTTGTTGCCTTCAAAGGTATGGCTGGCTTATGCGCAGCGCATGGCCCAATTGAAGCACATGCGCCATTTTGGACTGACAGTGAAGCCGCCCTCGCTCAGTATGGATTTGCTACGCGCTCAAATTACTTCGCAAAAGCAGCACGCTGCTCAACGCTATCGCCAAAAGCTCGAAGCTGCAGGTGTGCAAATATTTGAGGGCAAGGGATTTGTCAGTTCGACGGAGATGGTAGAAGTAATTCGCGAAGGAGCTGTAGCTGAACAGTTGCCTACGCGCTATATCTTGTTGAGTACGGGCTCTGGCCCAGTATTTTTTCCCGAGCTCAAGCCCAACAAAGACCGCATCATTGCTCCCAAGCTTTCGCCTACCTTACCAGAGTTGCCCAAGCGCATGGTCGTAGCTGGAGGCGGAGTGACGGGCAGCGAATATGCGTGGGCTTTTGCTGCTTTGGGTACTGAGGTCACGATCTTGCACGGTACAATGCGCATGTTGCCTAGAATGGATCCCGATGTGGCGGCAGCATTTGAACAGTGGATGCAGTCACATTACGGGGTAGCGCTACACAAAAACAATGGCGTGGTAGCCATGCAGCAGGAAGACAACTTGGTGCGGGCCCTTACTTTTTCCGGCGAGGAGTACGAGGCGGATTACGGCTTTATCGCTATTGGCCGCAAAGCAGATCTGAGCTTCTACGAGCCCGGTAACTTGCCGTTGCAGATCACCTCAGAGGGGTTTCTTCAAGTCAACAAATTTTGCCAGACGAGCCAACCCAATATCTATGGTGCAGGTGATGTGACAGGTGTGCCGATGATGGCCAATCGTGCTATGATGCAGGCCCGTGTAGCAGTAGCTCATATGGCCGAAGGCGATGCGACTACTGTGCGGCAAAAGTCCGTAGCAGAAGCAGTTTATACTGATCCACCTGTGGCGCAGGTAGGCGATATGAGTCCAGACTTGGATGCCAGCTTCGTGCTGAAACGCTATGATGGATTGCTCAAAGCACATATCTTGGGCGAAACAGAGGGATTGCTCAAAGTCAAGGTTGACAGCAAGACGGGGCTGATTCGTGGGGCAGCGGCCTTTGGTGCTCATGCAGTGGATATTATCTCTATCTTCCAAGTCGCTATCCACCACAACATACCGTGGCGTCGGCTCCATATGGTGCCCATGCCACATCCTTCGATGAGCGAACTGATCAGCACTGTATTGTAAGAAGCCTGAGCCTTTGCATATTGCCCCCCAAAAATGAGTACATGGATGCTTTCCTGAATGCGCTGCGTCGGGAGCTCAGTGGTGATGTGTGGACCGATACTGTGACGCGTGCTGCCTATGCAACTGATGCGAGTGTATACCAGATTATGCCAGTAGCAGTAGCTGCACCACGTGATGATGCAGATGTCTTGGCTGCATTGGCTACGGCACGTAGCTTCGGAGTGCCTGTCTTGGCTCGGGGTGGAGGCACCAGCTTGGCAGGCCAGACCGTATCGCATGGATTGATACTGGATTTCACCAAATACATGCATCGCATCCGAGCTATCGACCCTGAGGAGGGCATTGCCCGCGTACAGCCAGGCGTAGTGCGCGATCAGCTCAACCTTGAAGCTGCCCCCTATCAGTTGCATTTTGCGCCTGATCCGGCTACCACGAGTAGGTGTACTTTTGGCGGGATGATTGCCAATAATAGCTCGGGTACTCGATCGATTAAGTATGGTCGCACCAGCGAACATCTCTGCTCGGTAAAGGTAGCTCTAAGCGATGGAACAGTACTGCAATTCGAAGCACTGAGCCCAACCCAATGGCGCCACTATGAGGCAAAAGGCGGTAGAGAGGGGGCGCTGTATTCGGGCTTTCGCCAAATTGTGGCACCGCTGTGGCCCGAAATTACCCAGCGCTATCCCAAAACACTGCGCCGCGTAGGCGGATATGCATTAGACGCTTTTGCGCCTCAACAACCCTGGAATCTCAGCCAACTGATTTGCGGTAGTGAGGGCACGTTGGGCATCATCCTTGAAGCCACCGTGCGTTTGGTGCCACTGCCTGCCCATAGTCTGTTAGTGGTTGCGCATTTTTCCTGCATGCGCGAAGCCCTTGAGGCCGTGCAACATATGGATGATTTTGGCCCGAGTGCAATTGAACTGCTGGATCGTTCGGTAATCACTCTTTCGAAAAATAACCGAATTACGGCAGCGCAATGCCACTTTGTACAAGGCGATCCTGCTGCAGTACAGGTGGTCGAGTTTCAGGCTGATCATTTGGAAGAAGCTCAAGAACGGGCTCAAGCTATGATTGCTCACTTGCAGCAGATGGGATTAGGCTACCACTTCCCCGTGATCACTCAGCCCAAACACATTACTGAGGTGTGGAGTGTGCGCAAAAACGGCTTGGGCCTTATCATGAATAAGCCCGGCGATCGGCGCCCATTGGCTTTTATAGAAGATGCTGCCGTACCTGTAGAAGTATTGCCGGACTACATAGAGGACGTATTGCGCATCTGTGCCGAGCACGAGGTGGAAGCCACGGCCTATGCGCATGCCAGTGTAGGGGTAATCCATGTGCGACCTTGGCTTGATCTGCGTCGCAAAGAGGACATCGAGCGCTTTCAATCTATTAGTGAGCAAGTATTTGAGCGGGTCGTGCATTATGGTGGTTCGTGGAGTAGCGAGCATGGCGATGGTCTAGTGCGCAGCCCCCATTTGCCCCGATTTTATGGCCAGCGCATCTACGAGGCCTTTCGGCAAGTGAAGCAGTTGTTTGACCCTGAAGGCCTACTCAATCCGGGTAAGATCGTAGATCCGCCGCCTATGACCCAACACCTGCGCTACGGTGCCGAGTGGAAGGAGCATTTGCCGCCGCGCAGTTGGTATCGCTACGCCGAAGGCCACTTCTCTAGTGCCGTACACATGTGCTCGGGCGTAGGAGCTTGCCGGCAGCTACGAGATGGTACGATGTGCCCATCGTTTCGGGCTACACGCGATGAAGTGCATAGTACGCGAGGTCGGGCCAACGCGCTACGCATGGCCATGGGCGGTCAAATTCCTCAAGAAGGTCTGAGCGGCGATGGCGTATGGGCAGCGCTCGACTTATGCCTGAGTTGTAAAGCGTGTAAGACAGAATGCCCAAGTAACGTGGATATGGCACGCCTCAAGAGCGAGGTGATGCAGTTTCGGTTTGATCGCAAGGGTATCCCACTATCCGAGCGTTTTGTCAGTATGAGTGCGCCCTTAGCAAGGCGCTTGGCGGGGCCTTTAGCACCACTGGTCAATGCCGTACAGCGTAGTGCCCCATTTCGTTGGGTACTCGAGCAAATGGCCGGTATTGACCGTCGGCGTGTTTTGCCTGAGTATGCGCGTCGGCCTTTTCGTGCGCATACAACAACTACTGCTAAGGGGGCTCACAAAGTGGTATTGTTTGCCGATACATGGCTCCAATGTCACGATGCACACATTGGCCGGGCTGCTGCTCAGGTACTCGAAAAGTTGGGCTATGACCTGTGTGTAGTCGATAGGGGGTGTTGCCAGCGGCCCCGCATCTCACATGGCCATTTGCGGCAAGCTGTGCGTCAAGGTGCGCGCACTGCCGAGTCGTTGCGCAGGTGGTTAGAACAGGGTGTACCTGTAGTGGTAGTGGAGCCTAGTTGTGCGTCGGCATTTACCGACGACTTGCCCGATTTGTTGCCCGATCGCCAGTTGGGGCAGCAACTCAAAAGAGGCGTGTATTTGTTGGATAACTGGTTGGCCAATGAGTTGCGGCAGCAAAGAGCAATACCCAAGTGGAAACCTGGACAAGTAGGCACGGTATTGCTACATGGCCACTGCCATCAAAAGGCATTGTACGATACGGCTGATACCTTGTGGCTTTTGGAACAGTTGCCCGGTGCGTGCGTTACTGAGATTCCCAGTGGGTGTTGTGGCATGGCGGGTAGCTTCGGCTACGAGCGGGCACATTATGCACTGTCGCGCAAGATCGCCGAAGAAACGCTGCTGCCCGCACTGCGCCGCCAACCCGATGCAACCATTGTCGCACCAGGCTTCAGCTGTCGCCATCAGATTGCCGATTTTGCCGAAAGGCAGGCCCTACACTGGGTACAACTATGGCACCAATGGCTGGATTAAACTAACGAAAACTCTCTAATATTAGGTATGTAAAAATATACTACGCCATGAAAATTGCCATTGGATCAGATATGCATACTCACTTGACAGAAGTGGTATTCGAAGAGCTCAAAAAACGCGGTCACGAAGTGACGCCCTTTGGTGCGGTAATTGAAGGCAGTGCGCCATGGCCACAAGTGGGCATGGAAGTGGCGCGACGGGTAGCTGAAGGGCAGTTCGATCAGGCTGTGCTTTTTTGCTGGACGGGTACGGGTATCAGCATCGCGGCCAACAAGGTCAAGGGCGTACGGGCTGCTCTGTGTGTGGATGCTGAAACGGCGCGTGGCGCACGCCTATGGAACGATGCCAATGTGTTGTGCATGAGCCTGCGCCTGACTAGTGAACAGGTGGCCAAGGAGATCCTCGATGCGTGGTTTCAGACAGGGATGAGTACCGATGCCGAAGACGTAGCCTGTATCGATTGGCTTAAAGCACAGGATGCTGCGGCCGACGTAGCTCGATGAAGGTAATCTTTTTCCGGTAAAAAACGTTAAAAATGTGCAGCGGGAAGGCCTTTCGCATATCTTTGTGCCTTCCTATTTGATCGCGTTGCAAGCCACCCTGCCGCGGCCCTAAAAGGGCTGAGGAAAGTCCGGACAACGTAGCGCACCACACCACCTAACGGGTGGGGCACTGGCTCGCAAGGGCCCGTGTACAGACAGTGCCACAGAAACCATACCGCCCACTGCTTCAGCTCTGTCTGGAGTAAGGGTAAGGGTGAAAACGTGCGGTAAGAGCGCACGGCACCGCAGGGCAACTTGCGGTGTGGGCAAACCTTGTGGGTTGAAATGCCATGTACACTTCGATTGCTCATCAGTTGTGGCTGGACGCCATGACGAAAGCAGCCGGGTTGCGCGCTCGGTAAGGCTCATGGCCTTGTCGGAGGGGGTAGGCAGATAGAGCTCGTCCGCGAGGGCGGGCCTAGATAAATGGCAGGGCAGTCTTTGTTGGAGGCTGACAGAATCCGGCTTACAGGCTTGCAACGCTTCTTTTTTTCTTATTTGACCAATATCACTTCGCCGGCGTATTCGCGTGTCAACCCGTCCAAAAAGCGCACGCGCATGCGGTATACATACACGCCAGGTGGTGCAGGACGCCCTTTAAAAGTACCAGCCCATCCTTGGCTCATGTCGTTGGGCAACAGCTTAGTGGCTTCGAACACTTGGTTGCCAAAGCGATCGAAGATTTGCATTAGCTCAATTTCCACTACGTCCGCTTGCGCAAAGAGCGTGAAGCGCTCGTTGTATCCATCACCATCGGGGCTAAATGCGTTGGGAATGTACACCTTGCGCGGTTTGCGCACGATGATGGTTACCGTGTCGGTATCTGAGCAGTAGGTAGTGGTGTCTTGCGCAGTAACCCACACAATAGTTTGCTCAAGAGGTGTCAGTTCGATGGCCACGCACGCTTGACAGAGGAGCGTGTCGGAGGAGTAAAAGTCCGATACGGCGTAGGGGCTAGTCGCATCGGCCATAAGCGAGATGGATTGCCCCAGCGCAATTTCCACTTGCTCTGCTCCGAGACTGACTGCAAAGGGCGGCGGGCCTTGTATATAGGCGGTGTCGGTGAGGGTACAGCCGTTGACGTCGCGCAATGTCAGCTTAGTAGGCCCTTCGCGCAATCCTTTTATGTCGCTTAACGGTACAAAAGGTCTGTTATTGGCAGCTATTTCGTAGGGGGGCGTGCCTCCTATTACGCTATCGATGTAGATAATACCGTCATACGGGCTTTCGAGACAATCGATGGGGTCTGGGGTGAAGTAGAGCTGTAGTGGTGGCGGCTGATCGAGGAGAAAGGTGGCCGAGTCGCGACATCCTTTGGCATTAGTCAGTGTTACAGTCCAAAGGCCTGCCGACAGCTGGCTAGCTATTGGCGATGTGCTGCCGTTGTTCCACCTGTAAGTGAAGGGCGGATGAGGGCCTGTAGCGATTGCTTCAAGCACACCTGTGGCTTGCCCTGCACACAGAATTCCTTGGCGTTGGTCGATGAGGAGCTCGAGTGGTGGGGGCTCATCGAGGAAAAACGCGGCTGTGTCGAGACATCCGCTGGTGTGGGTGACAGTGACGATATAGTTGCCTGTGGGCAAATTCTGTATCGAGACGGTAGTATCGCCTGTGCTCCAAGCAAATGCTATAGCGGTGTCGTTGGCCTGTACGCCTAGTGCACCATCGGAGTCGCCGTGGCAACTGATGCTGTCCATCAGCACGATTTGTGCAACGAATTGTGGAGGTTGTGTCACAGTAATCGAGCTATCGATAGTACAACCGTTGAAGTCGGTGATAGTGATGGTGTAGGTGGCCGCACATAAATCGGTGCGCGTAGGCGTGGTATCTCCCGACGCCCAAAGCCATTGATAGGGTGGAGTGCCGCCCTCAGCGTTGATGCTGAGCTGGCCATTGCAAAAGCCAAAGCAAGTAGGCGAAGCCTTGTCGACATTTAACTGCAAAGGGGAAGGTGCCCAGATAGATAGCTGCAAGCTCGTATCGCTGATGCCATCGCTTACTTCTACTGTCCAGGTGTCGGCTGATAGTGAATCGATCCACAGCGTATCATTGGGCACTAGCAGGGTGTCGTTTCCCGAAAGGGTACTGCCTTGCCAACTGATGAAATATGGGGGAAACCCCTCGGAAACAATCAGCCCGATACGGCCATCGCGCTGTTGCGCACAGCTGAGGCTGTCGCCAAAAGCCTGTACAAGCATAGGTGGTACGATGGGCATCTCGAAGCAGGTGTCGGTGGTGCAGCCCAACTGATCGGTGATGGTGAGGCAATAGCTATTGCCACCTATGAGGCCAGCTAGAGTGTCGGTAGTAGGGCCGTGACTCCACAATAATTGGTAAGGAGGTAGACCGCCCATAGCTTGAGCTGACACGATGCCGTCAGCCCAGCCTGCAAATGAAGCTTTTTGTAGCACAGTGATTTGCACTTGTAGCGAATTGAGCACAGTGAGTTGGGTGAATACAATGCTGTCACATCCATTGGGTGCACTTAGCGTATCGGCATAATAACCAGAGGTGGTATAAGTGCTGTTGCCCACGACAAGTGAGTCGCCTGCACAAAGGGTGATGTTTTGCGAAAGCATGGGCCCATCGAAACCCAAGTCGGTAATGGTGAGGGTAAAGATGCCCGAAGTGTTGACATTGGATCCATCTACGAGGATGAAGTAGGGGCGTTGGGCGTCGAGGCAGTTGAGTTCTATGGTTTCATCGATGCCGTCGGCGGGCTCGTAGCTAAATGCTTGGAGGGAAAAGTCGCCAGTGCAGCTATCATTGCTTGAGCTGTATACAGCCAGTTGTAAGTCGATCGGATCAGCACCTTGTGGAAAGGGTAGATCGCTGAATGCACTAATGCGTATGTGACCAGAAGGAGGTGGGACAAACTGCACCCACACGGTCTGTTGGGTGGGGAAGCCCGTAGCCGGCGGGTCGTCGGTGGCGTCGGCACAGGCATTGGTGAAAGTTGGGCTGGTGAGCTGCCCGCCTGCAGGGACACTGCCCATGGCATAGGCCTCACATTTGAGATTGCCTCCGCGTAAGGTGCCGGCACCGCGCACTTCAATGCCAAAATTTCCGTAGAGCGTGCCTGCCTGATCTACGACGCCATCGACCAAGACGAAGTAAGTCGTATTGGGTTGTAGGTTACACGAAAGGACTATTTGCTCATCGTAGTCCAGGGGGGTATAGGCACCGTCAATCCATTGCGGTGTGCCATTGCAAGTGCCGTCGTCGGTGGTGTACAGACCTAACTGCAGGCTGATGCTATCGCCCAGCCCTTGAGGGTCGGACAATGCTTTGATCTGTATGACGTCAGAGATCGAGTCGCTGGTGGTAAATTGGTACCAGATACCTACGTTGTTGTGCCAGCTGACATTGGGTTCGTCGAAGGGATTAGGGTCGTTGTTGTTGGTGCCACAATAGTTGCTCCATCCTCCGGCAGTAGCGTTGCCCAGCGTTTGTCCAAAGCTGAGCATGCCCAAATCAGCAGCGGTGCACATGTGGTCGTTTTGCGCATCGATGGGCGTGCCGCTTACTTCGATGCGAATTTGTGCCCAGCCGTCGGAGCTGAGTCCATCGGGCATCTCGACGATGTGCGTGGAAGTGGGATAGCTAATGGGCAGATCTACGCAGGTGAGTTCCAGGCATTGCGGGTTGATGTCGCATCCGGCAAAGATGTCCGGGTCGTTCTCAAAGGCACGCAAACAAACTTGTACGGTAGCAGGTAGGTCGGAAGGGCAGTCAAAGGGACCAGCAGTCCAGGCAACGTAGGGCAGGGGCGTATAGCAGACGAACAGCAGTTGGGGGAAATAGGCCCAGTCGTTATTTTCGACACTAATGCCCCACATGGGATCGGGACCGGTGATGGGGTCGGTACAGGCGGTGCTGGCATCGCCATCTTCGACAATGACTTGGAGGGTGAGCTGTGCTGAGGCAGAAGTAGCAACGAGCACGAGGCCCAATAGGAATGGTTGTAACTTTGTCATGTGCATCGCTTCGGTTTACACAGTGAGTGTGCGCGCTGCTGTGTGGGTAGGTGTAGTGTAAAAATATTGCAAGTAGCTTTTACGGCTGCTTTTCGGTGGCAAAAAGGGCAAATTCGTCGGTTTGTAGTCGTTGCGATAGTGAATTGGGTGTTTTGGCGGCAAGCCGTACCTTCAGCCCTACAGGTTATATTGCGCACATAGATACATGTAAAAAGCAAGAGAGATAAGTAGTGAAGGGTGTAAGCGACAAGAATAAGAATAAAGCACAACTCAAGGATGGTGGCAAGATTACGCCACTAATGAAGCAATATTTTCAGGTAAAGGCAAAATATCCCGATGCCATATTGCTGTTTCGGGTAGGCGACTTTTACGAAACCTTTGGCGAAGATGCGATCAAGACGGCCAAGGCTTTGGGCATTGTACTGACTAACCGAAATAATGGGGGAAGCAAGATCGAACTGGCAGGGTTCCCCCATCATGCGCTGGATATGTACTTGCCGCGTCTGGTCAAGGCGGGCTATCGCGTAGCTATTTGTGAGCAGCTCGAGAAGCCTTCACCTCAAAAAAAACTGGTGCGGCGTGGAGTAACCGAGATTGTCACACCTGGTATTGCCAGCGATGAGAAGCTGCTCGAACACAACCGAAACAATTACTTGGCTGCAGTCTATGTGGGTAAGAAAGCCCAAGTAGGGCTGGCCTTTCTCGACATTTCTACAGGGGAGTTTTTGGTCAGTGAAGGTGATTGGAGTCATGCCGACAAGTTGTTGCAGTCGTTTCAACCTTCTGAAGTGCTCTTGGCTCGGCCTCAGGCCAATACTTTTAGCACGCATTTGGGCGATAAGTGCTACACCTATCAGCTCGATGATTGGGTGTTCACCTTGGACTATGGGCGCGAGAAGCTGCTACAACACTTCGACGTGAGTACACTCAAGGGCTTTGGCATCGCGCAAATGCCATTGGCACAAGTGGCAGCAGGAGCCATATTGCACTATTTAGAGGCCACCGAAAATAACAAATTGCAGCACATTACGTCCGTGGTGCGCATTCAGCCAGAGCGCTATGTATGGCTCGATCGCTTTACCATTCGCAACTTAGAGCTTCTGCATAGCCAACACGAAACGGGTACTGCTTTGATCGATGTGTTGGACAAAACTATTTCACCCATGGGTGGGCGTTTGTTGCGCAAATGGGTGGTATTGCCGCTTAAGTCGTTGAAGCAGATACATGCACGCCATGAAATGGTGGCTACGCTGGTAGCCCAACCTGACTTGATGCAACTGATCGAGGTACAATTGCGCATTGTGGGCGATTTAGAGCGACTCATCTCCAAGGTGTCTTTGGGCAAGGTCAATCCAAGAGAAGTAGTACAACTTCGGCGTGCTTTGGAAGCTATCGAGCCGGTCAAGGAAGCTCTGGCTGGCTCGGGCAGTACACATATGGCGCGTATAGCTGAGGGGTTAAACCCTTGCCCCTCGTTACAGACATTGGTGGCTACGCGCGTAGTAGATGACCCGCCCGTCAACTTGTCCAAAGGTGGGGTGATCGCTTCGGGCTTTCACGCCGAGCTGGATGAGCTACGCCATCTGGTTGTGCATAGCAAAGATCTATTGGTCGAGATCCAGCAGCGCGAAGCTGCACGCACGGGTATCGACAATCTCAAGATCGGGTTTAATAATGTCTTTGGCTACTATTTAGAAGTAACTAATAAGTACAAAGACAAAGGGCTCATTCCGGCCGACTGGGTGCGCAAACAAACGCTTACCAACTCAGAACGGTACATCACGGAAGAACTCAAGCAGTTGGAAAACAAAATCTTGGGCGCTGAAGAGCGCATTCTTGAGTTGGAGGTGTCGCTGTATGAGCAGTTGGTAGCCGAAATGATGGACTATATCGAGCCTGTCAAACACAACGCGCAATTACTCGCAATGCTCGATTGCCTTTCAGCTTTCGCCAAAACGGCTGTGCAGCATCAATACGTACGCCCTATAGTGAACGAAGGCTATGAGATCGATATTGAAGCAGGACGCCATCCCGTAATTGAACAGTGTTTGCCGGTAGGCGAGCCCTATGTGCCCAATGACTTGAAGCTGGATACTGAAACCCATCAAATACTGATGATCACTGGGCCCAACATGTCGGGTAAGTCGGCTTTGTTGCGCCAAACAGCATTGATTTGCCTCATGGCGCAAATGGGATCCTTTGTGCCAGCTGCTTCGGCTAAAATAGGTTTGCTCGACAAGGTGTTTACCCGGGTGGGGGCAAGCGATAACCTCTCTTCGGGCGAGTCGACTTTTATGGTCGAAATGAGCGAGACTGCGAGCATCATGCACAACCTGTCGGATCGCAGCTTGGTATTGCTCGACGAAATTGGCCGAGGTACCAGTACCTACGATGGTATTTCCATCGCTTGGGCTATTGCAGAGTACTTGCACGACAACGGGCGTTGTCGGCCTAAGACCCTTTTTGCCACGCATTATCACGAGCTCAACGAGTTGGCTACGCGCTTTGCGCGCATTCACAACTTTCACATTGCCACTAAAGAGGTGGGCCAAAAAGTATTGTTTTTGCGCAAGCTGGAGCCAGGTGGTAGTGCACACAGCTTTGGCATCCATGTAGCGCGTATGGCAGGCATGCCACGTCAGATAGTGAGTCGTGCTGAAGCGATATTGGCCATGCTCGAGCAAAAGTTTGGCGAAGTGCCGGAAACTCATACCGCCTCAGGGCTTAAGGTGCCTAAAGCGGATACGCAACAGATTGAACGGCCTCAGACATGGCAACTGTCCATTTTTGACCAGCCTGACCCTTTGTGGGAAAAGGTGAAAAAGGCCTTGCTCGAGTTAGACCTGAATGCTATGACGCCTATCGAGGCGATGATGCGCTTGCACGAGATCCGAAAGATGCTTGAAGAGTGAGTGAGGCAAAGCTGAGCGGAGTTACAATTTGTCTTTCAAGTAGCGCCCCGTCCATGAGTTGGCTATTTGTGTGAGCCCTTCAGGAGGGCCTTGATATAGGAGCTGCCCCCCGTGTTTGCCACCTTCGGGGCCTAAGTCGATCACCCAGTCGGCGCACTTGATTACGTCGAGATTATGTTCGACTACGAGCACCGTGTGGCCCTTTTCTATCAGTGCGTTGAGGGCGTCGAGCAGTTGCCGCACATCGTGAAAATGCAAGCCCGTAGTGGGTTCGTCGAAGAGGAAGAAGATGTGTTCGGTAGGTGACTCTTGTGCTAAATAGTAGGCCAACTTGACGCGCTGAGCTTCTCCTCCTGATAGCGTACTGGAAGCCTGTCCGAGCCGCACGTAGCCTAGACCGACATCGCGTAGGGGTTGGAGTTTTTTGACAATGGCAGGGTGATCGGCGAAGAATTTCAATGCTTCGTCTATGGTCATTTCCAGGATGTCGTGGATGTGCTTTTCCCGATACGTCACATCGAGTACTTCTTTGCGAAAGCGCTTACCGCCACAAGCTTCGCATACCAAGCGCACATCGGCCAAGAACTGCATCTCGACGAGTTGTTCACCTTCACCTTTACAGGCTTCACAGCGCCCGCCCGCTACATTGAACGAAAAATGTTTGGCTGTGAATCCACGCATGCGTGCCAAAGGCTGATCAGCCATCAAGCTGCGAATAGCGTCCCAGGCTTTTACGTAAGTGACGGGGTTGGAGCGCGAGGAGCGGCCAATGGGCTTCTGACTGATGTATTCTACACCAGTGAGCGTGTCTATGTTGCCTTGTAAGGTGCGGTAAGTAGCCGGCGCAACCGTTGTGGGCAAGCCTAAGTGGTGGCGCAGGGCGGGGTAGAGCACATGGCGCACCAGCGTGGTCTTGCCCGAACCCGATACGCCCGAGATAACTGTAAGGGCATGTAGTGGAATAGTTACATCGATATGGTGTAGATTGTGTTGGCGCGCGCCGCGCAGCTCGATCTTGCGCCGTACTGGGCGCCGTACTGGAGGCACGGGAATGCGCTGGCGGCCGGTAAGGTATTGCGTCGTGAGACTGTCGTGTGCTTTTTCGAAGATCTGCTCGTAGGGGCCTGCATAGACGATTTTGCCGCCATGTAAGCCAGCTGCCGGGCCAATGTCGATGAGGTAGTCGGCGCTACGGATCATGTCTTCTTCGTGCTCTACCACTACCACAGTATTGCCCAAGTTGCGCAAGGCCTTAAGTACCTTAACCAACCGGCGGGTATCGCGAGGGTGGAGCCCTACGCTAGGTTCGTCGAGGATGTACAGCGAACTGGTGAGGTTGGATCCGAGTGTACGCGTCAGGTTGAGGCGTTGCGTTTCACCACCAGATAGGGTGTTGGAAAGCCGACCAAGCGTGAGGTATTCCAGTCCTACGTCGCACATAAATTGCAGGCGCTGGCGTATTTCCACTAACAGGCGCTTGGCGATCTGCTGTTCGTGTGGGCTCAATTCCAACTGCTCGAAGAAGGCCAACAGCTCGTCGGCAGGCATATCGACCAGTTCGGTAATGGCTTTGCCACCTACCTTTACATAAGTGGCTTCTTGTCGCAATCGCTTGCCCTTGCAGGCAGGACAAGTAGTGCGCCCCCGATAGCGCGCCAGCATCACGCGGTTCTGGATCTTGTACAACTTTTCTTCCAACTCCTCGAAGAAGGCGTAAATGCCTTTAAAGTGCTCATTGCCATACCACAACAAGTGGCGTTGAGCCTCGCTTAAGGTTTCGTAGGGCGTGTGCACGGGAAAATCGAACCGATGTGCTACTTGAAGGAAAGCTTCGAGCCAGCGACCGTATTTTTCTCCTTTCCAGCAACTTATTGCACCTTCATAGACGGACAAGCTCTTGTCAGGTACGACTTTGTCTTCGTCTATGCCCAGTACTTTGCTGAAGCCTTGGCACTTGGGGCAAGCCCCGTAAGGATTGTTGAAATTGAACAACTGAGGCGTAGGCGTTATAAACGCCATGCCATCCAGTTCAAACCGATTGTTGAACAGGGCTCGGTGACCATCGGCATGCCATACGATGCACTGCCCTTCCCCTTCGTAAAAAGCCATCTGTACGGAGTCGGCAGCACGCGGCTGCCAGGCCTGTGCCGCAGCTTCGTCTTTGGGAGTTGCCAAGCGGTCGATTAGCAATTCGATGGGCAAGTCTATTTCAGCCAAGGTCTGATCTTTCGGCAAATGTGTGGTGGTCAATGCTTCTTCAATGTCGTAGCGCTGCCCATCGATAAAGATACGCGTATAGCCCTTCTGCAACAACAGTTTCAACTCTTGCTGGAGTGTGCGGTCTTTGTACTTACGTGGTAAGGGCGCTACGATCTGCACGCGGGTGCTACCAGGTAGCGACAAGAGATAATCGATCACATCAGACACTTGATGCCGCTTCACCTCTTGCCCCGAAATGGGCGAAATGGTTTTGCCAATACGGGCATAGAGCAAGCGCAAGTAGTCGTAAATTTCAGTGAGCGTACCTACTGTAGAGCGCGCATTAGAAGTGCTTACCTTTTGCTCGATGGCAATGGCGGGGCATAAGCCATGTATGAAGTCGACATCGGGCTTTTTCATGCGGCCCAAAAACTGGCGTGCATAGGCCGAGAGGCTCTCTACATAGCGGCGTTGCCCTTCGGCGTAGAGCGTATCCATCGTGAGTGAAGACTTGCCCGAGCCAGACACACCTGTGACGACAACCAACCGGTTTTTGGGGATGTGCAAGTCTATATTTTGCAGATTGTTGCTTCGAGCGCCCTTGATAAAGATGCTGTATCTGGGGCGCTGTGTGTGTGCAGATGCGTCGGGAGAAGTGGTAGCTTGCTTCATGGATTGGTGTATACTAATTGTTTGTGGCCACACTATACTGTACGGACTAAACAGCTAGCAGACCATTCAGTTGTGCCGAGGCGCTATTAGGTCGTAAGCCTTGCACAGCGTTTTATTTCTGCACTTTTTGGTTGTTGAGGATGAGCTCGGCTAAGTCAAGTACCATTACTTCCTCTTGCTTGTCTTTGGCCTTGATGCCGTCAGTCATCATTGTGAGGCAAAAAGGACAGTTGACGGCTACGATCTGTGCACCCGTTTCGAGGGCTTCTTCTGTGCGCTCGATATTGATGCGTTTTTTGCCCGGCTCGTCTTCTTTCCACATCTGGGCACCCCCTGCACCGCAACATAGGCCGTTGCTGGCACAGCGCTTCATTTCAACCAGTTCATTGTCGAGCACTGCCAACACCTGGCGGGGAATCTCGTAGATGTCGTTGGCACGCCCCAAATAGCACGAGTCGTGGTAAGTGATTTTCTTGCCTTCGAAGACACCACCTTCTACTTTAAGGCGTCCCTGATCCAGTAGCTGCTGCAACAGTTGTGTGTGGTGGAGTACTTCGTAGTGCCCGCCCAAGTCGGGATATTCGTTTTTGAGCACGTTAAAGCAATGTGGGCAGGTAGTGACTATTTTGGTGACGTCATAGCTGTTGAGCAGCTCGATATTTTGAAGTGCAGCCATCTGAAATAAAAACTCATTGCCAGCGCGGCGCGCAGGGTCACCAGTGCATTGTTCTTCATTGCCCAGTATGGCGAAATCTATGCCGGCCGCGTCGAGCAACTGGCAGAAGGCACGCGTTACTTTTTGTGCACGGGCGTCGTAACTGCCGGCACAGCCTACCCAAAAGAGAATTTCTGGCTTGCGGCCCGATGCAATCACTTCAGAGAGGATGGGAACTTTCATAGCATTGGCTTTGGTTGAGTAGTCTTGTGTGAAAAAGTTTTGCTGCACTGTGTTTTACACCTCGCGTGTCCATCCATCGCGATCCTGCGACATGGCCCAAGCTGAACCACTGTTTTCAATGGCATTGAAGAGCGGTAGCCATTCGGAAGGCCCACCACCTTCACTAAGGATTTCATACCGGCGCAACGCGATGATGATGTCTAAGGGGTTGATGAGGACAGGACAGGCATCGACACAGGCATTACAAGTGGTACAAGCATGGATTTCTTCGCGCTCGATGTAGTCAAACAAAGAGCGGCCATCGTCGAAGTTGTCGGGGCTGAGGGTAGCGCCCTGGGCACGCGCATCTTCTCTGATAAACTGCTCGTCGCCTGATGCCAGCTTTTTGCCCACCTCTTCGGCGCGATCGCGCACTGCCATGACGATATGGCGAGGAGACAACTTCTTGCCAGTGATGTTGGCGGGGCAGGCAGCTGTGCAGCGCCCACATTCGGTACAGGTGTAGGCATCTAGGATTTGCTTCCAGCTGAGGTGAAATACGTCTTGGGCCCCAAATACGGGCAATGCCTCTTCGGGCTGTGCCTCTTCGGCAAAAGCCGCATCAGGATCCAACATGCTGCGCACCTCTTTCTCTACTTCAGGCATGTGGTCTAATTTGCCTTTAGGCGTGAGCTTGGCATAGTAAGTATTGGGAAAGGCCAGCAGGATGTGCAAGTGCTTGGAAATAGGCAAGTAGTTGAGAAAGGCATATACTACCAAGATGTGTAGCCACCATCCGAAGCGCTCCAAAAACACCAATGTACTGGCTGAAAGGCCACCAAACAGGGCAGGACCAAGGCGGTCACTGATGAGCAAGGGGCCCGTCTCGGGGTAATGTGCTGGGTCGATGTCCTGCAACAAAGCATCGGCACCGTTCATGGTGAAAATGCCGATGAGCAGTAATAGCTCGCCAAAAAGGATGAGATTGGCATCTATGGTGGGCCAGCCAACCATCTCGGGCTTGTGGAATCGCGCTACCCTCAGCAAATTGCGGCGTGCCAAGAAGGCAAGGGTGGCCACAAAAGCCCCTACAGAAAGTAGCTCTATGGTATTGATGACCACCGGATACAACCCTCCAATCTTGCCCGCAAAAAATCGATGTTGTCCAGAAAAACCATCGATGAGTATTTCAATCAACTCAATTTGCGTCACTAAAAAAGCCGTGTATATAAACAAGTGCAACAGTGCAGGAATGGGCTTTTTAAACATCTTCTTTTGCCCAAAGGCAATGAGCAACACGTTGCGCCAGCGCTTGCCTTTGTGATCGTTGATGGTTTGAGTCTTGCCTAGATGGATGTTGCGCCATACTTGCAAGTATTGTCGCGCAGCTATGCCAAAAGCAGCTATCGTGACCAGTGCAAAAATCAGTGGTTGAATCATAGATGGGCTTTTCGTCAAAAAAGCAATTGTTGCGAAAATTCGCTAATGGCGGGTAAAAATAACAACATTGCTTTGCCTGTGTGGGCTTGTGCCGCGAATTTTTTCGCTGAATGGATTGCGTAACTTGCAGCCAGCAGAAAAAATGCGTTCATGAAAATACTCGATGCAGAGCAAATACGTCGCAAAACGATCAGATTGGCCTACCAGATTGTGGAGCACAACTATCGCGAATCGAGGCTGATCTTAGTGGGTATCAACAACAACGGCATGGCTTACGCGCGCATGTTGGCCAAAGAGCTGGACCAGATAGGTAGTTTGGCCGTCACTTTGACCAACGTCCGGCTCAATCCAGCTGCACCTGATGCCCACCCCGTGGAATTGAAGATGCCCCTTGAAGCGCTGCGCGACCAGGTAGTTGTTGTAGTAGACGACGTGGCTAACACGGGCCGTACTATTTTCTATGCTTGCAAGCCCTTGCTCGATACATTGCCCAAGAAAGTTGAAGCAGCTGTACTGGTGGACCGCCAACACAAGACTTTTCCCGTCAAAGTCGATTACGTAGGGCTTTCATTAGCTACTACCCTACTGGAGCACATCGAGGTGCGGCTCAGTGGCGAGGGGGCACCTGTAGCCTATTTGCTGTGAGTGCGTCTTATCTTCGCATTTGCTTGTAGCGTTGGGCTCAAAACACATCCTGATGAATTTACTGGAACAGTTTCGCTATGTACATACCTTCATTTTTGATGTCGATGGTGTACTGACCGATTCGAGCTTACTTATTTTGGAAAGTGGCAAGCTGCTGCGTCGTATGAACACTCGCGACGGGTTTGCTATGAAACAGGCGCTACGAGCTGGTCTGCGTATTAGCATCATTACGGGGGGCAATTCGGCAGGAGTAATCGATCGCTTGCGCGCTTTGGGCATTCGCGATATTTACGCAGGCGTGGAAGATAAGGTGGAAGCCTATGAAGAGCTGCTCCATACCTACGATTTGCATGAAAGTGGCATTTGCTACATGGGAGATGATCTGCCCGATTACGAAGTGATGCAGCGCGTAGGTGTACCAGCTTGCCCTGCCGATGCAGCTCCAGAGATCAAGGCCATTAGTAGTTATATCTCGCCCTGGCGAGGTGGCGAGGGTTGTGTGCGCGACGTCATTGAAAAAGTCTTGAAGTTGCGCGGGCAATGGGTGCCTCATCTCATACCGCCATATTTACCTCAGCCACCTGCCGATAAAAAAGAGGAAGGCGAATGAGCCGTAAGGTGCTGTATCGGTGGTTGGAGTGGTTGCGTTGGCCCAATTTGTGTATAGTGGCGCTCACCCAAGTGTTGGTACAATATGCACTTATTGAGCGCTATGTGGGGTATGTGGAGTTGCCATTTCCCCATTTTTTGTTGTTTGTATTCGTCACGGTGCTTATTGCCGCTTCGGGTTATGTAGTCAACGATTTATACGACTTGCCCACAGATCGCATCAATAAGCCCGATAAGCTGTGGATAGGGCGCCATGTTCGCAAGGCAGTAGCCTGGCGTTACTACTTAGGCATGGTAGCTGTGGGGGCAGTCATTGCGGCAGGCCTGGCGGCCTATGTGGATGCGTTGCACTTATGGGGTATTTACTTATTAGCAGTCGGGAGCATGTTTTCCTATAGCAAGTGGCTCAAAGGCCGTCCCTTTTGGGGCAATTTGTTAGTGGCGTTATTCACGGCTTTTGTCGTTTGGATTGTGTGGTTTGCCAATCGCCATGTGTTGGCCACATTTGCCGAAAGGCAACCCCATACGGCAGCATGGTTGTGGGCTATGGTGCATGGCTATTGTCTTTTTGCTTTGCTCAGTACGCTGATGCGCGAAATGATTAAAGATTTGGAAGACGAAACAGGCGATCGGTTGGCGGGTTTGTGCACATTGCCCATTGTGTATGGCGTGGCTTTCGCAAAAAAGCTAACTGTAGTGGTGGGCGTGGTACTTGCCCTTTTACTCGGATTCGTGGCTATATGGCTTTTTGCCGAAAGGCGATGGCTGGCCATGGGCACAGCAATGGGATTGGCCATTTGGGTCTTGTGGTTGTGTGAGGCCACTTTCCGTGCGCAGAAAAAGACGGACTTTGCTGCAGTGAGCATGGAGTTGAAGCTGATTATGGTGGTAGGGCTTATTGCCGTGTTGTTTTTGTGAAGCCTAAGCGTTGGGTGTAGGTGTATGCAAAATCACAAATGTGTATGGGAGATTTGAAAGTATTTGCGCATAAACTGGTGCTGGCGTCCAAGTCGCCGCGGCGTAGTCAGCTATTGCGTGAGGCTGGCTTTCAGTTCGAAAAACGCACAGCTGAAGTAGAAGAAGTGTGGCCTGTATCGCTGCCAGCTACGGAGGTGGCACCCTATTTGGCCAGGCTCAAAGCACGGGGTAGCCATCATCTGTTGCAGCCAGGCGAAATACTGCTTACGGCTGATAGCGTAGTCATTCTCGACGGACGTGTATTGGGCAAGCCCGTAGACAGGCAAGCAGCCATTCAGATGCTCGAGCAGCTCTCAGGGCGCCAACACACCGTAATCACGGCTGTGTGCTTGCTATCGCATGCAAAGGAAGTGGTGCGTGTGGGTCGTACCGAGGTGTGGTTTTACGATATGAGTCCAGATGAGATTGCGTGGTACGTAGATCGCTATCAGCCGTATGACAAGGCAGGTGCCTATGGCGTACAGGAATGGATCGGTCTGTGTCGCATCAAGCGCTTAGAAGGCACCTATGCCAATGTCATGGGGTTGCCCGTCGATTTGGTTTATGAGGCGTTGAAAGAATTTTGAACGCAGTGGTGTTTGTCATCGGTTGGGGCTGGCAGGAAACCCTACCTTTGTGCCGCTGTTTTGCTCAACCACACTCAAAACCATTTGCATGATGAAATACCGCAAGGAAAAAGACAGCCTCGGCTATGTAGAAGTGCCTATTGACAAGTATTGGGGTGCTCAAACGCAGCGCTCATTGATGAATTTTCGCATTGGCGGGCAACGAATGCCTATAGAGATCATCCGTGCGTTTGCTATACTGAAAAAAGCCGCTGCACAGACCAACTACGAATTGGGCGTGTTGGACCAAACTAAGGCCGAGGTGATCGCACAGGTATGCGACGAAATTTTGGTGGGCAAACTCGACGATCAGTTTCCCCTGGTTGTGTGGCAAACCGGATCGGGCACTCAGAGCAACATGAACGTCAATGAAGTAATTGCCAATAGGGCACATGTACTATTGGGTGGACAGCTGACTGATGAAAAAAAAGCGCTCCATCCCAACGACGACGTCAACAAGTCGCAGTCGTCTAACGATACCTTTCCTACAGCCATGCATATCGCTGCTGTGCAAAAGCTCCATGAGTGCACCTTGCCTGGCATGATTCAGTTGCGCGATACACTTAAGGAAAAAGCACTGGCCTTCAAAGAAGTCGTCAAGATTGGACGCACGCACTTCATGGATGCCACCCCCCTAACCCTGGGGCAGGAGTTTTCGGGCTATGTCTCGCAACTCAACCACGGCATACGTGCTATCAAGCATGCCTTGCCCCATCTATACGAGCTGGCACTGGGAGGAACGGCTGTGGGCACGGGCTTGAATACTCCTAAAGGCTACGCCGAAAAAGTGGCTGAGAAAATCGCCCAGCTGACGGGCTATCCCTTTGTGTCGGCACCCAACAAATTTGAGGCTTTGGCTGCCCACGATGCCATAGTAGAAGCACATGGTGCCTTGAAGACGGTGGCTGTCTCGCTCATGAAAATCGGCAATGACATCCGCATGTTGGCCTCTGGCCCTCGCTGTGGCATCGGCGAAATTGCCATTCCTGCCAATGAGCCCGGCTCATCGATCATGCCCGGAAAGGTCAATCCCACGCAGTCTGAAGCATTGACGATGGTGGCCGCACAAGTGCTGGGCAACGATGTGGCCATCAATATGGGTGGCGCTACAGGCCACTTTGAGCTCAATGTGTTTAAACCCATGATGATCTACAATTTCCTCATGTCGGCTCAGCTCATTGGCGATGCATGCCGCAACTTCGAAGAGAAATGTGCAGTAGGTATCGAACCCAACCACAAGCGCATTGAGATGCACTTGCGCAACTCGCTGATGTTGGTCACCGCGCTCAATACCAAGATTGGCTATGACAATGCAGCCAAAATCGCCAAGAAGGCTTGGGCTGAAGACAAAACCCTCAAGGAGGCAGCGCTCGAGCTGGGCTTGCTCACCGAAGCGCAATTTGATCAATGGGTGCGCCCCGAGCACATGATCGGTGATCTGTCGCAGTTCGACCAGTTGCTGAAGGCATTGGACTGAGGCAATAGGTGCGATCTTTGTGCTTTTTTGTGGGTAAGTCACAAAGATTTGCCCACAACGTTTATCTTTGCAGCCGTTTTAGAATAAAGTTCTTTTACAATGAATGCCCTGACACCCTTTAATTTGCCCCTGTCGGGCATGAGCCAAGGCTTGCACGAGTTTCGCTTTCAAATAGATCGCGACTTCTTTGCGTGCTTTGATGCCTCGCCTATCGCAGTGGGAGAATTGGCCGTAGAGCTGTGGTGTGACAAGCGGCCCGACATGCTGGTGTTGGCCTTTCACCTCAAAGGCACGGTGCGTACTGCTTGCAATCGATGCCTCGGCGAGTTCGACTTGCCGCTCGATGCTCATCACCAGCTGTTGGTCAAGTACGACATCGAAGAGCGTGACGAGGCCGAGGTAGTGTATATCCTCAGAGATACACCGCGGCTCAATGTGGCCAAGTTCGTGTATGAGTTTATCCTCATCTCTATGCCCATGATTGCTACCCACGATCATGGCGAAGGAACATGCGACCCTGAGATGCTCAAGTATATCACGAGCGAAGAAGAATGGGAAGCGCAACAAAGGGCACAAGTACAACAACAAAAGCCCCGCGATGATCGCAATGATGATCATTTGTGGGATCAGCTCAAAGATTTGATTAAGGACATTTGACCCCCGAGTTTTCTGGCTTTAAGGGAACACAAACAGTGGAAAAATGGCACATCCTAAGCACAGAGTTTCGAAACAACGCAAGCGCAAGCGTAGAACACACCAAAAAGCTGCCGTTCCGCAGTTGGCTGTATGTAAAAAAACTGGTGAGACTCACGTGTATCACCATGCCTATTTCGACGACGAAGGCAACATGTACTATCGCGGCCACCTGTTGGTAAAAGCAGTAGAAGAAGACTAATTGGCATTTCAGTCATTATGTGGTGCCGATGAGCAAAAAGCTCCCATCCTTTCCCATTCGGATGTGGGGCTTTTTGTGCTATAGAGTGAAACATCTTTCTATAGGCTGGCAATGTGCTAACTTCGCCAGCTAGAAAACTTTTGCCCATGAAAAAAATCATCTACACCGACCAGGCACCTGCACCCGTCGGGCCTTATAGTCAGGCTGTGCTCATGGGGCAAACGCTCTACATCTCTGGCCAAATTGCCATTGATCCCGCCAACGGCCAGCTCGTCACCGATGACATCGAAGCCGAAACGCATCAGGTGATGCGCAACTTGGGCAAGATCCTAAAAGCTGCCGGCTGTACCTACGAGCATGTGCTCAAATGCACGGTCTTTGTGACCGATATCGCACTGTACAGCCGCATTAATGCTGTATATGCCCAGTACTTCGACGAGGATACTGCTCCGGCACGCGAGCTAGTAGAAGTGGCTCATTTGCCTAAGTACGTCCATGTGGAAATCTCGGCCATCGCCTTTGTACCGCAGAGCTGATTTTTGCGAAAGCAAAAAAACGACCATCTGACCATGAGTGAAGCAAAGCGAAAGCAAGTGTTGTCGGCTATCCAGCCCACGGGAGATATGCATTTTGGCAACTACTTCGGTGCTGTAAAAAACTGGGTGGCCCTACAAGAAAAGTATGACTGTATCTACGGCGTAGTCGATTATCACGCCATGACGATGCCGTACAATCCCAAAAAGTTGCGCACCCATACCTGGGAACTGATATTCAACTTGTTGGCCGTCGGTGTCAAGCCCGAAAGCCTATTTATTCAATCCTTGGTGCCCGAACACACAGAGTTGTGTTGGATCTTCAATTGCTTTACCTCCTATGGCCAACTGACGCGCATGACGCAGTTCAAAGACAAAAGCAGGCAAAGCGAAGAGACGAGCGGCGGGTTTATCTCTGCAGGGCTATTTGATTATCCCGTATTGCAGGCCGCCGACATCCTTATTTATCGGGCCGACTATGTACCTGTAGGCAAAGACCAAGAGCAACATCTCGAATTGACGCGCGATATTGCCCAGCGATTCAATCAGCAGATGGGCAAGGAGTACTTCGTCTTGCCCGAACCGCTGTTTACCGATACGCCCAAGATCACTTCGCCAGCTGATCCCACGCGAAAGATGAGCAAGAGTGCCGGTGAAAAGCACTACATCAGTTTGTTCGAAGACGAACAGCGCATCCGCAAAAAGATCAGATCAGCAGTGACCGATACTGGCGCAGCAGCTGAGGGCCACATGAGTCCTGGTGTACAGAACCTGTTTGAACTGCTCAAAGCTGCTGAAGCTACTACTGCCTATCAACAGCTATTGGATCAGTACCACGATGGCACACTCAAATACGTCGATTTGAAAGAAGCCGTCGCAGAGGCACTCATTGGCCTGAGTCGGCAGTTTAAAGCGCGCAGAGCCGAGTTGCTAGCCGATAAGAAAGCCGTAAAGAGACAGATCAAGGAAAGTTCGGCGCGCATTCGCACCATAGCGCAGCAAACCATGCGCGATGTAAAAGAGTTATGTGGATTACAGCAAGTGCGCTACTGAGGGCTTATGCCTGTACTTACTTCTACATACCCAGGCGCGCCATGGTGGCAGTTTAATGGCCATATACAAACCATTGCACCTGCCTTTCGAAAACTCAAGCCACTACCTTGGCGCCGGGAGCGCCTGGAGTTGGCTGACGGCGATTTTCTGGACTTAGATTGGCTCGACACCTCTACCGAACACTTGGTGATCCTCTCGCATGGGCTGGAAGGGCATAGTCGCCGTCCCTATATGGTGGGTATGGCTATGGCTTTTAGGCAAAAAGGCTGGTCGGTATTGGCATGGAATTGCCGCTCTTGCAGCGGCGAGATGAATCGGTTGCCGCGCCTGTACCACCACGGCGATGTGGAAGACATCGGCGCCGTGGTAGCGCATGCATTGCAGACCCATCCATGGCGTATTGTAGTGTTGGTGGGGTTTAGTATGGGCGGTGCCATGACGATGAAGTACTTGGGCGTGCAGGGACGGCAGCTACACCCTGCTATACGCATGGGCATTGGCTTTTCGGTGCCCTGCGATCTAGAAGCAGGTGCACAAGCCCTCGATGCACCTGCCAATGTACTCTATCGCAAACGCTTTCTCAAGGCTTTGCGCAAAAAGATCGAATTCAAGAACCAGCAGCACCATTTGGGGCTCGACCTCCACCGCTTTAGGCAAATTCGACACTGGCGCGATTTTGGCGAGTGGTTTAGTGCACCCCTCAACGGCTATCGCGATGCTTCGGCGTTTTACTACGCCTCCTCTTGCCGGCACTTTATAGCTACTACTGCCGTGCCCCTCTACATCATCAATGCGGACAACGACCCCATTCTCACCTCTGCATGCACTCCTACGACCTTGGCACGCCAACATCCTCTTATCTTTGTCGAACAGCCAGCTGAGGGTGGCCATGTAGGCTTTTCATTGAGTCGTAGCGTACATACATGGGCCGAAATACGCGCCGTGACACTGGCTGAAACCTGCGTTAGAAGGGAAAGCCTAAGGCTAAGTTCCAATTTAGATCGGTGAGCTTGAACGCGCGTGGATCGCGCCAAAAACGCCCCCGCTCGTCAGGGAAGTTATTGCGAATGGGCAGCCCCCAGTCCGACCGTACGACAAAGTACGTAGCATCCCAGCGAATGCCAAAGCCTGCTGACACAGCCAGCTGCCGCAAAAAAGACTCACCTTCCAGTTGGCCATTTTCGTTGTAAGTATCTGAGAAGTAGAATTTAGACCCAGGACGGTCAGTATCTTCTCGCAGCGTCCACACATTGCCCGCATCTATGAATAGAGCACCTTCGTATACCTGCCCCCAAAACTCCAACACTTTGAACCGATATTCCAAATTGGCTTCCAATAGTACGTTTCCTGTTTGGTAAAACAGTGGCTTGTTGGCTTTATTGATCGTAAGGGGATCGCGATAACGGCCTGGCCCCAATGCGCGTGCTGGCCAACCTCGAATGCTATTGGGGCCACCCACAAAAAACTGCTTGAGATAGGGCACGTCCTCAGAATGGCCAAAAGGGGCAATCAGTCCACTGGCCAATCGGATGGCTAAGCGGTTGCGCACTTGAAACTGATGTTGCCAACTCAGGTCAAAGTGCAAGCGCACGTATTGAGAAAAAGGAATCCCTAAAAAGGTCCACACGTTAGTCTGCTTGCCAATGGCGTTGGCTAGCTCATTGGCCAACCACACTTCTACTCCTGAAAACTCTATGCCCATTTGCATCGACCAAAACTGATGGTGCCGCATGGTCGTAGTGTGTGACCAGTTGAAATCGCGGAAAAAAAGGCCCGTAATGAGTTGGCGAGAAAAACTGCGTGCCAAAAAGGGGTTGGCCATGAGGATGGTGTCAAAGGCAGGACGCGTGGTAGGCGACAGATAATCGATACCAAAGTGGTGTACCGAGAGGCGTTCCCTGTTGCCGATGTTAAGGTCGTAAGCGTAGAAGGTGCCGTTGAACAGATTATAGTCGTAGTATTGCAGTAGCTTGATGAGGTTATAGCTGAGTGCAAAGCGCGTTGTAGCTTGCGTGCGCATGGTGCGGTATGTATTGTGAGGAATTAATCCTAAGCGATTGCCCAAGCGCCACATACGAGCAAAGTCAAGAAAACGCGGTACGAGTAGCTCTGCTTGTACCTTGAAGTCGACGTTGCGATATAGGGTGTCTTGACCCGAGAGCAATGCTACGGGGTCGACTTCGAACACGCCCTGAATATTGCTGATGAGCAGCTCTGCACCCCGCATCAGATTGCGGCTCTCGAGTGAGGGACTTGCACTAAAGCCCATGAGGTTGGGAGCAACCACGATGCTTTTGCCCTGAGAAGTGTTGATGTTGACATCTACATCCATTCCCAGCTCCCATTGCCTGTTGGGCGTCAGATAGATGTACAAGGCCAGTTTTCCAGGCTGATTGGCCAGGGGCTCTGGCCGAATGCTCACATTGCGAAAAATGCCCAAATTGCTGAGCCGCAAGCGTGTCTGTTCGACTTGGTCAAAGCGATACAGCACTCCAGGCTGGACGAATAACGCCTCTAAAAGGGTAGAAGGCTTCACTGGAAAGCCACCCGGGCCTATCTTGAAATGAATGCCTTCAATGAGTGTGTCCAGATAAGTGATCGTATCGGGTAGCGGCAAATAGTTGGGGTAAATGACGATGTTGTCTATGTCGAATCGTTGGTGTGACTGTTGACCCGGTGGCGGTAATATTTCGAGCCGCAAGCGCACGCGCGTCCCCACGCTGTCGCCTTCTAGACCATCAATGTATTGGGGGTAAAAGAAGGCAAACCCCTGGTTTTGCATATAACGCGTAATGCGTTGCACTTCTCGTTCATACAATTCAGCTGCTACAGCTTGCCCTGGTTTCAGAAGAGTATGGGCCGCAATTTGAGGCAATAGTTGCTGGACTACACTATCCCGTGTTTCAAATATGACGGTGTCGATGGTATAGTTAGGCCCTGCAGTTATGCGATAGGTCACCGCGACTTTAGTACTGTCAGGATTGTAATGCAACTCATAGTCGACTTGAGCCAAGAAGTAGCCTCTATGTCGTAAGTAGTTGACCATAGCTTGGCGCGTGGCTTCTGTCATTGTGGGGTCGTAGATTGCAGGTGGTTCACCCAGCAATCGCTTTTCCCATCGAGCTACACCGCGCCCCAGCTTAGTAGTGCACGAATCAGGTGGTGAGGTCAGATAGATCCATTCGCGTGGCACCCACAGTAACTTGCCATTGGGTTTTTGTTTGTAGGTATATGTGAGTTGATCTGTGAGATTACCTGGATTTTTTACGCGCTTTTTATCGCTAAGCACGATGCGATTTTTGCGCAGCAGTGCTTGGCCGGGAGCTATGTACTTGGTGCTGTCGCAAGAAGTGAATAAGCCTGCGAAAATCCAAATCCAGGTCCAATATATCGGTCGACACCCATTCATGGAGCAAACATATTGGCTTTCGCTAAAACAAAATGGCCATGTAGATGTGTTTTTCCACTTCCTACAAAAATCTGGTGTACCTGTACTACATAGTGGTGGTACAGGCATTCCTCATTACTGTCTAATGCAGCACCTTTGCATTCTTTGCAATACCCTTTGGGGGCTCTATATAGAAAATCAGCATGGTATGGAATTGTCCAAAGCCCGAAAACAACTATTGATGAATTTGCGCAAAGCGCGTTACCGCAAAAAACACGGCTTGTTTGTAGTGGAAGGCGACAAGCTCGTGCGCGAAGTATTGGCTGGCCCGTGGGAAGTGGAATGGATCGCTGCTTTGCCGCAATGGGCCGAACATCACGAAGTGTCGGTAGCTGTAGCAGTGGCCAGCGAACGCCAAATGAAAGCCATTACGCAGATGGCATCGCCACCTCCTGTCTTGGCAGTGGTACGCATGCCTCGTGGTCGATGTGCCTTTCCTCAGACCGATTGGTATCTGTATTTGGACGGCATCCGCGATCCAGGCAATTTGGGCACTATCTGGCGCATCGCTGACTGGTTTGGCATAGGGGCGTTATTGTGTGCACCTGATACAGCCGATCCGTGGAATCCCAAAGCCTTGCAAGCTTCCATGGGCGCTTTTTTGCGGGTACCTGTTTTTGAGGGAGACGCCCAAAGTTGGCAAAGTCAACTACCCCAACATCTGTGGGTAATGGCCGATATGACCGGACAGCCATTGCCCTCCTACACTTGGCCTACCAATGGCGTGTTGATCGTCGGTAATGAGGGGCATGGCATTCGCGCACAAGTGCGGGCCTTGGCAGCACAAGCCGTTTTCATTCCACGTCATCCAGCTGGTGGCGCCGAGTCGTTGAATGCTGCTGTGGCTACCGGCATCTTGTGCGCCGCTTTGCGTGGTACCATGAGTAGGTGAAAATGAAGTTTTCCTACTGCAGCTGACAAATTGGGAAAAGTCAGTGGTACTTCCAGCTCGGAGGTGTAACTTGGCGGAAGCCAAAAAATGTACAATCTATGAAAAACACAGTTACCGCCTTGCTTAGTCTTTGTTTTGCCTTTGCGGCAAATGCACAACACCTCGTGCTCACTGGCCTGTTCGATGGCCCCTTACCGGGCGGCCAGCCCAAAGGCGTAGAGCTATATGTATTGGAAGCTATTCCAGATCTGAGTGCCTATGGCCTGGGCTCGGCCAACAACGGGCAGGGCAGCGATGGCCAAGAGTATACTTTTCCCGCCGATTCGGTCGCAGCTGGCACCTATATTTGGGTGACATCCGATGCCGATGCCTTTCAGAGCTTTTTTGGTTTTGCTCCTACATATGTAGATAGCTTTGGTGCCGTCAACGTCAATGGTGATGATGCTATGGAGCTATTCTACAATGGTGCTGTCATCGATGTATTCGGCGACATTAACACCGATGGCTCGGGGCAGCCTTGGGAGTATCTCGACAGCTGGGCCTACCGAATGGATGGCACAGGCCCCGATGGCGACACTTTTGTCCTGGGCAATTGGTTCTTTGGTGGGCCCAACCAATTTGATAACACCAATACAAACGATGAGGCGGCTCATCCTATGCCCACCGGCACTTATCAGCCTACAGGCACGCAAATGCTCGATGCCCAAGACGATGATGCTTCGGTGGAGCAGGGCATGATGGTGACCATCGACGTGCTAGCTAACGACTTTTTGCCCAATGGATGGGAATCGCTCTCGATCGTCGAAAGCCCTGCCTTGGGTAGTGCTTCGCTCAACACCATGGGCGATGCTGTTGAGTATGTTGCTCCCACTGACAATTGCAATCTGACTGACGTGTTTACCTACGCAGTATGCGATTCGGTGAGTTGCGATACAGCTACCGTAGAAGTAGAAATCACTTGTCCCATTCAGTACCCGGCCTATGACATCGCTACAGTTACAACGGAAGATGTGCAGGGCGTGGCCGATTCGCTTGGCGTACTTTGTACGCTCACTGGTGTAGTGCACGGTATCAACATGCGCCCGCAAGGCTTACAGTTCTTCTTGCTCGACGCGACGGGTGGCATCATGGTGTTTGAGTTTGACAATCCATTTGGTTATACAGTGCAAGAAGGCGACGAATTGATGATCAAAGGCGAAATCGATCAATATCGGGGGCAAACCCAATTGCGCCCACACGAGTTGGTATTGCTTAGTCAGAACAATGCGTTGCAACCCGTTGCCGACGTGCCGATGCTGAGCGAAGCCGCGGAAGGCCGGCTGGTACGTCGCATGAACGTCTCATTGGTTGATCCAGCTCAGTGGCTGGGCGACGGCAGCAGCTTCAACGTAGAGATCACTGATGGCACCGTGGTCGACACAGTACGCATCGATAACGACTGCGAGTTGGCCTCTATGCCCGCCCCTCAGGGCGTGTTCCACATTACTGGCTTGGGGGGGCAGTATGCACCATCCTCTTCGCCGCCCTTCCTCAGTGGCTACCAGCTTTTCCCACGGTATGCAGCGGATATTGAGCTTGTTACTGCTGTACCTGAGTTAGCTGTGGATCGCGGCATTACCTTGTGGCCCGTGCCGGTAACGGACGTATTGCACGTGCGTACAGAGCTGAACTTGCAAGGCGTGCGAGTGTTCGATGTAATGGGCCGAGTTATGACTGTAGCCTACGATTTGCCTTCAGCTCAACTGTTCGTGCAGGATTTGCTGTCAGGCGTGTACAGCTTATTGCTTCACACGCAACAGGGCACATTTGTAGCCCGTTTTGTGAAGCAATAGTGCCCAGAACAGAAGCCTTGGATGACAAAAAATTTTAAAAAAGCAGGGCATACAAGCCCTGCCCTTTTTTGCAAAAAGAGAAAAATGGGCACACAAGCACGTATTGGAGTGGCATTGTCGGGAGGGGGTACACGTGGCATTGCACATGTGGCCGTGCTCAAAGTATTAGAAGAGCACGGTATCGAGCCCGATGTGGTGGCGGGCACCAGTGCTGGTGCTATTGCAGGGGCATTGTATGCGGCGGGTTGCTCGACCGATGAGATGTTGCGCTTTGTCAAGGAAGCAGCTTCGATTTACAAAGTGTTTCGCTTTGAATTGCCTTCTCTGGGATTGACTAGTTTGGAGAACTTGCGCGAACGGCTACAGCAATACATTCCGTATGAAACTTTTGAAGTACTGCCCAAAAAGTTCCTGTGTGCAGCGGCCAATGTGCAGACGGGTAAGGTGAAGTATTTTCACGAAGGCCCACTACTTGATGCGGTGATAGCCTCTGCAAGTGTACCTATTGTGTTCAAGCCCGTGCATATCGATGGCCAGCTGTATGTCGATGGAGGCTTGCTCGACAATTTGCCGGCTGGCGCTTTGCGCCCTTTTTGCGATGCGGTAATCGGAGTCAATGTGACGCCATTGGCACCTGCTTCGCCCGATGAGATCAGCTCTACCATAGCCTTGGCCCAAAGAGTGTTTTACCTTACGGTTGTGGACAACACGACTAAGAGTTATAGCCTTTGCGATACGATTATTGAAGTGAAAGAGGCTCACAAATATCATCTCTTTTCTTTTGGGAAAGACGATGAGATATACCGAATGGGGCTCAAAGCAGCCAAGAAAGAAATGGACCGCGTGCTTGAGGAGCTCAAACCTTTTCTCTAAGTCTCTGAGCGAGCGAAGAGCTGCTACAAAAAAGGCCTCCCTGAACCTCGTTCAGAAAGGCCTTTTTATATGGGGCCATTTCTGCCTACACCTTACGCTTTATTTCGTCCTATACAGTTGAGGTCTTCAAAGGCTTGGTGCAGGCGAGCTGAAAAGCTCTTTTCACCTTCGCGCAGCCATTTGCGCGGATCGTAGTACTTTTTGTTGGGTTTGTCTTCGCCTTCGGGGTTGCCGATTTGCGCTTGGAGATAGTCTTTGTATTGTTCGTAATAGCCTCTCACGCCTTTCCAGAAAGCCCACTGCAGATCCGTATCGATGTTCATCTTTACGGCACCATAGCTGATGGCTTCTCGAATTTCTTCTTTGGACGAGCCCGAGCCGCCGTGGAACACGAAGTTGATGGGCTTTTCGTGCTGCAGACCAAACTTTTGACGCACGTATTCTTGAGAATTTTTTAGAATAATGGGCTGTAGCTTGACGTTGCCCGGCTTGTACACGCCATGTACATTGCCAAAGGCAGCAGCAATGGTGAAACGATGGCTTGCCTTCGATAGCTGTTCGTAGGCATAGGCCACTTCTTCAGGTTGGGTGTATAAGCGCGAACTTTCAATACCGGTGTGGTCCACACCGTCTTCCTCGCCACCCGTTACGCCCAGTTCCATTTCCAAGGTGATGCCCAGCTTGTCCATGCGCTTGAGATATTCCACACAGGTAGCGACATTTTCTTCCAGTGGCTCTTCCGATAAGTCGAGCATGTGCGAGCTGAAGAGTGGATAACCACGTTCTTTAAAAAACTGCTCATTGGCTTCGAGTAGGCCATCGATCCAGGGTAGCAGCTTGCGCGCACAGTGATCTGTGTGTAAGATCACTGTCACGCCATAGGCCTCGGCTAGGCTGTGCACGTGCATAGCGCCAGAAATGGCTCCTAACACGGCTGCACGTTGGTTGTCGTTGGGCAGCCCTTTGCCTGCGTAAAAAGAAGCACCCCCATTTGAGAATTGGATGATTACGGGCGAGTTCACTTCGCGTGCCGTTTCCATGACGGCATTGATGGAGTTAGTACCTACGACGTTGACAGCGGGCAAAGCAAAGTTGTGCTCATTGGCATAATTGAGCAATTCGGTCACTTCATCGCCGTGTAGTACGCCTGGGCGAAATTTGGTCTTGGTGATGGTACTCATGACATGGATGGTTTTGCGGTTCTATTGGTAGGACTGAAGTATTTATTGTGTCAGTTTGCCATATTGTGCACAAATATATACTATGAAAAAAGTAGTGAGGAACACAGGGAATATTTAACGTGACTGACGCTTCGATGAGTTACTCAGCCTATATTGTACGGGGGATGAGCTTGTGTGGTTGAGCGTACCAATTGAGCTGACTCCAGTATCGCTTGCGCAAAAGATAGTACTGCACTAGAATGTTTTTGCGAAAACGGCCGATCCAGGTGCGGTTGGGCCCTACACTGTTGCGCGAGACCAATTCCAGTGTCTCTTTGCGCTTTCGCAAAATATTGGGCAAGTGGTGGTAGTATGAAAAGTGGGCCCGCGCAATGGCCCATACATGACTAGGACCGTGAGGAAACAATAGCATCAGAGCGGCAATGCCATCCAGTAGTAGGCGCAAAGGTATGAGCCACCACAATCGCCTCGAGGGCTCGTTCTTGCTCAAGGTGAAGAGGCTGTTGCGAAAGTTCAGAAATGTTTTTTGTGGATGACCGTACTGTAGCGTTTGCCCACCTAAGTGCCACACCAAACTGCTCGGCACGGCAATTACTTTGTAGCCAGCGCGTTTGAAGCGCCAGCACAAATCAATTTCTTCCAGATGGGCAAAAAAATCGGCATCAAAGCCGTCAAAGGCGTGAAATATGCCTGCACGCACGACAAAAGCAGCTCCAGAAGCCCAGAACACTTCCAGTGCATCATCGTATTGCCCCATATCTTGTTCGAGCGTCTGGAAAATACGCCCCCGACAAAAGGGATAGCCCCAGTTGTCGATGAACCCACCTGCCGCACCAGCATATTCAAAGTACGCTTCGCGACGCAACCACCGTATCTTGGGCATTGCTGCAGCGATGTGTGCGTCGCGCTCCATCCATTCGATGAGTGGTTGGAGCCAGTCTGGATCTGGGCGCACATCGGTGTTGAGCAGTGCGTAGTAGTCGGCATGTACGTGCTTGAGGGCTTCGTTGTAGCCACCGGCGTATCCTTTGTTTGCTGAAAGGCGGATTAGTTGTACTTCGGGAAATTCAGTGGCTATGTAGTCTGCAGAGCCATCAGTGGAGCCGTTATCAGCCACTACTACTTGGATGTTAGGATAGTCGGTGGCGAGTACATGCGGCAGATACTGACGCAACAGATGTCTGGTGTTGTAGTTGAGCAAGACGATAGCTACTTTGGGGAATGGCTTATGGCTAAGTGCTTCCTGAGCAGCCACATCCAGAATGTTGCGACATACCTTTAAGTCGTGTGCGATCTGGTTGCGCAGGGCGTCTTCACTTTCAAAACGTTGGTCTGGGCGTATGAAGTCGACCACCTCGATGAGTAGTCGGTCATGGTAGATGTCCTTCTGAAAGTCAAAGATGTGTACTTCTACTGTACGTTGCTCCTTGCCCTCTATGGAGGGGCGATTGCCAATGTAGAGCGCTCCTTGGTGGCGCTTGTTTTTATATGTGACAAAAGCAGCGTAAATACCGTTGGGTGGAAGCAACTTCTCTTTCATCCGTACTTCGACGTTGGCTGTAGGGAAGCCCAGTGAGCGTCCAATTTTTCTGCCGTGTACTACTGGACCTATAATTGGCAGATAGTGCCCCAAGAGTTTGGTGGCCGTGCGAATGTCGCCCGTGGCGATTGCCTTCCGGATGCGCGTAGAGCTCACAGTAATGGTATCTACTAATTGCGGCTCGATCTCAATGACGCGAAAACCAACTTTGTGGCTGTACCACTTGAGCAATTGGATGTCTCCCTGTCTGTTGTACCCAAACCGATGGTCGTAGCCAATCACGATGGTATGTGGGCGAAAGTGAGCCAGTAGAAAATCTTCGACGTACTCTTTAGCACTCATTTGTGCAAACTCCAGCGTGAAGGGTACTACTACCAAATGATCAATACCGTATTGGCTCAATAGGTAAATCTTTTCCTCAATGGTTGTGATGAGCCGGATGTGTTCGGCTCGGGGATCTACAATTAGCCGAGGATGTGGATGGAAGGTAACCACCACGCTTTCGCCACCAATGTGGCTGGCTTCTTTCTTGATGCAATCTAATATTTTCTGGTGCCCCCTATGTACCCCATCGAACGAGCCGATAGTGAGCACGGCTTGTTCAAATTTGGGGAGCTGCTTGAGGTCGTTGTGCACTTTCATCACGCGCAAATGTACACACCTGTAATTTTTTTACACCTCTCTGGAAAAAAGGAGCTGTCAATTTGCATTTATATTTGCCCTTCGTGAATGTAGCGTGGTTCATAGCAACAAAAGTAGCTCGTAGCTCGAGTAAAACTTTTTCTCGAGTGATTATTCGCATTGCGGTGGGAACAGTAGCTTTGAGTGTAGCTGTTATGTTGCTCACCACGGCCCTGATTCGAGGATTCAAACAGCAGATTAGTGAAAAAATATTTGGCTTTTGGGGGCACATACATATCACGAGTGCCGATGTAGGCCGTTCAATAGTGGAAACGCGTCCTATCTCTATCAATCAAGATTTCTATCCGTATATCGATACTATTGGGCGCCTGCAGTTTGTGCAGCCTCATCGCATATTTGGCTACAAGCTACCCATACAATGGCCCCAGTATACCCGTGGTGGCGTGTCTCATATACAGGCTTTTGCACTGAAGCCAGGCATCATTAAGGTAAAAGACCAGATTGAAGGCATTATTTTAAAAGGCATTGGGCGAGATTTCGACTGGTCGTTTCTCGAGCAGTATTTGGTGCGAGGGCGGCCGCTTGAGCTCGCCGACGAACAGCCTACGCGTGAAGTGCTCATCTCGCAACAGACCGCCGACAGGTTACAGATCGATACAGCTGATCAGTTCGTCGTACACTTTGTAGAACACAACCAACAGATCCGTCGTCGCTTTAAAGTAGTGGGTATTTACAAAACAGGCCTGGAAGAATACGACAAGCGGTTTGCACTGGTCGATATTCGCGTCATTCAACAACTAATGGGTTGGGATAGCACCCAGGTGGCCGGGTTTGAAATCTTTCTCGACGACATTCGCGACCTAACGCTATTTGCCGACTACATATACTACGAAATATTGCCCAATAACCTATGGGCCGAAACTATACGCGAAAAATTTCCAGAGATTTTCGAATGGCTCGAACTGCAAGACATCAACGAGGTGGTGATCATTGCTCTGATGCTGATCGTCAGTGTCCTCAATATGGTTACCATGCTCCTTATCCTCATCCTTGAACGCACCAATATGATTGGAATCCTCAAAGCGTTGGGCTATACCAATTGGGGAGTACGGCGTATTTTCCTGTATTATGCCGCGTGGATCATCGGCAATGGCCTGTTGTGGGGTAATGTCATTGGGTTGGGCTTGGGCTGGCTCCAACAACGCTATGCATTTATTCGCTTGTCAGAAGCCGACTATTATCTCAAAGCAGCACCTGTGTCTTTTGATTTGTGGTCTATTTTGCTGATCAATGTGGGAAGTTTAATTGTCATTTTGCTCTTTTTGCTGTTACCCTCTTGGCTGGTAGCACGCATACATCCAGTAAAAGCCATTCGCTTTAATTGATTGCTGCACTGTTTCACTACTTTTGCGGTGTTTTCCGCTTACCTATTTGAGATGATCACTTATTACGTCAAACGAGCGGGCAAGGTTATCACCACACCCGAACCTGTGGAGGGTGGCTGGGTCAACATCGAGCCGCCTTTTAGCCAAGAAGAGCTCGAAGAGGTGGCTGCGCGCTTTTTTATCCCTTTGGATTTCCTCACCGATGCACTTGACATCGACGAGCGCTCGCGTTATGAGCGCGAAGATGATGCGCGCTTGATCATGCTCAATGGCCCGGTACTCAATGAATTTGAAGATGACAATGATGCTATTTTTATCACCGTACCGATTGGGGTAATCCTGGTGCCTGACTACGTCATTACCGTATCAGCTTATGAAAATCCTATACTCGAACTGTTTGCCGAAAATCGAATCAAAAATTTCGATCCGGCCAATCAACCTTTATTCGTCCTGCAAATAATGGAACAGACAGTATATCGCTACCTCAATTGTCTCAAGCAGCTCAATATGCGGCGCCATCTGATCGAAAAAGAACTCTACCATTCGAGCAGGAATGAGGAGCTCAAGCAGTTGCTCAGTATTGAAAAAACGCTGGTGTACTTCGTCAATTCACTTAGCGCCAATGAGTTGTTGAAGATGAAAATCAAACGCACAGACTTTCTCGGTATCCGGCATGATGAAGACTTGAGTGATCTGTTTGAAGATATTATTATCGACAATAACCAAGCCATGGAAATGTCGCGCGTCTATACTGAAATCCTCAATGGTACCATGGATGCCTATGGCTCGATTATTTCCAATAACCTCAACATCGTTATGCAGCGCCTTACGCTCATTACCATTATCTTGATGGTACCCACTTTGGTAGCCAGCTTCTATGGAATGAACGTGCATTTGCCTTTTCAAGAACACCCATTTGCCTTTTACCACCTTATTGTCATTTCTGTGGTCCTCTCTTTGCTGGTGGCTTGGTATTTTCAGCGCAAGCGTATGTTTTAGCAGCCTTTTGTACTTTATTTTGTCTCTTTAATGGCGCCTGCAAAGGAGTTTTCAATAAGTTTTCCACACTGTGGATAAATGGCAGAACCCTTGATAATACTTGAGTTTTTAATAGTTTTCCACATAGTGTGGAAAATGAGATTGGCATTGCGACGAAAGCTGGGTTATTTTAGCAGCTGAAAAGAGGCGTATAGCCCTAGTGCGCAGAATATTTTGGGCAAACTGACTTACTGATACCTTTCTTGCTGTAGAACCCTGCCGCAAGGCTTGAATTCTCGCAGCGGCCCACTTTAGGCTTTAGGAGTGTGCAGCGCACACACTTGGAAACAACACGCGTAACAAACGGAGCACCTACATGTCGCTCAAGCGCATGTGCTAATGTACTGTACGCCGCGCAGGTATGTGCAGCATGCGTGGCTATACTGTTAATCGATTTGCCCTATGAATGAATAAAAGAAAGTGTATGAGCTTGTGGGCTGAATCAATCGGCGCTGTTTTCCGTAAGCTAAGAAAAAGAGAGGGAGCAAGTGCTTACACTTTTACATGACTGCAAGTGAATCACTTAATAATCTGAAAACCAAAAAGACATGGTATCCATTGCCAAATCATCTGCCACCCCAGTACGCGTGTATACCTTCGAAGAAGCGCTCAAAGCTTCGATCGAATACTTTAATGGTGATGAACTGGCGGCCAATGTATGGGTCAATAAATATGCTTTGAAAGACTCAGAAGGCCGCATATATGAGCGTACACCCGATGAGATGCATCGCCGTATAGCCAGAGAAATTGCGCGTATTGAGCAGAAGTATCCCAACCCGATGAGTGAAGAACAAGTGTACCAGCTGTTGCGCCAATTCAAGTACATCGTGCCTCAAGGTGGGCCTATGGCTGGTATTGGCAATGACTTTCAGGTGTCGAGTTTGTCCAACTGTTTTGTCATAGGATGTGGTGCAGATAGCTATGGTGGAATCATACGGATGGATGAAGAGCAGGTGCAATTGATGAAACGACGAGGTGGAGTGGGGCACGACCTCAGCCACATTCGCCCTAAGGGAAGTCCGGTGATGAATTCGGCACTTACCTCTACCGGTATCGTACCTTTTATGGAGCGCTACTCAAACAGCACTCGTGAGGTAGCGCAGGATGGCCGAAGAGGTGCTTTGATGCTGACCATATCGGTCAAACATCCCGATGCCGAAGATTTTATCGATGCTAAACTTGAACAAGGCAAAGTGACGGGAGCCAATGTCTCGGTGCGTATCGATGACGAGTTTATGCGTGCTGCGCTGAGTGGATCAACTTATAAACAACAATATCCGGTAGATGCGCCAGACCCCAAGATGGTCAAGGAAATTGATGCGGCGAAACTGTGGGATAAGATCATCTACAATGCTTGGAAATCAGCCGAGCCGGGCGTGCTGTTCTGGGATACCATTATCCGAGAGTCTATTCCCGATTGCTATGCAGACTTGGGCTTTCGCACGATTTCTACCAACCCTTGCGGCGAGATTCCCCTTTGCCCTTACGATAGTTGCCGCCTGTTAGCGATCAACTTGTACAGCTACGTGGTCAATCCATTTACCAAAGATGCCTATTTTGATTTCGAGCTATTTGCCCAACACGTCCAATTTGCTCAGCGCATTATGGACGATATCATAGATCTGGAGCTGGAGCAAATAGATAAAATCATCCGCAAGATCGAGAGTGACCCCGAACCTGTGGAAATCAAACGCGTCGAGTATGAGTTGTGGCAAAAGATTCGCAACAAGTGCATCGAAGGGCGCCGTACGGGGGTAGGTATTACAGCAGAAGGCGATATGTTGGCCGCATTGGGGTTGCGTTATGGCTCAGACGAAGCCATAGATTTTTCCGTCAAAATACATCGCACGCTGGCACTCAATGCCTATCGCAGCTCAGTGATAATGGCTAAAGAACGCGGGCCTTTCAAGGTATACGATTCAGAGCGCGAACGCAATAATCCCTTTATTCAGCGATTGGCTCAGGCCGATGCGCAATTGTACGAAGACATGCTGCGCTATGGAAGGCGCAATATCGCATTGCTTACCATAGCGCCTACAGGTACTACCAGCCTCATGACGCAAACCACTTCCGGCATTGAACCTGCCTTTATGGTGCACTATAAGCGCCGGCGAAAGGTCAACCCCAACGACAAGCAGGCTAAGGTGTCTTTTATCGATGAAGTGGGCGATCATTGGGAAGAGTATACCGTGTTCCACCACAAGTTTATTACTTGGATGGAAGTGAATGGCTATAACCTGGAGGAGGTGAGACAAATGGACGATGCGCAGCTGCGCGCCCTTGTTGCTCGTTCGCCCTATCATCGTGCTACGGCTAATGATGTAGACTGGGTACAGAAAGTAAAAATGCAAGGTGCCATCCAGCAGTGGGTCGATCACAGCATCAGTGTAACGGTTAATGTGCCTGAAGATACCTCAGTAGAATTAGTTAAGGAGGTTTATAAAACAGCTTGGGAATCAGGTTGTAAGGGGTGTACGATTTATCGGGATGGGTCGCGTTCGGGTGTCTTGGTAGCCGATAAAAAGAAAGCAGACAAGCAAAAATACGCCAACAGCATTCGCGAAACAGCTGCACCGCGACGCCCCAAACGCTTGGAAGCCGAAGTGATTCGCTTCCAAAACAATCATGAAAAGTGGATTGCCGTAGTGGGTTTGCTCGATGGCCGGCCGTATGAAATCTTTACCGGACGGGCAGAAGACACGTTTATATTACCTTCTTATGTCAAAAAGGGATGGGTTATTAAGGAGAAAGACGAAAAAGGCAACAACCGATATGATTTTCAATTTCTCGACAAAGACGGTTACCGCATCACTATTGAGGGCCTATCGCGTTCGTTCAATAAAGAGTACTGGAACTATGCCAAGCTGATTTCCGGTGTATTGCGTCACGGCATGCCGCTCAACTATGTGGTTAATCTCGTCTCTGGGCTCAATGTAGAACAGGAGCACATCAATAGCTGGAAAAATGGCGTAGTGCGGGCATTGAAGCGCTTTATTCCCGATGGCACTGAGGCAATTAAGGAAAAGTGCCCTAGCTGTGGGGAGCCCAATGGATTGATCTACAAAGAGGGATGTCTCATTTGTAAGCATTGTGGCCATTCCAAGTGTGGCTAAATGAAATAAAGTGGTTTTCTCATCATTCACTAGTTTAACTGAGGTAGGCATTATATCAATGCCTGCCTTTTTTTCATGAGCCGTTTGGGCTTGGCAGTATGAAGCAAAAAGCAATGCCATGAGGTTGTGGCATCACACCGCCTCATGGCATGCTCCTATTCTTTTGTACGGGGAGTAGTCGTTGGTGCTATTGGGACTACTTTTGTGTCGGCACTGTTTCCCCGGCCTCTACTATCCAAGGCGGTAGAAATAGACGTTGGAATAGGCCTGAAGAGTCAGATGCAAAGAAGGCATGTTCGTTTTGTGAAGAGTGCAAGATAAAAGGTTGAGTTCGGGTCGTATCGTACCAGCACTGTACTACAACAGGGGAAAGCGTATCCTCGGTTTGTTCGATGCGCAATACGTGTACTGGGGCGCCTGCCGTATTGGGGTCAAAGTCATCGACGAACGTATGCCCCGATACCGAGCTGATGGTGGCCAAATAACGGGCTACCTGTGCGGAATCAGCTGGCTCGCCGTTCAGCTTCCAAGCACTGCTGTCGCGTTCGAGTAGCCAACTGAGGGGTCCCTGGCTGGCAATTGAACGAATTTGTGCACGTGCTATGCGCGTAAGCGTCTTTTTGCGAAAGCTGTTGAAGTCTTGTGCTAAGTTCATGGCCACGAAACCGTCTACTTCGTAGACCTCGTCTTGGTTGGTGAGCCGCATGTAGGCCGAAGCTGATTGTAATTGTGGATCGAAATTGAACTTGCCTACTGTGAGGTCTTCGAGTAGCCGGTCGCCCTGATACACTCTGATTCGAGTGCCCTGGGTACTATCCACTTGAAAGTCGGCCCATCGCGACGGATGCTTGGCGGCAACCCGTCGGGCTTTGATATAGCTCAGACTGGCAAGCATAGGGGTGAGCACACTACGCAATGCAGGAGCGCTCACTTTTCCATTGCTTACCCACCAGCTGCCGTCGTCTTGTCGGCTAAGTGTGAACTCGGCCTCTTTGGGAGCATTGATGACGATTTGGGTCATCTTCGTCGTATCGATGCGTACGAGCTCAGCTTGAAAGCTTCGCGTCTTTTTTGTGCTACTCAGCTTACTGATGCCATAAATGCCGAGTAAAACGAGAAATATGATGAGCAATCGCTTATTCATGGGTATGTTTTTTCTCAGGTACATAAAAGAGAAAAAGTGTGCATAATGTGCTCATGCATAGTGGGTTTCCATGAGCTTTATACGTTTGTTTCTATTGCGATGAGCACGTACCAAACCGTAGATGATGATCAATAGAATAGGGGCCAACACATTGCCGTATTTGATCAAATTGCGCGTGGCTTCGGCTTCATCACCTAGCCATTTTTGTTCGATGGGTCTGGCATGTACGCCTTTGGTACGCAAAGCAATTAAGCCCGTATCGTCGGCGAGAAACTCCATGCTGTTGACCATCAGGTTGATGTTGTCGGGGTTAATACTGCGTCCACTCGAAATGGGAAAATCGCCATCGCCTATTACGATGAGGCGTCCTTCGCCTTGTCCTTCGAGCAGTGCGGCCACGGGCAGGTTCGACTGGTCAAAATCGGCATCTTGCATTCGCATATTGACTACGTCAAAGAACACGGGCGGTGTGCGCGTAGTGGCCTTTTCACTACTCCATACTAAAGGCGTAAACTGTACTGCACTATCGCCCGTGAATTTTAATGGGCTGGCAAAAGGCATGACTACTTGCTCTAAGCCCTTGGTAATAGGGTGGTCGGCAAAATGCGTAAAGATAGGAATGTAAGGAAAAGGCATTTGTGTAGCAATGGTGAAGAAACCCTGACGTTGCTGAACTGTGATAGGAGCGCAAGACACATCGAGCAGGAAGGCGCGTTGTATTTGAATGCCTTTGGTAGCCAGCCAGTCGGCTATGCCTGTGTGGATGGCCGTGCCTGTAGCTTGTTGCAAGTCGCCCGAAACGACATCGGCAGCAATAAATAGTTGCCCTCCCTTTTCTAAATAGGCGTCGAGCATGTCGAAATGTTGGGGAGGAATTGTATCGGTAGGTCGTACTAAGGCCACAGCTTTAAAACGGACGGGAATTTCGCTCTGTGCGTTCATGTCGAAGTTTTCCACATTAAACAGCACCGACAGTGCATCATATATTGGTGCCAACTCTTCAGGTCCTGCTTCGCCATGGCCTGAGAGTATCGCTAGGGAGGCTTTGTCCTTGACTGAAAGCTTTTTGATGGCTGTACTGAGCGCGTATTCCATGCCTTCTGTACTGATCAGCAGAGGAATTGCTTCTTTGCGTTGGCCCAAACGGAGAATGGCGCCCATATAGGCCTTTTTTTGCTGTACTTCGTCTTTTTCACGCACGTTGATTAGCACAGGACGCAAACCTTCTCGAAGCACTTCTTGCTCTACTTGTTCATCTTCGTTGGGGTCTATAAACTCGAACTCGACCATCCCGTCCGACCAAGTGTGATATTCCACCAACATATCTCTGAAATCCTGCCGTACTCGATCGTATTGAGGAGGCAAATTACTGGAAAAATATGCTGTTACGGTGACAGGATCCTCGAGTTGGTGGAGAATATCTTTAGTGGCAGAGCTCAACGTGTACTGTTTGTCTTCGGTCAAGTCGAAGCGCACAAACCATTCTTGCGCGATGAGATTGACCAATACGGCAATGCCAATCACCAATAATATTTGTGAAATTGACTTCATATCGTCTTTGCGTTTAATTCCTTTTAAAAAGAGATAAATGAATGTTACCTGCGCTGTTTGACGCGCCATTCAGTTAGTACAAGCCCTACAAAACAGAGGGAAAGGAAGTAAATGAGATCCTTGCTGTCGAGCACACCACGGGCAATTGAGTCGTAGTGCCTCATGGCACTGAGCATATCAAATAGGCGTGCAATTATGCCACTCGTGCTATCGGCAAATACATCGAACAAGAACTGGAAAAAAATGCTGATGAATAGCGCTAGTAAGAAGGCTACAATCTGGTTGTTCGACAGGCTACTGGCAAACAGTCCAATACCTATGTAGGCAGCGCTGAGCAGCAGCAAGCCAAAGTAGCCCGCGATCGTAGCCCCATGGTCTATGGGGCCCAATATCGACACCGTAAAGTAATAGGGCAACGTGCAAGCCAATACGATGCTGACCATGAGCAAGCTGGCGAGAAACTTGCCCAAAACGAAATCTCTATCTGTCACATTCTTAGTGAGCACTAGCTCTATGGTGCCTGAACGCTTTTCTTCGGCAATGAGTCGCATAGTGATGGCAGGGATGAAAAAGAAAAGTGTCCATCGGGCCACGCCAAAAAAAACGCTCAGATCAGCCTGCTGCCTTAGAAAGATATCTGCACCTGCCAGCCACGTAAAGATGCCGCTAAAGGCCAAAAAGGCTACGATAACGATGTAAGCCACCAAGGAGTCGAACCACGCGTTCAGTTCCCTTTTGGCAATGATCCATGCTTTATTCATGTGTACTTTGGTTTTTCATTTTCACTCAAAAGGCTGTGTTTTAATTCATGGTGAGGTTGCGGAAGATGTCTTCTAGCCGCGTTTCATGTGGTACCATTTCTACCAATGCCCAGCCGCGCTGCTTGCACAGGTCGAAGATGGCTCGATTGGAAGTAGTTTCCGGTTTGCTTTGCACTTCCAAACGGCATTCTTCCACGTGTAACAAGTCGACACCGGCCACAGTGGGCAGTGCCATGATGGCTTTGACCGCTTCGTCGGGGTCGGCCTCTTCGAGTCGGATGTGGAGTACCTGATGGCCTTGTGCTTGCTTGCGCAGTGTCTGAGGTGTGCCATCGGCAACGATGCGCCCCCGATTGATGATGAGTATCCGATCACAAGTAGCTTCTACTTCGGGCAAGATGTGCGTAGATAGGATCACCGTTTTTTGCTGCCCTAGCTGCCGGATGAGCGCGCGAATCTCTACAATCTGGTTAGGGTCTAAACCTGTGGTAGGCTCGTCGAGGATGAGCACTTCGGGGTCGTGTATCATGGCTTGGGCTAACCCTACGCGTTGGCGGTACCCTTTTGACAGCTCTCCGATTTTCTTGTGCTTCTCCCGTTCTAGGCCACATAGGCGTACCATCTCTCGTATGCGAGTACCAATGAGATGGGCAGGTACATCTTGTACTTGTGCGCACCATGTCAAAAAATCGATGACGTTCATTTCGGGATAAAGTGGATTGTGTTCGGGCAAGTAGCCGATATAGCGCTTCATGCGCCCATCGCGTACGGATTGCCCCCCTATGAGTACATCACCACTGTCGGGCTCTAAGTAGTTGGTGATGATCTTCATGGTGGTCGTCTTGCCCGCACCATTGGGTCCTAAGAATCCCAAGATTTCACCGGGTCTCACGGTAAATGAAATATCATCCACTGCTTTTTGTACCCCGTAGCTCTTGGTAAGGTGTTCAATTCGAATATCCATTTTGGTTCGTCGTTTTGGTGTTTGCCTGAGAGGAATATCTTTGGTTGTACCAAATAAACTGGATCATACGCAATAGGCGTGGCAAAATTAAAATCCACTAAAGGCTTCTTACAAGGGCACTTTGTTAAGGTTCTTTAAATACTTAAGGGCAAAAAATTGTCAGTGACTCCTTTTACAGAATTATTGCGCCATAATGGCACACCTTATAAGGCGTGGAATACTTTTTGACCTTAGCCAAAAGGTTGAAGGAGTGTGATATACTCATGGCGAATTGGTTTTGGTTTGAGAGGCTGAGTCCTTCCAAACTTTCTATCTTTTGCCCGTTTGCGAGTCGTAAATATCCCAAACCATTTTGCTCGGTTTAGGCATACAATACTGTATTGTGTTAATAAAAAATAAGGACCTATGAACCGCTTACTTGCCGTTTTATTTTTTACAGGATTGCTTGCCACTGCCTGTGATCGGCCTGCTACTCCTTCGGCCTCGGGTGATGTGGACTATACTGGTTTTACCTTTGAAGATATTCCCGACATGCCCCAGGCCAAGCTGGCACAAAAGGTCGATGGACAAGGGAGGATTATGGAGGAAGGTATGCTTGTCGATGGGAAACGCAATGGCATGTGGATCAAGTATTACGTGGAGAAGAGGTTGCCCAACGAGGTAGCTAACTTTGCCAATGATATGTACAACGGGCCGTTTCTAAAGTACACCAATTACGGCCAGCTCGAAATGATTGCACATTACCGCAACAACAAGCTTCATGGCCGTTACGCCAAGTACCGTTTAGGGCGACCTATTGAAGAGGCTGACTACGTCGATGGCCAATATCACGGTTGGTACCGCACTTACTACGAGTCGAATGGAAAGCTGCAGAAGGAAATTCACTACAAGCATGGAGTGCTCGATGGCTTTTATCGCTACTACAACGAAGATGGCTCCTTAGTCATGGAATACGAGTACAAAGATGGCAAAAAGGTGCGCGGAGGGCTGGTGCAACAACAAGCACAAAAAAAGTGAGCCGATTTTGTTTGGTACCCTAAAAAAGGGCCGAGATCCAGTTTTGATCTCAGCCCTTTTTTTAGTGTGTGGGGTAGAGAGTTAGTTAGCGCAATAGGGTCACTTCACCTTTGATGGTGAAGTCTTTACCTCCCATTCGGTACTCGATATAGAATACGTACACATCGGAAGGTGCAGGCTCGCCATTGATGCGCCCATCCCACCCCAGCTCAGGAGTGTCGTTGTCGTATACGACTTGTCCCCATCGGTTGTAGATTCGGAATGTGAGAATTTCGGGCGCACCCCCATTGACGAGTATGTTGAAGTAGTCATTTACTTCATCGCCGTTGGGAGTGAACAGGTTAGGAATTGTCACTTGTACTTCATTGATCAGTAGTGTGATTGATGCGGTGTTACTACAGCCATAAGCATCTTCTACATTGACAGTAAAGACAAAGACCTGTACATCCGCTTGGTTGGGATCTATATCGGTCACTTCAGGCGCTGTGATGTTCAATACAGGGACCTGTGTTTGTTGTATGATTGCGCCATCCATAGACCATTCGTATAGCGGATCATTGAGCGAGTCAGGCGTGGTATAGACTAACAAGATCAGCTGGTCACCTTCAAAAATGTTTTCAGAGGGGTCGACTACCAGACTATCAATTGTGAAGTTAGGTACGACGAATACAGTAACTGTGTCGGTTTTGGGTGCAAAGCAGTTGGCTGCATCTTGGAATGTCACCGTATAAGTAGTAGTAGCTGGTGGCGATACAGAGATGCTACTACTCGTTTCGCCGCCAGGTATCCAGGTAAAGGCCCCTTGGGTGCCACCTACATCGGCAGTGAGTGTGAATTCATCGCCTTGGCAGATGGTGCCGCCTTCTGAAACGCTCAGCTCGTAGTCTTTGATCACATCAATGGTCACTTCTGCTTCTATTTCTTGACAACCAAAAGCACTGATAGCCAGGTAGTAGGTGGTTTGCTGGGTAGGCGATACTACAGGCATAGCTTCTGTTGAGCTGAAGGTGCCATCTGAGGAAGTCCATTGATACACTGCATTGGTATCGGCAACTAAGTTGAGTTGCACGGATTCTCCTTCACAGATTACAGTTTGTCCTGTGAGCTGGAAGTTGGGCGAGGGCAACACTTCGATCTGAGCTTCCCCGCTACTGGGGCACCCCATTATCTCGATGGAGGCTCGGTAGGTAGCTGTAGCGGATGGAACAGCCACGGGATTGGGGCACATTTCGCAGCTAAGGTTGGGGCCTTCCCAGCTTATGTCATCATACTGAGTGGGGTGCACAATAGAAAATGCAATAGACTCACCTGGGCAAATTGTCGTGTCTGTGGGCGAAATTTCTACCGCTGCAGTGGGCAATACGATAAGTTCGATAGAGTCGTACTGAATACAACCACCATTTTGGGTGGTGCGGACGAGCACAAGTGTGTCTTGAGCAGTGAGGACCATGTTGTACAATGTATCAGGGCTCTCGAAACCTGCGTTTTCAGGCTCCCATTGATGCTGAATAGTGGGGAAGTGAGCAGGCTCATATACAGGGGATACCAGTGTAATTAATTCACCCTCACAGTAAATTGGCTTGTCGGGTATGGCCATTATAGCCATATCTTGAGGCAGGCTATCCACTTGGATGAAGATAGAGTCGACTACGTAGCAATTGGCCGTTTGCAAGCTGGCGTAGTACCACATACTTTGCGTAGGCTGGGCTACTACGGTTGTTTGTGTGGTATCGGATAAACCTTCAGAAGGGAACCATTGGAAATCGCTTAGAATTGTGGAAATATCAGCATATAGGTTGAGTGAGTCGCCTAAACACAGATAAATAGAGTCGTCTTGCGGTGTGATGGCTACATCGGCAGGTAATACGGATATGAGCACTGAGTCCTGTTGTGCGCAATACCCATGTGCGCTAGTAGCAGTCAGTATGTATAGGGTCGATTCGTCAGGTGTAGCAATGGGACCAGAGGCATAGGGATTATCTAATCCCGTTTGGGGCGTCCATTGATAAGTAGTGCTTACCAGGGCTGTATCGATATCTTCACCCAAGTCTACACTGTAGTTTTGGCAAATTACCGTATCTTCTACAAAGAGCTCAGGGAAGGTAAAAGGATCTACATCGATCGTAATACTATCAGCAGCTACGCAGCCAGCCACCTCAACCGAGGCAATGAATGTAGTGGTGCTCATGGGAAAGGCCCATGTCTGATGCCCATTGGGGGCCGATAGTGCATCGGCAGGTGTCCATTGTAAGTTCTGATCTCCCACATTGTTATTGGCTATGAGCAGCACGGAGTCACCTTCGCATATGCCTTGTGGGCCGATCAAATCGATGTCCAATTGAGGAGAGACGATCTGCAAGTACGCCGAATCTACATCGCTGCATACGCCCAGTGTGCCGAGTACTTGTACCCATTGGCTTTGGGTTGGGGTAGCTACAGGCGTTACTGCAGTAGGATCGTCAAAGATGCTGATAGGTGTCCAGAAGTAGTTTTGCGCGCCTGTTACGCTCATCGTAATGGAGCTGTCTACACATACGTATGCTGTATCAATTCCAGAAAATATCTCCACATTGAGCTCATCGTGCAGCTCGATAGTAAGGGTTTCGAAAACGACTTCTCCACATCCGAAGTCATTGGTCAGCATAATTTCAATAGTCTCTATGCCCTCAGAGATGTCGTCGTCAATCACACTGATGGGGAAGCTCACCTGTGTGACGCCAGGTGGAAAAACCACTTGTGTAGGAATGTTAAGCTGGTAATCAGTGCCAAGTGTGGCTGTCCCACCTACGACCACGTTATATTTCGTCGTATCGTTCTGAGGGCTATTCAACCCAATGATGAGCTCATCAGGTACTACTGTGCATTCTTCTACTAAATAATCGATGCCTGAGTTAAACTGTACTTGCAAGAAAGGTGTCCCCCCTTTAATTTCAGAGATAAACACTCCAGAATCGTAGATGCCATCGCCACGGTCAGCTACGGCCAGTTTTAGGTGATAGGTATTGCAGGGAATTACATTAGCTTGGGCTGTCAGGCTTTTCTTTACACCTAGATAGTCGGAAGTGAGGCCATCAAAAGCCACACTCATTCCTTGCTGATTGTTGCGATAGTACTCCCAGTTCAGGTCGTTGTTGACGCTGTTAATTTCAACAAAAGTGCCATCTGGCAGTGTGGCAATATTGAGCTGATTGCCAATAGAAGGTATGCCTGTAATGCCCGGCCCACTGATAAGAAAGGCAAAAACGTCGTTAAAAGAGGTATTGACAAACTCGGGATATTCTTCAGAACCGAAAATATATTCGAAGGTCAATTGGTCAGTAGCCACGAATACATCTAACTCGATGATGCAGGCATCGTATGATTCCTGGCCATTGCCGAAAAGTACGGAAAGGGTGTCAAGATCGGCATCGCCTGGGAAGCCGTTGTTGTTCGATGCGAAGAAGTTGCCTGGGTTGGGCAACTCAACAATCTGACCTGTACTCATGACTAGGCCTTTGTCTAGGCCCAGGTCACTGTCTATACCACTAAATGTACCAATCGCGCCGTCATCGCAGATGATGGTGTCAATGGTAACGATTGTCTGGGGTGTGGCAATATTTTCGATAATTGCTTGCTCGTCGGCATTCTGATCTACGCTGATGAGCTCAGGCGGGTCGCAAGGTGTCGAAGTACACTCCCACCACCCGTGGAATCCTTCAAACTGTACGTCTGAGTCCGAAGTAAAGGCAATCGTCAAACAGCCACTGGAGGCCTGTACTGAATAGCACACACCGCCGCCACCAGCTGAAGCAAAACTGGAAATTTGCCCTATTTGTGGGGCATCGGTATCGGGTCCGTCAAAGAAGGTGAGCTGATCAGCCTGATCTTCGATATTGTAGTATTCCAATGTGAAGTTAATGCAACTATTGGGCTGATTTGGACAGATGGTGAAGGTGTAGTTTTCGTTGGGTTGATAGTCACCGTCGGGGCCACCTGAATCGTATAACTCGCCGGTGCAAGCAGTAGAGCCGCCTTCATCTATAGTACTAATGGGGTCTACTTTGTCGATGCACAACTTGAATGAGCCCCAATTGGGAGTAGCTGTAGGGGAGTAGTCATTGATGCGCAGGTAGTAAGTGATGCCAGGTGTAAGGCCATAAAGGTCTAATTGTATAGTAGTCTGGCCAGGATCAGCAGAAATGCAGTCTAATAGCTGAAGCCCATCAAACTGGCAGTCACCGCGATAGACAGCTATTTGGGGGTTGGTGATCGAAGAAAAAGTACCATCGCTCATGCCTGTAAGCGTGATAGAGTAGTCGAAAATCGTATCAGAGGCTACAAAGGAAAACCACACGTCTCGTTGAGGAGTGCCGCCGTTGAAGCAAGGAGGGAAGTTGTCGGTACCGATATTGCTCTCTGTAGCATTGACGTTGTTGAAGAAGACCGTATCGGGGCAATACGGGGCTACTCCAAGATCGAACAAGCCGCTGCAGTCATCATTGATGGGAGCTTGGCCCATCAGCCAAAGAGGCAGCGCCAATAGGGATAAAGTCAACATCTTCTTCATACATCAGACTATTTTGGCGAAAGCCGAAAATGAAAAGTGGCCACAAAATAAATAAATCCCTTGTGGGGTGCTGCCAAATTAAGCCAATAGCAGGTAGCTTCTGGCTTTGCACAGTGTTTAGCATTGTCGGGGAAAATCCAAAGTAGGGAGTTCAACGGCATTTTTCGAGTGCAGCTTCTGTGTGGCGAATATCAGCTTGGCCAAAGTCATTGCCCCAGGCGTGATTGATGTAGTTGATAATGTTGTTGATGAGTACAGGGGTGAGCTGCTTATTACTTGGCATCTGTCCGTCAAATTCGATGCCATTGACAATGATCGGCCCGCTCATTCCGTGGTAGATGATGCATGGTAAGGTGTCTTGATTGTCACGCAACCAATCTGAGCTTGCCAGTGGAGGTATGAGTTGTGCTAGTCCACTGCCGTCTTCCATGTGGCAATTGGCGCAGTAGGTGCGGTACAAGTTTTCGCCTTGTTTGTAGGATGGTGCGCCACACCCACTATTCAGTGCAGCCCACCATCCTGCGAAAAGGAACAACAGCACAATGATGGTATGTCGTCTCACGTGCTGCATGGCTATTTGGCTGTAGCTTGCCGATCACTATACTCCATGCGCAGGAGCTTTTCCATGTCTTGGATAAGGCGATCCACAGAGGCAGGGTCAGTGCCATCAGCAAAGGAGCGCACGTGTCGATTGGCATCTACTAAAATGATTTTCCCACTGTGGTCAAAGCCTCCTGGTGCATCGGGATCTTCAATGGCAATACTGAAGTAGTCATCGGCAATTTCGTAAATGGCATCTTTGTCGCCAGTGACGAAGTGCCACTTGTCGGAACGCACACCCAACTTCTGGGCGTACTGTTTGAGGCGCGGAATGGTGTCGTGTTTGGGGTCTATGGTATGGGCCAGGAGGGCTACCCGATCGTCGTTTTCGAAATGCTTGTAGATGCGCAACATCTGCTTACTCACCTTGGGGCAGATCGTGGGGCAACTCACAAAGAAGAAGTCCGCTACGTAGATCTTGTCCTTAAAAGTCTCATTGGTAACGATTTGGCTGTCTTGATCGATGAAAGAAAAGTCGGGAATGGTGTGATAGATCGTATCACCGTTTTCAATGACCTTTTCACCTAAGATGGGGAGTGGCTCTTCGTCGGATGTGCAAGCTGCGGCCCACAACAACAGCAGGGCAGCCAAGGCTATATGTAGTTGTCTCATTGTGATTCTGTATTGTTAGGTTCGAGAATATGGAGCAAGCGCTGTCCTTTTTCCAAAGCATCGTACATCAGCGTACGTACCGTTTTGATATTGTTCAACTCAGTGTTGAGATAGTCCATTATCTGTTCGTGAGTGAACATCTTGCGCAGATCTGGTAGCATTTTGAGGCCGTTCATCCAGCTATTCATGGCTTCTTCGGCGCTTTCTAGCAGCTCGATAGTTTCTTGTATCTCTTGCCGCTGTGCTTCGTTCAGATCGCTGCGTTTTATATGTGGTTTGAGCCGTCGTTTGGTGCGGCTAATATCTGCCATCTTCGGCATGGCTTCATCGTGTACTGCCATGATTTTTTCCCACAATTGTTGCTCTGCAAGCACTTGATGTGAGTGATTCTGTGTGTTTGAGGAAGTAGAATCAGTACCACAGCTTGCTAAAAATAGGCTGACGAATGAGAGTGTAAGGCAAGTACGTATCTTCATACACTTTGGGTTTAAGGTGCAAAGATAAAGTATATGGATACAGATAATATGTGCTTGATCACACACGTCGCACTGATATTAGTCATTTATCGGTGGGAGAGATACTTTATTGCACCATTGCTTGCGTTGTGCTTGGCGTGCTTTGTACACTCGGCGTGCCTTTTTATCGATTCGCATGCGGTGTCCCTTCCGCTTTTTGTGTTTTGGCAAGGCTTTGCTTGTCTCCATCTCTACCAGTTAAAAAGTACACCAGTGGGGATAGGTAATAAAGCGTTGCTGCAAAAGAAATGTATGAGCAGTGCTTGTAGCTGAGTATGGGCACATGCTTATGTAAAAAACATTCCGCTGCGATTTCCCACAGCGGAATGACTTGCCATTTTAGCCTAGTAACCTGCGGCCTGCCCGTCCTTGCGCGATTCCGAAGCACCAATGTAGATGCCGCGTTGTGCATCGTACATGATGGCCTGATAGCCACCGTAGCTACCCAAATCGAAGCCCACTTGATGCCCCATGCGCATCAGTTGACGGATCGTTTCGTAGGAAAATCCAGACTCTAAAGTGATGGTACCTCGCCCGCGGGCGGGCTGCCCCGTAGGTGTACTGCTCCCGTGGTGTGCAATACGAGGCGCATCACCTGCTTCCTGTAGGTTCATGCCAAAATCGATGATATTGATCAAAATTTGTACGTGTCCTTGGGGCTGAAAGTCACCTCCCATTACACCAAAAGACATGAAGGGCTGGCCATCCTTGGTGACAAAGGCGGGTATAATGGTGTGGAAGGGACGCTTGCCAGGTACATACGTATTTGCCTGACCTTCTTTGAGTGAGAAAAGCTCACCGCGGTCTTGTAGCATGAATCCCAATCCAGGGGGTACCATACCTGAGCCCATACCCCGATAATTGCTTTGGATAAGAGATACCATATTGCCCCATTGATCAGCTACTGTGAGGTAGATCGTCTCTCCGGCCGATATGGCTCCTGCTTCGTATTTGCCTGCTCGATGGTCGTCAATTAATGCACGTCGTTGGGCCGCATATTCCTTGCTGATGAGCCAATCTACAGGCACATCTGAAAAATCCATGTCGGCATAGTATTTGGCCCGATCTTCAAAGGCCAGTTTTTTGGCTTCTACAAAGTAGTGGATGTGTTCGGGACTACCAAAGCCATAGCTGGCTAAGTCATATCCTTCCAAGATATTGAGCATTTGCAAGGCAGCAATGCCTTGTCCGTTGGGAGGAAGTTCCCACACATCGTAGCCTCTGTAGTTGGTCGATACGGGCTTTACCCATTCCGAGCGATGTGCTGCCAAGTCTTCATAGCTCAAAAAGCCACCTTGATCTCGGATGAAATTGGCGATAGTGCGGGCTATGTCGCCTTTGTAAAAGACGTCTCTTCCTTCTTGGGCAATGCGCCGGTACGTTTGTGCTAACTGAGGATTGCGGAATACATCGCCCTTTTGAGGTACACGTCCATCGATGGTCCACGTTTCCCAAACATTGGGAAACTGTTTGGCAAAGCGCGGAACCGACAAGTTGAGGTAGTAAGCGATTAGCTCGGTGACGGGAAATCCTTCTTCGGCATATTGGATGGCTGGAGCCAAAATTTCACTCATAGGTAACTTGCCAAACTTTTTGTGCAGCTCGAACCATCCATCTACACATCCAGGTACCGTGACGGGCAATGGGCCATAGCTGGGTATTTTTTCATAGCCATTTGCCTTGAACCATTCTAATGTTAACGCCTTAGGTGAGCGGCCAGAAGCGTTGAGCCCGTAGAGTTGTTGTGTCTGGCTGTCCCATACAATGGCGAACAGATCTCCGCCAATGCCACAACCTGTAGGCTCCATCAGTCCAAGTGCCGCATTAGCAGCAATGGCAGCATCTACAGCAGTGCCTCCTTTTTTGAGGATGTCCAGTGCAATTTGCGTAGCTAATGGATGACTGGTAGCCGCTATGCCGTGTTGTGCGATGACTTCCGAGCGGGTAGCCCATGGCTTGCCCGTAATGCGGTCTTGCCCTACCAGTGTGGAAGTCACCATTAGCAGGCTCCACACTACTCCAAATCTACTCATTTTTTGATGTATTTTGTTAACAATCAGGTGATTATGTGGTGTAGGTTGTTTACTGTTTTGCAAAGCGCCTTACGGCAAAACCCATTTGGGTAGAAAGGCGCAATATGTAGACTCCAGGCGGCAGCGCTGAGATGTCGATGCGTAGCACGTCAGAGGTGACCTGTTGTTGTGTGTGATGTAGCAGCCTGCCATCGGCAGCCCATAAGGACCATTGTACGTTTTCGGCAGTGCCTATGCCCGAGAGTAGTAAGTAGGTATGAGCCGGATTGGGATGAAACGTGATGGGTAAGCGACCTTGAAGCGATGTGGTGGCCGTTACCGATTCGACAATTACATCTTCCGACCACAGCACGCATCCGTGATCATCAACTACTTGGCACTGGTACGTGCCTGCAGCTATTCCTTCAAGCATAACCCCTGTGCCGATCAGTTGTCCGTCTTGGTACCAGAAGTAAGTATAAGGTGGGGTGCCGCCCTGTGCCAGCGCTTTGAGCATCCCATCTTGCTGTCCGTTAGTCTCAGGCGTGGCACTGAGCTCGGCAAACATCAGCGCAGGTGGATCCTCAAGTGTGAACATGGTCGTGATACTACAGCCGTTTGCGTCATTGATGGTTACGGTATAGGTACCTGCTTCGAGCATATTGGATGTGGCATTGCCCCACTCAAAAGTGTAGGGTGCTTGTCCACCACTGACTGCGATCTGGGCGCTGCCATCTTGGCTACCTGGACAAGAGGGTGGCGTCAGTTGTACGCTGGCCTGCAAGTCGTATTGAAGCGTGATCGTCCATGTGCACGTATGGCTAAAACCCGAGTCGTCACTAATTTGCCAGCTCAGCTGAGTGGTTCCCTGCGGAAAAAATGCCCCTGGTGCGGGCCCCTCGAGCTGTGTGAGCTCGGCAGTGCAGTTATCCGTCACTTGGGGCAGCGCATAATCCAGTGGGCCTGCACATTGGTATACGGTGATGTCTGGTGGGCATACCACTATAGGGACTACGCCGTCGAGCACGGTTACATTAATGATCGCTGTGCTGACATTGCCCGAGACATCAGTAGCGGTAAGTACCGCTGTTTGTGCACCTAAATGGCTACAGTTGAATTGGTTGGGTGTGATGCTGAGATCGGCAATACCACAATCATCGGTGGCAGCTGCCAGTGCTGTGAAGGGGCTGAGTGTAGCTTGTCCATTGGCATCGAGCCACAAGGTGACGTCATGGGTGATGAGTGTAGGGCCAGTCGTGTCTATAGCGGTAAGTGTAAAGGATTGGGTGAGGGCACATCCCGTTTCATCCGTTACAGTGACTGACCAAATGCCTTCGCCCAAACCAGTGGCGGGGTTACCCGTTTGCCCATTAGACCAGTTGAAGGTATAGTTGCCTGTACCGCCATTTGCAGTTGCTACTGCCATACCATTTTGGCTATTGGGGCAAGTGGGTGGGGTAGTGCTTATCGAAAGGTTGAGGGTACAACCTGCAGCTGAGACAGTGGCGGAGGTGACTTGTGCACAACCTTGTGCGTCGGTTACCGTGACGGAATAGGTGCCTGGGGCTAGCCCAGTTTGTTGGGCGCTACTGCCGCCATTGCTCCACGTGTACGTATACGGCGGCGTACCACCAGTGGCGAGCACTTCCACACTACCGTCTTGTGCACTGGGTGCAGTTTCATGAGTAACCGTAGTTTGTACGACTAATTCTGGTGGATCGTTCAGGGTAATGCTTTGCACCAACTGACAGCCATCTGCACCGCCAATCGTCACGCTATAGGTGCCCGCAAGCAGTCCTGTGAGCGATTGTAGGCTAGCGCCGTTGCTCCAATTGTAGGAGTAAGGGGGTTGGCCGCCTTGGGGAAAGACAGCAATACTCCCATCGGCTGTGCCAAAGCAGCTAGGGTTTTGTGCATTGACAGTGGCACTCATATTGGGGCAGCTGTAGGGCAACACTTCAGCTGAGGCGCTTTGAGTACACCCCCGTGCATCGGTAATGGTAAGAGAATAGGTACCCGGCGACAGGCTCTGAATTTGGGGCGCTTGGCTGCCATTGCTCCAATTGTAGGTGTAGGGAGGTGTGCCGCCACTGACTTGGCTGGAAATGCTACCATCATTCGCACCTTGTGCACTTTCGTCATTTGCCGAAAGGCTAATAGTGATCGGTGCAGGAGCAGCCACTTGAGTGCTGGCTGTGGTTGTACATCCGTTTTCATCGGTGAGGGTGAGTGAGTAAGTGTCGGCGCATAGGGAAGATACTTCAGCTGTGTTGGGCAGGCCGTGGCTCCATTGGTAGGTGGCTTGTCCCCAGGCGCCATTGATGGCAGCGCTGATGCTGCCGTCGCAGGTGTTGGCGCAAGAAGCGTCGTTTGCCGAAAGGCTTACAGTTAGTCCACAAGGCAGTATGAGCCGAATGTTGTCGATATAGAGGCGGTTGCCCCAGCTGGATAAGTTGAGAAATGCAAACGATAGGTCTGCTTCGTTGCTGAAAGCACTCAGGTCAATCGTTTCGGTGCGCCATTGATCGGGAGTGGGTACAAAGGCAGTTGTCTGAGGAGGAGCAGTAGATAGCTCGGCACCACCTTTCAGGAAGATGGGTTGATCGAATAGCTGGCCACAGTTGGTCGATACGCCAATCCAGAGTGTGTCGCTAAAGGTGTCGTTGAATTGGGCATAGGCCACGTCGAATGCCAAACTGACGGGGCCATTGACTTGCGCGAGGTCAAAGACAGGTGTGATGAGGGCATCGCTGGTGCCGAAGGGGTTGTTGGCTTGCGTACCCGTGAAGTTGTCGAATACTGCACATCCACTGCCCACACCCCAAGCGGAAATGCCATTGGCATACTGCCAGGTAAAATCGTCGCCATTGATATTGAAATGAAACACACCGTGTAGGGTGGGGTTCCATAGGGTGGTGTCAAAGTCTTCGGCAAAGGGCAAAGGTGCTGGCGAGATGTAAATGCCATTTATCTGGATGGAGTCATCGTGGGGCTGTTCATCGGGCCAGCTATCGGGATAGGCAGCCCAGATGCTGTACTGGAAGGTATTGCCTTGCGGCAAAAAGGGAGGCAATGCGACCACAGCAGTATCGCCATAGGGCAAATAGCCTTGCCACAGCAGCGAGTCGAGCTGTGTGTCAGTTTGCACAAAGAGCCATAGGCTGTCGAGAGGGTCCGTGCCACTGTTGCGTATACGAATGATGGGCACTACACTATCGGCGGTACACATGCGCTCGGCAGGGCCTTCGAGCTGTACAAGGGTAGCATTGTGCGCAGGTAAATTGCAACGGGCCCATGCGCCTGCAGCTAATTCAGTGCGTGGGGTGTAGTTGAAGCCACTATTGGTGCCTTGTAATACGGCACGCATGACGTTGGCTTGCCCTTGTGTGAATGAGGTGTAACAGTTGTGATTGACGTAGTCCATATGATTGACGTACATGTGCTCATTGCCACAACTGGTGGGCCCTACGGGATAGCCATCGCTACAATCCAGCTCAGCATATTCAGAGGTGGGGGCATCTACATTGGGCGTGTCGTCGATGCCGTCGTCGTCAAAGCAGTTGTCGCCATCCCAAGGATGAGGTAGGCCCAGATAGTGCCCCGATTCGTGTTGGAGGACGCGGTAGCTCGATTGGCTAAAGCCAGGCCCACCAAACCATCGGTAATCGATCACAGCACCATCAGTATTACTACCTACTTGTCCGGGTAGTGGGTAATTGGCAAAGCCCACGACACCACCATCAGCTGTAGTGCCTGGAATAGGTAGTACCCACACATTGTAGTAGTGTAGGGGATCCCAAATGGTCTGAGGCTTGATTTCCGAATTAATGTTATTGTTAGTCCAGCTTGTGCCAGTTACTTGCAATTGGTGGCGCACGATGCCCGTAGTGGGGTTGCCGTTAGGGTCTACTTTGGCCAGGCAAAACTCGATCTTAGGGGTGCCACGTACACTCTTCCATTGATTAGGCGTTTGGCTAAATTCAGGATTGGTAGCGGAAAAGTCTAGGTTGAGTTGTTCGATTTGGGCCAAAACCTGTGCATCGGATAAGTTTTGGCCTGAACCCACGGGCTCTCCGTTATGGATAATGTGTACTACAACGGGGATGGTGATCAATGTGTCGGCTGTCTCTGAGCTATTGGGTTGGCTGAGGTGGGGCGTCACCTCATATGTGTATTTGGCTAATACCAAGGCATAGGTGGGATCTTGCTGTGCTAATAGTTGATTGTAAGTGTCGCTACCACAAATGGGGCCTGAGGCCTGTGCCGGCAGCTGCCATGGGCAAGCAATGAATAGGGTGAAAAAGATGGAGATGTGTTTCATGGGTGAAAGCGGTTTTGGGATAAATAGGGCGTACTTACTCTATCCACTCGAACTTTTCAGTACGCTGGTAAATGCCACAGCCGTATTGACGTACGAACAGTGCGAAAAGCAAGAGCAAGATAAGCACAAATCCCAAGCGAATGATCTTGCTGATGCCACCTTTTTGGGGTGTCGTTGTCATGGCGATGCGGTTGTAAGCGCGTGTGTGGGTAGTGTTAGAACTCCATGCGCATTCTGAGGCTGACCCTTCTCGAGGTCAGGTAGTTGGGCACGGCATATTGTTGATTGAATACGGTCTTGATCCAAGTGTTGTTGGCCGTGTTTTGCACGTCGAGTAAGTTGAAAATTTCCAGGCTTAGCCAGCTGTTGCGCGTGAAGCGCAAAGGGTGGTTGTGGCGTCGTTCTAGTGCTTCGGTGGTGAAAAGGGCTATACTAAAACCGATATCTACACGATGATACGGGGCATATCGGTACGGGTTGCGATAGATGCGATTGTTGTTGGGAATGCCGAAGGGTAGACCAGTACCTACACTGATGTTGAGATGCATTTTGAAGTGTTCATTTTTAGGCAAGTAGTCTTGGAAGAAGATGGAAAGATTGAGCAACCGATCGGTAGGTCGGGGCACGTCGGGGACAGGCTCGCCCGATGCTTGTCCGACTTCTCTTTTGAGGTGTTGTACCCCCTCGAGCCGTTCCCGTGCCCGCAGCAAAGAGAGGTTGACCCAAGATTCTGCACCAGGCACAAATTGGCCATTGATGCGAAGGTCTATACCCATAACATAGCCCGTGGCATCGGTTTGACCACTATACCGGATGCGCACATTGTCCACTTCATAGCTTACCAGATCCCATAGGTGTTTGTAGTAAGCTTCTACAATGAGGCGGAAAGGTTGGTTGCTGAGTTTGTGCCAGTAAAAATCGTAAGTAAAGCCTCCCACTATGTGAGCTGACTTCTGTGCACTTAGCAGTGGGTTTAACGAGCCGTTGGGGCGTCGCAGCTCTCGGTAGAAAGGTGGTTGGAAATACAGGCCTGTGGCCAGCCGAAAACTGATGTCGGAGGCTGTATTGAGCGGTTTGTAGTGCAATTGTACTCGAGGTGTAAGGTATCCATGCTTGGCAAAGCCATTAGCCCACATGCCGCCACGCAGGCCTGCTGTGAGGCGCACTTCTCTTACACTGTCTTGCCGCCACAACCAGCTGTTCTGTAGGTAAGCACTGAGTCGGCGCGTGTGGAGTTGGTTGGGCACATCGGTACGTACTACCTGCCATAGCCTTACTTGTGTGGTGTCGTAGGGAAGGGAATAACCAGCCGAGTCGAGTCGCTCCCATTCGAGCAACTGATCGGTGATGAGCTCGTATTGCACTTTGGCACCCCAACGCAAGAAGTGATTAGGTGTAGCTGACCGTTGTAGCTCCGCCCCACCTTGGTGTGCCAAGCTGACCACTTGATAGTCGAGAAAGTTGCGTGCGTATTGTTGTTGCGTGCCCGTGCCCAATTCTGCCACTGCTTCACCGTAGTTGTCACTACCCAATCCTGTCTCTATTTGCCGTAGGCTGTAACGGCCGATAATGTCGAAGCGTTCGTTTTCGTCGCTTTTCCAGGCAGCAATGAGCCATTTGAGGAAGAAGGGGTTCCTTTGCCGGTCGGGCACATAAGTGAGCGATAGGCCAGCCATTTGCGTGGTGAAGTCGTCAACTTCTTGCCCTTCGAATTCGGAGTAGAGCTGGAGGGCAAAATTGATCAGACCGAAGGCGGTGCTGCGGCTGCGTGGTACAAAGCGATACAAGCTGCGATTGTAGTTGAGCAACAGCCCCAACTGCCAATCTGGGCTTACGTCAAAGGTGAACCAGCCTTGAATGTCGGCAAAGTTAGGTGTGTATTCGCCCGTGATGTCGAGCGAGCCAAGCAGGTAACGCGTAGTCTTGTATCGGGCTCCCAGCAAGTACCTAAAGCGTCGCCAAGAGTTGCCCAAGGCCTTGCTACCTTCTATGTGTGCTGAGCCACCAAGTAGTGAACCACTTACTGAGGCGCGAAAAGCCGAAGGGCGCTTGTAGGCAATATCCAGTACTGAAGACATTTTGTCCCCATAACGCGCTTCGAATCCTCCAGAGGAAAAAGATAGGCTTTGGATCAGGTCGATATTGGGAAAAGTGAGGCCCTCTTGTTGGCCTGAGCGAATGAGCTGTGGACGATATACCTCAAAGCCATTGACGTAGACCAAGTTCTCATCGTAGTTGCCGCCACGTACGTTGTATTGGCTACTCAATTCGCCACCCGTACCACTGCTGGCCCCCAAGGCGATGTGTGGCAAGGCACTTTCCAGGTTGCCAGTGGTAGTGGGCAGCAACTTGAGTGCTTCCACATCTTCGCGGATCATGCCCTGATCGCTCTTGCGGCGTTCCTTGATGACGATGTCCAGGTCGCTTTGGCTATGGCGCAGGTTGATGCGCAGGGCACGGCGTGCTCCCGGTTTGAGTATTCCCAGCTCAATATGTCGTTCTACATACCCCACTCGGCTTACCACCAAGGTATAGGGCCTGTCAGTGGGTACTTCCAGCGTGAAATGGCCCGACGCGTCGGTTTCAGTGAGTATTTGAGTATCCTCGAGGAAAATGGTGGCCAGCTCAATAGGAGATCCCGTCTCGGCATCGCGCACAGTACCTTTCACAGTCGCTTGAGCTTGCAAGGGCTGAATGGCCGTGCTAACCCATAAGAGTAGTGTGCCAAAGGCCAGGTAGTGTATATTCGTGATGAGCATGAAGTGTGTCTATACAAAATAGCGTTGTGAATCAATCTGTTTCATCTGAGCAATGGTATGCAGGGGATCGGACGAGCCAAATATACTACTTCCTGCTACCAGTATACGAGCACCCGCACGCAGCACTTCTTCTGCATTTTGAAGCCCGATGCCTCCATCCACTTCTATAAGGGCATGGGCATTATGCACTTCGAGCATCTGCCGAAGCTTTCTGATCTTAGGTATAGTGTGATAGATAAACTTTTGCCCACCAAAACCTGGATTTACCGACATGATCAATACTACGTCGAGCATTTCGAGTATGTCTTCAAGCATGACTACTGGAGTGGCTGGATTGAGGGCCACCCCCGCTTTGGCCCCTGTATCTTTTATCTGTTGTACTATCCGGTGTACATGAGTACATGCTTCGTAATGGACGGTGATGATATCGGCACCGGCTTGGCGAAATTGCTCGATGTAGCGCTCAGGTTGTGCGATCATCAGATGCACATCGAGGGGTTTTTGCGTCAAGGAGTTGATGGCTTTGACGATCATCATACCAAAGGTGAAATTGGGGACAAAGTGCCCATCCATGACGTCGAGGTGGACCCAATCCGCATCGCTTTTGTCTAGCAGCTCAATGGTTGAGTTGAGCTGTGCAAAGTCGGCCGACAAAAGGGATGGTGCTACCAAATGACTCATGAAATGCTTCAGTTTAAGGCGGCAATTTCTACCTTTTTGCTTAAAGGTGGAAATACGAGTAAGGTGCCCGTAAAAAAAAAGCGGCAACTACATGTTGCCGCTTGAGTGCGTGATCTAATGTACGTTTACCACTTGATGTCTTCCTCGGAAGGGATCTCTTGGTCGGAGTCTGGGCTAAACTCCTCATCGTGATTTTGACCCTGATAGGCGTCGTAGTCGTAATCGGGCAATAGCTCCGACTTGACATGGTCAATCACCTCTTCGAGCCCTTCCAGAAACTTGTTGAAGTCTTCTTTGTACAGGAAGATCTTGTGCCGATTGAAACCTTCCCCATCTAATCGGCGTGTGCTTTCTGTCATGGTGATGTAGTAATCACCACCTTTAGTTTTTCGCACGTCAAAAAAGTAGGTCCGCCTTCTGCCGGCTTTGATCTTGGTGGAATACACAATGTCCGGCCTTCTTTCATTGTTTCGCTCTGTCACTTACACCAAGGTTTTAGTATTGGGAATATGTTGTGTTTGCCAATAAAAGTCAGACAAAATTAGACAATCAAATATGATTGACAAACAATTGTTTGGGCTATTGCAAAAAACTACTTTATTTCCAAATTTGACGAGGAGAAAAATTGAAAGCTATCTGACAAATCGCAAGGTGTGTTTGGCCAAGAAATTAGGAGTGCAAGGCATCATTTATTCTTCCAATTTTACTTGGGCTTCGCGTTGTTGACGGGCCCATAGGCGGGCATAATAGCCTTCTTGTTGTACCAATTCATGGTGTGTGCCTTGTTGTACGATACGCCCCTGGTCTAATACGATAATTTTGTCGAACTCTAAGCTGGTAAAGATCCTGTGTGTGATGATAATAGCTGTCTTATCGGCCAGGGCCGAGTCGAGATGAGACAAAATCTTGTGTTCGGTACGTGTATCGACGGCTGAGAGTGAGTCGTCGAGGATGAGCAAGTCGGGCTGTTTGATTAGTGCACGTGCAATGGCAATGCGCTGCTTTTGGCCACCAGAAAGCGTCACGCCGCGCTCGCCAATTAGCGAATCGAACCCTTTGGGAAACTGCATGATGTCTTCATAAATCGCTGCATTTTTGGCAGCGGCTATGATTTCCTCTTCTGTGGCGTCGGGTTTGCCAAAGGCGATGTTATTTTGGATAGTGTCGCTAAAAAGGAAACCGTCTTGGGGTACATAGCCCGTTCGGCATCTCAAGTTGTACAAGTCATGTTGCTTCAGGTCTTTGCCATCGAGCCAAATGGTTCCTTCTGTAGGATCGTATAGGCGCACCAGCAAGTCGGCCAGTGTAGTTTTGCCAGAGCCCGTTTTGCCCAAAATGGCAATCTTCTGTCCTGGCAGAATCTCCAATGAAATGTGGCTGAGTGCGGGCCTAGTGCTGCCATCGGGATAGGCGAAGCTAAGATGCTCGAAGCGAATGTGCCCACGAAGAGGGCGAGGATGGATAATGGGGTTGGTGATGCGCGGCGGAGTGTGTAGCACCTCGTTGATGCGCTGTTGTGAAGCTGCTGCTTGCTGGATAATAGAAGTGATCCACCCCAAAGCGGTTACAGGCCACGTCAGTTTACTCACGTAAATGACAAACTCTGCAATGTTGCCCGGCGTGATGGCGCCTTTCGACACTTCTATACCGCCAATCCATACAGTCAGTACAGTGGAAAAACCGATGAGTACTACCATTAAAGGGTGAAACAACGCGTCGACACGGGCTAGCCGCAGTGATTTGGCCTTGTAGGCCTCGCTCTCCTGTGCGAAATAGCGGCTCATAGCACTTTCTTGTACGTACGATTTGACGACGCGAATACCTGAGTACACCTCTTGGGCTAATGCATTGAGCTTGCCCAATTGCTTCTGAATAAGCGAGCTATGATGATTGATCAACCGGCTAACGTAGTAAATGGAAATAGACAAAAAGGGCAAGGGCAGTAGGCTATACAGTGTCAGATGAGGCGATACTGACAGCATGGCGGTGACTACCATGACAAATAGCGTAAGGAGATTGATGCCGTAAAGTAAGCCAGGGCCTAAGTACATGCGTACCTTGCTGATGTCTTCCGTGATGCGCGCCATCAGGTCACCCGTCTTTTGTCGTTTGTAAAATGACTGATCTAATAGCTCGTACTTGGCGAATACTTCCTTACGCAGGTCGTATTCTATTAGCCGCGACATGACCACGATGGTCTGACGCATCAAGTACATAAAAAGCCCCATTACCACAGCTAATAACAGGACTAAACACCCGAAGAATAGCAGTGTCTGACCCAAAATGGAAAACAAGACAGCTTGCAGCTCAAAACCCGCAGTGAGCTGATACAGCTCGATGTTTTGCACGACCAAGTCGAGCCCCTCGCGTATCATCTGTGGTTGCAATACACCAAAGTAATTGGACAAACTCACGAACAAGATGCCCAAAATCAGCCGCCACTTATACTTGATAAAGTACTTGTTGAGATATGCAAGCTCTTTCAAGTCACTCTTCCTTTCGTCAATTAAGCCGTGAAGGTATCTTCTTTTTACAAAAGCTCTAATATAGAAAAAAAGTTGAATTGTATCAAGTTTCTTTTGATGCAAAGAGATGTCCTAAACTAAACTAATATGTCTTGCACACCACACTACCGAGATACTCGGGCAAAGGAGCATGCTACAAAACGATAGGCCCGATTTCACCTGGATCTATGCCAAGGATAGCGGCATATTTTTGGCATAGGGCTGTATGAGGCACCACCTTGTATTACCTTTACATCTGAAAAAATCAAATCATTGATTTCATCTCAAATTGCCAACCATGAACCGAATTGTCACATTGGACGAATTCATCTTGCGCCGCCAAAAAGACTTCCCATATGCTACAGGGGAACTCACCGGCTTGTTGCGCGATATAGGCGTAGCTGCCAAAATTGTCAATCGAGAGGTCAATAAAGCGGGATTGGTCAATATCTTGGGCTTTGCAGGAGAGGAAAATGCCACAGGTGACAAAGTGGCCAAACTCGATATCTACGCCAATGAGAAGTTGATAGAGTGCTTGAGCAATAGTGGTGAATGCTGTGCGATTGCCTCAGAGGAAAACGAAGATTACGTGCCTTTGCCTGTACTGGATGGCAAATCGCCCAAATACGTTGTAGTGTTTGACCCTCTGGATGGCTCTTCTAATATTGACGTCAACGTACCAGTGGGTACGATTTTTGGCATTTATCGGAGAAAGAGCAATGCATCCGAGCCCGCTACATTGGAAGATTTTCTCCAGAGAGGGAGCCAGCTAGTAGCTGCTGGCTATGTGCTCTATGGCACTTCCACACTGCTGGTTTATTCTACGGGTCATGGTGTCAATGGCTTCACGCTCGACCCCACCATTGGCGAATTTTGCCTGTCTCATCCCGACATTCAAATGCCCAAAAGAGGGCGCTACTATTCGGTCAATCAGGGATATTACCTCAAGTTTGACGTGGAAATGCGGCGCTACATCGATCACTGTAGCGACTTGAACCTGCGTTTGCGCTACATTGGCTCTATGGTGGCCGATGTGCACCGAATCTTGTTTCAGGGCGGTATCTTCCTATATCCCAACACGCGTAAATATCCACACGGAAAACTGCGGCTGCTGTATGAATGCAACCCACTATCATTCATCGTAGAGCAGGCAGGTGGCAAAGCTGTGAGCTGTCAATTAGCGCGTATTCTCGACATTGAGCCGCGCGATCTACATCAGCGTACGACCATTGCCATTGGTTCTGCTGAAATGGTCGACGAAATGGTCGACTTTGTGCAGCGCTATTCGGCACTGCCCGTCTGAGGGGCTCTTAAGGCCGTAGCGCAGTCAAAAAAGCCATTGTATCTACACCGTCGGGATAATCGAACAGGCCAGGCTGTTGACTTTGGCCGAAAGGCACTACGGGTAGCTTGAGTTCAGGAATGAGCTGTTGACTGACTACTACCTGTATTTTGTCGGAGGCGGTGTGTAAGGTAGTAGTCACATTGGGCAAGCTGTCGTAGTATTCGTAGTGCAGCATAGCAATTCGGGAGTCGAAGGCTGGATCTTCCTTCATGATCACACAGCCATTGAAGTGAAATGGCGTTTTATTGAGTGTTAGCAGTGCAAAGTTGTAGTCGAAGTTGTGCTTGTATTTTTCATGTAAGATAAGCTGTCGGTATTCGTGTAGCACTTCCAACAGCTTCTTCACATCGTACCCTCTGGGCAGGTACAATTTGGACACATTGCGGCAGCCCAAGCCGAAGTAGCTGAAGATGTCTTGGCCCAGTGTATGTAGCATTTCGTCTGACTCGCAGCCCGAAAGTACCGCTACCGAATTGCGATTGCGGCGAATGATATGTGGGTATTGGCCAAAATAGGCGTGAAAGTAGCGCGCTGAGTTGTTCGAGCCGGTGGCAATGACGGCATCAAAACCGGACAACCGCTCTACTATATCAAAAAACTCAGCAGCTTGTGGTGCCCATGAAGCCAATAGCTGTAACAAATAGGGCAACAAGTACGGATCTTTCTCTGAGAGCTTGATCTGTGCCCGATGTCCTGCAATGAAAGTGCACAGCACGTCTTGAAAACCCACCAAAGGAATGTTGCCTGCCATCACCAGCCCTACGCGGATTGCTGTGGGTGCATCGGCTACGTTGTAGTGCTGTGCCCAACGGCTGAGAGCCTCGGCGTCGAGCATCTTTTCGGCAATGGCGCGCAGCGCCTGCCACTGGTTTTCTTTTGTAAACCAGGGGTTGTAATGTGCTGTACGCTGTATGACAGCTTCGAGGTATTCGTCTTGAGCTTCGAGGAGGTGTCGCCCCAGGCGAGCCATTACGGCGATGCGGTCCGATAAGTTCATGTGTACAGCTTTTTGTGCCTTTCGGCAAATAGTGGGCAAAGGTACACTCCCCTGTTTGCCATAAAAAACACGAGTGGAGCAAAGGTTGGCTTCGCTCCACTTGTTTTGCGAAAGCATGACCAGGTTGAGGCAATAGTTTTATCGCTCAACTGCCTGAGCATGAATGATATTTCCAAAGAAAATGCCATTGGCAAAGAGCTTGTTAGTACCATACCAAAATGCTCGAAAACAGGGGTTGTCGGCCAAAGCGATGATGCGCCCTTTCCCTTGCCCACAAATAATGGCAGCTGCTGAGCCCGATAACTTCTTGAGGTTGTGCGATGAAATATAGCCAGCTAAAAGCGGCCTGTTGGTGTATACCAGTGGAGCAGCCCAGGGATTTTCGGGCAAGTGCAACATGAAATTGTGGTTGCGGAAAAGTGCTATGCGCTTTTGTATATATCCAAATAACAGAGGATGTGTCAGATCAGCATCAGCTTCAAATATGGCGCCTCCAATCACTTGCCCACCGCGGTCAGCTTCCAGCTTGCCATAGGGGCGGCGTTGTTTGAGGTAATCGGGTTTGCCCGTTTCGATAAAGTTGAGATCTGCTAGATCGCGTTGATTCAGCCAGCGCAGTGCTCCCTTCCAAGCAATGAGGACGCCGCCATCTTCGAGCCACGCTTCCAGTTTGCGGGCTGCTGCCTCGCCCAAAGCCGACCACGAGCCATGTGGCATGACGATGACATTGTAGCGCGACAAGTCATAGCGCTGCCAATAACTCACATCTAGTAGCGTAGCAGGCATGTGGTAGCGCGTGTCGAGCAAGTGCCAGACCTCGCCGACTTCGTAGCTACTCACCCCATTGCCAGCCAGTATGGCTATCCGAGGTTTAGATACAGACATGAACTTACGGCTGCCTAAGTCGATACCCGACTTGGTATAGCTGCTCTGTACTGCTGTAAATGCCACCTGGGTGCGTTGGGCCGTCTGCGTCACCCAGGCTTGTACTTGCGCAGCTGGCACATCTTGATTGGCAACGGGAATGAGCAAAGTGCCAGCAGGCCAGTCCTTGCCGTTCATAGTGAAGGGCTGTGTAGCCACCTTTATGCGTAAGCCTTTGTCGAGCAGTTCATAAGCAGCAGCAGGGCTGTAGTAATCGGTCCAATCCATGAGATAGGCATAGTCGGTACGCGCCGGTGGTGTTGGTAGTGGACGTATTCTCTCTGGTGTGATCGGCTGACCCTGTAGGCTGGGATCCCAGTGGTCTGCTAAATCCGCCCAATCCAGGCCAAATGCGTAGGGAAATGTCCAAGCCGAGATGTCGTAAAAGATGCTGTCGGCAAATTGCGTGGAGGTGTCAAACATGGCCCGAATCAAACGGTATTGCCTTTGCGCCAAAGGAATGAGCAATGCATGGTCGGGTTCAAAGAGCAGCCCGTTGACTGAAAGAGGACGGCTAAGGCGATAAGCGTCAATATGATGGCGTTGCAATACTTCGTAAAATGCATTGAGACGGCTTCTATCGGGGCTGCCCACTACAAAGGCCTTGCGAGGGTCGGCTTGTCCTTCTTTGGCTGCTTGTGCAAAAAAGTCGCGTTGGTAGTCGAGCAACTCTTGGCGCAACTCATATGCTGCTTTGAGCGTAGAGAGAGCCGTACGTACTTGATTACGAATGGCAAACGGGAATGCTAACAAGCCGTTGTCGGTCTCTTGAAGATGGCCGCGTGAGCTGGCTTGCTCGAATAGAATACCAATGCCACCATTTATGTCGGGATAAGTCGAGCCTTTGCCGTAGTAAAAGTCGTCGTAGTTCTCTTCTGAGTAATACAACGAACCGATCTCGTTGAGCGCCTCAGCATGGTAGCGTGCTATGGCTGCGGTAAGCTCCTGGTTGCGCGCTGGGGTAAGCGGATTAGTGCGTTGTGGTACTCCTGGTTGAAAAAAGAAGGTAGCATGCGAGCCCATTTCGTGATGATCTGTCAACACATTGGGCTTCCAACGATGGAAAGTGCGTATGCGCGCTTGGCTCTCAGGCAACTGTACAGGTAGCCAATCCCTGTTGAGATCAAACCAGTAGTGGTTGGTACGCCCCCGTGGCCATACTTCGTGAAACTCACGGCTCTGTGGATCACTTACCAAAGTCTGGCTTTTGTGCATATTGGCCCAAGTACTAAAACGCTGCAAGCCATCGGGGTTGAAAGAAGGATCGAACAAGATGATTGCCTGATCGAGCAGTGATTCTACAGCATTGGTTTTGGCTGCAGCCAAATAATAAGCTACTAGCAAGGCTGCATTAGAACCACTGGGCTCGTTGCCGTGAATGCTGAATCCTTGATATACGACCACAGGCATTTTATCTGTACGCAATTTTTGTGCTGCTTGGGGGTCAGTTAAGCTGAGGTGTTCACGACGTAAGGCCTCCAGCTTGCGGTGATTTTCCGGCGATGTGATGGTGAGCAGTAGCAGGGGGCGATTTTCATAGGTGCGCCCTGTCTCTTCGATGGTGATGCGATCGGAAGCAGCAGCTAACAATTGCATATAAGCTACTAACTGATCATGTGTGACGTGCCATTCGCCGGGCATATAGCCCAAAACTTTTTGTGGCGTAGGGATCGATTTGTTGTAGGCTACATCGGGTAAATAATAGGTGAGGTCTAGCTGTTGGGCCCGTACAGCCTGCAAGCTTATAGATAGTAAGAAAAGCGTCCAGATAGATGACTTCATATTGCGTCGTTTTTTCAGTGATTGTCCGGCGCAGGGAAATTAAGCAAAGAAGGTAGTACGACTATAAGCCTGCCCACTTTTGCAGCAATTTTCAGAAAGTCTTCATGATTGACTTTCGTTAAATGTGCTGCCTAGGTATCTGCCGATCAACTCTGTCATCAGTCGGTATAATTGCTGATAGTCGGGATGGTGCTGCAAGGCACTCAAGTGGCGCGCAATTGTAGCTCGATCATTTCTCACGGCAGGCCCTGTTTGTAGGGCTTGTGGTGGTGCTGTGTGTAAGCGTTCGACTGTTTCTCGGATGAGCGGAAGTAATATGTCGAAAGGCAGATGCTGCATCTTGAGCAATTGGGAGGCTATGTGGTAGCAAAAGTTGGTAAAGTTATTGGCAAATACTGCCGCCAAGTGCAATTGGCCGCGTTGTGCATCGTCGAGTTCGTATACGGCACCACCTACTCGTTGTGCTATGGGCCAAAGTTGTCGAGTCCATTGGGGGGCATTTGCCGAAAGGCAAATAGGGATGTGTGTCCAATCAGGTGATCTACCTGGCGCAAAGCTCTGCAGGGGATAAAAGATGGCACACCTACTAAAATGTGGCTGCAGCACAGCAAGTGGCGTGGCACCAGAGGTATGGGCTACCAGTGCATCGGCAGGCAAGTGCTGCGACAAACACTGTGCAAAGGGGCCAATAGCATCATCACTCAGCGCTAGTAAATAGAGAAAAGCATCTGTAGGTAGGGCTGACACGCGATCAGTTGCTGGTATGCCAAGTGTTGTAGCCAACACTTGTGCTTTGTGCAAATGCCGGTTGTACACTGCCCTAAGTGGTAGCTGTACCTCGAATATGCGTTGTGCCAAGGCACTGCCCAATCTACCTGTGCCCAGTACTACAATACCTTGAGCCAACGAATTGGTCATTTATTTCAAACTTTGCCGTTGTGTTCGATTGATTGCGCTGAGTAAAAGGCCTAGCAGCATGATCAGACTGCCCAGCCAAAAAAGATTGATACCAGGAAAGACAATAGCTTCTAAAGCGATGTAATCGGTGCGCCGATAATTTTCTGCAATTTCGAAAGGCCAACTCTTTTCCATTTTCGTAGCTTCTCGTGCTACGTACACCTCAATGGTTTCTGCCTCGGGGTCCAAACCGGAAAACCGCAAGTGCAAACCCAAATCCGGAATCTGATCTTTGATGTTGAGTGGCTGCATATTGCGGATCAGATAGACTGGCTCAGCTTGGTAACTTTTGCCCTCATAGGTGGCGTGTAGTACAGCGCCTACCGCAATGTCGCCTTCTTGGGCTAAATAGGCAGGATGCTTGGGGTGCTTGTTAAATCCATCAAATCGCAGCTCAATACCTTGCCATTGGTGGCTCTGACCTTGCCGAAATACAAGGCGATCCCAGCTTAAACGGTCGTCAGGCGTGATGATGGCATCTAGAAATACTTCAGTTAGTCGCACTTTGATACCTAATTCGTTGATCTCTTTGGGGTATTGATACATGTAGTTGCCGCGCAATACGACTACAGGGGTGACTATCCAGGCAGTATCACTTCCCAATTCGTGAAATGATAACGTGAGCCCTAAGGCATAATCGCCAGGCTGGGCGTGATAGTCGGGATGGCTGGGTTGTAACTCAATGCCCTTTACTATGGCGTAGGCCTTAGAAGTATACACCGTGTCGCCAATACGCGCTTCGTAGGCCTCATATTTGAGGCTGTCCTCAGCAGCCTTTTTTTCTTCAATGCTGATTTCGGGTGCGGGCAGCCATGCGATGTGGGTAAAAATGTCTTTGTCCCAATAATGACGTGTCGAAGGATTCGACGCTGCAATCTTTTCAAAGTTTTTGTCGTAAAGCACATTGGGTGTTAGTCGGAATTGCTCTACAATACGGCCCTTTTCATCACGCTTGCGAAACTCGACGAAGAAGGTGCGTTTGTGCCCTTCAATCGTGTCGCCCAGGTATTCAGCCTCAAAGCCGCTTTCGGGCAGTAGCAGTGGTGAGTTCTTGATAAGTACTACATTGCGTGCTAGATCTTCTTCAGTGGCTCCCTCTACCAATCCACGCATGGCAAAGGGATTTTTGGAAATGTGGTACTTGTTCAAACCTGAAGCCAGCACACCCACGATCATCACTCCAAAACCAATATGTGACAAAGCCGAAGCACTTTGCTTCAAATTCGATCGCACAAAGCTGATGAGGTAGTCCATGTTGGCCGCAATGGCAAAACAGGCCGAAAAAAGCAGCAGTGTATATTGCCAGGTAAATACGCGAATCCACAAAGCATTGAGTACCGTTAGCACAATAGCTACTGCACTGGAAATGAGCAGATGCTTGACAAAACGAGTGCGCCAGCGTGCAAAGTGGCGCTCTCGATAGCGCAAAAACTGAGCTATACCCGACAATACCCCGATAAACACCCCGATCCAAAGTTGGTAGCGATTGTAAAAAGGCACGGGCTCAGTGATGGTCCATCCCACAAAAGCAGGATCAAACACTTGTATGATCTTGTTATACACGGGCAATGAAGTAGCAGCAGCAATCATGACTGCACTGAAGAAAAGCACTAGGCTGCCGATAAACATCCAAAACTCGCGAGAGCTGAACGCCTCCTCTTGAGCCGGAACTGGAATCTGTCGGTAGCGCCAAGCCAACAAGCCAAAGCCCAATAGCGCAAAAGTCAAGATAAAAGAAACCAACTGGGTTTCTAATCCCATCTCGGTAAATGCATGCACGGAACTGTCTCCCAAGATACCTGATCGGGTTAGAAATGTACTGTACACAATTAGCACAAAAGCCAAGAGATAGAATAGATAAGTAGTGCGAATAGAGTAGCCCGTAGCGCGTGCTACCAGATTAGTGTGTACGCCCGCTACCAACACCAGCCAAGGCACCAACGACATGTTTTCCACAGGGTCCCAAGCCCAGTAGCCACCAAAACTCAGTGCTTCATAAGCCCATGCACCCCCCATTAAGATGCCCAGCCCCAAAGCAAAAGCACTAAACGCTGCCCAGGGCAATACCGGCTGTAGCCACTGCTTGTGTTGTCCCAGCCACAACCCACCAATAGCAAAACCAAAGGGAATTACTACCGAAGCAAAACCCAGAAATAATACGGGTGGATGGATGGTCATCCAATAGTTTTGCAATAGCGGATTGAGCCCATTACCTTGGATAAGAGCCAAGTAATCTGCTTTCGCAAAAATGGGTGCATCCATCACGTCGCGCAGCAATACAAATGGATTAGAACCCACTTTCGCCTCTGTCCCTGGCAGGTAAATGCCCAGGAGCATCGTGAGAATAAAGGCTTGCACCAAAGAAACCGTGCCCATTACCGGCCCTTCCCACCAAATAGAAGCTGCCTGCTCTTGGCGGCGCATGCGCCACAAAAAAATCCACCCCAACACGATGTGCCAGCACATCCACAGCAGAAAGCTGCCTTCCTGCCCTTCCCAAAAAGCCGCAGCAATGTACTGAAGCGGGAGCTCAGAGCTGACATGTGCCCACACGTAGTGATATTCGTAGTACTGGTTGATCATCAAATAGAAGAGCGTAGCAATGACAGTCAATACACTTAATCCATGCAGATGAAATGCTGCACGGGCAATGCGTTTCCAGTTGAGGCCTTCCGGCAAATGGCGCTGCTGAGTAGCTAATAGCCATGATGCAGTGGCTAACAAGCTCGTACTAAAGGCTATGGCCAACGCGCTATGACCAATGCGGCCAGGCAATAAGTGCTCTCCTATGTATTGAATTTCCATTCACGTGGGGTTTGGGAAGGTTGAGCATCTGCCCCGTGTAGACATCTGTGTATGAGTAATTGAAATCCAGCAGGTCAATTGTCAGATGAGCCTATTTTAGCTCGTACTTTGATCTCTTCATCTTTGTATTTTGAAGGGCACTTCATGAGCATATCAGTAGCGATGAATGCATCACCTTTCATTCGGCCAGTGAGCACAATTTGCTCAGAGAGTTCAAAGTCTTGAGGCTTGGCAGCTAAAAGCACCACTTGGTGCTCTTCGCCATTGGCATCAGTAGCAAAGAAGGAAAACCGATTGGGATCAACTTGCGGATCGTACACCATAGGCTTATCCTTGGCCAATCGAGCTGCTACTTTTACTTTTTTACCACTCTGAGCGGCTTCTGCAAATGTACTGTAAGTGCTGAGGTCTTCAGCAGCCATAGTCAGCATGTAGATAGCTGCCCCAATCATGGCCAGTGCAACCCAATAAATTTTTTTCATAATTTGAACGATTTATGGCAAAGGTAATCTATACACAACAAGCTTTGATGAGGTCCAATCAAATTTGACCCCTATCTGAAAATGCTTAGGCGTCGTAGTAGTTCGAATGCAGTATGGATAGTGTGTTGTAAAATATGCATTTAACGCACTAGGGCTACCTCGCCGCGCAGCTTTAACAGTGATCCGTCGATGAGGCGTATTTCCGCACGCCATACGTACACACCGGAATCTAAAGGTTGGCCTCGATAGGTACCATCCCAACCCAGTGTGGGGTCATTGGGAGGTATGCCACTGGCGTGAAACACTAAAGTGCCCCAACGTGCAAAAACTTCGAGCAACTCTATTTGCGACACTTGTGGGCCACCATATAGCGTAAACCGTTCGTTGTAGCCATCCCCATTAGGGCTAAATGCTGTAGGTGCATAAAGTGGCCCATCTTTGCGCACCTTTATAAAATGTCGGGCACTGGCCGTACAACCATTCTCGTCGGTGAGGAGTACTTCGAGCTCCAAAGCAGCTTTGGGAGCGAGCCATAGGCCAAAACACGGAGATACACAGCTTGAGTCAACGGGCGGTATCCATTGTAGCGAAGCTACCGATTCCGTGTCGACAGAAGTGAGTACTTGGACGTAGAGACTATCACCTAAAAGTACTTCTTGAGCACCATCAATGGCGATGCTAAGCGGTAAGGGATCCGATATCAGGATCACCGTGTCGAGTGAACATCCCGCCTCGTCTACTACTTCGAGCTGGTAATTACCCGGGCTTAGCAAAGTAAAGAAGTTGTCTTGTTGGTACGGGCCACCGTCGAGTGAGTAATATGTAGACCCTGTACCGCCTGCTACACTGTCGATGACAAGCGTTGCAGACCAATCTGGTTGAGCACAGGGTGGCGCCTGTATGTGATACCATATGCCTTCCATAGGTGGCGACGCCCATGAAACGAAGACTGAGTCGCGCCCGCTACACCCATTTTCTGTGTTGATACCTTGTAGATAGTACCATCCGGCCTGCTCCACCGAAAGGGCTGGAAAGTGGCCCAGCGTATCGCCATTTGAGCTTGTCCAGACAATAAGGGCGGGTGTAGCTGGCACTACTTTGGCCAACAAGGTGGTGTGAGGTTGGTCACACGTCAGGGGGGACACCGCAGTTGCTTCCACAATGGGTGCTGATAAGTTAAATGGTGGAACTATCGTAGTGACAGTTGCACAGCCAGTGATGGCATTCGTAACAGTCGCTTGGTAGGTGGCTACCTCTGAAATGATGACTACCGCACTGTCCGAATGCCCGATGGGATGCCCCGGTGGAATGCTCGACCACTGATATAGCCAAGGAGTATCGGGCGGTGGTAGGGGCTGTATAGCCAACGCAACTTGTGTCACCTCGCAGCTCAACGTATCGCTGGCAGTCCATGTGATTTGAGGTGCCGCAAAGTCCTGTGCGATGTACGCTGAGGCAGTATCCGTACAGCCATTGCGTAGGTGTGCCACTACCAGCTGATAATGCCCAGTATCCGAAGTCGTCCATTGAGGCGTATTTGCCAAAAGACCCGGTCCGTACCACTTAAAGCTAATACTATCAGTGGGTTGGGAAGGGGCCCCGTCTAGCAATAAATATGGGTGATAACAATTGAGGACTGTACCTTGTGGTGTGGCAATAAGAGCCATAGGCCTAAGGGTGTCGGCACTTATTCGCACTGTATCGTGCTGAGTACAACCATTCAGCGTGTCTGTCACTTGCAATACGTAAGTGCCAGGTGTAGAGACCTCAATAGCTATCTGAAAGCTGTCGGAATCAATGCTGCCCTCAAGGGCATACCAACTATAACTCAGATTGGGTGCAGCAGTTGCCTGTATCGTGAGGGAGGTACGCGTACACGTCAGGCTGGTATCCGGACCAGCATCTGCTATAGGAAGAGCCATTTCCGAAGTGACTATAGTGCTGTCGGTGCTGCTGCATCCCGTTAGGCCGTCGGTGAGTGTCAGTAGGTAGGTACCTACTTGATCTACGACGACAATGGGGCTATCGGGTAAAACGATAGGGCCTGACCAGTTATAAGTTAAGGGATGTCCGCTAGTAGTCGAAGTCGCATCGATGGTTGCGGCAGGTGCCTCGCACGTAAGCCATAAACTATCTGGCAAAAGTGGTTGTGGTGGCACTGTATCGGCTAGTACTTTAGCCACTGAGGTACAACTACAACCAGTGACCAAGTCTTGCACTTCCAGCACGTAAGTGCCCGGGCTGGCTACTTGAGGAGTAAGCGACTGTGCTCCAGAAATGATCACCCCACCGTCGGGGCTACTCCATGTAGCTGTAACCAAATTTCCGCCTTGCACACTTCCTTGGAGGGTGAAGAATGTGTCCGTACAAGTATAGACAAAATCAGGACCTGCGTGGCATGTCAAAATACCATCCTGTATAGTCACAGTAGTGGTATCTGAATCGCTACAGCCATTAGATGCAGTGACCACTAGCGTGTACGTGCCGGCAGCACAAACAACGGGGTTAGGCGTGGTTTGCCCTGCACAAATGTCTCCATCGTTAGTATACCAGAAATAGCTGACATCAGAAGGAGTAGCACTACCTGCCAGTACGACTGTGCTAGTAGCACAATCGATTTGCCCGGCTGGCCCAGCTTCTGCTTGGGGAGCAAGTGTATCTATAGCTACGATCACCGAATCGGTCGCGCTGCAGCCGTTATCCGCACGTACGACAGTCAAATAATAGGTGCCGGGCGCCACAGCATTGACTTGCAAAGAGTAAATGTCGCCTTCAAGCTGCCCATTAGGGGTGTACCACATGGCACTAACGTCTACTTGGGGGCTATAGCTTCCCGTTAAAGTCGGTTGTGGTGTGCCGCAGGTGATGGCTATAGGTGGCCCTGCTTCCACTTGGGGTGGCAAACGCAAATCTTCTACTACTACTTGGCAAGTAGATGAAAAATTAGTCAACGTATTGGTGACTTTCAACTGATAGATGCCCTCCTCATCTACACAAGGAGATAATGTGCTATCGCCGCCACAAATATGGCCACTAAGTGCAGTCCATTGGTAGCTGAACGCTGGCCCTACGTCAGAAAGGCTACCATCGAGCCAAATGCTGTCTTGCACACAGGTAAGCGGATTGGGTGTGGCGATGGCACAAAGGGGATAGCAATTTACAGGGGCAAATACGACCACCGCATCTGTATCGCTACAGCTATTCTGATTGCTCTGTACGACCAAAAAAAACGTATCGGCAGGGGCAAGAGGTTGCCCTATTGCTGTCAGTGGATCAGTCGTGGGTACTACAACCCCGTTGGGTGCATACCATGTATATGTAAAGGCGCTGTCTTGTAGCGAGGCTGAAGCGTCAAGTAGGGCAGTGCTGTCGCCACAGGCAATCTGAATGTCGGGACCTGCATTGGCTTGCGGCACAGGGCCATCGTACTGCACCCATACAGCATCTTCACTGCTGCAGTGATTTACCGTGTCTAGTACTGTTAATGTGTACCATCCCACGGTATTTACACCAGCTGTGGGGCCATTGGTCTCTGTGCAAAAACCTCCGATATCTACAGCTTGCCATGTATATCGAAGTCGAGGGCCCACCGAGGTATTGGGCCCGCCCAACAGATAACAACTGTCCAGTTGAGCACAACTGACCCATTGTACTGAGGGCCCTGCATCAGCTATAGGATGAATCGTATCAATGGTGACGAGTACCGTGTCAAATGCCGATAGATTCCAAAGCGTGTTGCGTACCTCAAGTACGTATAGGCCACTGATCACGACGGGGCGCAGCGAGTCCGTTAGGGAAAGGACCTGGCCACCCAAAGCAGTCCATTCATACACGACTGTAGGAGCTTGCGTGCTACCTGTCGCATCGAGTGTATCTGCTGGTATGGCGTGGGCACAAGTGATGTGCCCATCAGGCCCGGCATGGGCAATTGGCATACAAGCCATACTGTCCACATAGGTAAAAGTAGTGTCTATGGCAATACAACCATTGGCAGTATCGAATAAGCTGAGTAGATACATTCCCGGCCCCACTACCTGTGGTGTAATGCTGGTGCTATCGGCTACAATAGCACCTTGTAAAGCCGTCCATTGATAGAGAACGTGAGGACCAGCATCAGATCCGCTACCATCTAAAACCGCTGTTGCTGTATAACAGTCCACTGTTTTGGGTGGGCCCGCCTCAGCTAAAGGCGCATCAGCCGTGCGCCATACGATTACTGTATCGGTGCTTTCGCAAAAAGTAAAAGTATTTTGTACGGTAAGTACAAATGTGTCAGGGTAATTGACCGTGATTTGAGGGCTGTTGCTCAGAAAATCACCCGAAAGGGTATACCAACTATAACCGATAAATGTACCTGAAGACGAGGCTGATGCATCGAGCGTAGCTGTGGGCGTCTGACAGTCGATGGACAGATCTGGTCCAGCATCGGCAATAGGTGGGTCGAGCCATGCACTGACTACCACCGTATCGCTATCGGTGCATCCATTGGTGGTATTAGTCACGGTGAGTACGTATACGCCTGCACTGTCTACAGTGGTGACCGGTACATCCGTAGGACCGACGAAGTGCCCGTCTTGGGTATACCAGCTGTAAGTAAAGGTGCTCCCCGTGCTGGTAGTGTTACCTCCTATATTAGCTTGAGGGTAACCACAGACCAAAGTGCGATCAGGCCCTGCATCAGCTATAGGCGCGATGGTGTCAGCAGGGACCACAATTGAAGCAGTATCTGTGCAGCCATTAGCTGCATGGGCCACCAATATATAAGTGCCGGCAATATGCACGGGGACAATGACACTATCGGGTAAGGGGTTTTGTGGTCCTATCCATTCGTAGCTGATTGCCTGTTGTGAAGCACTTGCATCGAGCCATTGGATGGGAAGGGCGCAAGTAATGGTCTCAGAGGGCGCTACGAGCGCTGTAGGTGGAATAGTATCGTACTGAACGACTGTGCTATCTATGCCTATACAACCATTTTGGTCGTTGATAGCGACGAGCTGCCACCAGCCGGCCTGTGTCACTACAAGGCTATTGGTATCAGAGTAAGGCACGAGCTGCCCCTGTGGGTCGAGCCACTGCAAAGTAATGCCTGCACTGGAGGTGATATTTGCCGTAAGGCTAATGCTTGTATCGAAGCATGTGAGCCATTGCGTGTCGGGCAGCATGACTACTGGTGCAATCGTATCGATGCCGATGTACACCGTGTCGATAGCCATGCACCCGTTGTAGCTGTTGCGTACAAAGAGCATATAGCTACCTGCTGTAGTGGCTGTGACTACAAGGCCGGTATCGGGTATGGGAGTGTTGGCATTGGGACCAATCCACCAGCTGTTAAAGGGGGCCCCTTGTGTAGTGACACTTGCCGAGAGGTTTATTTGGCTGTGTGTGCAATCAAGTGTAGTGTCAGGTCCGGCATCCACATAAGGTGGAGTGGTGTGCGCAGTGACTACTATGGTATCGGTGCTTTCGCAAAAAGCTTCCCAGGCATGCAGCACATACGTGCCCGGTGCATCGATGAGTACGAGTAGGCTGTCAGGTGAAGAGCGTATTGATCCATCG
>Ga0256839_1000108_pt1 | contig 109354 bp, 111 predicted proteins | sample 354166metaG_FD_185968 | JGI IMG/M metagenome (GOLD analysis project Ga0256839, IMG submission 185968) | Hydrothermal vent microbial communities from Mid Atlantic Ridge, Atlantic Ocean - 354-166 | ecosystem: Environmental > Aquatic > Marine > Hydrothermal vents | place: Atlantic Ocean: Mid...
TATAAAGATCCCTACTCCCACACCCGCGAGAAGAATAAGGATAAGATCTATCATGGATTATATTTTAAACCAACAGCACGGAACAACAGAAAGAGCTCCCTTTTGGAGAGATTCCGCCATTTTCCTGGGGAGAGTTTGTTCAGCTTTATAGGTCCTATTGCAGTTCTCTTTAGTTTTAGGACAGGATAACCAAAAGAGAAAAAAAATCTCTTTACAAGGTGTTTTCTACCTTCGTGAAACACTATTTCTAAAAGAGTATTCTTGTTCTCATATCGGATTACTTTTACACTGTCAGGTTTTGCAAATCCATCTTCAAGATTTATTCCTTTTTCCATTTCCCTTAAGAGAGCGGGTTTTATCCTTCCTTTTACGAGAGCTAAATACACCTTAGGGAGTTTATATCTAGGGTGCATTATTCTATTAGCAAGCTCTCCGTCATTGGTAAGTATTAAAAGACCTTCTGTATTGTAATCAAGTCTACCCACAGGGAAAACCCTTTCTGGAATATCCCTCAGAAGTTCTTCAATTGTTCTTTTACCATCAGGGGATTTACCGAGTTGGGTAAGATAACCTACAGGTTTATTTAAAACAATGTAACGTTTCTTAGGCAACTTTATCTCTATGCCGTCAAGCTCCACTATGTCAACTTCGGGATCTACTTTAACTCCAAAATCTTTTACTATCTTTCCGTTAACCTTTACTCTACCTGCTTTTATTAATTCTTCCGCTTTTCTGCGGGAGGACACTCCACACATAGATATATAGCGATTAAGTCTTATAAGCATGTTTTAGACCTCACCTAATCTCAATTAAAATAGATATTCCGTATGAGTTTAAAGGAAAGAGCATTAAAAATAAAAATGCTTTTAATGGACGTTGATGGTGTTCTCACAGACGGAACGCTTTACTACGCAGATTACGGAGAGAGTCTGAAGCCTTTTAGTGTTTATGACGGAATAGGAATTAAGCTTTTACACAGGGCGGGTATAGTTACTGGGGTTGTATCCGGCAGAAGATCGTATTCCTTAGAAAGAAGATTGAAAGATTTGGGAGTTCAAGAGATGTTTTTGGGAGAATCCAATAAAGAAAAAGTAGTAACCTTTATACAAAGAAGAAGAAACCTTTCTTCTCAAGAAATAGCATACATAGGAGATGATATTGTAGATATTTCCCTTTTAAGAACTGTCGGGTTCCCTGCTACAGTCCCCTCTGCGGTTGAGGAAGTAAAGAAGCTGTGCGTTTACGTAACCCTCAGAGAAGCGGGCAAAGGAGCTATAAGAGAGCTTGCGGAGCTTATCCTTAGGTTGAAAGGAATTTATGAAGAAACGGTTAAGGAAATTTTAAAATGAAATCTTTTATACTTCACATTATACTTATAGCCTTTTCTTTTTTTTCCTTAGCGTATATAGGAAATCTTCAAAAAAGTAGTAAAATCCTGACTCGGGAAAAGAGCTTGGCGGAAAATATACGCCTAAGAGTTTTCGGTAAAGGTGGAGAAGAGTGGAAGATAGAAGGGAAAGAGTTGGTTTCTTTTGGAGCGGACATTATACTTCTCAAAGTTGAAATGAAGTCAGCCGGGGGTTATACAGTTAAGGCTGATTCTATTATATTTAACAAGCACAGGAATAAGGGACTGTTAAAGGAAAACGTTGAAATAAGGGGAACAGGTTTTTTTGTAAAAACAAAATCTGCTGAAATTGACTTCAGCAGAAATACTCTTCGGGGAAAGGAAAGAGTTTATATCTGGAAAGGAACTAACTATATAGAAGGAAAAAGCTTCTTAGCCTATCTCAAACCGCTCAGAGTTATAATAGAGGAAGTGAGGACAAAACATGAACCGTAAACTAATACTCTTGTTTTCCTTTATCTTCACCGCCTTGGCACAACCTATAACGGGAGAAGCTAAAAACTTAGAGTTTAAAAAAGACAGAATAATTTACACGGGCAATGTAAAGTTGACACGTGGCGAAGCTGTTTTGAGAGCTGATAAAGTAACAATACTGCTTGACAGTGAAGGGAAGCCTTTCAGACTTGTAGCTGAGGGTAATGTAATCTACAAAGAACCGGGAAGAAAGGCGGTAGCGGATTTTGCGGAATACGATCTTAAAAGGGAAACCATAGTTTTAAGAGGAAGTGCAAAAGTTGAGGAGAGAAAGAACGTTCTTGAAGCTGAGGAAATAGTTTACGATAAGAAAAACGAGACTCTTCAAGCAAAGGGTGGAGAAAAAGGAGTCAGGACTATATACGTAGAAGAACCTGAGCGGTAAAAGGAGTCTCTGATTAAATACAAAGCGGCGGTTTTCAACCGCAAAGGAGGTAAAGAATGAAAAAGTCAGATATAACAAAGGAAATAGCCCGTAGAAGACAAATATCCCGTAAGAAAGTTCGCTTCATCGTAGACGGTGTGTTTCAGACAATGGCAGAAGCTCTTACAAGAGGAGAAAAGGTGGAAATCAGGGGTTTAGGAACTTTTAAAGTTAAGAAGAAACCTTCCCGTTTTGTTAAGGATCCCAGAACCGGTGTGGAAATATTCGTAAGGGAACGCTATGTTCCCGTGTTCAGAATGGGGAAGCTCATGAAAAATCATCTTAACTCTGGAAAAAATGATCTATGATGTTGCTATAATAGGAGCAGGTCCTGGAGGATCAACAACTGCTTATTTTCTCTCCCGCGCTGGTGCTAAAGTTCTTCTAATAGATTCAAAAATAAACATAGGCAAACCTGTGCAATGTGGTGAATTTGTTCCTCTTCAGCTCAGATTACAATTTCCGAAGTTTTTCAGCGAAGAATTGGTGGTTCAGAGAGTAAGAAATATGGTTCACTTTACCCCTTGGGGAGAGATATCGGTGACACCTTCGGAAGGTTTTCTTCTTAATAGGGATAAGTTTGATGAAAGACTGGTGAAATTGGCTATAAAAGAAGGAACAGAGGCTCGTTTTGGGATAAGATTTGTTTCCTTTGAAGGGAAAAATTTGATTCTTAAGGACAGAAGAAGTGGAAATATACACACCGTAAGATCTGATATCATAGTGGGAGCTGACGGCGCGCGCTCTACGGTGGCAAAATTGACAGGAGAATACACTAAAACTTTCCTTCCAGCCGCTCAGATTACACTACCCTTGAAAGAGAAACTTGAGGATCTTCTCATCTTTTTCAGGGAATACATTCCGGGTGGATACGGTTGGATATTTCCAAAAGGAAATGTTGCCAACGTAGGAGTTGGTATAGATCCAAGGCACGGATTAAAGATTTCACAGGTGCTTAAGAAATTTAAGGAGGAAGTAATAGCAGAAGGATTTGTGGAAGACTCAATACTGAAGCGAACGGGCGGTTTTATCCCGGCGGAAGGAATGAAAAAACCCCTAAGAGGTAATGTTCTCTTGGTAGGAGATGCGGGTGGATTTTGCCATCCTATAACGGGAGCAGGAATAGCAAACGCTGTGCAAACAGGGGTAATGGCTTCCTCCGCTATTCTTGAGAATTCTCTTCAAAGCTATGAAGAGGAGTGCCGTGAAATTTTCGGGGAGTTTCTCGGTAGAGCTGTCTTGAAACGTGTAAAATATATGGGACACTGGGAAAATCTGAAATTTACAGTTCCCAGAACTTGGATAACCTTCAAGGAATACAGAGAGGAGGTATGAAATGATAGAAATAGCCTTTGCTCAAGGAAAAGGACATGCAGATCCTACAGGGGCTTTACTGTTCCAGTTTATATTCTTTGCAGGAATTATAGCTATCTTTTACTTTCTGATTATAAGACCTCAACGGAAGGAGAGGGAAAGACACAGGAAGTTTATAGCCAGTTTAAAAAAAGGAGATAAGGTTGTCACTTCTTCCGGTGTGTGGGGAACAGTTGTAGAAATAGGAGATAAAACCATAACTCTTAAAGTAGATGCCAATACAAAGATAACCTTTTCCAAAGAAGCCATAGTAGGTTTTCAGCCCAACTATGAGAAAAAAGAAGAGTCTAAGGAAGAGAAAAGTTAAATCAGATTTTCCTTTACAAGTAATTCGGCTATCTGGACTGTATTAGTAGCAGCTCCCTTTCTTATATTGTCCGCCACGATCCAAAAGGCAAGACCGGGAACAAAAACTAAATCCTCTCTGATTCTGCCTACGAAAACTTCATCTCTCCCCGCTATATCAACTGCTAAGGGATACTTTCCCTTATCGGGTTCGTCAATTACAACAACGCCCGGTGCTTTTTTTAGAAGATCTCTTGCCTTTTCAGGTGAAATTTCCTTGCGGGTTTCTAAGTGAACAGCTTCCGAATGACCGTAAAATACAGGAATTCTAACAGCTGTAGCGGAGATTCTAATTTCCTCATCGTGGAGTATTTTTCTCGTTTCCCTTACCATTTTCATTTCTTCACGTGTGTAGTGATTATCCATAAAAACGTCTATATGGGGAACAGCGTTAAAGGCTATTCTGGCAGGTATGTGTTTTGGATTGGGTATTGGTTGATCTGCACACCACGCTTTTGTCTGTTCCTCTAACTCCTTTATTGCTTTTGCTCCCGCACCGGATACGGATTGATAAGTGGAAACAACAACTTTTGAGACACCTACACAGTCGTAAATAGGTTTTAAAGCTACTACCATTTGAATGGTTGAACAGTTGGGATTTGCTATTATCATTTTATTGCTAAAGAGTCTTATATCTTCTGGGTTTACTTCAGGCACTATTAACGGCACTTGAGGATCCATTCTCCAAGCGGAGGAGTTATCTACTACTACAACACCGTCCCGAGCAAAGCGAGGAGCAAATTCCTTACTTATACCGCCTCCTGCGGAAAAAAGAGCTATATCTATTCCTCTGAAGGATCTTTGCTTGTTGAGAGCTTTAACTTCAAACTCTTTACCTTTAAAGGTAAGGTGTTTTCCTTCCGACTTTTCACTGGCAAAAAGAACAAGATCATCTACAGGAAAATTCCTCTCCTCAAGAACCTTTAAAAACGTTCTACCTACTTCTCCTGTAGCTCCTACAACCGCTACTCTGTAACCCATTGACAAGATTATAACTTTCTTTTTCCAGTGGCGCGATCTTCTTTAATGCGAAGCCTGTCCCTTTCTACTACCTCTTTTATTCTTTCCTTTAATTTTTTTCTATTCTTAGAACCTTTAAAGAAACGCTCCAACAGTCCCCCCATACAAAGCAGAATATTATTTACGGAAGATCTTTAACAGTCCAAATTTTCCCGTAATTCAACGACTTACAATTTTAGATGGAGATTTTTGATTTTTCAGGATCTTTTTGTAGGGTTAGGAGCAACTACAGCCTGAACTACGGAATCCTCAAGAGCTTTAAATCCGTGAGCCTCTTCTGGATCGTAGAATACGGAAGCACCTTCTTTTAAGGTTTCTTCTCTGTTTTCAGAACCTATGAAAAAAGAGAGCTTTCCCTTTAAGACCGTGATCACAACGGTAGAAGGAGATCTGTGGGGTTTTATTTCCTGACCTGCTTTTAGGTAAAACCTCATGACTCTTACATTTTTGTCGTTATAAACCACTTCTCTTGTTGGGATTTGGGGATTGAAATTCTCTTCAAGAACTTTTATTTGTGCCATGCTCAACCTCCATTAATTTATTGAAAATACATACATAGGTTATCTTTAAAAAGTAACCTATTATGAACATGTAAGGGATAATTGAAAGAATCCTAAAAGGAGAGGACAGACTGTCCAAACTTACAAAAAGCAAAAAGGCAATGACTCCGCTTTGTAAGAACCGCGGTATTTCTTTTTCTTCTACGAGTTCATTTACAGTAGGTATTTTTACCTCCTTCAAAGTGGCGAATTTCCACCCCCACACTATACGCGGTAAGAGATGAAGCATTCCTCCAAAAATAGTAAAGGCGGTAAAGCCGTAAATGAGTAGGTTAATGTGTATATCTACGGTGAACGGAAGAACAACAGGATTACTTGAAGAGAAAACACCAAGAATAAGACCGAAGGGTAAAGGTATTAAAGCCACAAGGAGAACTTTTATTACATAAGGTAAGGGTGTTTGTATTTTCCTATTACTCACCACTTCGTAGAGAATATAAGCAAAGAACAGAAAAGCAGTAAATTCAATAAACGATGCAAGAGCTAAAAAGCTGTAATTCATTGAAATAAAAGACAACAAAAAGGTTAATGTTGAAATCTGCTTAATCCAAAAAAGTCTGTTCGCTTTCTTTATATTTAGAGTTTCCATAAGGAGCATTGGAATCCATGCCAACTCAACTCCGTAAACAGCGTTGAGCAAAGCTCCTACTGTTAGGGTATGAACTACAACCTGAAATGGTATAAGGTTGAAGTTAAAGTGAAGGAACATAAAAAGAGAAAACAGAAATAAGTAAAACACGGAGACTCCGAGGAACTTTACAGTTACCGGTGTCCAATTCCTTACGTTTCTGATAGTATGGATAAAAAACAGGGAAAGAGAAATGAGTATAAGAAGGGAAGAGATTTCAAATCTACTGAAATACAAAAGAATAAGACCTGCAATTGAAAAACCGACAACCCAGTAGGTAATTTCCGGATTTGAGAGTTTTCTGTTTTGAGAATTGGGTATGATTTGATAAATAGCTCCCATTAAAGTGAATCCTATAAAACCGAATATCAGAGAAATGAAAAAAACCACTTTATCCGCAGGCAGGTGTCTTAAAAGCAGGGAAAAGCCTAAGTTAAACAGCGCCAATCCGAATAAGAAAGGGCTGACTTTGGAAACAAAAAACATGAAAACCTCCTATAAGTAATCAATTATTTACTATAGAACTTGCACTCTTTTAAGTCAATAAGTTTTTATATCGGTTATCATAATAAATGATGGAAGAAAAAAAGGAAAACTTTTGGGAGTATCAAGGTTGTATTATTCCTAAGGATCTTTACTACGACGTGGAAAACCAAGTATGGCTCAGAGTAAATAAAGATCACACTGTGACGATGGGATTAACAGATGTTGGTCAGACAAGGGCGGGCAGACTGCTCCATGCACGTATCAAACCGATAGGAGCAAGAATAAAAAAAGGTAAACCTGTGGCTACTCTGGAAAGCGGTAAATGGGCTGGTCCTGTTCCCGCTCTTGTGGAAGGAGAAGTTGTAGCTGTAAACAAGAAGGTGGCGGAAGATCCTAATTTTATAAACATAGATCCATACGGTGAAGCGTGGATAGCAACCCTTAAACCCTTTGATCTTGAAAGAGATCTTAAAGATCTGCTTACGGGAGAAAAAGCTTTTAAAGAGATGAAAAAGCACATAGATGAGTGGGATATAGTCTGTATGAGGTGTGTCTAGTATGTCGGCTAAGGACAGGCATGTGGTTTTACTGGTTTCACAGTGGTGTCCTACCTGTCCCCATGCAGATGCGGTTTGGAGAAAGCTCCAATCAGAATACGGTTTTAAATACGAAGTTTTGGACATATCTACGCCGGAGGGAAGATATTGGGTAAATAAACTCCTTATAAGGAGTGTTCCCTCTTCTGTTGTGGATGGAAAACTTGCCTTTGTAGGAGTTCCTTCTGAAGAAGAAGCACGAAAGGTTTTGGAAGAAGGGGTTACCACTTGAGTTCATTCGCTTTTGCATACGTTTGGGGTTTTCTTTGAAAAAAGTCTGTTTTTGTATTGTTTATTTTCCTAAACTCATCAATCCACTTCATAGGGTTTTCTGTAATTTCGGGAAACAGCGGATCAAAACCTATCTGAGTTAAACGTAGATTTCCGAGATACTTTATGTATCTCTCTATAAGCTGATTGTTGATTCCAAGAATCTGATTCTGGGTTACATACTGTCCCCATTTTATTTCCTGATCTACTGCGTAGTAGAAGTATTCTTTTATCCACTTCTTAATTTCCGGTGTAAACATTTGAGGATCTTCCTTTTGAAGGCTCAGGATAATATTCCGAAACAGGGTAACGTGGGTTAACTCATCTCTGTTTATATACTTTATCTGTTGAACTGTGTTTGTCATTTTTCCTTGTCTTCCCAGAGTGTAAAAGAAAGCGAATCCTGAGTAAAAGTAAAGAGATTCTAAAATGTAATTACCTATGACAGCTTTTATAAAGTTCTCTTCCGTAGGTTTTTCTATAAAGGTGTTGTAAACTTCCGCGACTACTTGGTTTCTTTCCAGAAGTCTTTTGTCTTCACGCCAGTAATTGTATATTTCGTCTGCTCTTATAGGATCTACAACGGATTCTAATATGAACTGGTAAGAGTAAGCATGAACAGATTCTTGAAATTCTTGAGCTGTAATAGCCATCTCTACTTCAGGAGCTGTTATAAGTCTTGCAAAGTCTTTAAGCATATCCACTTGAAAAGAGTCAAGAGCTATTAAGAAACTAAGAACAAGCTCGTAGGCTCTTCTTTCATACTCAGAGAGTTGTCTTTCATACTGTTTTCTGTCTTCCAAAAGAGGGATTTCTTCGGGTATCCAAAAATTAGAAAATCCCATGGCCTTATACAGATCAAAAGCCCAACCGTATTTTATGTTGTTGAGTTCTATTATATTGGTAGGATTACCCTTTATTACTTTACGCCTGTTGGCATCTCTCTCTCCCGCGGGATTAAAAATAGGTTTTCTTATCATGCTATTACCTCCTACTTAAATGTTTTTTCACTTCATAAACCCTTTGAGCTGTTGTTGCAAAACTACCCACTGTTATTATAAAAAGTGCCAAAGGTATAAGATCCGCAGCGATTCCTATCAGCAAAACTATCCATCTCTCCGCTCTTTCAAAGGCACCGCTTATGCCGAACACTCCTACGGATTCCGCCCTTGCTCTTGTGTAGCTTACACTGTATGAGCTTATCATTGAAAGAAAGGAAAGAGCCACACCGTAAGGTTCTCCTTCCGTTCCGTAAAGCAATCCCAAAGCAAAAAAGGGAGCAGCATCTGAGAGTCTATCAACAGTAGAGTCAAGAAAAGCACCGAATTCGGAAGATAAATCCATCTTACGTGCAAGAGCGCCGTCCACAGCGTCCAACAAAGCACCTACAGTCAACAGTAAAAAAGCAATCAAAAGAAGCTTATAGTATAGAGCAAAGGATCCTATCACTATAAGTAAAAAACCTGTAATGGTTATAAAGTTCGGGTGTATCCCCTTAGAGGATAAGTATTCAATCAGCGGAGCTAAGGATCGTTCAAAGTAAGGCTTTACTTCCCTGCTTACAAAGCTCATGATTAAGGAATAGTATATGCCTTAATGCTGTTTTTGGCTTAAAATCTAAGCACCATGAGAAGGTTTTTTACAGTAGAAAATCTAACCCTTCTCAGTATTTTTTTTGGGGTTCTTGCGGGTGTGTTTATTCCAGAACTTATGCTTAAGCTCAAAATACTGGGTGATGTTTTCCTTAGTCTTTTGAAGATGATAATTGTCCCTCTTGTATTTACTTCTGTTCTTATTGCCATGCTCGGTCTTGGAAGTATAAGTCGTTTCAAAGATATGGGATTGAAAACAGTAGGATATTACCTGACCACAACAGCTCTTTCTGTATCTGCAGGGCTTGTGCTTGTAAACCTTATAAATCCCGGAGAAGGGGAGAGCTTTGTTCCCGCAAAGACGGTGCAGGTTAAAACCCTTGAACCTGAGGATATAGTCTGGAGTATTATTCCCTCAAACCCTGTGCGGAGTTTTGTAGAAGGTAAGGTTCTTCAGATAATTTTCTTTGCAATTCTATTAGGATTAGCCACTCTTGCGGTTAACAGGGAAAAACGCACACATATATTCAATTTCTTTGATGGACTTAACGATGGACTTATAAACCTTACACGGTGGATAATAAAGCTGACTCCGGTGGGTGTTTTTGCTCTTGTAGGTTTTATAACAGCGGATATGGGAATAGAAGTGCTTTTAACTCTTTGGAAATACGCTGTTACGGTTGTATTGGGGTTGTTTGTTCACGCTTTCGTAACTGTTCCTCTGCTTGCCTTTGTATTTGGCAGATACAATCCCTATGATTATTTCTTGAAGGTAAGAGAAGCTGTTCTTCTTGCCTTTTCAACCGCTTCCAGTGCCGCAACTCTTCCTGTATCTATGCAAGTAGCTGAAGAAAAAGGAAAGGTAAAGAAAGAAACCGCGGGATTTGTCCTACCCTTGGGAGCTACCATAAATATGGACGGAACAGCTCTATACGAGTCTGTAGCTGCTGTTTTTATAGCTAACATATACGGTATAAATTTGGAATTTTCTCAGATGATAATGATATTCTTAACTGCTACATTGGCTTCCATAGGAGCTGCCGCTATTCCCGGTGCGGGACTTGTTATGCTTACCCTTGTTCTGAGTTCCGCGGGAGTTCCCTTAGAGGGAATAGGATTAATCATAGCGGTTGACAGATTTCTGGATATGTTCAGAACTTCTGTAAATGTATGGGGGGATCTCAACGGTGCTAAGATAATAGACAGATTTATTAAGAGCTAAATGGCGTCCCCGGGAGGACTCGAACCTCCGACCTCGAGATTAGGAATCTCGCGCTCTATCCGCCTGAGCTACGGGGACTACCAAGAGAAAAGTATAGAATCTCTCCCTTAAATTGACAAGATCTTTTACAGGTGTTATATTATTTTACAGTATAAGGTGAAAAAGAGGCTGGGAGTGAAAAACTCCCTCCCCCTCCCTCCCCAAGAGTTTTTGCTCGCCCGCCCGGGCGAGCCTTTCTAAAATTTAAGGAATTTAACTATTTTGTGAAACACTTCCTCTTCCGTTCCGTTAGCGGGAACTACAACTATTCTATCAGGATTTTCTTGAGCTATTTTCAAATAACCTTTTCTTACTCTGTGTAGAAATCTGATATCCTCAAAGTGTGTTCTTTTTTTCAGTCTATTCAGTGCCAAATCAGGCTCAATATCCAACAAAAACGTTATATCGGGAATTAGGCCTTCCGCAACTATGCGGTTTAGTTGTTTTATAAGCTCTTTATCCAGTCCTCTACCGTATCCTTGATAGGCAAGAGTGGAGTCTGTAAAGCGATCCATTATTACTGTGTATTCTTTTTCCAGATGTTTTCTTATCTCCTTTACAAGTTCCGCTCGTGAAGCTTCAAAGAGAAAAAGCTCTCCCAAAGGGGTCAATTTATACTTTATTAAAAGATTTCTTATGTCTTCTGAAACAGGTGTTCCGCCGGGTTCTCTGTAAAGTTTCACCTTTAAACCTTTTCTTTCTAAGAACCCTTTTAACTTCAGCGCTTGTGTGCTTTTACCACTTCCGTCTATACCTTCAAGGCTTATTAGCATCAGATTAATTTTATCGGATAGTAATATGTTCAAAGTAGTTTTCAAAGGATTTGTTCATGTAAAAACTACCGTCTGTATAAAGTTCTAAGATTCCTACCTTTGGATTTTCTTTTTCAAATCTTCTCCTTGTTTTCCTATCCATGGCGAAGAGAGCAGTAGCGTAAGCATCTGCAAAAGTGCAGTTTTCGTAAACAACTGTTATTTGAACTAATTTCGGATCTCTTTTTTTAATATGCTTTTTGTAGTAATTACCCGAAGTAGAAAGGCAGAGATCTTTTTTGTTTATCATTTCCATTAGAACACCTCCATTTAAGGGGTTCTTTATTCCTAAGATTCTCCTATGTCCCCATACTTTCATATCACCTGCTACTCCTATGAAGCCCCAATCTGTTGATATATACCTATAGGCTTTTTCAACAGCAAAACCTTTTCCTATACCGTCAGGATCTACGATCATTCCCTTTTTACTGAGGAATACTTCTGTGCCTTTTATTTTAAGATCTGAAAGGCTTCCTTTACCTTTATGGAATACGTTGAAGTAACCGTAGGTTTTTTTCCAAATTAGAATGGAAAGTTTTAACAGTTCTACTGTTTCTTTTGAAACTCTTATCGGGCTTTCCCCCGCCTTAATGTTAAGGCGGTAAATATCCGAGTCTTTCCTGTAGGCGGAGAGTTTTTCTTCCAGTCTTTTGAGATACCTGTAAACTCTATAAGCCTCCTTTTCAGAAGGCAGATCTACAACAGCATAAGTTCCCATAACGTAAAAAATTTTTTGAGCAGGTAAAGTAAAACTAATTAAAAAAACCAAGACTGTAAGTATCAACACCTGAGAAAGCTCTGAATTTCTTCAAAACTTAAGGTTTCCTGCTGACCGCTTTTCATATCCTTAAGAGTTACTTTCCCTTCTTTCATTTCTCTTTCTCCTACTATAACAACGTAATCCGCCTTTACTTTGTTGGCGAATTCCAATTGCTTTTTCAACCCTCCTTTTCTGTAGGAGATTTCTACTCTTCTGCCCGTGCCTTTAAACTGTTCAGCTACTTTAAGAGCATAGGAGTGCACTTCCCCAAAGGGGATTATAAGGTAAAAACTGTAATCTTTCAGCGGAGAGTCTATAAGTAGCATTAACCTTTCCACTCCTACAGCAAATCCAAGGGCGGGTGTAGGAGGTCCACCGAACTCTTCAACAAGGTAGTCGTATCTTCCACCTGCTATCAGAGTAGTATCAAGTTTATCGGATACAGCTTCAAAAACTGTTCTTGTGTAATAGTCAAGTCCTCTTACAAGTAAGTGGTTCTCTCTATAAGCTAAATTTGTTTCCTGCAAGTAAGCTTTTAGTTTACGGTAGTGTTCTGAACACTCTTGACATAGAAAATCAACGGATTTGGGAGCGGAAACAATTGCTTCTTTGCACGTTTTTTCTTTGCAATCTAAAACCCTGAGAGGGTTCCTATCTTTCCTTTCTAAGCATACATCACACAAGTTTCCCGCTACAGTATGCAGGTAATTAACCAAGGAAGCACGGTAAGCGGGTCTGCACTTCTTACAACCTAAGGAGTTTATTTCTATGACAGCTTCTATTTCTAATCTGTTAAGGATTTCCCCTATAAGAAGAATAAGTTCCAAATCCGCAAGAGGATCTGATACACCAAAGATTTCAGCTCCTATTTGGTGAAACTGCCTGTATCTACCCGCTTGCGGGCGTTCGTATCTGAACATGGGTCCTTCGTAGAAAAGTTTGTGATAAGGTTTAAAGGCGTAAAGTCTGTTCTGTATATAAGCCCTAACCGTTCCCGCTGTCCCTTCCGGTCTTAGAGCGAGTTTTCTGCCTTTTCTGTCGGTGAAGACAAACATCTCTTTTTGGACTATATCTGTTGCTTCCCCTATGCTTTTTTCAAAGAGCTGTGCGAATTCTACTACGGGTAGTATAATTTCCTCAAAACCGTGACTTTCTAAAAGTTCACGACACACGTGGGTGATCCTTCTGAACTTTTTAATATCGGAGTTCAGAATATCATGAAATCCCCGAGGAGCTTGAAACTTGTCTGTCATTTTTCAAGAGCCTTTTTCTGCCATGAATAAAATCAAATCCCTTAATCTGCAGGAATATCCCCATTCATTGTCATACCAAGCTGCTACGTGAATTAGGTTATCTATTACTTGAGTTAAAGGAGCGTCAAAAATAGCAGAGAAAGGATTCCCTAATATATCTGAAGAAACTATGGGATCTTCTGAATACTTAAGAATTTCTCTTAAATATCTCTTACCTGAATTTATATACCGTTGTTCCGCTTCTTTAAATCTTTCGTTTACTTCTTTTACAGAGGAAGGTTTACCGCTAACTACTACGGAAAGATCTATCAGTGAACCGTCCGCTACGGGAACTCTTCTTGCAGTTCCGTCAAGTTTACCCTTGAGCTTTGGAAGAACTTCTCCTATTGCTCTTGCCGCACCTGTTGTGGTGGGGACAATGTTAACCGCTGCTGCTCTTGCTCTTCTTAGATCTTTATGAGGTAAGTCTAAAAGACGCTGATCGTTTGTATAGGCGTGTATAGTAACCATATAGCCGTTTACGATGCCAAAAGACTCGTCCAAAACCTTTAAAACGGGAGCAAGACAGTTAGTAGTGCAGGAAGCGTTGGAGATAATAAAGTGTTCCTTAGGATTGTAGTTCTCTTCGTTTACTCCCAGAACTACGGTTATATCGGGATTTTTTGCAGGAGCTGTTATTATCACCTTCTTAGCTCCACTTTTAAGGTGAAGCTGAGCCTTTTCCCTATCTCTGAATACCCCTGTGGATTCTATAACTATGTCCACCCCTAAATCTTTCCAAGGTATAAGAGAAGGGTCTTTTTGAGCAAAAACGTGAATTTCTTTATCCTCTATTACAATAGCTTCTTTCTTTGGTATGACTTTTCTTGGGAAAATACCGTGAACGGAGTCGTATTTAAGCAGATGAGCTAAATGAGAACTGTCTGTTAAATCGTTTATAGCTACTATTTCAATCTCTTTGTAGCCTTCACAAGCTCTGAAAAAACACCTTCCTATCCTTCCAAAGCCGTTTATACCTACTTTTATTCCCATAAAAATCAATTATATAGTAAAGCTTATTAAAATCGGAACTGTAAGAAAGGACAGAAGAATTCCCAACATAACAGAAGAAAGGGTCAGATCCACGTCAAGATTGTATTTGATAGCTAAAACAACAGCCAGCATCATAGGAGGCATGGCACTTTCAAGAAGTGCTACCTTGTAACCTGTAGAGTCTAAATTAAGAACGTTTGTAATCAGAAAAACTACAAAAGGTGTAAGAATCATTTTCAGAAAAAGAGCAAGTGCGCTGAGTCTGAGAGATTTGGGAAAGACAGAGAACTCAAATCTTATACCTGTAGCAAAAAGAACAACGGGTATCAAGGATTCTCCACCCAGATTCATAAAATCAAGCACAACACTTGGTATGTGAATGTTCTTTGTAATAATACCGCCTATAAGGGCTATAAAAGGTGGAAATCCTGCAGTTTCTCTGAAGGAAAACCTACGGGTTGCTATAAAAAAGCCTAAGGATACTACCAGCAGTAAAGAACCGAGCTGATCGTAAAGAACCGCATAACTAAGACCTTCCTTTCCAAAATAGGCGTAGGCAAAGGGATATCCTAAGAAAGCGGTATTTCCAAAAGTGGAAACCAAAAGAAAGGATCTCAGAGTTTTATCTTTAAGCTTAAGAATAGTTCCCATCAGAAGGGAAACAGTTACGGAAACAAATACCGCAAGCCACGCAATACCTACAACACCGTAAGATTCCGCCGCCAGTGGAATTTCCCTAACCCTGCTGAATACAAGAAGAGGTAAGGAGAAGTATATAACGTAGTTTATGAAAACGTCCGCATCTTCCTTTTTAAAGATACCTATTCTTTTAAAAGAGTAAGCGGAGAAGAATACAACTATTACAAAGAGAATTTTCTCAACCATAAACGCTTTAATATATTAGAAGTTCTTATGAATACAGGAGAGATAATTTCGGAAGTTTCTAAGGTTTTGAAAGGAAAAGAGGAAAAAATAACCCAAGCTGTGATTTGCTTTTTAGCAGGTGGACACTTGTTAATAGAAGACATACCAGGAACGGGAAAAACAACTCTTGCATTGGCTTTAGCCAAGGCTATGGATCTTTCCTTTTCAAGAATACAGTTTACAAGTGATCTTCTACCTTCTGATATAACGGGAACTTCTGTTTTTGATCAGTCTAAGAAGGATTTTATCTTCAAAGAAGGACCCGTTTTTAAAAACGTTGTCTTAGCTGATGAGATAAACAGAGCAACACCCAAAACTCAAAGTGCTTTACTTGAAGCAATGGCTGAAAGACAGGTAACTGTTGACGGAAAAACTTATTCCCTTCCCGAACCCTTTTTTGTCATAGCTACTCAGAATCCTTTAGAACATCACGGAACTTATCCACTTCCGGAATCTCAAAAAGACAGGTTTATGATGTGTATTTCCATAGGCTATCCCGACGCGGAAGTAGAGAAAGATATAGTTATGGGAGTCAATTCTTTGGAAAAGATAAACACAGTAAGAAAAGTTATTTCTTCAGAAGACATAAAAGAAGCCTTGCGGGAAGTTAAGAGTGTGTATATATCCGCAGAAATAGCAGGGTTTATTGTTTCTATAAGTAACTTTACAAGAAGGGATCCCAGGATCCTGTTGGGTTTGTCCACCAGAGGAGTTATACACTTGGCGCAGTGTGCCCGTGCCTGTGCTTACGTGAAAGGAAGAGATTTTGTAGTTCCGGAAGATGTTATAGAAGTTACTCCTTGGGTTATATCCCACAGACTCGTGATAAAAGAAGATGTTTCAACAGAAGATATTGTTAAGGATATTCTTCAAAAATTAAAAATTCCTTTATAATAGTCTGTAAGGAATTCCCAGAAAGAAATACTGGGAAGGGGAACCTAAACTAAAAAGGAGGTAAGTTATGAAGGAAAAACGGTTTCTTGCACTTGCAGGCATAGGTCTGTCCGCATCTCTTCTGATGTCTATTGACGCCTGTCCGAGTAAGAAGGAACAGCCCAAGGCACCCCCTGCTTTCGGAGGTGTGAATGCTCTTGTAGGAGTGGTTAATCAAGTTTTTGAAGATTGGACTATTGATGCAGTTTCTTATGGAGCCAGGTATCTTATTGTTGACGGAAACGGAAATATCTTGCCTTTGTCCAGAAACGATGCAGGTGAGTCATGGCTTGACACCATGCTCCAGTGCAGAGGAGGGTCCGCTATTCTTGATGATGGGCGGAATTTATACTTTTTTGATCCTAAGAAGAAAGCAATAATTCAGATATCCAATAACTCATCTGGACTTTCAGTATTTCCCATCTTCAACAACCAATTGGTTCCGGTAGGCTACTTTGATTTGAGCGGTCTTAGTTTTACGGTTATCTTCTGTAACGGTGATTACTTTGTGACTAATGAAGTGAATGCTTCAAATGGTAGGGCTTTTTCCGTGGGGAATGTAGTTATCGCTTTAAGTAACAAGAAAGTATTCGTTATTCTCTTTCCGACCAGCCTTCGGAATCAGATGTATTGGGAAAGTCCTACGGGTATTTCTCAGTCGGTTTCTGTAGGCGATATTGTAAACAACAACTTTATTGTTAATCCTTTTGGTATTCCTGCATCGTCCAAATACACTGTTATTCCCGAAATTGATCAAAACAACGATTTAACAGCGTTAGCTATGATTGATAATAACACGGGTTCTGTAAACAGAGTTCCCATAAGCCCCGCTTTTAGTTTCGGCGGAACAGCACCCGACTTTGTCTGGGTTCAAGATGTGGGTAATGATACCTACATTGCAATAGGAGATACCGGAACAGTCAATACAAACATATACTTTGCAAAATACAACGGCACTTCTTTAAGTCCAATAGGAGCTTCTCCTTTGAACATACCAAACCAACTAATCGGATTAGGTCTTGACGGAAACGGTAACCTCTATGCAATAGACAATAATACGATTACGGGTGTATACACACTTTATTCCAGAACAGCGGACGGATCTACAGATGCGAATGTAGCTTTTACAGGAACACCAAATAATGCATACAGAGTTCCAACACAAACGTGGATTTGGAGTCCCAGTTACATGTTACCTTTAACCGACGGAATACTTATGAGAAACACAGTTGGTAGTAATTTCCTTTACAAAGCGGGAGAAACCACAATTACTGATCTAACGACAGCGGGCGGCACACCTGATACTATTGCAACTTCCTGTGCAGTCTTGTTAGATCTCTATAGTCGCACTGTCTTCAACGCTGCTTCTTCTAAGCTGACTTGTTATGACAGAAATGAAGGAGCCGGTGAAGTGGCTTTTCTGCCTTCTGCTGATACTACAACATGGTCAACTCTTAATCCCGACGGCGTGGATACAAATAGCAGAATGGGTCCGACTTCCAGTGTGGGGGTATGGAACGATTACATATACAGCAGGGATCCCAATTACTGGTATATGTGTCCAATAGGAGGAACTTCCTGTCAGAAATTGAACAATGTAACACCCTTTGAAACCGGTGTATTCTCAGTTTTCCCTCAATTTGTAAATACTCCCAGATGGATGAGAGTAGATATTGTTAACGATGAGGTTGAGACGTTCAATTACTTTAACAACTTTGTAGCTACTCCCACATTTAACTGGAACTTAACAGCACTTGTTACAGGATATTCGGAGGGAGGTTCTTTATGCGATTCGGAAAACGCCGGCTGGGGAGCTACCATTTTGGTAGCTGATCGTGTGGGTGCCAGCAGTTACAGTGAACTTAAGGTTTTTGAAGATCCTACCCTTGAACCCAACACAGTTACACCCCCAGATGTGAACTTCGAATGTGTAGAATGGATAAACTCTGTATGGGTAAATAACGAATAACAGATCTGCGGGAGAGGGTTCTCCTCTCCCTTGTTTTTTCTAAAGAGCTATAATTTCTTTCTATGGTTACACTGCTGGTGGATATGGACGGTGTTTTAACAAAAGACAAAGAATTCAATCCCTTTGAATACGCTCCGCACTTTATAAAAAATCTGAAAAAGAAAGGTATCCCTTTCAGAATAGTCTCCAACAACTCCACGCGTTCTCCTGATCTTATAGTTGAAAAGCTCCGTCAAAAGGGTTTTGACTTAGAATACAAAGACTTTATATCTCCGGTGGGAATTTTGCCGGATTATTTGAAAAACAAAAACCTACGGAGCATTTTTGTAATAGGAAGTTTGCTTCTTGAGCAGTTTTTAAAAGAAGCGGGATTTGAAATCAGGAAAGATTACAAGGTTTCAGCGGTGGTTGTAGCTCAAGATAAGGAGTTAGATTTTTTCAAAATCAAGACTGCGGTTTCCGCAGTTTTTCTCAACAACGCTAAAATAGTCCCGGTCAATTTGTCCCGTATAGTGAAAGACTCTGATGGTCTTTACTTTCCCGGTGCGGGATCTTTAAGTGCTATGATAGCTCAAACTACGGGATATCAGGAAGAACTTCCCAATCTGGGAAAACCTTCTCCTGAATTCATAAAACTGGCTCTTAAAGGATTGCCTTCGGAAAGGGTTTTTCTGATAAGTGATGATATATACACTGATCTGATAGGAGCGAAAAAAATAGGAATCAGAACAGTTTTTATGACAACAGGCAAGTATACAGCTGAAGAACTTGAAAAGAGCGGTTTTACTCCTGACTATATATGCGGAAGTCTCAAAGAGCTTGAGAATAAAATATTTGAGTGGTTAAAGGATTAGCACTTCTGCTGTTCTTTATTTCATCTGTATTAAGTGTAGAAGTTCTATCTCAAAGACTTTACCGACTAAAAGAAGGCACCCTTGTGGCGGAGGGAGATGTATACGTTGAATACAGGGAATACATCATAAAATCGGACAGAATAGAATACGATCCCCGCAAAAAGAAAATAAAGGCATACGGTAATGTCCTTATAGTTAAAAAAGACGGAACTTTTGAAGTAAAAGGAACAGAAGCTTTTCTTGATCTGAATACGGAAACGGGATATTTCCTCAAAGCTAAAGGAAGATTCAGAAAATTTTACTTCAGGGCAAAAATAATAAGGAAACTTGGAAAAAATCTATACAAAGTTGAAGACGGAGATATAACAACCTGTCCACCGGATAGGAGAGAAATGAAAGTTTGCTTTTGGAGAGCGAGAATATCTGAGCAGTATGTTTTTTCTTTTAGTAATTCTCTTAAACTTTTCGGAGTTCCGATAGCCTACACACCTCTGAGTGTTTTTCCCATAGGAGAAAGGAGATCCGGATTACTTCCGCCTATGGTAGGGAGTAATACTTACAATACCTTTATCTATATACAACCTTTTTATTGGGCAATTTCTCCGGATAAAGACGCTACTTTTACCTTTGATTACAGAGACAGGCAGGCAAAGGGAGGATCTTTTGAATTCAGACAGGCTTTTAGCTGGAAAGACAGACTGTATCTGAGGCTATCCTATTACAAAGAACCTTATCCCCCCGCTGAGTGGTGGATTGGTAGATCCGCTGAAACCTTCAGAGAGAACAGATTTAGAATTGAGTTAAAACTAGGTTTGGGTAATTGGAAATTAGGGCTGGACATTCCCTCTGATCCCTACTTTATGGAAGACGTTTACTTTTCAAGGAAAAAAAGAAGCCTTCCTTATACTCTCTCTTATATAACTTACAGTAAATCGGAAGAAAACTACTATTTGTTTTTAAATCTTAGAAGCTTCTACGATCTTACTTCAAACAATAACCGTAGGACTCTTCATCTCTTACCTGAGTTGAGTTTTTACCATAGACCTAAGAGAATAGGTAACTTCTTCTTAAGTCTTACTTCTTCTTTTACAGTTTTTCACAGAGTAGAGGGTATGAGAACAAAAAGACTTGTTTTTACACCTCGTTTAGACGTTCCACTGCGCTTAGGGGATTTCTACAGCTATACCAGTTTTAAATTTATAAACAACTTTTACCACATGAGCGGAAATACTTCCTACACTGACAACAGAGTTACAACTTTTAAATTGGAAAGTCGGATTCCTTTTTTTAAGACTCTGAATATAGGAAGTTTTTCCTTTTCTAAGGTATTTGAAGCACTTTACACTTTCTCTCCGGAGAATTACGACAATCCTCAGTTTGACAGCTTTGATGAAGTTGTCAGAGAAAACAATTTTAAGCTGAGATTGAGTAGTTCCCTTTCCTTTAAAGAGAGAAACCTGATGGTTTTATTTTTAGAGAGCGGATACAACGTATTAGAATCCTACCGATTCCCTACGGACGGGACTCTTGTGAGAAAAAATCTTCTGCCTATAAGATTTAGAACTTCTTTCTTTCCTGTGAAGTGGTTAACTCTGAGTGAAGATATGATTTACGACGCTAACTTAGGTATACTGGCAAGAAGTGTAAGCACAGCAACTCTTAAACTCGGTAAAAATCACTTGAGAATGAGCTTTATATCTTCAAGGAACAGTAAAAACAGAAAAACAACGGATCAATACAGTATAGGCGGAGAGCTTAACTTAAAGGGGCTTGTCTTAGGGGCTTCTTTAACCAAAGACAACTTCACAGGTCAGGAGCTTTACAGAAAGCTCTACTCAGGCTATAGAGGAACTTGCTGGGCTTTAAAGGTAGATTACAGAAGGACTTATTACGGAAGAGAAAAAGGTTACATAAGAGAAGTTTATGTAGTGTTTAACGTTTTCAACTTAAAGGAGTTCACACTGCCTCTGCGGCGCAGATGAGATGTTTCAACCGTCTTGTCTGTTCTTCTACGTCTTTTTCGTAAAATATTCCGGATCCTACCACTACTATGTCCGCACCTGCTTTTATCGCTGAGACTATATTATCCTCTTTAATACCGCCGTCTATTTCTATAAGACATTTCGGATTTATTCTGTCTCTCATTTCTTTAAGAAGAACTAATCTGTCTAAGGAGCGTTCTATAAAACTCTGTCCACTAAAACCCGGATTTACGGACATAAGAAGAACGTAATCCGCATAGTAAAGAGCTTCCTCAATAGCCGATAAAGGTGTTCCGGGGTTTAAAACCACTCCCGCTTTTGCGGAAAGTTCTTTTATAAAGTTCAGAGTTCTGTGAATATGAACTACGTTTTCTATGTGAACACTTATCAAATTTGCACCTGCTTCTACAAAAGAGGGTATATATCTATCGGGATTCTCTATCATAAGATGAGCGTCTATGGGTATTTTTACGCGCCTTCTTATACAAGCCAGAATTTCGGGACCTACCGTTATGTTGGGAACGAAATGACCGTCCATGACGTCAAAGTGAATCAGATCAGCACCGCCTCTTATACAAGCTTCTATTTGCTCTCCTATATTCCACCAGTCTCCTGCCATTATAGAAGGAGCTAAGAGTTTGTTCATTCAGTCTTGCTCCTCTTCAACTCTTATCAAAACAGGTTCTCCTATTACTACAGACAGATTTTTAATCTTACTTAGTGCTTTTTGTATGTCTTTTTCATAAGCTTTGTGAGTCAGGATTACAAGAGGTATAACCGGTTCGTTTCTCTTGCCCGCAAGCTGACATACTTTCTCCTTTTGAAGAACAGCTGCTATACTGATGTTAAAATCTGCAAGAACTCTTGAAATGGAAGCAAGCACTCCCGGCTTGTCGGGAACATCAAACCTCAAGTAGTATCTGCTGAAGAAGTTTTTCCTAAGGGAAATTTCTTCTTTTTCCCAGCTAACGGGATAAATTTCTCCACCTTTGTTGCACAGTATATACTTCCCCGTTTCTACAATATCCGAAACAACAGCTGATGCTGTAGGGTGAGATCCTGCACCTTTTCCGTAAAACATAGTCTTACCTACAAAGTCTCCTTCTATCATCACAGCGTTGTAAACACCGTCAACTTTTGCGAGAGCTTCTTCGGAGTGTATGAAGGTGGGGTGGACTCTTATTTCCACTTCACTGTTCACTTTTTTGGCTATTGCCAGAAGTTTTACAGTGTAGCCTAACTCCCTACCCAGTTCCACATCTAAGCGGTTGATATTTTCTATTCCTTCTACATAAACCTCTTTAAAGGGAAAGAATTTACCGAAAGCTAAGGACGCGAGAATGTTTATCTTATGAGCAGCGTCCCAACCTCCTATGTCCAAAGAGGGATCCGCTTCTGCGTATCCCTTTTCCTTTGCTTCTTTTAAAGCCTTTTCAAAGCTAAGTCCTCCTTCCAACATTCGTGTCAAAATGTAATTCGTTGTTCCGTTAAGTATGCCGTATAAGGCTTTTATGTGATTACCTACAAGTCCTTCTCTTAAAGCCTTTACAACGGGAATTCCACCACCTACCGAAGCTTCAAATCCTATCCTTAGGTTTCTTTTCTGAGCTTGTGTAAACAGTGTTTCTCCGTCCATAGCGAGTAAGTGTTTGTTGGCTGTTACTACGTGTTTACCTTTTTCCAAGGCTTCCAGTATCAATTTTTTGGCAAAATCTAAACCTCCTACTAACTCTACAACTACATCGCAGTTTTCAAGCACTTCTTTGTAATTAGTAGTTCTTATACCTTGTGGAATTTCGTATTCCCTTTTCTTATTCCAATTCAGATCAGCTACCTTTACTAACTGAAAGTCTATGCCCGTTTTTTTTCTTATAATATCTCTGTTTTCAAGAAGTAATTTTGCCGTTCCCGTTCCTACAACCCCGCAACCTACGATCCCTACTTTTATCTTCACAGTTTATAAATTCTACAGTAAGTTTTCTCTGTTTATCTGAAAAACTATTCTCCGTTTGAAATGTCAAACAAAGCTTTCTCTATTACTTCTTTAACTTCACCGATTAACTTATCACGGGAAACGTTGAGAATTCCTAGTTCCCATAAAATAAAGAGTCTCTCTACGGAACCTATAATAAGGCTTAGGGCGACTTCTGGTAAAACTCCCAATTCTCCCTTGGTATAAGCTTCCTTAAAAAGCTGTATTATCATGTTACCCGGTAGTTTACTTCCTTTTCCGTTTTCCCTTAGAATGTGATATACCGTCAAAAAGCGGAAAGAGTCGGGGTTATCAAAGGCGTAATTTATGAGAACTTCTATCAGTTTATCTACTTGTTCTCTAATATCCCTGCAAGTGAGAACTTTGTTCTTCAGTAAATCCTTTATTTCACCAGTAATTCTCTCTACGAGGTGCTCTATTATGTCTTCTTTACTCTTGAAGTGTCTGTATATAGCTCCCTCTGTTATTCCAACTTCACGGGCTATATCTTTTATGGTTGTTCCCTTAAACCCCTTTTGGGAAAACAGCTTTAAAGCTACGCGGAAAATTTTCTCCTTTGTGTGTATATACTCCCACCTGCTTTCCTTTTCGCTCATAGAACTCCTCCGAAAAGAGTTCAATCCGTTTCTTTTTGAACTCCCTCGTAGAGAAAAGGACAGCGTAATCCTTTATGTTAAGCTCCTCCCCTACCCTTTCCACAAAGGAAATAACTTCTTCCTTGGTGCGTCCGTGTATCATTGTAAAGAGGTTATACTGCCACAGTGGGCTTGTAGTTCTCTCGTAACAGTGAGAAACACTTTTAAAAGATGCAAAAAATTTTCCTATTTCTTCCACTCTTTCGGGGGGAACTTTCCACACAGCCATTCCGTTAGCTTTAAAGCCTATCTTTCTGTGGTGCAAAATCGCGGAGAAACGGCGTATTACACCCTCTTTGTAAAAATCGTTGAGTTTTTCCAACAGCAGATTTTCCGAAATTCCTATCTCTTTTGCTAACAGGGCAAAAGGTTTTGCTCTAAGGGGTATGTCTTTCTGAGTTTTTTTTACTATTTCCTTTTCTTCTTCAGAGAGAAATCTTTTCACAGAAACAGATAAAAAACTGTTATTTTCCCTTTCTTCTACTCTTGAATAATCCAGTTTTACTTTCAACTTAAAAGCTCTTACAGTTTTTAAAATCACAAACTCTTTAACATTACAAGAGTCCGCCATAAGATGGACTGTCTCTTCTAAGGAAAGGGGGGAATCTGGAGGAACTGCCAAGGTAAACCACAAGTTAAAAGTGTGAGTTCTTTCGTAATTATGACTTACACCGGGATGTAGGTTAACCTTTAGTGCTACTTCTTCCAAGCGTTTTGGATTCACTTTAAAAGCTACTAATGCACTGTCATATCCAATAGCGGAAGCGTTGTATATTGGGGAAATTTGTCTTATGAACCCTTCTTCTTTTAGTCTGTGGATTTCTTCCAAAAGAGTTTTTTCAGAAACTCCTATCTCTTCTGCTAAAACTTTAAAAGGTTCCGACACAATAGGTATATGGCTTTGAATTCTTTTCAGGAGTATTTCCCTAAGCATGGTAAATACCCTCTTGCTCGGAGTTTACGTTTTCAAGCAAGGGAGCTATTTCTCTGTGAAGAGAAACTACTTTTCCTATAACTATTACAGCAGGGGGTTCTATAAGAGGGGGATTCTGAGAAACCTCTTTAAGAGAACTCAGGATTACCTTTTGTTCCTTAGTAGTTCCTTTTTCTATAAAGGCGACGGGTTCTTCTGGATCTCTTCCCGCTTTTATAAGTTCATCAGCTATCTTTTGTCTGTTTTTCACTCCCATGAGAATTACAAGGGTGTCTATTTCTGCAAAGGATTTCCAGTTTATCTCCTTCCTATCACCTGTTGCGGGGTGACCTGTAACAACAGCGAAGGAAGAAGATACATTGCGAAGCGTTAGCGGTATTCCGGCACAGGCTGGCACAGAGTAGAGAGAGCTGACCCCCGGTATAATTTCACAGGGTATTCCGTGTTTGGAAAGAAAGAGGATCTCCTCCGCTCCTCTACCAAAAACGGTGGGATCTCCACCTTTAAGACGAACTACCGTTTTATAAGATTTAGCGTAAAAGAGAAGAAGTTCGTTTATCTTATCCTGCGGTAAGGTGTGCTTACCACAGGCTTTACCTACATAGACAAGCTTACAATCTCTGCCTGTATAAGAGAGAACTTCTTCCGATATAAGTCTGTCGTAAAGCACAACTTCTGCTTTCTGCAGAATCTTAACAGCTTTAAGGGTTAAAAGTTCCGGATCACCCGGACCAGCACCGACCAGATAAACTTTTCCCATAGCACTACCCTTCCTTTATAAATACCCCCGAAGGGGTTGGCACTTTAAACTCTTTGATCACCTTCAACTCAGGGAGGGATACCTTTTTTAGTTTGTTTTCGTAATAGGAAGAGAGGTAAAGAAATTTGCTGTCTTTGGTGAATCTAAAGTGAAGAATTCTTTTACCTAACCTTAAGTTTTTGATAATCTTTCCCGATTCTCTTTCCATGAGTGTGAGAAAATCCTCCCTGTCTCCGCTGAAGTTCACCGCGATATACTTCCCGTCGGGGGAAATTGCTACAAAAACAGGCAGACCGGGTAATTTAAAGTTTCCCTTGTATTCAAAACTTTTCAGATCCACAAGGTGGATCTTTCTTTCTCCTACAGCGGGAATGTAAGCGGTATTTTTGTATATTCCCCATGTTCCGAAATGGGGGATTTTAAAGACGACTTCTTCTCCTTCTTTCCTGAAGGATATTTTTTTATACTCCATGGTGTTTAAATTCAGTATTCCAACCGAGCTCTCTCCGAAAAAACCCGCTACATACCTGCTGTCTGTTAAAAGAGCATCAAAGGGCATTTTCCCTACATTTCCGAGAATGCGTTCTCTTACAAAGGTTTTACAGTTAATAACCCATATTTGATCCTTATCCATTAGAGAAAAAATGACTCTGTCCTTATAACTTTTTATCCCCACGTTGCGAGAGAGTGTTTTTATTTCGCGAAGGATTTTAAGATCTTTACTCAAAAAGACCACACTGCCGGGTTCGTAATTGGCTACTATAACTTTATCACCGCAAAAAGTAAAGCCTATAGCACTATCACCTATTTTTACCTTAGAAAGGAGTTTATCTTTAACGGTATCTATCTTTGCAATAAAACCGTCTCTGCTTATAAGGTATGCAAAGTCACCTTTAAATTTTAGAGTAGCGTGATTTAAATTACCTAAGTTTTCTATTCTGCCTTTAAACTTATCGTTGTCTATGACAGAAAGAGCTTCTCTTTCACGTTCAACAACGTAAATCTTTTGAGCGTAGGAAAAGTAAATCAATATTAAAAGTATCATATATAGCATGCAGGATCCTCCTCAAAGTAATCACCTGTGGCAAAGAAAGCTCTTGCTCTTGAATTGCCATTACAGATTCCAATATAGGCGCAAGAGGAACATTTACCTTTAAGTCTGCGGGGTTTTTCCCGTAATCTCTGAAGAAGTCCGTTTCCCTTCCATATTTTTCCGAAAGGCTTTTCCCTTACATTCCCAAGACTGTGGAGAAAAAAGGGATCCGGCTTCACATTACCCTTATGATCTATATTTACCAAACGGACACCTGCTTGATTGCCTCCCCACATTCTCAGTATGTTGAGAAGATTATTCGCTTTCTTGGGATATCTGTCTCTGATTTTTTTATAAAACAGAACCGCGTCCGCTTCATTGTTGCCGGTAACCACATCAAGATTTATTCCTGTCTCGTAGTAGTGAAGAGCTTTTTCTATTATGTAATCAACCGCTTCGCGGTAAGTTTCCTTTTCAACGTCTTTTAATCTAGAAGCTCTGCCAGCGTAAACTAAGTGAGAAATGTATATCTTAGAAACTCCCAGTTCTTCCGCTAAGTCAAAAACAAAGGGCAGACTTCCCAAAGTCTTTAAAGTAAGAGTGTATCTGAGTCCCACTTTTATCCCTTCCCGCAAACACAGATTTATTGCATTAAGAGAATCTTCAAAGGCATGTTTTCTACCTCTAAAACTGTCATGAACCTCAGGAGTTCCGTCTATGCTTATACCTACATAGTCAAAAAGTTGGGAAATCCTCTTTACATTGTCTTTGTTTATCAACAAGCCGTTTGTGGAAAGATATGTTTTAAGCCCTGCTTCTTTTAAGCAATCCGCTATGTCCCATAAGTCTTCCCTTAAAAGAGGCTCACCTCCGGAGACTACTACAAATCTTATGTTCTCTTCAAGAAGTTGAGGTATAACTTTTTTAATCTCTTCAAGTCTTAATTCTTCCTCAGATCTAAGGTTAGCAGAAGAGTAGCAGTGTTTACAGTGAAGATTACAACGATTTGTTATATTCCATATAAGTATCACACCTCCAAAAACCCTGTAAGTTTCTCCTTTTAAAGCCACCCTAAGGTATTCACTTATCCTGAGCATCTTTTCACCTGCTTAGTTTTGCCAGCTTACTGTCCTTTAACCCTTCCATAAAAGCCAGTATAGCTTCTAATTCATAGGTAGAAAGCTCTATCTTAGGCATTACGCTTCTTGTATATCCTAAATACTCCGCTGTCTTTTCGGGATTAAGAACTTGAGATACTATTAAATCTTTGGTTCTGTTAAGAGCTATCCATCTGAAAGATGGTCCAAAGGCTGTTTTCTCTTGGTGATGACAGCCCCAACACTTTTCCATAAAGACCTCTCTTCCCAAAAGATAAGGATAATACTTACGGGATTTCATCAGGAAATTATACTTTCCCGCGGGATACTTAGCGTTAAAAGACTTAAGGACTTTTAAGTTAAGAGCATCGTATATCAGTAGTTTTCCTTCTTTTCCTATTACACTGGCGTAGGCGTATTTCCCATCAGCTGAAAACTCTACGTGAGTAACCCTGCCTTCAAGGGCGAATTTTTCTACCCTTAGGGTTCTCTTATCTATAAAAGTGTAAAAACTATCTCCGCTATCTGTCCAAAGGTAAGGTATGGCGGGATTAGTCCTGACAAAAAAACCTTTTCCTTCCACATTTACCTGAGTTACCAGTTTCCAGTTATACATTTCCCAAATACTGACTTGAGAGGAGTTTATATGACGTGTTGCAAAAAAGAAGCGTCCCTTGTTATACCAAAAGGCGGAAGAGAAAAGATGGGGGAGAGCCTGTATTCTTTTCTCGTAAACTTTTGTAAGACTATCAATATCGTAAACCACTAACTTGCTTCCTTGACGGGAACTTCCCACAATATACCTTTCAAAGGGATCTATAAAAAAGTCCTCTAAAATCTCGTCTGTTTTTTTGTAAATGAGCTTATCCCCTTTGAGAAAGGCTACAAGGGGTTTATCTCTAAAAGTAAGAACAAAAGAATTCTTACGGTTTATCTCATAGATCGCGGAAGGTCTACCCTTAAGAGGTATTGTTTTAATCGGCTTTAGATCTTTATCTGTAATCAGGAGCATAGAAGGCAGAACACAGCTCACTATAAGGGTATTACCCTCTGAAGAGAGTGCTATGTTTCTCAAATATACACAAGCTCTTACTTTTGCAGTGGGTCTTCCTTCTTTTACACTGTAAACTACTACCCAGCCGTCCCTTGCAGGAACGTAAAAGCGAGAACCGTCTATTGAGAACTTTACTCCACCGTGAACGTTTTTAAAGGGAAAGGAATCTATTAAAGCCAAACCTTCTATAAGCCATATCTTACCCACTCCCTTATCAACAAAAACGGTAAGATTCTTAGGATTTTTTAAAGGTAATGTTTTAGTTTTCTTTCCAATGGGGGTATAGCTTCTTTTGACGTCTTCAAAATCAAAGGATAATTCTCCTACAGGTTTTTTCATATAGGCTATAAGATGATCTATCTCTTTATCACTTAAAAAGTTAAAAGCGGGCATACCTGTCGCGGGCAGTCCTTCCCTTATTATCTTTTTCAAATAATCCGCTTCTTTTTTTCTAAGAAACTGCGGGATTAAAGGAGGGGCGGTTTTTCCAATTCTATTCGGGTGATGGCAGTTTGCGCAGTATCTTTTGTAAAGTTTTTCTGCTTCTGAGGAAAAACCCAAAAAGGAAAAAAGAAAAAGGGAAAGGGAGGGGACGAGGGAGCGCAGTGAGATGAGAGAAGCCATGGTTCTTTTCCTCAATAGATGTCGTTGGTAGTTGTATAGACATTGAAAATACCCGTAGGTGTTCTGACCCAATCCCCTGTTATAACCTTTTTGATTTTCATTGTTCTGTCATCAAATACCACTATAGCTGTGGGTTTGTCTTTCCTACCCCATACGGAGACCCAGACCTCCTTTCCGTACATATCAAATTCCGGGTGAACTACCCTGCCGTCTATGTTTTTATATCCGAGCCTTCTGAGCTCCCTAATAACATCTATTGTTTTTATAACTTTTAGAGAATCTTTATCTATAACGTAGAGTTTTCTCTGAAACTCAGGGTGAAGGGTTCTATCTACCCACATGTGAGGAGATTTAGGATGAGTTTTTATAAAAAGTGTTCCTCCGCCTTTACCCGGGAGTTCTATGTTTTCAACAACTTTCCAAGCATAGCGAGATCTGTTTACGGGATCTGTTCCTATGCACGCAACGTTGTTTGATCCCAAGTGTCCCGTGCACCAAACTGGTCCGTAACGGGGGTGGACAAAGTTAGCTCCCCTGCCCGGATGTGGTTTTATACCTGTTTCTATCTCCGCTACGAATTTCTTCTCAACAGTGTCTATTACTATAATCTTGTTCCTCATATTAGCGGCTACCAAGAAGTATCTCTTGGACATATCCCAACCACCGTCGTGGAGAAATCTCTCTGCATCAATAACGTGCAATTTCATATTTGTGGGATCTTTGTAGTTGACTATAAGAACCTTACCGGGTTCTTTGTTACTGACTATCCATTCGGGATCATTATGGGAAGCTACTATAGAAGCTACACGAGCTTCTCTCACGTATTCGTTAGTGTCCCACGTATAATCACTTGTATTTACTATCTTAATAGGTTCTAAAGTCTGTCCGTCCAGAAGCACAAAGCTCGGAGGCCAGTAGCAACCTACTATGGCAAGTTTGTCCATAAAATCTCCCTTAGGACCTTTGTATTTACTGGTATCTATGGAACGCGCGTCGTAGCAAACCTTAACCTCCGCCACTTTATCGGGTTTTTTAAGCCAAAGATCAATAAGAGTTGCCTTCCCGTCTCTTCCTATAGTCAGGAAATACCTTCCTGTTCCGGAGGATCTGAATATGTGAACCGCAAAACCGGTGTCCACTATGCTAACCAGTTTTTTGGTGTCTCCGTCTACAATAGCGACTTTACCTACATCTCTGAGAATGATTCCCATAAAGTTTTTCCAATTGAGATTGTGCTGAGGTTTTGTAGGTCTTTCTTCCGGTGGAACTATTACCTTCCACCACTTCATCATATCCTTCAAAGACATCAAGGGAGGTTCTTGAGGTTTTTCCAACAGATACTTAGCTAACAGTTTGATTTCTTCCTTGGAAAGAATTCCCTGCTTTCCCCAGTCGGGCATTCCCCCCGGTGTTCCGTTGTAAATGAATCCTTCAATAACTTCCAAAGTGTATCTCTTTTTCTTAAGAGCTTCTGGTGTTAAAGGTGGCCCAGTAGCTCCTTTCCTAAGCATACCGTGACATCCGGCACATCTGTCAAAGTAGATCTTGGACGCCTGCTTCATCTCTTCAGGAGACAAAGCAGGCTTTGCAACTGCCCCCAAGGGCAAGCTTGCAAGCAGGACACCCGCCGCAATACTTAGTTTAAGACCCCTCATGACAACACCTCCTCTGATTTATGACTACAGTCATATAAGTGAGCGTGCATTGACTCAATTTGTTTATGATCATTAACTCATCTTTATTTACGAAAAAAAACATTATATTCATGTTGTTCTCCTCAGAGATGCTATAAAATCTCTCAAAAAGATAAAGTAAAACATTGCACTCAGAGGAATAAGACCTCCTAAAATCATGGCTATAAAGGACCAATCTACAGTATAGGTTCCCGTTACAGGATCGTATCTGAAGCATCTTAAAAGAACACCCTTTATGGGATTCAAAGCCACCTTTCCCACTTTGGCTTTTGCTATTAGATTTGAGAGTTTCTCCGCATTGTAGGTAACACCTAACATATATCCTGAAACCTTCAAACCCGGAGAAAGCACTATAAGAACATTAGAGTGTGCAAACATATCGGTGTCTTTATCGTAAAAGTATCTAAAATCTACCGCACGACTCAGTATTTTCAGGTTTTCTCCTTTTGCTAAGACCAGTTTCCAGTTATCACCGATTATCTTACGCCGTTTACGGAACTCTAAAAGATCTTGTGGTGTATCCCTCTCATCAAAATCTACAAGAACAACTCTAACGGGTTCTTTGAGAGCCTTACGAATTCCTTCTACTATCATAGGACAGGCAGATGCACAACGGGTATATATAAAAGAGAGCAGAAGAACCTCCCCTCCTGACAGCTCACTCAATCTTATTTCTTGTCCCTTTTCGTCTATTAAGGTCACGTCGGGAACTTTTTTCCCCAGTATAAAATCCGCCTTCGGTGTTAAGTCTCTCTCTCGTGCCAAAGAAGTTAAAAGAAGGGAAAGAAGGAAGGGGACAAGGAGGGGAGCCATGGGCTATTTAACCTCCCACATCGCAGCCAGCCAGCCGTAGTTGAGAGCTACAAATATGATGAAAGCGGTTATAAACAGCAGCACTAATACAAAAGTTCCAGGTGCAGCAAATCCATTGTGTTCTCCTTCAGAAGGAGGTGGAGGTTCCGCTATGGGTATCTGAAGATCTTGAGGACCTCTGAAGGGTTGTCCGAAGAATACGGATACAACCACCTGAAGTATCCATATAAGCGCTCCTATAACTGCGAGTATTCCACCCACACCGAACAGCGCCCAGAAAAAGTCCACAACTGGATTAAAGGTAAAAGTGAACGGTCCTCCGGAGAAGGTTATATCCCAGTGTCTTCTTGGTATACCAAACGCTCCGAGAATATAAAGGGAAACTGCCGTTATGGCTATACCTATACCGAAAAGCCACGGAACAAACTTAGCTAATCCGTAGAAGGCGATTTTCTTTCTAAAGAGCAGAGGAATAAGGTAGTAGGTAACGCTCATAAAAGCAAGCACTGTTCCGCCTACGACTGCTCCTTTAAAGTGTCCGGGAACGGAAAGAGTGTTATGAGCAATTATATTGGTTTGTTCCATACCGTTTACCACGCCTGTGATACCACCGATAAATCCGAAAATGATCATGGAAAGTATAAGTCCCGAGAACGCAGGGTTACCCCACGGTGCAGCTTTAAGCCACTCAAAGAGTCCTTTTGTGTAACCTCTTCTTCTCTGTGCAACCTCTATTGCTGAAGGAACAGCAAAGGCGTGTATCATAGAAGCGAAAACAGCTAAATACATAACGTAACTTGTATTCCACACTTTCCAAACGGGGCTGACCGCAGGATCTACAAGGAGGTGGTGAGCGGAAGCTACGTTTATAGCAAGTATATATAGAACAAAGGCAAATCTGCTTACTTTTTCATTTATAGAAGTTCCTCCTACTGTGAGAAAAGCCAAAAGATACCAAACAGCTACGTGTGCAGAAACGTTTATTTGCTGTGATGGGTGTCCCAATCCCCACCATACAAGTCTATAAACAGCAGCGTCTATATCACTTATAATTCCCACGGACCACAGAAGGGTAGGAATGTATATTATTGCACCAGACGCTATTGTTACAACCGCTATTATTGCTGCAGCTAACAATCCGTAAACAAATAGCGGAAGTGACTGACCCGGATTTTCCCGTCGCCAGATCATAAGGTTTGCAAAGAAGACCATCACTATAACAAGCGCACCTACGGCGAATAAAATCATTCCCAAGTAAAAGAGCGGGTGAGCTTTTAAGGGTGCGTAAGAAGTCATTAAAACATCTGCATTTCCTGTAAAAATAGTGTAGTTAACCATAAGCCAACCTATTATGGCAAGAACACTTCCAAGCCAGCCTGCGGTAGGTGAAGATATTCGTGTATTGAGAAAAGCGGTGGAACCGAATACAAGCGCAGCCAGTTCAAAGAATATTATCCAAAAAACAAGACCGTTTAAACCGTGGAGTGTAAGAACTCTGTAATACCAATCAACGGGAAGAATGTGAAACATCTGCCATCTTGTAAGAACTAATAAAAGAGCTGCTATTATAGCAATTAAGAAAGCCACTACAGCAACCACAGCATTAAGGCGTGCGATTTTTTCCGCCCTTAAATCAACTTTGAATCCTGTAACGTCGCAGGTTCTGAAGAACTTTTCCCAGTCATGAACAGCAACTGCCATAGTTCACACCTCCCTTACTCTTCAACTATGATCTTCCCTATCATCATGTGATGACCTATTCCGCAAAACTCGTTACATATAACCGCGAACTCTCCTGATGAAGTAGGTCTTATGGTTAGCACGTAGTCGTATTTTGGAAGAACCATAAAATTCATATTCACAGGCTGTATAGATATTCCATGCACAACATCAAGGGAAGAAATATGAAGTCTATACTCCTCTCCCTTCTTTAGAATAAGGACTGGCTCCCATCTGAACTGCATTCCTATCATGAAAACATCACTGCCGGGTGGTGGTTTAACAACGGGAATACCGTTTTCTTCCCCCACTTTATACTTTTCTATGAATGCTTTTGTAAGTTGGTAGAATTCTTCAGGAGTTGTTTTGTAAGTTACAAAGGAAGGATTTTGTTTTGCGTAAACGTGCCATATTATCATCCAGAGAAATAAGAATATGGATACACAGAAAGCTATACCCATCCATATTTTCTCATCTCTGGCAATTTTCTGAAAGGGCCAGTCCTCACGCGGTGGTAAAATAGCCATAGCTCTTACCTCCCTAACAGTGATTGCTTTATCTCATCGGGTATGGGCGGGAGCCATGCAAGCTCCATTAATCCCCAGATGAGATAAGAAGCGGCGTAAATGGTAACTCCCAGAAAAAGTAACAACATAAAATCGTCAAAAAAATCCTTAATGGGAGAACTTCTTTTTTCCTCGCTCATCCCAACCACCTCCGTAAATGTTTATTCACTTACCCTAACATTAAGTAGTTTACGATCTTATTTTCATATTTCTATAAGTCTTCCTTATACTTTATATAAGAAATATTTATGTAATTCTAAGTATTGTCCCGTGCCGTTTTGCATGCAGAGCCTGCGTAAGTGTGTAATCACTTATAAGTTTTTGGTGTAATTATGTAGATGGAGGATAGGAAAATGGAACTTGTAAGTATAAGCCCCACCTATAAACTTATGCAGAGGATAGCTTATTTTTTTAGCAAAATTTACTCTTCTAAGCTTAATCCTATTTACTACTTAGGAGCTATTACTATTTTCCTACTGATAATAGACGTCATATCAGGGATATACTTGTTTATCTTCTACAACGTAGATCCGAAGCACGCTTACGATTCCGTAGAAGCTATATCCTCTTCCTTCTTAGGAAATTTAATGAGAGGCTTACACCGTTACTCTTCTGATGGTCTTATTCTCTTTGCAATTCTTCATATGCTCCACATGATATTCACGGATAGATTTCGTATGTTCAGATGGGTTGCTTGGGTTTCCGGTGTAGGAACTCTGTTGATTTTCATAATCATAGGACTTTCGGGATACCTTTTAGTGTGGGATGAAAGAGCGCAACTTACAGGACTTTTAACTGCTAAGTTCTTCAGTGTTATTCCCGTTTTCGGGCATGCACTTATGAGTGCCTTTTTAGGAACAGATCTACAAAACTTAGGCGGACTTTTCCGCATACTTCTCTTTGGTCATATAGCGGTTACCATTCTTTTGGTATTCACACTGTGGATTCACGTAATGAGAATTTCAAGACCTCGTCTATTTCCGCCGAAATACCTTATGATACTTCTGACAGCTTATTTAACTGTTATAGCTGTTGTTTTTCCTGCAAAAAGTGATCCTCCAGCGGATCTCGGGAAAATTCCTTTCGGAATGAGTATAGACTGGTTTTACCTTATGGGTTTTCCCTTTTTTAAAGTGTTCTCCCTACCAGTAAACTGGGCTATATTCATAGGTTTCTTCGGCTTACTTACAGTTTTTCCGTGGCTTATAAAGGGTAGAAGAAACCCTCCCGCTGAGGTTTTGGAAGATAAGTGTGAAGGTTGTCAACAGTGTTTTATAGACTGCCCTTATGAAGCCATATATATGAAGCGAACAGGAAAGGATAAAGAAAAGGCTTTTGTCATTGCAAATAAATGTGCTGGTTGTGGTATATGCATAGGTTCTTGTAATTACTTTGCCAACAGAATAGATACCGTTCCCTATGAGAAGATATTGGAGGAAGTATCTCAAAGCTCTCCTGAAATTCTCGTTTTTAGATGCCCTTTTAGTGCGAAAGTTGAAGAGGGAAAAGATCTAAAAGTTATAACCCTTCCTTGCATAGGAGCTGTGAATACACTGTTTATGAAAGATTTTCTTAAATACGCAAAAGGAGTTCTTTTGGTATCCTGTGACGGACCTGACTGCTATTTCAGAGAAGGAGTTCAATGGACAGAAGAGAGATATTTAAGGGAAAGAAGACCGAAACTGTTAAAATCCTTAGAGGGTGAAAGAATATGGATATTAGAAACTCCCTATGCAAAGGATATAAGTAGAGAACTCACCTCTTTAAGAGAATTTTTGAAAGAAAAGAAAACGGGAAGAGATGTGAGGATTTTATCAGCTAACAAAACTAACCATATCTTGGCTTCTTTGATCTTATTTATACCTTTTTTGAGTTTTTATCCTCTTACTACCCACAGAATGGATTTCTATCCTAAGGATAAAGCAATTGCGGTTCTTACTTTTAAATACAGATCCTCTCCAGTCCGAAAAGCTGAAACTGTTTACAGTAAGCTCAAACATATGCAAGCAATACAGAACATAGCGGTGGAGAGATCTCCCATAGAGGTATCTTTTATAGTAAACGGTAAAGAAATACTGAAAAAGAAATACAATCCAAGAGGCTTGAGAAAGGACTCTTCTATATACGTCTATGAAGAGTTTATGCTTAAACCCGGCACTTACAGTTTTAAACTTGAAGTAAGGGAATTAGCGGGTCCTAAGAGGAAACACACCTACAAACTTGCTAAGAAGCTGAAACCTTCCACCAGTTTGGCTATAACTTACGATGAATCAAAGGGATTTTTTACTCTAGGAGGAAAGTGAGTGATTATGATAAAAATCCTTACTTTAAAAATTATCAATATTAAATTAGTGTTTACTTACAAAGCGTAGGAGGTAGAAAATGAGCATAGTTCAGTATCTTACGGAAGAACATAGGAGGTGTGATGAGGTATATGCTCAAGCAGAGCAGGCAGTTTTAGACGAAGATTGGGACAGAGCCAACCGTCTTTTCAAAGAGTTTAAAGAGAAAACCCTTCTACACTTCCGAAAAGAGGAAGATATACTTTTTCCGGAATTTGAGGAGAAAACGGGTATAGTAATGGGACCCACACAGGTTATGAGACATGAACACGCTCAGGCTAAGGATCTTTTGGAAAAGTTAGAAAAAGCCTTAGAGACAAAGAATAAAGAGGAATTTCTATCAGCGGGTGAATCTTTAATGATACTTATCCAACAGCACAATATGAAAGAAGAACAAATCCTTTATCCTATGTCGGATCAACACCTTTCTTCGGAGGAGATGGTGGAGAAGATGTCAGCTCTCGGAGAAGTATGATACCCCGCGGGCTTTCTCTTCTTCAAGCTCCCCCTTTTAGTGTAATAGCTCGCTTTTTTATAACCTTTCCTCTTTTCGGGGTGCTAAGTTCTATTTTGGCTTTTTCTTATTTGATTAAAGAACCCTTCAATCTACCTGCACTGGTTCATACTTTTACTCTCGGGCTTATGGCTTCCGTTATGTTAGGAGCCCTTTTCCAGATGTTACCCGTTGTAGCGGGAGCTGTTATAGAAAACCCTCTTCCCAAAGCGGAAATTTCCCATTTGAGCTTAGTATTGGGAACTTTATTGCTTATCTTCGGATTTCTTTCAGGTCAATCCTTGGCTCTTTGGGGATCTTTACTTCTGTTAGCAGGAGGACTGTATTTCACTGCATTTCTTATGTTTTTTAAACTTATAAAGTTAAAAAGCTACACCCCTACTTCTAAAGGAATGAAGTTTGCTCTTGGTCTGTTCACTGTAGGAATATCTTGCGGTGTTTTGATGGTTCTTTCGTTACTTGGGACAGTTAATCTAAATTACGGTTTTTTTCTCAATGCTCATATTTCTTTTCTCCTCTTCGGCTGGGTATGCCTTCTTATAGCTTCTGTTGCTTTTCAAGTTATAGAGATGTTTTTTGTAACACCCCCTTATCCTAAAAATTTTTCTAACCTATTTCCCCTTGCGACGACTTTTTTTGTGCTGTTGAATACTTTTTTTGAAAGCTTCTTTACAAAGATACTTATTTCCCTTTTGTTTTTAAGCTTTGCAGTATTGACAATTGAGCGACTATTAAAAAGGCGAAGAAAGATTCCCGATCCTCTTATAAGTTTGTGGTATTTAGGAATGGGATTTCTTTTAATGGCTATGATTTTATATCCTTTTACAGATAAATACGAGATATTTTTACTTTTCCTACTTTTATTCGGAAACTTTGCTCTGAGTGTTATTATGGCTATGAGTTACAGAATAATCCCTTTCCTTGTATGGTTTCACTTGTCAGCGGAAGGATCGGAAGCTCCTACTATGTATGAAATAATAAAGCCTTCTTGGATATGGTTTAACTACAGAGTTCATCTGATCGCCAGCTTCTTGTCCGTTATCTCCTTTATACTTGAATACAAGATATTATGGTTATTTGCACTGGCTTTTTACACCTTTTCATTCCTTCTGCTGTTTACAGGATTACTAAAGGGTTGTCTTAAATACTTTAAGAAGCCGCATCGGCAAAGTGTCTCTCTTCAACGCTGATCAGATCAGCTATTGTTGTCTCTTTTAAAAATTCTATTATTTTTCTTTTGAGATTTTCCCATTTGTGATGAACAGCACAAGGATTGGATTCAAAAGCTTCACATTTATCAGGCATAAGCACACAGGAATTAAATCTACCTTCTTCTCCCATTAAAACAACCACGTCCCACATGGAAAGGGTATTAGGATCTACTTTCAGTGTAAATCCTCCTCGGGGACCTTTTACAGAGTGAAGTATATCTCTTCTCGCTAACTCGTGTAGTATTTTTGAAAGAAAAGGTTTTGGTATTTTTTGAGCTTTGGCGATTTCATCAGCTTTTACCAATCTACCTTTTTGATAAGCCAGATAGGAAAGTGCCATGAGAGCATACCTTACCGTATCTGAATAAATCATCATAGTGTTAAAATTATAATTAAAATTTCTATTTTTGAAAAGAGATTTTTAAGAGCTACGGTGTATAATTTATAAAATCACAATGGAAATATTGGAAATCCCTATAGAAGAGGAAGTAAAGCAGTCCTATATAGACTACGCTATGTCCGTCATAGTGGGGAGGGCTATTCCCGACGTAAGAGATGGTCTTAAACCTGTTCAAAGACGTATTCTATACGCTATGTATGAAATGGGTCTTACACCGGATAAACCTTTTAAGAAAAGTGCAAGAGTTGTCGGTGAAGTTCTCGGTAAATACCATCCTCATGGAGATCAGGCGGTTTACGATGCACTTGTGAGAATGACACAGGACTTCTCAATGAGATATCCCCTTGTTATAGGGCAAGGTAATTACGGCTCTGTGGACGGTGATCCTCCTGCTCAGATGCGCTATACTGAAGCCAAGCTATCACGAATAGCTCTTGAAATGCTTGAAGATATTGATAAGGAAACTGTGGATTTTTTTCCCAATTTTGATGAATCTTTAAAAGAACCTGCCGTTTTGCCTTCAAAATTTCCCAATCTTTTGTGTAACGGAACAGCGGGTATAGCGGTAGGACTTGCTACCTCAATTCCACCTCACAATTTGAGAGAAATAGGAAAAGCCCTTATAGAGTTTGCTCGTAATCCTTCAATGACTACAGAGGATATACTGCAAATAGTTCGCGGACCTGACTTTCCTACAGGAGGAATAATAGAGAATACTGAAGATTTAAAAGAAATATACAATACAGGAAAAGGTATTGTTCAAGTTAAAGCAAAAGCACACGTAGAGAAGGTGCAGGGAGGTAGGGAACAAATAGTTGTAACGGAACTTCCTTATCAAGTCAACAAATCAGATCTGATTCGCAGAATAGCAGAAGGTGTTAAAAATGGAAAGTTTAAAGAAATTTCAGATATAAGAGATGAATCTGATAAGGAAGGAATAAGAATAGTTATAGAACTTAAAAGAGAGGCAAAGGGAGAGAAAGTTTTAAAGAAGCTCTTTAAACATACACAGTTAAAAAGGGGTTTTCCTGTAAACCTTGTGGTGCTTATAGAAGGTGAACCTAAGTTGGCGAGTATAAGAGATCTTCTCAGGGAGTTTATAAAACATAGATTGAAGGTAATATTAAATAGAACTTATTATTACCTGAAAAAAGCTGAAGAAAGACTTCATCTTGTAGAAGGATTATTAATTGCTCTGGACAATCTTGACAGGGTTTTAGAGAAAATTAAAAGCTCAAAAGACACAGCTCAAGCTCGTTCTGTTCTTCAAAGTGAATTTAAACTTACTCCTAAGCAAGCGCAAGCTGTTCTTGATATGAAGCTCAGCAAACTTACATCTCTTGAGAGAGACAATTTAAAGGAAGAAGCTGTTGAACTCAGAAAAAGGATAGATTACTACAGGAAAGTGATCCTTAATGAAGACGAAAGGATAAGGATCTTTGTAGAGGAAATGGAAAATCTGCTTAAAAAATACGGAGATCCCCGCAGAACCTTTGTAGAAGGATCGGAAAGGGAAATGGAAAAAGGTTCACTTATAGTAGCGGTTCTTGAGAACGGTAAAGTCATGCCCCTTGAAAATATTCCTGACGGAGAATCACCGGTTGTAAACATACTTGATGTTCCCTTTACGGAAGGTTTGTTTTTAGTTTCCAACAGAGGAAGAGTTTACTGGATTGCAGGTTCACAAGCTCTTCAGGGAAGCAAAATAAACTTCAAAGAATCCGGGGAAAAACTGGTCGGAGCTTTTATAAGGGAGCGCTTTGCTGATAGACTATTACTTGTAAGTCGGAAGGGTTTTATAAAGAAAATACCTCTGGTGGAATTTGAGTATAAAGCTCAAGGCATGAGAATAATAAAACTGTCGGAGGAGGACGAAGTTGTCGGAATAGCACAGTCCATAGATATGAGTGATATTCTAATGTTTACCAAGGGTGGTAAGGTAGCCAGGTTTAACCTTAGGGAAATTCCACCTGCCACTCCCGGAACAAAGGGATCTCAAGGAATAAAAAGGGAAGAAAAAGATGAAGTTGTAGGAGCGCGTGTAATTAAAGATTCTTCTTTTCTGCTTGTTATTACAACTAAAGGCGGTGTGAAGAAAATCCGTGAGGAAGAGATTCCCCGTAGAAGTAGGGGAGTGAAGGGTATAAACGTTCTCGGATCTACAAGGGAGAAATTATTGGATATTATCCCCTTTGATGAGGAAATGGAACTTCTCATAACCACAAAGTCCGGTAAAGCTTTTTACGATAAACTCAAGCCCGAAGAAATACCTCTTAGTAGAAGAGATAGAACTGCTAAAAAGAGATGGCATTTGGAGGAAGGGGACGAAATACACAGAATTGTTGTGAAATCAGAAAGGGGTGAAAATGAAAAGAGTAAGGATTCTGATTAAACCTAAAAAAGGACTTTTGGATCCTCAAGGAAGAGCTGTTGAGGAGCTTCTTAAAGACAGAGGATTTAAGGTTGGTGAAGTGCAGGTGGGAAAAATAGTTGAGCTAAGTGTGGAGGATAATGAGAATATAAAAGACATAGTGGAAAGATTTATAGTGAATCCTTTGATTGAAGAATACGAGATAGAAGAATTAAACAATGGGAGCTAAGATCTCCTCCAGTATCTCACCGTAGGAAGGGTGAGAAAACCACCCCCCTAAGACTGCGGAGAAAACGTTAAGTATCTCACAAAGACCGTGTCCCGCACCCGCTATAAAAACGGGTTTATCAGATTCATCATAGCCTATTTGAAGAATTCCACCTTCGTGATTCACAAAAATCTTAGGATTTACAGAAAGAGGTTTGTATTCAAATCTGGCAACCTTGTTAATATCTCCAACAAATCCCACTTCGCAGGCTGAAGTTATTAAAAAGGGAATTTTTGAAGGATCAAAGCGAAAGGATTTTCCGTATAGAATATTGCTTACCGCAACTCTTGCCTTTTCAAAAGCAAATCCCGCACCTTGCGGAGGAACTAAATCTCCGACCGCATAGACACCCGGCACTGAAGTTTCTAAATAAGGATCTGTATCCGCATAACCGTCCGATGTTAGTTTTATAAAGGGAAATCTCTGGGGGCATAAATTGGGTTTTCTTTTCTCAGCGTTTATAAGGAATCCTTCACCGGATAGATTTTCTACAATGACTACTCCGCAGTTTTCAAGAGCGGTTTCAAGTTTAAGATATATTGTTTCCGATATCTGAGGGAAGGAGGAAAGTAATCCTTCTTTGACTTCAAGGACAACTTCTCTATCAAAGGCTTTCAGTATAAAGGCAAGCTCGTAAGCGGAAGGATCGTTTCCTTTTATGCTGACTCTACCTTCTGGAATAACTTTACCTTTGAGTATATCTTCTGGTAAAATCCCTTCTGTGGGAGGTTTAGATCCGCAAGCCAAGATTATGTAATCTGCTGTGAGTGTTGTCCTTCCTACTTTTACTTTTTTCTCCTCTATAAGCTCCGCTTCTCCGTAAACAATTGCAAGCCCTTTGCTTCTGAGCTGATCTTCCGCCAACTTTCTGAGACGGAGTATTTTACTTTGAACCTGTTTAAGGGTCTCCTCCCAGCTGAGGGAAACTGTATTTCCTTTTAAATTTTTTATCCTTTGTAAACTTAGAGCTATTCCGTAAAGCATATCCTTAGGTATGCAACCCGCATTCAAACACAGTCCACCGAAAACTTCTTTTTCTACTATGCATACACTTAGCCCCCGCTTTAGCAGTAGTTTTGAAGCCTTGTAACCCGCAGGTCCGCTACCTATAACTACAACGTCAAATTTTCTTTCCACCTTTGAACTCTGTTAACTTACAAAATCGTATTTCTTCGTGAGAACTTCCGCTATGTCCGGTCTCATAATTGTGCTTGGTGGTATTTGTCCTTTGCGGATAAGACTTCTTATATTGGTCATGCTTATGTAAGTTCTGTTCTCTTTTGAATGTCCACAGCTTTTATCGGAAGCTATTGTATCACACAGGGAACAGTAAAATACAGCGGTAACTCTTATAATTTCTATTTCTATATCTGAAGGCAGGGAATCAAATATCTTATGAGCAGCGTAAGGTTCGTAGAAATCTCCTACTCCCGCGTGATCTCTTCCCACTATGAAATGGGTGCAGCCGAAATTTTTCCTTATAATGGCGTGAAATACAGCTTCTCTTGGACCTGCGTATCTCATAGAAGTGGCGAGTCCTGAAAGAAGAACTCTGTTTTTGGGATAGTAGTTGTTTATTAGCAGATCGTAAGCTCTGAGAATATCCTCTGAACCAAAGTCGTCAGATTTTTTCCAACCAAGGACAGGATGAATGAACAATCCGTCACTTATTTCAAGTCCTAATCTCTGCAAATACTCATGAGCGCGATGGGGTGCGTTTCTTGTTTGAAATCCTACTACCCTTCTCCAGCCTCTGTATTCAAATATCCTGCGTGTATCTTCGGGATCCAGTATCCACTCTCTAAAAGGTGTATCTACCCTGTCCAGTAGCCATATATCAGCACCTACAGCCCATTCTCCTCTGGCGTAGAAGTGGGAAACTCCGGGGTGCTGATCACTGTCCGTTCCCCATATAAGCTTTGCTATTCTCTTCAAGTCTAAGCGGTATATTTCTCTAATATCTAAAACTGCTTTGGCTTTATCCTTTGAATTCTTCAAAAGCACTCTATCTCCCACTCCGAAAGTAGGTTCTTCTTTGAGCTGTAATAGAATGGGAATAGTCCAAACACTACCGTTTGGAAGTTGCATATTGTAAGCTACGGAGAAGAGTTCTTCTTTTGTCATAAAACCCTTTAAGGGACTGAAAACACCTGTTGCTATATTTTCTATATCTAAAAGTGTTTCTCTATCAACTTTCAGATGTCGGTATGAAGAGCTTTCTTGTAGGATACTTTTCTTTTCTCTTTCAGGTATTATCCTGTTAATAAGTTCTCCACCATGAGGTTTTAGCATTTTACCACCTCCTTAAAAGTTTTGTTCTTAACTGTATTTACCTTCATATATGCATACCTCTGCCTATAAGAACTCCACCGAGTAGAACAAGAAAACTAAGCAGAGCATATCTGAGAACTTGCTGAGGAATAGCGGAAACAACTTTTGTAGCTAAAAAAGAACCTGCCAAACCTCCCAAGAGCAAGCCACCGAGGGTTTCTAAGCTATAGTTTCCTAAGCTGAAATGAACTATTCCGCCAGCAAGGGAAACCGCCGAACCGAATATAAGACTTGTTCCTATGACTGTTGAGATTCTAAGGCTGGTGAAGCTTATAAGAAACAGTTCCACTAAAATACCCGCGCCTACTGAACTAAAGCCTACTTCTAAACCTATTAAAAAAGATACAGCGGGTAGAATTGTAATTAGCTTTTCTTCCTTTGTGTGGAAAGGTTTAACTTTCTTAAGAGAAAAGAAAAGATTGGCGGTTGCCGATATAAACACTATGGTTCCTAAAATTACTAAAACCGCGTCTTTATTAATGGACAGAAAATTAATACTGTAAGAACCCAGGAGAACTCCCGGAATGCCACCTAACAGAAGTAGTATGAGAACTCTTTTTTCGTATAGTCCATGTAGAAAGTATAAAAAACCTGTGTAGGACTTTATAATAAAGGAAAAAATCAAAGCTGTCCCTACAGCCACGGAAGGATCAACACCAAGCAAGATAATCAGAAGCGGTGTTGTAACTATTCCCGCTCCGACACCGGTAAGACCTATGAGTAAAGCGACAAGGAAGCCTATAACTATTTCCAAGGGAGTTTACCTCCTTCTAGATTTTTAAGGGAACTGAAAATCCAACTTCTTCACCTATGTTTTGAACTTCCTCAAGTAAATGAGAAACTCCTTTTGAGTGTAAAGCAGATTCTTCTTGTAAAGGTAGAGATATAAAAGAAACTTTCTCTTCTTTTACAAGGGCTATCCAAATCCAATTTTTATTCTCTTTTAAAAAAGCTCTTGATCCGTTGTATTTTCCTTCTTTCCAACCTTTACGCTTTAAAACCTTTTCCAGAAGACCTTTATCAATCTTATTTGCTATGTTTATCGCCATCGTCAAGAACCTCCAACACTTTATCTGCTATTTTTTCAAATCCTCCTGTTTCTAAACTACAGTGCATACCGCATTCCTTGGGAGCGTTTTTCTCCCACCACCATCTTCCCGCTCTTGGATCTTCGTAAGGGGCTACAGGTTTTGTGCAGGGTGCGCAACCTATGCTCTTATAACCCTTCTCATACAGCTCACTGTAAGGAACATTGTTCTTTTTGATATACTCCCAAACCTCTTTTTCCGTCCAATCCGCAATAGGATTCACCTTAACAATTTGGCCGTGATCGTGATCCACTTCTATTTTCATTATGTTGTGTCTGCTCGCCCACTGTTCTCTCCTTAAACCCGTTATCCATGCGGAAACTTTACTCAATGCTCTAACCAACGGCCTTACTTTCCTTACATGGCAACACAGATGTCTAAGTTCTACAGATTTGTAGAAGAGATTTATTCCGTGTTTGTTTACTATTTCCTCTACGTCTGATTTTTCTGGAAAATAAACTTCAATTTTTATTCCGTATTTTTCCTGAACTTTATCTATCAGGGAATACGTCTCTTCGTGCAGTCTGCCTGTATCTACGGTAAATACCCTTACTTGAGGATTTATCCGCCACGCTATATCCAAGAGAACCATATCCTCCGCCTGCCCACTCCAAGCTATGTAAATATCAGGGTGGAAATTCTCCAAAGCCCAGCTTATAACTTCTTGAGCTGTTGCGTCTTCGTATTCAACAGCTAATTCATGAATTTCCAACTCATCAAACTTCATTGTCCACACCTCCTGCAAGAGCTAATATGAATTGCACCTCATCACCTTCTTTAAGGGGAGTTTCAAGTCCTTTTAAATACTTAACATCTTCTTCGTTAACAAAGACGTTTACCGCAGACTTTATTTCTCCTTTCTCGTTGAGAATTCTCTTCTTAACACCCGGATACAGAACATCAAGTTTCTCTATAAGCTGTGCCAAGGTTTGAGCTTCAATCCACAGTTCGGAGAGTCCGCCTGTAAGGCGTGAGAGCGGACCCATCATGCGAACTCGGACACCCTTCTCTTCTGTAACTGTTATGATCTCTCCGCCTCTCATTACTCTGAGCAGTTCTTCTTCTTCTAATTCTCTGACAAATTCCGCTAAGCTGTCTTTGCCGGATTTCCTGAAAGCTGTGATAAGGTTTTTAAGATAGAGCTTTACATCTTCAATTCTTGCTCTTTTTACGATAATCCTGCCAATGCCTGCATTTTTTCCGTAACTTCCGCCCAGGATTACGTTGAGCCCTGTTTCTATACTTCCATCAGGGTGTCTTATATGGGTTGCCTGAAGTCCTATATCACTAAGCCAGTGATGAGCGCAGGCATGAGGACAACCGTCACAGCCTATTAAAATATCACCCAGATCTCCAAGTTCTTTTTCAAGGTAATCTATTATTTCCAAAAGGGTTTCTTTTGCCGATCCTACGGAATAGTTACAGAAAGGATCACTTGTGCAAGCTGTTGAAAGAGCGCGTGTTTTACTTATATCTAAGCTGATACCGTTTTTATTCATAAGGGAAACTACTTTTTCTATCCTATCTTCTGGTATGTTACCCAAGATTACGTTTTGTCTTTGGGAAATTCTTACGGTCAAATTCTCTTCTAAGGCTAAATCAGCTATAGCCAGCAGTTGATCACCTGATAACCTTCCCACCGGGACGGGAAAACCTATGTAGAAAAATCCCTCCTGTTTTTGAGGTCTGATTCCTTCGTGAAATTCCCTTCTGATAGGTTCAGGTTCTCCTTCAAGGAATTCCGGTTCAAAGGATAGTTCTTTCAGGAGTTTTTCTCTAAATACTTCTACTCCAACTCTGTCTATCAAATACTTTATTCTTGCTTTAACAAAGGATTTTCTGTTCTCTGGATCCTTTCTCCATATATCAAGCACAGCAAGCGCTACTTCAAGAACCCTTTCCGGAGGAATAAATATTCCCAGTGGTCTTGCTATACGCGGTGTTGAAGAGAGTCCACCGCCTACCCACACAGCAAATCCTTTCTTTTCTTCCTTAATTGTTCCGACAAAAGCCAGATCGTGAAGTTCTGGGTGATTACAGTGATAGGGGCATGCGGAAAGAGAAATCTTAAATTTTCTCGGTAGATCAAAGTATTCTCTGTGTGAAGAGTCAGAGAAGAATTCTGTAAGTTTGGAAAAGCTCTCTTCTACATTGAAAAGTTCTTCTTTATCTAATCCCGCTACTGGACATGTGGTTATGTTTCTTACAGTGTCTCCACAGGCACCTACTTTGAAAAGTCCCGCTTCTTGCAGAATCTTAAACACTGACGGAACATCTTCAAGTCTTATGTAGTGAAGTTGTATATCTTGCCTGCTGGTGAGTTCTGCGTAGTTGTTGAATCTGCGCGCGAGCTCTCCTACAACTCTGAGCTGATTAGGTGTTATTCTTCCTCCCGGTAGTTTAACTCTTAAAACAAAAGTCCCTACCCGCGGTTTGTCATGATACAGTCCATACCATTGGAGTCTTACCAGATCTTCTTCTGGGACTTCTTCGTATCCTTTTAGAACAATTTGATCTAAATCTTTGATAATATCCAAAGGGTGTTTTTCCCTTTTCAACCGCTCTCTTGGATTTTTACTGTAAACTTCTTCCCAAGTTATACCCATAGCATTGGTTATTTTTGCAATTTTCATGCCAAAAGCTCCTTCTTTTTTTATAAACTGTTACAAGTATTTGCCAGTAGTATGATTTATATCTGGTTATTATGTAATCAATCAGTGTATATTTTTTATTCATGAGAAAAGTAATTCTCTATACTAAGGATAGGAAACTGCACCTTGAAGGTATTTCTTCCGTAGAGGACTTAGATGAGAACGTATCCCATCACATAATCCTGATGGATATAGATACAGTAGGATTTTCTCTTCTTCCCGATTTGAGGGAAGAAAATCTGCTTATAGCTGTCACTGGCAGAACTTTTCCCGGTTACATTATGAAGCTTATAAGCTTAGGCTTTTTTGATGTGCTTCAAAAGCCAGTGGACAAAAGAGAACTTAGGGAAATTCTCCGTAAAGCTTACAAGGAGCTTAAAAGAGAAGGAAGAATAGTATACCTTCCAAAAGACGAGAACGAAAGTTTAAAAGGTGAACTCTGTGAAGAGCTGTGTTCTATAGTGGGTGGTTACAAAAGTATGAAGGAAATACTGAGAATGACCGGTAAAGCTGCAGCGGTGGATTCCCCTGTTTTACTTACAGGTGAGAGTGGAACAGGTAAGGAGCTTTTTGCCAAAGCCATATGGAAACTCTCTTCTCGGTGGAGAGGTCCTTTTGTAGCTGTAAACTGCTCTGCAATTCCGGAGTCTTTATTAGAAGCGGAACTCTTCGGTTATGAAAAAGGAGCTTTTACGGGAGCTGTGGAACAGAAGAAGGGACTTATAGAAAGTGCGAATCATGGTATCTTATTTTTGGACGAAATTGGAGATCTACCTCCTTCTCTTCAACCCAAGCTGTTGCGCGTTATTCAAGAAAGAAAAATAAGAAGGCTTGGGGGAACAAGGGAAATTCCGGTAAACTTCAGACTTATATCAGCCACTAACAAAGATCTGAAGAGATTAATGAAAGAAGGAAGATTCAGAGAGGATCTCTATTACAGGATAGCATCTATTCATATACATTTGCCTCCTTTGAGAGAAAGACGTTCCGATATACAGGATCTTGTTAACTGCATATTGCGTAGAATCAGTAAAGAAACGGGAAAACCTGTAAAAGGATATACAGAGGGATTCTTGGAAAAAATACTCAACTACCCTTGGCCCGGAAATATAAGGGAGCTTGAGAACAAACTCAGAAAAGCAATAGCGGTTAACGTTTCAGGTGTTTTGGGAGAAGAAGATCTTCACATTGATTACGAAACGCAAACGGAAAAGGACGAGTTTGAAGAACACCTCAGGACGGAAGTAAGGAAACTTTTAAGTGAAAAACCAGGGGAAGTTTACCGCGACTTAATGGAAAGAATCTCACGTATAGTAGTTGACGAAGCTTTAAAACAAACTGACGGAAATAAACAAATTGCAGCAAAGCTGTTGGGTATAAACCGTCTTACTCTCAGAAGAAAGTTAGGTTAAAATTACCTTCATGTTTGAAGGATCTATAGTAGCTCTTATAACCCCTTTCAAAAAAGGGGAGGTAGATTACGAAACTCTGGGCAGACTTATAGACTTTCACATAGACAACGGGACTGATGCTGTTTTAGTATGCGGAACTACGGGAGAATCTCCGGTCCTTACTTTTGAAGAACACGACAAAGTAGTAGAATTTGCGGTAAAACATGCAGCGGGCAGGATAAGGATAATAGCGGGAACAGGAGCAAACGCTACTCACGAAGCTGTTCACTTAACAGCCCACGCCAAAGAAGTGGGAGCGGACGCCGCACTTTTGGTAGTTCCCTATTACAACAAACCCACTCAGGAAGGTCTTTACAAACACTTCTCCACTGTAGCCGAGGAAGTAGATATTCCCATAATTCTCTACAATATACCTTCAAGAACTGGTGTGGAAATTTCTGTTGATACCGTTTACAGATTAGCTTCTCAATATCCCAATATAATAGGATCTAAGGAATCAACTCCTAATATGGATAGGATATCCACTTTGATAAAAAAATTAGGAAAGGAATTTACCATACTATCTGGTGACGATTCTCTCACCCTTCCCATGATGGCTCTTGGGGCTAAGGGGGTTGTTTCTGTAGCTGCGAACATTATGCCCGCTGAAATAAAGAAATTGGTAGATTTACTTTTAAAAGGAGATTTAAGAAAGGCTCAGGAAATACACTATTATCTTTACGATCTTTTCAAAGTTCTTTTTCTTGAAACCAATCCCATACCTGTTAAAACCGCCTGCTGGATTCTCGGAATGTGTGAAAAGGAATTTAGGCTTCCCTTGTGTGAAATGAAGCAAGAGAATGAGGAAAAACTCAGAGAAATTTTAAAAAGGTATAACCTTCCTACTGTAAACTGATTTTGGTATGGAATTAAAATTCAAAAAGGGCGATATAATTCTGGATTATTACAAGGTAATTGATGTAATAGGTAAAGGAGATTTCGGAGTAATCTACAAAGTGAAAGGAATAAAAGGAAGGTATAAAGGGAAGATAATGGCTCTGAAAGTAGCTTCAAACCCTTACAGTGTAGAATATCTGTGGAAGGAAGCTCAAACACTTATACTTTTTAACCATCCTAATATAATTTCTTTGCAAAGTTATCTTTACAAAAGGGACAGCAAAGAACTTTACGTCCTATACGAGCTGATGGACGTGGGAGATCTTAAAGAGTATGTCCTTTCAAAGAACGGACTTTCTGAAGAAGAGGCTCTAAAAGTTTTAAGACATCTAATAGAGGGACTCTCCTTTCTTCACAGTAGGGGTTATATCCACAGCGATATAAAGCCAGAAAACGTCTTCGGTAAAAGGGTGTTGAAAAGTATTCTCTGGAAGCTGGGTGATTTCGGTCTTTTGAAAATAAGAGGTTCTGTTTCTGTAATAGACGTTAAAGGAACCTTAGGATATATAGCGCCTGAGGTTTTCAGAGGTGAAATACACAGAAGCAGTGATATTTTTTCCTTAGGCTGTCTTCTTTATTTTCTTCTCTTTAAAAGAGATCCTTTTCACTGCGAGGATAGGAAGGAAAAGATATACAGAAATAAGGAGTGTATATACGAAATACCCGATGGAGTATCTCCCAGAATGAAGAATCTCTTAAGTAGTTTACTTCAGAAAGATTTCAAAAAAAGATTTCGCACAGCACTTGAATTGAAAGATTATTTAATAAAGGAAGGTGTGCTGTGAAATACACCGTAAGAGAATTCTGGAGAGATCAAAACAAATATGCGGACAGAATTTACACTTCGGAGAAAACCTTTGCAGTAGCAGATGGAATGGGTTCCGGTGAAGGGGGTAAACGGGCAGCGGAAAAGGCAATACAGCTGATAAGCAAATACGAACCTTTCAAGAGTATATCCCATCTCAAAAGTTTTTTTATGAAGGCAAATGATAAAATAATAAAAGAAATCGCTCTACTCGGTGATAACCGTGTAGCTGGAACTACCTTAAGTGTTATAACTTTTATAGAAGACAGGTATTTAATAGGGCATGTAGGAGATTCTCGTATATACCTTTTTCGGGAAGGAACTCTTGAGCTTTTAACAGAAGATCAAATAGTTTATAAAAGCGGTAAGAAATACGTTTCGGCATTGGGACTTGATTGGAATCCACGGATTTTCTTAGCTGAAGGAAAAGTCAAGAGAGGAGACGTATATCTTATAATCTCGGACGGAGCTGTTTATACCTTTTCCGATAGCGAATTGGAAATCATTTTCTCTTATGATATAGAAAGCACAGCAGACAAGCTGTTAGATCGTTATCTTAGCACTATACCACAGGAAGATCTTTCCTTCATTATAGTTAGTATAGACTGAGCCGATTATAATTACACGTATGCTTGAAGTTACTTTTCTATCCGCATTTTTGGCTGGGCTATTAGCTTTTCTATCTCCATGCGTCCTTCCTATCATTCCCGCTTACATATCTTACATATCCGGCGTTGGTGCGGAGGAAGCACAAAGGGAAGGAGGAATTTTCAATAAGAAGATCTTCCTTTCCGCTTTCTTCTTTGTCGTGGGTTTTTCCATAGTCTTTACACTCTTAGGAGCTGGGGCATCCCTTGTGGGGCAGTTTCTCAGATCCTATCAAACAGAAATAGCTAAGGTAGGTGGAGGACTTGTTATATTCTTCGGATTACACTTTGCAGGAGCTTTTTTAAGATCCGGCTTTCTTAGGGAACTCATAGGTGTTGAAGCTTTACTTTTAGCTTTTCACCTGTTCGGTTTTATAAGCAGGGAATCCTTTATGAATCTCACGGGAGCGCTCGCAGTAGTTCTTGCTCTATACCTTTTCGGGATTCATGAATACCTATACCGTCAGCTTAAAACAGAAGTAAAGGCGGAAGTATCTTATATAGGAGCTTTTCTCATAGGCACAGTTTTTGCTTTTGGTTGGACTCCATGTATAGGTCCTATTCTGGGTTCTATTCTCTTTTTAGCTTCACAACAGGAAACAGTAAAAGAAGGAGCTTTTATGTTGCTTCTTTTCTCCTTCGGTTTAGGAATACCTTTTCTTATAGCGGGGTTGCTCTTTTCTCTTTTTATAAACTTCGTTAAAAGGTTTAGCAAATTTTTTGGTGTTGTGGAATTAATAGGAGGATTACTGCTAATAAGCTTAGGAATTCTTTTAGTTCTTGATAAGCTGAGCTGGTTTGCCAGTCTTGGAACGGGAATATGAAAACTGTAGTTGTTGATTACGGTATGGGAAATCTTCGCAGTGTAGCTAAAGCTCTGCAATCAAGCGGATTTGAAGAAGTTAAAGTTTCCGCTTATTCGGAAGAGATCAGCTCCGCTGATGTTCTTATTTTTCCGGGTCAGGGAGCTTTTAAGAAGGCAATGGAAAATATAAAAAGAAGACACCTTGTAAAACCTTTACTTTACCATATAGAAAGGGGTAAACCCTTTCTCGGTATATGCTTGGGTCTTCAGCTTCTTTTTGAAAGGAGTTACGAACACGGGCTTACTGAAGGATTAAAGGTATTTGAAGGTGAAGTCTGTCTTCTTCCTGTCCAGTTGAAATTACCTCATATAGGCTGGAATCAGATATGGATAAGGAAAAAAAGTGATATTTTTAAAGAGATAAACAATGGAGAGTTTTTCTACTTTGTTCATTCCTATCATGTAATTCCGCGCAATGAAGATATAATAGCCTCAGTTACAGATTACGGGGTGAACTTTGTATCCGCTATTTGTAAAGAAAACGTCTGGGCTGTGCAGTTCCACCCTGAAAAAAGTCAAAAAAAAGGATTACAACTCCTTAAAAACTTTAAAGATTTCTGCAAAAGGATTCTTTAAAAGGAAAGACCTACATTAGCAAATAAACTGTTGATTTTTATAGTTGCGTCTATGTCTTCAACATCATCAATTCTGAGTTCTTCGTATCTGTAACCTGCTCCTATAAAAACTCCTGCAAATCCCGGTATGGAAATCGGTTGCGCTCTTACTTCCGCAGTAAAGTCGTAGTATCTACTTCCACCGTAGGAAATTCCTCTAAGTTCTCCTATAAGGGAGACAACGGGTAAGTTTACCCCTAAGGACAGGTAAACCATAGGTATGGGAACAGTTGCAGTAGCACTTTCCGTTACCGTTACGTTTAAGTTGTTTTCAGTTCCTGTGATTCTACCTTCAAGTTTCATCAATCTCAAATTAACACCTATTTCGGGATCCAAAAGTCCACCGGTAGCGGTTCCTACTAACGGCAGATTGTAATAAAGTCCTATATCGTAGCGATCTGCTCTAACGTAAGTGTCAAGAGTTACATCAGGTTTAAACTCCACCGTGCCGAATCTAAGAGGTTCAGAGTAACGTCCCTTTCCTTCAAACTCCATGGGCATATACTGTAGGTAAAGATTGGGAAGAAGTGGTATCGGAAGTTCAATCTTGGCTCTTGCAAAAGGTTTTATAGAATCTTCAAGTCCTAAGGTGCTTTCAAGATCAGCTCTAATTCCTATATCAGCGGGATACTGTATGTAACCGGAAGGACTGTGTTTCATTACACCTACGGAAATATCCGCAGATACTAAAGGAACAGCAAGTGAAGTTCCCGCAATGAAAAGTCCCCCTAAGAGAATGAGTTTTTTCATATCGTTTCCAAAAAGCCGAACCGTTAAGTTCGGCGCCGGGCTATTTATACCCCGCCTTGAGCAGATGCCCAGGAACCCGGCTGGCGGCTTTTGGGCATCTTTATTTAATTATATTCGTCACAGCAGTCTATTTTTGAACTTAAGTCCGCTTGGAGATATAATAAAAACCAAGGCCCGGTAGCTCAGTTGGTAGAGCACCCGGCTGAAAACCGGGGTGTCGGCGGTTCGATTCCGCCCTGGGCCATTTACTTTTCTTTAAAAACACGTTGAAATAAAAATCTTACGCATTCTTTCCAGTCAAGTTTTCCCGTTTCCACTTTATCCAACTGTTTTTCCATATAAGCAGTAAACCCGTAGTCTATTAGAAGAGGGAAATTTTCCTTCAGAAATTCAACTACCTTGAAAGCTGTTTCTGTAGGTATAAGGCTTTTTCTGTAAAGGTTAACGTATTTCCTCTCTTTAAGGAGTTTAACTACAGAGGTATAAGTTGAAGGTCTTCCAATTCCGAGTTTTTCAAGAGTTTTTATTAAAGATCCTTCCGTATATCTCGGAGGAGGTTCCGTTTTTTTCTCTTCCACATACACTTTTAAAGGTTTTAGCAGATCTCCCTTTTTCAACAGAGGAAGTTTCTCTTCCTTTATATCGGAAGGATAAACTTTTGTCCAACCTTCAAAATCTTTATATACTCCTTTGGCTATAAGCAGAAGCGGTTTCTTAAGAAAGGGGGAACTTACTTCAATAAAAACGGTTTGCCGTTTTACTATAAGATTAGCCATCAAACTGGCTAGTGTTCTTGAAAGTATTAACCTGTATAAGCTTCGCTCATCTTCTCCGGCAGGTTCCTTTTTCAAAGAGACGGGTCTTATACACTCATGCGCACCTTGAGAAGTAGGTTTTTCTTTAAACTTTCTCAATTTTCCTACGTATTCATTTCCGAACTTGTTAACTATATAGCTCATAAACTCCTGTGCTTTTCTTTTCTCCATTCTGAAACTATCGGTTCGTGGATAGGTTATAAAGCCTTTTTCATAAAGCCTTTGAGCTAAAAGTTGAGTCTTTTCTGAAGAGAAGTTCAACTTGGCGTTGGCTTCACTTTGAAGGGAAGAAGTAATAAAGGGTTTTGGAGGCGGAATTGATTCCATTTCTACCTTAATATCTGAAACAGCGTAGAGTCCATCTCTTATTTTGTCCGCTACAAGCTTTGCTTCTGAAGGATCTTCATAACGTGTTTGGTAAACAGCTGTAAAGTTAATTCCTTCTTTTTCAAAAGTAACCTTAACGTAGTAATACTTTTTCCGTTTAAAGTTTTCCCTTTCTTTTTCCCTTTCTACTACAAGTCTTAGAGCAGGAGACTGAACCCTTCCTGCAGACAGTTTATTGTTTTTCAAGTATTTCCACAGAATAGGAGATACTCTGTAACCTACTAATCTATCCAGAATTCTACGGGCAAACTGGGAGTAAACCATATTCATGTTAACCGCACCTGCTTTTTCTATACTTCTTTTAAGGGATTCGGAAGTGATTTCGTAGAAAACAACCCTTTTTACCTTACCGTTTGAAGTTCTAAGTTCCTTACTTAAAAAGTAGGCTATTGCTTCCCCTTCCCTATCGGGGTCTGTGCCTATGTAAACATTTTCCGCTTTTTGTGCCAGTTTTTTTAAGTTATATACTATTTTCTTCTTTCCTTTTATGTAAACGTATTTTGCTTTTAATGTCTTTTCATCTACCCCTATCTCTTTGGACGGTAGATCTTTTATATGGCCAAGTGTAGCCTTTACAACAAAGCTTTTTCCTAAGAGCTTTTGAATTGTTCTTGCTTTTGTAGGTGACTCAACAATAAAAAGGTTCATACTATTTTCTTCATGGCTTTTTCACCTATTTTTATGTGGAATTCAAGAGTTTTGACTATATCTTCTACCGTCTGCACCGCTTCTTCTAACATTTGTTCTTCGTAATTTTGAAGGGAGCTCTCTATAAATTCTGCAACCGCTTCAATTCTTTCAAGTATAGGTTCTTCGTAGATTACAAGATTTTCAAGAAATATAGGTGTTACCGATTCAATGGCACACAGGAGTAGTGAACTCAAAGAAAGGCTTTCCGAAGCGAGCAAAAGAGCTTGTTCCTTTACGTATTGATCTTTTACGGATTCAAGCTCTTCCAAAACAAAGGCTATTAAGTGGAAGCTGGTGGTGAGTCTTCTTAAAACATCTAAAGCTTTAGGCATAACAGTAGAAGGGGTTTTAGGTAAAACCATAAAGGTGTTTATAACTTTTCTTTGGAAAGAGACTTCCTCTTCTAACTTAGCCAGAAGCAGATAATGGGGGGCTATTTCCATTAGTTAAGAAGTTATACGTATTCCTCTTCCATTTCAACCCTATACTCTTCAACAAGCTCTGTGTAATCGTCAAACCAGTGAGCCGAAGGATTTCTCTTAAAAATCATAAACCTGCCTGCGTTTTCGGGATCTGCAGCACGATGGTATCTGAAAAAGATAAGGTTTTCTGTTCTTCCTAAGATTTCTATTTTTCCCGTTTCGTGAGACATTACATACCTAACTCTGGCAGCGAGTCCCGAAACTCTAAGTCGCACAGTTTCAATTATATCTAAGGTTTCTTCTATTTTGGTGGAGTATGTCTTATTACCAGCTGTCGGTCTGCACTGAAAGAAGTAATAAGGAGGGACTCCTATAAAAGACAGTTCCTCTATAAGTTCTTGAAGTGTATCAACACTGTCGTTTATTCCTCTGAGTATAGGGGTCTGGTTAGTAAGGGGAGTTCCTGTTTCTCTCACCAATCTAACAGCATTACGAGCTTCTTGAGTTATTTCCCGCGGGTGATTAAAGTGATTCATCAAATAAAGGGTTTTATCTGTCTTAGTGTTAAACCACTCAAAAAGCTTAAGCAGAGAACTGTCTTCCAAAACTCTGAAAGGATTTACCGCCAACATTTTAGAACCTATCCTTACAATTCTTACGTGAGGTATCTCCGCCAAAGCACGGAGAATTTTTTCAAGTTTAAAAGTAGCAAGAACCAGAGGATCACCACCCGTCAGTAGAACGTTGTTGATTTCAGGGTGGTCTTTTATGTATTTAATACCTTCATCTACGTTTCTCGCAACCTCGTCGTTATCGTTCATAAAGAGCCTTTTTCTAAAGCAAAACCTACAGTATATTCCGCACACATCTGTTACTAAGAGTAAAGCGGTATCGGGATATTTGTGTTCAAGTCCGTGAACTTTTGTGTATTTACTTTCATTGGAAGCGTCCAACTTACCCCATACTTCTAATTCTTCTAAGGTAGGAATTACTATTCTCCTTATTGGATCGTCTATATCATTCCAATTTATCAGAGAATTATAATAATTATTTGTTCTGAAAGCGAATTTATCTGTAACTTTTTTTAACTCTTTTTTTTCTTTTTCTGCCAAACCTTCCACTAAATCAAGATTTATTATGTATTTTACCTTTCTCTTCATAGTATCCACCTCCTTATGAGTTTGTATTTTGGCGATAAAGAATTACCGCCGGCTTTAGCTGGTTTTATTTTAGGGGAAATTTCAAAATTGTCAACCCTTAAAGATATATAATTTCCTTTTAGAGTATGTTTTGCAATGTTTTTAAATTAAGCTTTATATGTTTAATTGTATATGTAATTTATTCTTGCGGAATAAAAAAAGATCCGCAACCTCTTCCTCTTCCACAGTTTACCCTTTACAGAATAGGAGCCGAAGTGTATGTAGTTCCTAAGAATAATGATATCAGTGTAGAAGGGTTTTTTCGTAAAAAGGGCTTTTTTTTAAAAAAAGAAGAAAAAGCTTTTTGTTTTAAAGTAAAACATTTAAAAGGGAAAAAATTGAATGTCTGTGTTCCCAATGCTTACAGCGGAAAACCCAATGTGAAAGTTGAAATCACCCCGGAAAAGGTAATACTGCATCTGGAAAAAGGGAAAACCTACAGACTTTATCCCTATAAGGAAGGAATTGTTCCCTACCCGTTGGGAGAATTTCAAAAAACTGTTATCATAGGAAGAGATTTTAAGGAAAAGATTTACGCTTTAACAGAGGTCTTTGAAGATTTTGAAAGTCAGCCTTTTGTAATACGAATTCCTCCTAAGGAAGCACCTGTTCCTCCAAAACCGCAGGATCTTTCTTACGTTGTAAGAGGAGGTAAGATATACCTCTACTGGCGTGCAAAAGAAGAAGCGGAAGGTTTTCTTGTTTACAGAAACGGAAAACTTTTAACGGAGAAACCTATAAGGGGTAATGTGTTTGTAGAAGATTTACCCACCGAGGAAGCCTTGTATGAAGTAATTTCCGTTAACCGTTTTGGAAAGAAAAGTTCACCCGCAATTGTCCGCTACAGTCCGTAGTGAGCCGCTATGGCTGCTGATATGGCTAAGACTATATCTTCTTTGTCTATTTCACCTTCTACTTCAAAATCGTAATATCCCTTTTGAATTTTCTCTTCAAGAAACTTAACACCGAAATCCCCTTTGAGAAAATCCGGATCACGGGTTATTTCTCTGTAAAGGGGAATATTGGTGGGAACTCCTCTTACTATAAACTCGTCCAGCGCTCTCCTTGCTCTTGCTACCGCTTTTTCCCAAGTTAACGCCCATACGGTCATTTTTGCAATCATAGAATCGTAGTAAGGAGGGATTATGTAGTCTTTGTAAACACCTGCATCTATTCTGACTCCCGGTCCGCCGGGAGAATAGTAGGCAGTAATCTTTCCCGGTGAAGGAGCAAATCCTCTTTTAGGATCTTCCGCATTAATTCTGAACTCAAGAGCAAATCCCCTGAAGGTTATATCACTTTGAAGATAAGGTAGCGGTTCTCCCATTGCTATTTTTATCATGGCTTCCACTATATCCACCCCGGTTATTGTTTCCGTTATAGTATGTTCAACTTGCAAACGGGTGTTCATTTCTATGAAGTAATACTCTTTTTTTTCAACATCTACAAGAAACTCAAGAGTTCCCGCATTTTCGTAGCCGATTTTCATCAAAGCTTTTACGGAACTGCCCAGTATTTTCATTCTTAAATCTTGAGGAAGTGCAGGAGAAGGAGCTATTTCTATAAGTTTTTGATGCCTTCTTTGAATAGAACAATCTCTTTCTCCGAGATGCACAATATTTCCGTATTTATCACCTAAGACTTGGACTTCTATATGTTTTGGATTCTCAAGGTATTTTTCTATAAAGAGATCACCTCTTCCGAAAAAGGTTTCCGCTTCTCTGGAAGCGGATTCAAAAGCCGTTTTCAGTTCTTCTTCGTTTCGGACTACCCTCATTCCCCTACCACCTCCGCCGTAAGCGGCTTTGAGCATTACAGGAAACCCTATTTCTCTTGCATAGTGAATAGCGTCCTCTGCGGAGGTAATAGGTTTTTCTGTTCCCGGAATAACAGGAAGTCCTGCTGAAGCCATTACTCTTTTAGCTTTTACCTTGTCCCCGAACATACTTATCTGCTCTGCTGTAGGACCTATAAAGGTTATGCGTCTTCTCTTGCAATACTTTGCAAAATCCGGATTTTCCGCCAGAAAACCGTATCCGGGATGAATGGCATCGGCTCCCACTTGCTTTGCCAGATCTACTATCCTTATGTAGTCCAGATAAGCTCTTAAAGGATCTCCGGGAAGGAGATAAGCTTCATCTGCTTTTTTTACGTATAGGGATCTTACATCTGCTTCAGAATATATAGCTACAGTTCTTATTCCCAGCTCTTTACAAGCTCTTATGATTCTAAGGGCTACTTCTCCTCTGTTAGCTATGAGAACTTTCCGAAACATAAGGATTATTATCTTAAATCATAATGAGAAAATTTGTTACCTTTGCCACAGCAGGACATGTTGATCACGGAAAAACAAGCCTTATAAAGGCTCTAACAGGTATAGATACAGACAGATTAGCAGAAGAAAAACGGCGTGGATTGAGTATAGACATAGGTTTTGCTCACCTTGATTTTCCGGAGGAAAGCCTAAGGCTTGAGATCATAGATATCCCGGGACATGAAAGATTTATAAAAAACGCAATTGCGGGATTGGTGGCGGTTTCAGGAGTAATCCTTGTTGTGGACAGTATTGAGGGAGTAAAACCTCAAACAGAGGATCACTTAAAAGTAGCATGTGCTTTGGGATTGAAGAAGGGAGTAGCGGTTCTTACTAAGACAGACAGAGCGGAAGAGAAGGATCTTTTGAACTCCGAAAAAGAGCTGAGAAAACTTCTTGCGTATATGAAACTGGATTTCCCTCTAGTGAAGGTTTCTTCTGTTACCGGAAAAGGACTTGAGGAGCTTAAAAAAACTCTTAAGGAAGTTGCTCTGCAAATAAGGGAAGAGTATAAAGTGAGCTTGCCTCTTCGTATCTTTATAGATTCCGCTTTTACTGTAAAAGGATACGGCACAGTAGTAAGAGGCAGTTGTGTAGAAGGTAGGGTAAAAGTGGGAGAATACGTTGCAATTGAACCTTTGGGAATAATTTGCAGAGTCCGTAAAATCCAAAATCACGGTGTTTTTGTAAAAGAAGCTGTTGCGGGAGAAAGGGTAGCTCTCAACATACCAGATTTAGAAAAGGAAAACATAAAAAGAGGTTTCTGGATTCTAGAAAGAGACACGTATATCAAGAGCAGAACACTTATCGTAAACTCCGACAAGGAAATCAAGCCCGGTAAAACTTACAGATTTTTTTTCGGAATGAAAGAAGTGGAAGGAAGATTCAGACTTCTGAAGGAAAGTGTTTACATACTTAAACTATCTGAAGAAGTTGTTACAAAAAGAGGGGATAGAGTTGTGGTATTGGATTCCTGCGGAAAGCCTGTATGTGGTGTGCGTGTTTTGCACCCTTCTGTGAAGGTTCTTAAAAAGAACTTTATCCGTGGAAATATGCAATATCTCTTTAAACACTTTGAGGTGTATGTTCTCAAAGAAAGAGCTTCTGAAGGAGTAAAGGAAAGCGATATACTAAAGCTCACGAATCACTTACCGAATGCGGAGATTTTAAGCTCTGAAGGAGTTAAGATAGGAAATACATACTACTCCAAAGAATACGTAGTGGATTGTTTAAGAAAGTTAAAAGAACTTCTTGCGGGTAGGGAATACGCTCAAAAAGAGGACATACAAAAAAAACTCGGTGTTTCGGCAGATCTTTTGAAATTCCTTGTGAATTTGACAGAAGATTTTAAAATTGAAGAAGAATTACTTATAAGGGAAGAAAAGGGGATAATTCATCAAAGAGAAATAGATACACTTATTAAACTTACCTCACAAGGCATAAGAAAAGAAGAAGAATTACTCAGTAGCGGCTTTAAAAAAGAAACTATCAAAATAGCTCTTAAAAAAGGTTACATTCACAGGATAGGGGATAATCTATTTCTTTCAGAATCTCTCCTCAGATTCTACGTAGATAAGCTCAGAGAAAAGGGGGAAGAATTCACCCTTCAGGAAGCAAAGTCTGTTTTAGGACTTACAAGAAAGTATTTAATCCCTTTGCTGGAGTATCTGGATCTTCTGAAAATTACCCGCAGGCAGGGAAACAAGCGTTACTTTATAAGAACACCTCCTAAGTCGTAGTCAGAACTCTGATTTATCAGAACCTTTACCATATCTCCTTTTTTAATTTGCTTACCCTTAGTGTCTATATACACAAAACCGTCAACTTCGGGTGCGTGTAGGTAAGCTCTACCTTGCGGAATAAAGGGATTTTCATCACAGTAACCCTCTACAAGCACTTCAAGAGTTTTACCTATAAATTCTCTGTTCTTACCAGCGCTTATTTTTCTCTGAAGATTTATCAACTCTTCCCCTCTTTCTTCTTTCACAGAAGGAGGAATAGGATCTCCCAGATCGTAGGCGTAAGTCCCTTTCTCAGCAGAGTAGGCGAAAACACCTAACCAATGGAAGTGACCTTCTTCTACAAAGGATAAAAGTCTTAGAAAGTCTTTCTCCTCTTCTAAGGGGTATCCTACTATAAAGGTTGTTCTGAGAACAGCCTGCGGAATTTCTTTTCTTATTTTGTATATCAAATTCCTTATAAACTTTTCATTGTATCCCCTTCTCATGCTTTTGAGGATTCTATCGGATATGTGTTGTAGGGGAATATCAAAGTAAGGAAGAACTTTCTGGGAGTTTTTTATAAAAGAAATAAGATCTTCACTCACTTCTGCAGGGTAAAGGTAAAGGAGTCTTATCCAATGGATTCCTTTTATTCTTTCAAGCTTCTCTAAAAGCTTTACAAGGTTTTCTCCGTTGTCTTTTCCGTAATAGGTGGTATCTTGTGATATCAAGTTAATCTCCTTTATTCCTTCTTCCGTAAGGGAAATAACTTCGGATACTATATCTTCAACAGATCTTGAGCGATACCTACCCCTTATAGCGGGAATGGTGCAAAAAGAACAAAGTCTGTTACAACCTTCCCCTACTTTAACGTAGGCGTATCCGGCTGTGGACAGTAGGCGTTTCTTACCTTTTCTTTTTACTTTTAGATCTAAAGAATAAACTACTTCTTCCCAACTTTCTGTTCCGAAAAAGGCTTCAACCTGCGGAAGACTTTTTTTAAGTTCTTCTTTGTATCTTTCAACAAGACACCCCATAACTATAACTCTTTTGCCGGCAGAAAGAATATGAGAAACGGTTTGCAGGGATTCTTCTTTTGCTTCTTCTATAAAACCGCATGTGTTTACAACCACAACATCAGCGGAGTTTATATCCGCTGTTAGTTTTGCACCGCTTTCCTCAAGCTTAGCAAGCAGAGTTTCACTATCCACCAAATTTTTAGCACATCCTAAGCTTACAACAGCAACTTTCATCTTGCTTTCTCTAAAAAGTCCTTTATTCTTTTTATTCCTTCCTTAAGTTCTTTTTCTGGACGTGTGTATGCAATTCTTATAAATCTATCGGTTCTGTTCTTTCCAAAATCCTCTCCGGGGGTTACCGCTACCAAGGCTTCTTTTAGGATTTTAAAAGCAAAGTCAGTGGAGTTTTTGGTATAAGAACTGACATCTATCCAAAGGTAAAAAGCGCCTTTGGGTTTTACAATGTGAAATAGTCTTTTTAAACCGTTGTAAATTAAACTTCTTCTGCGTGCGAAAGTATCCTTAACTTTCTTAAGGTATTTCCAATCAAAAGCCTCAACGGCTGCGTATTGGCTCAAAGTAGGAGCTGATATGAAAACGTTTTGAATTACTATCTCCGCTTTTCTCACCAGCTCAGGGGGAAGAATTAGCCACCCTATTCTGAAACCCGGCATACAGAAGGCTTTTGAAAATCCGTTTACAACAATTGCTTTATCCGAAAATTCAAGGGCTGTGTGTTCTCTCTCTTCGTAAACAAGACCGTGATATATCTCATCGGATATAAGGTATATCCCTTCTTTATCGCAGAAATCTGCAAGCTCTTTCAGACTATTTTCCGAGTAAAGAGTGCCTGTCGGATTTGAAGGTGAAGATATGTGAACAGCCTTTACTTTCTTCCCCGTAAGCATATCCGCTCTTATTTCATAGTTAGTTTCTTCTGAAACGGGTATAAACTCAGGTTCTACGTTTAATAAATAAGCAAAGTTCTTATAGCAAGGGTAAGAAGGATCCGCTATGGCTATTCTTTCTCCGGCTTCCAGAAGCACAGAGTAAGCAACCAAAAAAGCACCGGAAGTTCCCGGAGTTACCGCTATTCTTTCAGGAGAAACATCAACGTTGTATTTCTCTCTGTAAAAAAGAGCTATTCTCTCTCTTAGTTCTTCCAATCCTAAGGAAGGAGTGTAAAAGTATTTTCTCTCTTTTATAGCTTTTTCAAGAGCTTCAACAGCTTTGGGAGGGGGTTCAAGATCGGGTTCTCCTATCTCTAAATGGATAACTTCTCTTTTTCGGCGGGCTTGTTTTAAGATGTCCATTACCATAAAGGGTGTTATTCTATCGGTTCTGTTCATGATTAAAGATTATTGTAGAACGCAACCTCTTGACAAATCAGCGTAATAATCTAAAATAGTTGCGGAGGGTATGGCTAAAAAGGTTTTACTTTTCCTTGTGGCTTTATCTTTAAGCTTTGGAGCTGATTGGGGAAAGATGTTTAAAACAAAACACAACCTTTATAAAGAAGGAGACAAGCAAATCCCAACTTACAGATATGACAGAACAGATTTTAACATTTTTTGTTTTTCCTGCCATATAAGAGCAGCTCCCCATACTGGAAAGGAAAGATTCAACGCTTACGGATACGGCAAAGAGCAATTAAAAAAGGATCATTTCTACCCGCAGGCTCTTGTGTGTTTTTCCTGCCATGACGGTTTTATAGCTCCAAATATAAGTCCCACGAAGTTAGGTGCGCATCATCCATTCTTTGTAACTTACAAGGAAGAAAAATTCGTCTTACGATCTCCCACTACTTTGTTGAGTGGTTGGGTAGGCGCTCAGAGAATTTCCGATCTAATAGAGAGATTTAACGGAACACTTCAGTGTGTTTCCTGTCACGATCCCCATGTTAACATTCCCAGCTTTTTAAGGAGGTCCAATGAAGGTTCTGCGTTTTGTTTGGGCTGTCATGAAAAGTAAGATAATACTTTTGTTTATTCTCTTGTTTTCAATGAGCGCAAAAACGGCGGAGATAAAGTTCTTATACGCTGTATCCGATGCTGTTGAGATTCGCATGGGAAAACCTTACGGAATATGTGCCATGAAAGGAGAACTCTACATAGCTGACACGGACGGACAGCTTCTCGTTTACAGGGAGAAGGATAAAGAATTGGACTTCTTTGAAGTGGACGTGGTTTTAAAAGAACCCTTGGGAATAGCCTGTTTTCCTTCAAAAGGAATAGTGTGTGTTTCCGACGGATTTCACAACAGAGTTTTCTGTTTTGACAAAGACGGTGATACAACTATTTCCTTAGGAAATAAGTCTAAGCTGAAAAAACCCAGAGGACTGTTCGGTGATGACAAAAAAGGATACTTGTATATAACAGATGTAGGCAATCACAGTGTTTTTGTATTTGATCTAAAGGGTAAACTTATAAGATCCTTCGGAGGCAGGGGCCATACAGAAGGTAAGTTTAACTACCCCACCAACGTATGGGTTGACTCCAAGGGAAACGTTTACGTGACGGATACTATGAATTTCAGAATTCAAGTTTTCAATGAAAAGGGAGAGTTTATCAAAGCACTGGGCGGACCCGGTGATACAAAAGGATTTTTTGGAAGACCTAAGGGCATAGGTGTTGACAATAAAGGCAACGTATACGTAGTAGATGCGGTTTTTAACAATGTGCAAATACTTGATCAGAAAGGCAAAGGGATTTACGTCTTTGGTTCGGCGGGAAAGAAAGAAGGGGAATTTTTGCTTCCTGCAGGTCTTTTTATAGATAACAGCGGGAAGCTTTATATCAGCGATCAGCTCAATAGGAGAATTCAGGTATTTCAGGTGACTGGCAAATGAAAAAACTGCTCGTTTTATCTCTTTTCAGCCTTTTAGCGTGGGCTGATGGACTTTTGGAAGTTGTCCCTTCACGGGTGGAATTCGGTATTGTTGAAGCGGGTAAGCTTTCCCAACCCAAGAAAATAAAGATTAAGAACATCTACTCGGGAGATGTGGTTTTCGGAACGGTTAATATAGGTGGAAAAAACTACCTTGATTTTCGTATAGGGGTAGATCACTGTTCTTATAAAATCCTCAAACCCGGTGCTGAATGTGAAGTGGAAGTGTATTTCCAACCAAGGGTTTTCCTCAAAAAAGACGAAAAGATAAAAAAACCCAAGCAGTTAAAAAGGGAAGGTTTATTCGTTATTCCCCTTTCCCTCCTTACAGATCTTGATAAAACTTGGAAGATGGCGATTCCCATAACGGGAACCGCCCTTGTCAGAAAAAGAGACTGATTACTTACCCAAAATGTATTCCGCAAGAGCTTTGAACTCACTATCGGAAAGACCTTTGAGTCTGTCCAGCTGTGGATTCATTATAGCTGCCTTTTCAGGCCAAACCTTTGGAGATCCCTGCCCCTTAAGATAAGCGATCATTGCATTGACATCACCTCCGTATTTGCCCTGAATGGTTTTCAAAGAAGGAGCCATAGGCGTATCTTGATCGGGTTTATGGCAGGCATTGCAACCTTTTGAGTTGAAGATACTCTCACCGCCTGCGAATACCATACCCGTGAGTCCCAACGCCAGAAGAAATCCTTTCATATCCGTACCTCCCGATGATTTTTTAACGCCAGTAAGTATATCACAACCTTAATACATGCGATATTTAAGAGTTCTTAATACACTCTATAAGATTTTTTTATCATTAACTCATTCATTTCTTATGACAACGCAGACACAGAATTGCTTCTCCCGAATAGTCGTTTTGGAAAAAGAATCTGTAATTTGAAGCGTGTGGATTATGACAACCTGTGCAGGCAAGTTCAAAGCCCGGTCTTGCGGGATCAGGTTTACCGGATACAGGATGTGCATCTCCGAAAACGAATCCCACAAGAGGGTGTTTCTCTTCTCTCTTTTCACTATGGCACGTAGTGCACAGATCGTTAGTTTGTTTCTTCAGGAAAAATCTAACATCTTCAGAATGGGGATTGTGACATATATAACATCTGCCTGTGGAAGGGGGTCCGTGCATATACTTTTTGCTATACCATATATTCTTCTTGTCTCCGTGACACATAAAGCATGTATCACTTATGGGTTCTTTCCATGCGTATTTTGATCGCTCTCCTCCTGTATGGCAAAGAGTGCAACCCGCAACGGACGGTGGGTGGGGAAATTTTCGGTTGAGAATATTACCGTGACACTGCTTGCAATTTTCAGCTCCGACAGCTGTATTTGACTTAGATTTATGACATTCAGCACAGAGAGCTTCACTTTTGCCTTTGTGAAATCCCGACACTTTGAAATCCTTCGGTGGAGTATTACCTGCGGGAAATACCTGCGAAGCCATAAATACCGGAATTACTTTAAGTTGAACCTTACCGTCTTTCCCTGTTATCTCTACCCCTATGCGGTTCTTACCGGGAATTATCTTTACAGTTTTGCAGTAAATTTCCTTGTCTTTTTCCAGCTTAAGAGTGATACTTTCCGTTTCTGTTCTTATAACAGCTTTACTTGTCTGTGCGGGGTTTAGCTTTACCACAACCGAGATATACTCCTCACGGAATATACTCTTGGCTTTGGGAGTTATAACTTCAAAAGCCCAACCAATAAGAATACTACCTAGGGTTAACAACAGGCTTAACCCTATCATAGCCCCTCCTTGGATGACATAATGGTCCGCAGAAGCCTCCGTTTTTTGTGGGTGTGTAATTTAAAGGGAATTTTACCTTCCCGAATTCAGTGTATTCCTTAAGATGATGCGGGAGTCCATTTGTAGCGTGCCAGTCGTGGCAATCTCTACAAGTTATCCCTTTGTCCTTATTAACGTGTATGTAGTGTAAGCTCAGCTTCCCGTTGCGGAATCCCGTTACCGTGGTTTCTTTTTGAGTAAAAGGTGTTGCATCGTGACACATAAAGCATATATAGTTGTCCTTACTGAAGGAAGAGTAAAAGCCCGAAGGAAAAGATCCCTTTAAAATTCTGTAGTTTTCCGAACCGTGGGGATTATGGCACATTACACAGTCTCCCCATTGGTTCGGTCCGTGAGGATCCTTGTTCTGTGCAAAGTGCTTTGCCATGTTCTTTATTCTCTTACCGTCTTCTTCTCTTGCCATAACCTTGTCATGACAGGAAAGGCACAGATCCTTAGGTATTGCGTATTTAAGATACTTAGGGTGATCGGAACCGTGCGGATTATGACAGTTAAGACAACCCTCCCTTATCAGTAAAGCACTGTGTTTGTTCGGAGAGTTGTCCCGCACGTCTTTTATCTGAGGGTGGCACATAAAGCATATCTCTTTCTTGGGCATTTTTAGTCTCAGCTCGTTGTTTTCGGAATGGGGATCATGACAAGCAGTGCAACCCATAAGCTTTACCGGAGGGTGAATGTTGGGTTTTGCCATCAATCTCTGAATACTTGGGTGACAGGAAAGACACAGTTCATTCAGAGAGTCCGCTTTCAGCAGTTTGGGGGTTCTGGACTTGTGAGGATCATGGCAAAGGGTGCAGGCACCTGCTTTAACGGGATTGTGAACTACCTTTTTGTCATCTTTTCGCGGGTGACACATGTAGCAAAGATCCGGAACTTTGACTGTAAGAGCCTCACTGTAGCCGTCCTTTGTCTTTACATGGCACATAGAACAATCACCTGTTTGAAAGGGAGGATGAATAACTTCGCTTCCCCACACCAAACTCAGCACAACCGTTAAAATCACAGTTATTATCACGGCTTTGTAACCTCCCGAACCCTGTTCTTATTTATAAAGGCAAGAGCGGATAAACCTACTAAGAAACTCAAAGCTATGTAAACCCAACGGGGAAGAGCGAATTCTCCGGAAGCGTAGGAGTGAAGCCCAGAAAGCAAGAAGTTAACTCCGAAGTAAGTCATCAAAACACTCAAGTAAGAAAACATAGAAAGAAGCAAGAAGTTGTAAATGGAGTAAAAAGGTGTGTATTTCAAGTGTAGAACAACGGCGTAAACTAAGATTGTCACCAGCGTCCACGTTTCCTTGGGATCCCAACCCCAGTATCTACCCCAGGATTCATTAGCCCATACCGCTCCCAATATATTTCCTATGTTCAACAGAACAAATCCTATAAGCATAGACATTTCCGAGGTTTTTGCCAGCTCTTTAAAGTTAACCTTTTTTGCCCAGCCCGCAGGCAGAGCCATAAAGAGTAATCCCACAAAACCCAGTATGGCGGAAAGACCCAAAAAGCCGTAACTTGCCACCGTTACCCCCGAATGGAATATAAGCCAGTAGGATTTTAACACAGGAACAAGAGTTGTGATCTGCGGATCTAACCAACTAAGGTGAGCTATAAAGAGAAAAGCACCTGTCATAAGAGATCCCGCTAAGAGAGCAAAGGATTTTTTCATAAAAATAAGACCCGCCAGTGCTGCGGAAGCTCCTATGAAAACTATAGACTCATAAGCATTACTCCAAGGTGCGTGTCCCGCTACATACCATCTGAGACCTAAACCTACTATCAGAGCAAAAGTCATAAATCCGTAAAAGGAAGCTAAAGCGGTTTTTAAGATCTTCAGTTTTTTACTGTCGGGTTTAACAGCTTCAGCTATCAAGATAAAGAAGAACAGAACTCCCATAAGCAGAAAAGGTAGTATGGATCTTTCAAATATGTTCAGTTTGTTGTAAAGGAGTTCCATATCAACCCTTCTCTCCGATAGAACAAGATTTCCTCCTTTGGTTTTTTGATACTCTTTTATTTCTCTTAGAGATTCTCTGAAAAGATTCCAATCTCCTCTGTCCACTCCCAAAAGAACTCCCATAAAGAATTTCCTCATAGTCAGAGATATTTTTTCCACTTCTTCTTTTGGAAACTTTGTAACCGCGGTAGCTACTCCATACCAGGTTTTATTGGGATCTCCTTCAAGGGGAAAGATTCGCGGTATTTCGCCTGTGAATACCATAAAGAGAATACTCAGTCTTTCCGCTATTTTAAGAGCTTCTTTGTCTTTTTTTGTTCTTTGAGCGGGTTCTTTGCGATTCGCTTCTTCGGTTTCCTTTGCCAGCTTGTAAGTTCTATTGGGTGCAATGGCGTCTAAGTAAGCAAAGTATTTATCCGAAGGCAGAATTCCGAGTTTACTTTTGAGTTCCGGGTGATCCACTTTAACGATAGGAAGGACTTGCCAATGAAGGGGTAAAGCCATCATTCCCAAAAGAGCTTGACAGGGAGTAAGTCCCAGTATTTTCGGTTTTCCGTGAACTTTGTTGGCTATTTCAATAGCAAGAGTATGAAGAGTTTCCATTCTCCCGTCCGCTGTCTGAACTGTCAAACGGCAAAACTCTTCCGCTACCTTTTTGTCAATTTTCCTTACTACTTGCAGAGCTTCGGAGGGATTAGCAGGCGGTTTTGTGGGGAAGCTCCAACTCAGCATGGGAACAAAGGCTATTAAAAGAACAAATATCTTTCTTAACCTAACTCCTAACAAAGCAACAAGACTGAAACACAGAAGTGTATATCCCGCATAGGTGGGAAGCACTCCCGGATCTCTGTTAACGGACAGGATCGTTCCCCTTTCGTCCGGATCGTAGGACATCTGGAAAAATCTATAACCTCTGTAATCAAGAGTATGGTTCATGTATATTCTGTAAGGGAATGTTTTTCCCTTTTCTCTGTCTATCACTACAACTTTACTCTCGTAAGAAGAAGGGGCGTTTGATCCCGGATATCTCTCTATTACGAAATCTTCAAGTTTTATATAAAAGGGAAGTTCTTTTACTTTCTGTCCGTAGGCTATCTCTAAGGAAACATCACCGAACTCAAGACGTGTAGGTAGATACGTAAATCCTCCTTCTTTTACAAAGACAAGATCGGCAACTTTTTCTTTTCCGTTGTAGTTTACTTTAAGTTTAAGTGCGGATATATGCCTTTCTAAGTTACCCTTTATTTTTTCCCTTGTAATCTTAAAGTCTCCTTCTTTTAAAGAATCCAGGAATATAAAAACTATTCCTTCTCTTCTGTAAACCTTTCTCTGTTCTAAGGGAAACTCTTCTCCCGCTATTATATCTCCGCCTTTTTCTCCGTTCATCTTAAACCATTCAACTACACCATCAGAAACCATGTAAGGTTTTTCTCCTTTAAAGAAAACCTTTATAAATCTCTCTCCCTCTGGCGGTTCTTTGCCAAAGTAAAATCGGAACAAACGCGCATCGTAGACACTTCCGGGCTTTAGGGGAACATCGTATCCTCCCTCTAATACAAGGTGGACTACCGGATTTCCATCTTTTTTGGGAACAACTTCCACTTTTGCAATGGGCATGTAATCAACCGCTTCAATCTTTACAACACTGTCTCCTAAGGTAAACACTTCACCAAAGCCGGGTTTAGTGATGGGGGATATTATTCTCTTTTTACTGTCCGTGTAAGTTTTTCCTTCCTTTTGAAGTTTAACGTGAAAATAGTGATCGTATGAGACGAGTTTATTAACAGTTTGTCCTTCTCTGATGTGAACTGTTCCCTCTTCTCCTACATACCTTGTGAGAGCTGCTCCTGCGAATATAAGCAGGAAAGAAAAGTGAACCGCAAACAGAGGCAGCTTTTTCGGACGCCAGAGTTTGTATCTGTATATATTTCCCAGTGCGGAGATAGTTATCAGAGTAATAACGGCTTCAAACCATCTGGTATTGTAAACCGCTTCCCTTGCCGCATCTCTTCCGTAACTGTTTTCTATAAAAGTAGCAACAGCAGACGCTATTGCAAATACACTCAAAAGCACAAGTGTAGTTTTCATAGAAAAGAAAGCCTTTATGCCAAGGGAAAGCAGTCTCAGGACCGCTTTCCTCTCAATGCCTATACTCTGTGGAACTTCCATCTTTTTTAACCTCCTTAAGGATTTCTATCTCCTTTATTTTCCATTTTCCTTCCTTTTTTTCAAGAATGTATCTTATTTCATAAAAAATCTCCTGTGGTTCAAGTGCGGTTTTACCCGAATCCGTGTAAATATAACTGTATTTCCACCTTTCTTCTGTAACAACCACAGCTCTTTCTGATTTTTCCCTTATTTCTTTGAAGTTCAAACTTATCAGTTCAGCTGAAGGAGAATAGCCGGAAAATCTCCACGCGTCTAACCATATCTGAAGCCTTCTGGCAATTTTTTCTTCTACAATCTCGCTCACAAAAACGTTCATTCCAGTTTTAAAACACAAAGGCAGATTCTTAAGATAAAGGGATACCACTTCCTTAGGTTCAAGGGAAAGACTGACAGCAAGAACAAGACCTGTTATAAAAACCATCACCAGTTACACCAATTGGGAAGAGTAGCAGGCATGTTAAACTCTCCACAGTCGCTAACAAAGGGAGAAGAAGGATCACAGTCCATTCCGGTTGTATTACTTCCGTGACACATCATTCCCATTGTGCAATCACTGTGACCTGAAGCGGCATCTGATCTATCTCCTAAATTCCAACTTCCGCCGTCGTAATCTTTAACCCAACCCCATAGCTTAAGCATATAGTTACCCGCAGGATCTTTGTAATTGTAAGGTTCTGGGAACCAGCAGTATCCTAAAAGGCGGGAAACGGGAGATCCGTGGGGAATTGCTACATGACACTCAACACAAGCAGCGGATTCCATAGCCCATATGTTTGAGTTGTGGGGAGATACATTGTTCATTATCCAAGGAATGTCGTGACAGTTGTTACAGAACAAGTCGTTGTAGTTTTGATTCCCCGCCCTCAGATCTCCTGGAGTGAAAAAGTTACCGTTAGGATCAAGGGGCCAGTATTTACCCGGACCTTTGAGCATAAATCTTATATTAGAACCGTGCGGTCCTCTGGGATCTCCACCTGCTTCATTTACAGCACCGTGACAATCGGAACAATACATAGTGGCAAGTCCTACGCTACTTTTCCAAGGTTCTCTTAAAGCCTGTGCGGGTAACTCTCTCGGGTTGTATGATCCGCTTCTACTGGCTGAAGCAACTGTAACCGGGTGTCCAGAGGCATTGTTAGGGTTAAACTCAGCAGCTACATCGGTCAGTTTATAGGGTGTTCCGTCAGGTAGGGTTCTGCCGTCCGAGAAGGTATATCCGGTAACCCACTTGGTAGCGGTTCCCAACGCCCAGTAAGAGTGACATTTCATACAGATTTCGTATTCATACTGTGCCTCTTTTAATACCGTGTAGTTTGTAGGTTGAGTTCCGCTTGCTGTCCACGTAGGTCTAACTCCGGTTACACCCAGAAGAACATTAGAAACTTTATTATCGGGATTTTGAGGATACCAACCCGCATTAAAAGCATCTCTTGTATCTGCGGGTGTGGCGTGATTTCCCGGTGTTGCTTTATGGGGATTGTGACAGTCAACACACTCCGCATGTTTGTAATTATCAAAAGTTATTCCCTTGCTTCCTGTAGGGTATGGAGTAATTCCTGTTCCGTAAAGGACGTCCAAGTTAGTGTGCATTCCCGAAATAGTTGTAACAGGGTGTTTGTAAGGAAGTCCGAAAAGAGGCTCTATAATCTTTGCATTATTAGCTCCTGTGCCGTGACAGGCGGAAGTGTTGTTCGCTCCCGCCGCACCTTGGAAACAAGTCTGTTCCTCCGCCCATCTGAGAAGATAAGGAACTCCCTGCCCTTTATGAGGTGTATGGCAGTTCACACAACCCAAGGCGGACACCGTATTCACACCGTATTTAGCGGAAACCGCAGGATCGGAATACGTATTTGTAGCTGTTGCGTGGGCGCTCGTATCCCAACCTTGTCTTACATGGCAAGAAGTGCAGGTTGCCAAAACGTTTTCACCGAAAGTGGCACCCGTATCTATTCTTAAGAACTTGGGATTGACTGTGGAATTGTATCTGTGGGGATCGTGGCAAGAAGTGCATTCCACGTAATTAGCACCTCCGTAGTTGTAAAGCTTTATGGGAGGAGAAGGTCCGGGAGAAGCCAGTTCTATATTCACGGACAACCCTCCTGCGGTGAAATTTCCCGTCCTGTATTCTATGGCAACGGGGTGATGTCTGGTTAAATCTGTTCCTATATAACCTTCTTCTGTTGTAGGCATTGTTTCCGTTGTAGGATCTACACCTGTCATTGCTATTGTCTGTCCTATATCAAAGAGATTTGTTCCTCTTACCCAGTAAACCGCTCCTATGGCTACCGTCCCGTCGTGACAGGAAAGGCACATGCGGGAAACTATACCCGGCTGTCCTTCCACCATAGCGGGTTGCTGGGGAGAAGGGTATCCTATTCTCTGTATAAACTCACTGTTGTATAAGGTGTAATTGGCGGTTGATAAAAGATGATTCCAAAGGGGAACTCCTACCTCTTCATGATGAGGTATATGACAAAATACACATATTTCTGTTTCCGATACAGCTTTTATTGTTCCCGGTCCCGTTACAGAAAGATTATGGGGAGAATTTGAAATGTCGGAGGCTATAACCGCTCCCACAGCAAACATTAACACTAAAAGGAGCCTCATATCAATCACCTCCTAAATACCTCAAAATAACAATCCTTGCGTTGTAGGAGTCCGCCACGTATATAGTTTTTCCCTTTATAAATATATCCATGGGAAAGGCGAACTCCCCTTCTCTTTTTCCGAATCTGCCCACTACAAGCAGGAGTCTTCCCTTTCTATCAAAGATCTGCACAGCGGATAGAAGGGAATCTGCAACGTATATGTGTCCTTCTTTGTCAACAGCAATGCCCCGCGGATTGGCAAAAGTTCCTATGGTAGTCCCTCTTTTTCCAAAGGAAAACAACTCCTTACCTTCTGGTGACAAAATCCTTACCTTGGCATTCAGGGAATCGGAAATATAAAGGTTACCTTCGTTGTCAAGACTTAAATAAGTGGGTCTGTTGAAGTTCCCCTTTATTTCGGAGATTTTATCTCCCTTAAGGTTGAAAACGAATATCTTGTTTTGAAGGGTATCTACTACGTAGAGAACTTTTCTCTTTTTATCCAAGGCTATACCTGTGGGTCTGGTAAGGATTCTGTCACCTACAGTTCCTATTCTTTTCCCTTCTGAAGAAAGAACAAAAACCCTTCCCAGAACAGAATCGCTTACGTATATTTTCCCTTCCGTATCCACCGCTATATCAATGGGAGATGAAAAACCTCCCGCTATATGGATTTCCTTCTTTTCAAGATCAAAGATAAAGACGGATCTTGTTCCCTGATCCGCAACTACAAGCATTTGATCACTCGCATACACTCCCGAAGGTTTTAAAAGTCTTGTCTGTTTTTTCTTTCCGAAAATGAAATCTTTAATCTTTTCCCAAAGACTTTTCTCTATTCCGAGATCTTCCGGTCTTTCTACACTTTTTACGTATTCTATCCTTGCCTTCTCCGGTGGAGGTGGCCAAACAATTTTAGCCCAAAGCGCTGTAAATATAAGAAGTCCTACAAGCAGTTTCATCTGAGTTCAACCTCTATCATCTTTCTCGTATCCTTACCTAAGTAGGGTATTAGCTTTTTCACTATTACAGGAATGGAAGTTCTTATATCGGGAGAGTAGCTCTCGTAAGAAACTTCCCCTGTCCAAAGCAGGTGTTCTTTTTTTTTGAGTCTTAAGTTTATCCAGTGAACGTAGAGAGTTTCTACATCGGTGTAATAGTAAGTAGTGGGAGGAGGGACAAGGGTGTAAATTTCCGGAATTGCCTTACCTTCTTCTAATCTGTATGCCAAGAAGGTTATCGCTTCTGAAGGACCGTAAACTATGCGCGGAACATACATCTGTTTTGGTGTAACCCCGTAGTGATATTCAAGAGTGTAGTCTGTGCAATCGGTGGTTACCTTTACTCCTGATTTACGAAGAGCTTTAACAATTTCCGACTCAACGAACTTATCCATGAGCGGATTTTGAATCTTTCCGTATCTTTTAAGACATACGGAAGAAATATCCTTCGCACTTCCTATGGTGCTTATGTAAGCTTTAGGAGCGCAAGCAAGGAGCAGGCTAAAAATTACGAGTAATCCTAAGACTTGTGTAATACCTGCTCCTTTCATAGCTGAAATCATTTCTGAATACCTCCTTGTTATAGCCGTTATCCCAAACGATAGAAACTTTTCTGAAGTTGTAAGTAGCTCTTAAAGTTCCCCTTACTGTGTAATCGTTATCGTAAAGGGTATCCCTGAAAACGTTCATGGAAAAAGCTATGAAAAGTCTTCTTGTAACAAAGAAATTTCCCGATATATCCGTATAAGGTTTTACACTCTCGGTTTCGGTATCCATAATTTTCCAGTAGTCAATTCCCATACGGCAGTTGAGGACTATTCTTCTGAATACTCTTCCCTGCCACGATATAAAGTTTCCGGATCTGACCATTTCATATTTATAATCGTATTCTTTAGACTCACTTTCTGTATAAGTGACAGAGTGATTGAAGTTCAAAGTTCTGCTTAGTCTAATTCCCAATCTCTCAAAAGCGTTAAAAGTGGTTGAAGCTTTTTCTCCGTCTTTGAAAAGTTCGGACTGAGACACACTCAAAGAAAAGGAGGATCTGAGAAATTTTATTTCCTTCCGCATAGTGCCAGAGAGTGAGTAAGAGTAATAGTTTCTTTCTTCCGTATCCCACCACTTGGAGTAAGATCCGGAACCGGAAAAGCCTAAGTTTAAAGTTTCAGTAACAGCTTTGTTGTAAGAGAGTCCAGAGCCGAAAGAAGCGGATCTTGTCTCTTCTAAGGCGAAAAAGCTTGCATTCTGATTCAGCAACCAGTTGTCGGTTATTCTGAAGTTCACGTTTTCGGAAAGAGCGTAGTAATCTGTATCCACCTGACCTCTGTATTGGTTGAAGTTCGCAAAAAGCCCCATGTTAAAACGCTGATTGGGAAAGTAAGAAAAGCTCAGATTTTCCGTATAAAGTTCATACTGTCCTATAAGAGTTTCGTAGTAACTTGCCCGTGCGCTGAGGTTCCAAGTCTTCCTTGAGAGTCCCAGATCCGCCCCGAATCTTTTACTCTTGTCAATATAAGTGTAAAAGGGAGAAAAGGTTTTTGTGTCTATTTCCGTGTATGAAGTAGAAAATCTACCGCCTTGAGCGGTGTAGTTGAAAGAAGCTAATCTCTGCTTGGTTTCGTTGTGGTAATCAACTCCTTGTATAAGGGAATCTACATCAGATTCCGTGTGAGAAAGGGTTATATTAAAGTTCCTTCTGTTAAGAGTTACGGAAACTCCTCTTGAATCTATTTCCGTATCCACATCTTGTTGAAAAGTCCCCGCTATTATCCTTGTAGGCATATAAGTGCGTGAGGCAAACAGATGAATGGGTAAAAGAGTTCCTTTAAAAAATCTAAGGTTTACAAAATAGCCGAATCCTTTAAGAGTTGTTGTGGTTTTTGTGCCTTCACTCTTATAAGTGGATTTGTCTATTTTAAAGTCCCCTCTTATGTCAAAACTAAAAAGGCGTGGAGAAAGACTAAAACCGCTGAAACCTAACTGATAGTTTTGTGTAAAAAGGTCCCGATCTATTGTTAACCTATAACCGTTTCTGTATTTCCAGTTTTCCTTAGTATATCCGAGTTCTATTTTTCCGTAAAAGCCTCTTTCTTTTCCGATAATAGGATAGGAGAAAACCGAAACGCTTAAACTCAGCATTCCCACAGCCACCGCCCAATTTCTTGTGTGCATTTGTCTCCGCCATCTCCGTCAATCTTCAGGATACTTAATATACTGGAATACCTGAACCCTCCTGTTAAACTGATCTACTACGTATATTCGGTCGTTTTCGTCAATGTATAAGCCTGCAGGCAGGTGAAACTGTCCCGGTCCGCTTCCCGCATGTCCCACAAACAGCAAAAGCCTACCTTCCTGATCAAAAATCTGAAAGTTATCAAAGGCGGCGTCTGCTACGTATATATGCCCCTCGCTGTCTATCCCTACTCCTTTAGGTCTGTAAAAGTCACCGGGTCTGTTTCCCGCCTGTCCGAATTTTCTGATAAATTTTCCTTCAGGTGTGAAAATCTGAATCCTGAAGTTAAAGGTGTCCACTACTACTATGTTGCCGTTTCTTCTGTCCACCGCTATATTGGTGGGGTAGTTGAACTCTCCGTCCGCGGATCCTCTTTTGCCTATGGTCATTATGAGCTTACCGCTTTCTATGTCAAAAACCTTTACATTGTGTTCTCCCGTATCAACTACGTATATTCTGTTTCTCTTCTCATCAATGGCTAAACCGGTGGGTCTTTTGAGTTTGTTCTTTCCTATTCCCATAAGGAATTTTCCTTCTTCGTCTATGGCGTAAACCATACCTCCCTTTGCATCGGACACCCAAAGCCTTCCCTTGTTGTCTCCCGCTATGTTAACAGCACCCATAAATCTACCTACAAGCTTAACCTCTTCTTCTTTGAGATCAAAGATAAAAACCGTGTTGAAGGCTGTATCCACTACGTATATTTTTTCACCCTTAGCCCATACACCGTATGGTTTCATAAGCTCAATCTTTACAGCAGGCTCACCCAGTAAAGCACCTAAGATATCTACTTTTTTAAAGTCAGTTTCTCCTCTGTAACTGGCTATGTATTTAATACGGGGTTTTTCGGGAGGAGGAGGCCAAACCCAAACCTCCTCCTTCTTAGGTGCGCAAGATGCAAGCAGAAAAGCAATTGCTAAGATAAAACACTTTACACCGAGTTTTCCCGTCTCCGTTTGCATACTCCTTAGGGTGGCATCGGTCCCTTGGCATGGCAAGTTAGACAAATGGCACTGTCCGCGTTTCCTCCAACTCTACGCAAAAACAGAGGATGCTGACCACCGCCTGCTATAGGATTATCCGCATGCGGATCGTGACAAGAAGGACACTCAACTTTTCCTCCCCTCAGGAGATCACCTATTGTCGGTCCCGCAACTCCGTCCGAATCTCTTACAAGCCACGTGCCGGTAAGTGATGTAGTAGTTTGTCTCAAGCTACCGGGGTTCTGATCCGGATCAACATTAGGAGCATTGTAGACTATAGATATTGGGTGATCGTTTGTAAGATCTGTTCCTATATTGGCGTAACTGTTGGTAGGCATAGGAACAGCTACACCTCCACTCCAAGTTGTTCCCCCATCTGTTGTCATTGATACGTAGTTTATGGGAGATCCGAGTCCTCCACCCGCACCGTCAAGTCCTGCACCGGGTAGGTTGACTATTGAGTTTATAGCTGTTACACCGTCATGACAGGAAAGACAAGCTTTTGAAGGAGCATTGGGTTGTGCATCAGTAGATGTTCCGGATACAGTTGTGCCATACATTGTAAATGTGGAAGCGGTAGTTTCCTTGTTCCAGAGGGGAGCTCCAGTAAACGCGGTATTGGAATGGTGAGGAGTGTGGCAGAAAACACAAACTTCATTAACGCTTTGAGATCTTATAGTAGCAGCGGTGTTAGAAGCTCTAAGATCGTGCTTAGATCCCATTATGTTGGAACCGGCAAAGACAACACCACCTGCCGAGAAGATACCCAGAAGCAAAAGAGCTTTCCTCTTCTTCATCGCCGTCACCTCCTTGATTATATATTAATTTTTTTTAATATTAAAAGAATTAAAAATTTCTTTTCCGATTTATAAGTCTAACTTATCTGTTAATAGCTAAATATTATAGTAAATCTTCCGATTGTAATATAATTAGTTTTCAGAAACTTATATGTGCTTTAAAGGACCAGTAAAAAGGCTTGATTGCTTCCTGCTTATAACCATTTCCTTGGTAGCATTACTGGTTTTTTTAGCTATTTATCTTTTTGTTTATAACTCAACGGTTTTTCTTATTAAAGAAAACAGCGAAACTTTTGCAAGAGCTGTTGCAAGACAAACCTTTAACGATATGTTCCAGCTCATGAGAAGAGGTTGGACAAGAGAAGAACTTCTTCAGTTTTTAAAAGGAATTAAAACAGCTCATACTGATATTCAAGTAGATGTAAACATATACAGAGGTGTGTTAGTAAGAGAACTCTTCGGAGATATAGAAGAACCACCCCCCAGTGAGTATGTGGAAAAGGCTTTTAAAGAAGGCAGAGAAATAAAGGAAGACAGAAACAACATTCTCTACTACGCTTATCCTCTTAAGGCAAGAGCGGAGTGTTTGCGCTGTCATGTAAACGCCAAAGAAGGAGATGTTCTGGGAGTTATAGAAATACAGCAAGATCTGACAGCGGTTATGTCCGCTCTTAAAAGGAAACTACTTGTAGTAGGTCTTTATATAATTCCCATACCTCTTATAGGTGCGGGTATTGTTCTGTTTATATTTAACCGCAGGGTTGAATCTTCTCTGAGGAAACTCAACGAAAGTGTTGAACATCTTCAAAGTGTATCTGACCTTAAAACTATAAAGGTTAACGAGATAAACTTCGGTTTTGAAGAACTCAACCGCATAGGAAAAAGCATAGGAAAGCTTACCGACAGATTAAGGGAAATAGCGGTAGACAAAGATATTCTTGAATTTGAACTCTCTCTTTTGGAGAAGTCTGTTCTTACTTCGGAAGCAATAACAGACTGGAAGGATTTTTTTAAATCTGTTTTAACGGAAGTTTCCGATGTTCTTGATTTTACCTATTTTATGGTGATTTCCAAGGAAGAGAATGAGTCCTTTGATGTTCATCTTTTCTGGTGCTGTAACTGTTATGAAGAGGAATCTTTCAGAAAAAGCTCGGAGAAAAGAATAATAAATATGCTCAGGGAAATGAAGTTCTGTTCTTTGAGGACTCAAATAGAGTTTGAACACATTCCCTTGGATACTGTTAAAAGAGTGAACAACTGCGAATTGTTAAAGCTCAGGCTTAGCACAAAACGTCTTTCTCTGAAAAAACCTTTTATGGACATACTGGTAGGAATAGCGGTAAGGGAAGAGGAAACAGTCAGAGAAGCGAAGGAACACGCTGTAGAAGGGCTTCTTACCACTCTGCTGAACATTCTCGGATCTATAAAGGCAATCAGCAAATACACGGAAAAGTTGGAATACTTTGCAGCAAGAGATCCCCTAACAGGACTTTACAACCAGCGGATTTTTTGGGAGCTATTTGACTATGAGATAGAGAGAGCAAAAAGACATAACTACAGATTTTCTCTTTTCATAATAGATCTGGACAATTTCAAACTCATAAACGACGTTTACGGTCATAACTTTGGAGATCAAGTTCTTAAAGAAATAGCACAAGTTCTTGAAAAGATCTTTAGAAAAGAGGACATCATAGCACGCTACGGAGGTGATGAGTTTGCGGTAATTTTACCCTACACGAATTCCCAGCAGGCGGAGAATATCGCAAAGAGATTAGTTAAAGCCTTTGATGAACTTTCCATAGAAGCTCCTAACGGTAAGATAATCAAAGTAACGTCTTCCATAGGTATAGCGGTTTTTCCGGATCACGGACAAGATTCAAGAGATCTGTTTATTTTAGCAGACAGTATGCTCTACAGGGCAAAGGAAGCAGGCAAGAACAGATACGTTATACCCCAGGAGCAAGATATTGCAGCGGAGCAAGAGCTTGTTAACAAGAGTTTCTTTATATTAGAAAGGTCTGGAGAGATTAAGATTGTTCCCTTCTTCCAACCTATACTCAATCTTAAAACACAAAAGACGGAAGGGTATGAAGTTCTGATGAGAGTTGAACAGGAAGGGAAAATCATGCCCGCTTCCGATTTTATATACACAGCGGAGAGAACCGCTTCTATTCACAGATTAGACACTTCCCTTATGGAAAGTGCATTGGAGAAGGTTGTAAGGAAAGATTGCAGTCCTTTGCTGTTTTTCAATCTTTCTCCCAAGGTTTTGATAGTGGAGGAGTTTCTAACAAATGTAAAAGAAATAATAAAGAGTTTCGGAGTGAGTTTTGAAAACATAGTATTTGAAATAACAGAAAGGGAAACCGTCAGAAGTTTTGAAATTCTCAGGAAATTCGGAACCGAGTTGAAAAAACAGGGATTTAAGTTGGCTGTTGATGATTTCGGATCGGGATTTGCTTCCTTTACCTATATAAAACTCCTTCCTGTTGACTTTGTAAAAATAGATGGGGATTTTATACGTTCTATGGTAAAGAGTGAAGTTGACAGGGCTTTTGTGGACAGCACAGTTCTTATGATGAAAACTCTAAGGATAAAAACAATAGCGGAATTCGTAGAGAGTGAAGAAATACTCAAAGCGGTTAAGGAAAAGAAAATAGACTACGCTCAGGGTTTTTACATAGGAAAGCCTTCATCGGAAGTATGCGATAAAATTTAAACTATGAAACTTCAAGTAGACAGGGAGCTTCTTGAAGAAGCTCTGAAAAAAGCACGTGAAGCTACGGAAAAGAAGTCTGCTCTTCCTATATTGACAAATTTCCTCTTAGAGGGAAAAGATGAGCGTTTAACTGTGAAGGCAACTGATTTGGAAAATTACCTTATTCTCAAGGTAAAAGCGGACGTTCAACAAGAAGGCTCACTTTGTGTCAACTCAAGAAGCTTTGCAGATATAGTGAGAAATCTCCCTTCCGCTCTGGTGTATTTGGAAAAAGAAGAAGATAAACTCCTGATCACAGGCGGTAGGAGCAGATTTAAACTTCCTCTACTGTCCGCGGAGGATTTCCCGGAATTTCCTATTCCCCCTACGGGCGGAGAAAAAGTAGAAGGTTCTCTTATCCTTAAAGGAGCGGAGAAAACGGAATACGCTATAGCTAAAGATGAAACAAGAATATCACTTCAGGGATTGTATATCAGAGGTTTTGAAGAAAGAATCCACTTTGTAGGATCGGACGGGCACAGGTTGGCTTTGTATCAACCCGAAGGCTCTTTTTCAGAACAGCTCTTGATTCCCCGTAAGAGTCTGAGAGTTCTGAATAAGTTACTGACGGGTATAGAGGAGATAGAAATTGCTTGCGGATCGGAGGGAAATTTTGCAAGCTTCAAAGGAGAGGATTGGCTTTTGATAGTCCGTCTTCTTGAAGGGGATTATCCGGACTACATAGCGGTGATCCCTTCAGAGTTCTCGGCGGAAGTTCTCGTTCCCGTTGATCAGATGAAAAAAGCCCTGAGAAGGCTTTCCGGACTTGCGGAAGGGAAAATTTTTCCCGTAAAGGTAACCCTCAACGACAACCTTATGATTTTAGAGTTCACCGATCCGGAATTCGGTGAAGGAAGGGAAGAGGTAGACGCGGATTACGTGGGAGATGTTTTTGAAATAGGTTTTAACGGTAAGTATTTAATTGAAGCTCTTGAAGCCTTTGACTCGGAGAAAGTATGGTTTAAGTTTACTACGCCAGATACCGCCGCTTTGTTGGAAGCGGACGACTACGAGAAAGATCCCTATAAGTGTATAATTATGCCTATGCGTCTGTAAGGTATGTCCGATGAAAAGTTTATTCTTGCTTATTGTGCTTGTTTTTCTTACCGCTCTCTGGAGTGCGGAAGATAGGAAAAATTACGTAGCTAAGAAAACAAAGAAAACTCTGAAAAAGAAATTTAAGAAAAAATACAGGGAATACATACCTCCGCGGGTAAATATAAGAACAGATGCTGAACGCCTTAAGATAAACGAAATACTCAGGGACACGTATGAGTAGAGATAGCCTGAGAATTATAGAGGAACTAAAACTGCGTCAGGGTGACACTTGGAGAGTATTGAAGATAATGAGTGAGTTTGTCCAAGGATTTGATGAATTGGCGGATATAGGACCCGCTGTGACTTTTTTCGGCAGTTCCAGAAGCACAGAGAGAGACAGATACTACCGTCTTGCTTATGAAACAGCTTTTAACTTGGGAAGATTAGGATATACGATAATCACAGGTGGCGGACCGGGTATAATGGAAGCTGCTAACAGGGGAGCTTACGATAGCGGAACTATTTCGGTAGGACTCAATATAGAAATACCTACGGAACAGCATCCGAACCGATATCAGAACTTGTCTTTGCGTTTTAACTACTTCTTTGTAAGAAAAGTTATGCTCCTTAAATACTCCTTAGCTTACGTAATCTTTCCGGGTGGATTCGGCACAATGGACGAACTCTTTGAAGCCCTTACTCTTATACAGACGGGTAAAAGTTATCGCTTTCCCCTTGTTCTTGTGGGTAGTGAATACTGGAAACCTCTTTTGGATTTTATGGAAAATGTAATGGTGAAATTCGGCACAATAAACAGAGAAGATATAGATCTTATAAATCTTGTGGATACACCGCGGGAAGTTATGGAACTTATATACGAAAGAAGCAGAGAAAAATACCGCTATCTTCAGGAGTATTACGGTGAGGAGACCGTATTTATGGAAAAACTGCGCAGGATAATGAAAAATCATGAAACTCTTGCACATAGCTGATCTTCATGCGGGAAAAACTCTTGGTAGAGTAAACAGGAATCCGGATCTTTACTACGCACTGCGTCAGATCTTGGACTTCTGCAGGGACAATAAGCCTGATTTAATCCTCATAGCGGGTGATATTTTTGATAAAGCCAACCCGGACAGCGAATCCAAAGAAATCGTCTTTGACTTTTTTCTGGAAGCAAAATCTTACAAAGCGGAAATTGTTCTTATAGCAGGAAACCACGACAGTTACGATTTTCTCAAAAGTATTAAAAAACTTTCCCGATTAGCGGGAGTTCACATATACGACAGACCCGATAAGGATAACTTCCTCTTTATGAAAGGAGATCTTGCTATAGCCTGCCTTCCTTATCCTTCGGAAAGAGTTTTAACCTCTGCGGAGGAAAAATCCAAAATCCAATACGCTGAAAAGGTTTCCCGATTTCTTAACTACATGGCGGACAGGGTAAAGGAAAAAAGAAAAAAAGTCCTTTTAACTCATCTTTTCATAGCGGGTTCTCGTTATACCAGCACAGAAAGGGAAGCATCTCTTACACAGCACTACGCGGTTTTTCCTTCTTCACTACCTGCGGTTTTTGATTACGTAGCTCTTGGACATGTTCACAGATATCAGAGAGTAGAAGCTTCTCCCACTTACGCTTTTTATACGGGAACTCTTTATCAGCTTGACTTTTCAGAAGCGGGAGAGGATAAGTTTTTTAACTTCGTCCGATTGGAAGAAGGACCTCCCTGCGTTGAGGCTGTGAAGTTGGATATAAAAAATCCCTTGAATCTCTTTAAACTCTCACAGAGTGAAGTTCTGCGCAGGCTTGGGGAGCTAAAAAACACACCGGGGTATTTAAAGTTAATTATTAAAGTTGAAGAAAGGGAAACTTTACCCTTTACCATGGATCGCCTAAGGGAGCATTTGGGAGAACGTCTTGTAAAGGTGGAGCAAATAGAACACAGATCTTATGAAACCAAAAACCTTGAATTTGAAAAGCTTACACCCTTGGATCTTTACAGAGAGTATCACCTTTTATCCTACGGTAAAGAACTTCCAGCGGAAGTGGAGAAAACTTTTACGAAACTTTTGGAAAAAGCCGAGGAGTTGCAGTTATAATAGTCAATTATGCGATACGATGTGATAATTGTAGGGGCGGGAGCGGCTGGACTCTCCTGCGCTCTTACGTTAGCTTCCGCAAAAGGTAGAGGTTGGGATTGGGCTGAGAACAGGCGTTACCTTGTGCTTGACACAGATCGTTCTGACATGAACAAGGCACTATTTAAAAACGTTCCCGGCATAGAAGAGATCTTAGGAGTTAATCTCCTTAAGAGGATAAAGCAGCAGATAAAGAATTGGAATTCTGTGGACTTTTTATCCGACAAAGTAGTAAAGGTAAAAGGAAAAAGAGGAAACTTTACCGTTACTACCGAAAAGGGAAAGGAGTTTTCCTCTGAGTTTGTAGTGCTTGCAACGGGTTTCCACAGATTTGATATAGAATGCGAAGGAGCTGAAGTTGTTGATAATTTCCGTTCTCCCAAACCCGGAAGAGTTATGTTAAAACACGATGGTAATTTTAAGATAAGAGACGGCTTGTTCGTTGCAGGTGTATTGGCAGGGGTAAGTTCTATGTTTACCACCGCTGCCGGCACGGGTGTTCAGGTGGCTATAGACATACTTTCCGAGTGGGCTGGTTCTCCCCTTGTAGTTCACGATGTTCCCCCAGAAGGGTGAATCTTAAATCTCTGCTTTCTTTTTTGATTTTTCTGGTATTTCTTTACATTCTCTTTTCTTTTATCCCTTTGAATGAACTGTTAAAAAGTGTTTCAGCAATAGACATAAAGACATTTTTCTTTTCTTTTCTTTTTTACAGTTTAAGTCAAATAAGCAGAACTTTTAGGTGGAAGATTCTTATGAAAGAAATTCCTTTTGGTAAACTTTTTCTTCTGAACTCAGCAAATATACTTCTCAACAATATCTTACCTGCCAGAAGCGGTGAGTTGAGTTGGTTTTACTATAGTCGTAAGCTAGGTATAAACTTAAAGATATCACTGTGGAGTTTTCTTATAGGAAGACTTTACGATTTTTTTTCACTTATTGTTATTTTTTCAATAAGCTATTCCTTGGTTTTTGTGAACTTTCTTACACTTTTTGTTTTACTTCTCTGTTTTTTTGTTGCTTATACTCTACCTTTTACGGTTAGGATAATACCTTCTGTGGGTAAGCTTACGGATTTAAAAGAATTTCTGAGAAAGGAATTTACATCTTCTCTTTCATTGAAGTTGTTTTTGATCTCCTTCTTGGGGGTTGTTGCAAAAGCGTATGCTCTTTTTATACTTACCCGTAATATTCTTGATATAAATCTCTTTATCTTTACAACCGCCTTTGCGGGAGGAGAGCTTACAAGTGTTTTGCCTTTTCACGGTTTTATGGGTTTTGGCACATACGAAGCGGGATTTCTGTTACCTCTTAATATGATGGGAATTGAGTTAAGAGATGCCCTTAAGGCGGGTTTTATAGCTCACAGTTTTTTATTACTTTCTTCTGCTGTTTTCGGCGGAATTTCTATCCTACTTTTGCATATTCCTTTTCGTAAATTTCCTTAACTTGCTTCCTTGCCCATTCCACAGTAAAAAGAATTTCTTCCACCGTTTTCGGTGCTGGAATGTTAACCTTTTCAAGAACCCTTTCTACCATTGGAACTATATCAAGGAATCCTATCTTTCCCTTCAGAAAGAGATCTACTGATTCTTCATCTGCTCCTACAAGAGCGGGAATATAAGCTCCTCCTTTCTTGCTCACTGTTCTTACAAGGGATATTGCTTTGAACTTACTCTCATCAACTTCTTCAAAGTGAAGGGGAGACAGGGAAAGAAGAGAAGTTTCACCGAAAGGATAATTCTTTCTTTGAGGGTAAAAAACAGCGTAAGTTATAGGAATTCTCATATCGGTTTTCCCTACGTGCATTAGAAAAGTCCCGTCCTTGAGCTGAACTGCTCCGTGAACAGAGCTTTCGGGGTGAATTACAACTTTGACCTTTTCCATATCTAAATTAAAAAGGTTTACAGCCTCTAACATTTCAAAACCTTTATTCATCAAAGTTGCGGAATCCACTGTTATCTTAGCTCCCATATTCCAGCGGGGGTGTTTTAAAGCTTGTTCAACAGTGGCTTTCTTCATTTCTTCCAGACTCCAGTCTTTGAAAGGACCGCCGGAGGCGGTAATATACACACATTTGATTTCTTCCCTGTTTACACAGTGCATCAGCTGGAATAAAGCACTGTGTTCACTGTCCACGGGAATTATAAGCTCTCTGTTTTTCTTTACAATATCTCCCAAGCATATAATGGATTCCTTATTGGAAGCCAAAAGAATTTTCTTCTCTTTAAGTATCACGTTTGTGGGTTTTATACCGCTGACACCCCCTATGGCGTTCATTACCCTGTCGGAAATTCTCACAGCTTCGGTTAATCCGCTGTCTCCGTGCAGATATTCCGTTTCCGACGGAAGATAAGAAAGCCATTGTTTTGAGGGAATTTCGTAACTCACCACTATTTTTGGCTTAAATCTTATCACTTGATGAAGCAATTTCTCAGAAGCTCTTTTGGCGACAAGAGCTGTTATCTCCACTTCCTCTTTAAACTTTTCTACTACCTGCAAAGTCTGAGTTCCTACGGAACCGGTGGATCCTAAAACTGCAAGCTTTATCATAGTCCTATATTTTATCCTTATGAAGGATTTTCTTATATTTCTGACAGGATTTGTTTTAGGATTTGCTACAGCCCTTGCTTTGATAATAGGAATAGTAGTGCTTCCCGTTATTCTGGGTTTGTTTCTTGTAATTCTACTGATAGCTTACTTTAAATACCGTAAGGAACAGAAAAGAAGAGAAGAAATTTTAAAGGATTTCTGGAAGGAAGAGTAGCCTATATCTTTACCGCAAGACCTCTTGCGATAACCCGTATGTGAGTGGCGTGTTCCTCTTTTTCTATTTGGAGTTCAAGAACAGCATTTGCTCCTATTTCTTTGGCTTTGTCCATTAACTTTTCAACTGTTGCTTCCTCAGCTAGTTCTACTGCAAATCCGTCTTCTATAGGAACAACGGAGTAACTCTCTATTGTGCCGAAAATTCTTTTAACCTCGTATCCCGGTATGTGTTTTGAGTAAGTCACTACAACTTCTTCTTCCTTGCGAAGAGGTTGGTTTTCTTCCTTTTTTTCTTCCTTTTTCTCCGGACGTTTAACTTTTCTGCTGTATAGGAGTATTACCACTATGAGAAGAAGCGCTCCCAAAACAATTTCCAGCAGAGCAATCCCCCCTTTTTAAAATACATTATATTTCCACTCGGAAAAAATTCAGTAAAGTGAAAGAGTTTTAACTTTGGGTTAAATTTTCAGAACTACCAACAAGATTGGAAAGCGATTTCCGTCGGTTTCGGGTTCTACAATTTTCCAAATGGAGGTTATGTCCATGGAAGTGATAAAGAGAAGTGGGAAAAGGGAGCGCTTAGACATAAACAAAATAAGGATTGCTCTTGAGTTTGCCTTTAAAGGTTTGAACGTAGATCCTCTTGAGCTGGAAACAGACGCACGGATTCAGTTCAGAGACGGCATAACCACGGAGGAAATTCAAGAGGTTCTCATAAGAACAGCAGCGGAAAAAGTTTCCCCGCAAGCACCGGATTGGCAGTTTGCCGCTGCAAGACTTCTTCTTTACGACCTTTACAAAAAGGTGGCTCATGTCCGAGGTTATGAGGTTAAAGATGAGCTATCAAAGGAATACAGAACTTACGATACGGAGAACTTTTACTCTTTTGTAAAGCGCTATGTTGAAGAGGGTGTTTATGGAGAGTATTTACTGAAAAACTACTCAAAAGATGAAATTTCTCTCTTGGGAAAGTGCATAAAACCTGAAAGGGATCTTTACTTCAACTACACGGGTATAAAAATCCTTACCGATAGGTATCTGGCAAAAAACAGTGAAGGACAAATAGTAGAACTTCCTCAGGAGATGTATATGCTGATTGCAATGACTCTTGCCATTCCGGAAGAAAAACCTTATAGACTCAAATGGGTTAAGGAGTTTTATAACTTACTGTCCGAACATTTCATAACAGTTGCTACTCCCACCCTTATGAATGCCAGAAGACCTTTCACTCAACTTTCTTCCTGCTTTGTTTTAACCGTGGAAGACGATCTCTACGATATTTTTGACAATGTTCAAAAAGCGGCTCAGATATCAAAACACGCAGGTGGACTCGGTATATATCTGGGTAAACTAAGAGCTACAGGAGCTCCTATAAAGAAGTTTAAAGGAGCAAGTTCGGGGGTGATTCCTGTTGTAAGGATATTCAACGATGTTATGACTTACGTAGATCAGCTCGGAATGAGAAAGGGAAGCGCTTCTATAACACTGGACATCTGGCACAAGGATATACTGGATTTCCTTGAAATCAAGACCAATGCGGGAGATGAAAGAAAAAAAGCGCACGATATACACCCTGCTGTATCTGTGCCAGATATTTTTATGAAAAGGTTGGAAAGGAACGAAAAGTGGACTCTGTTTGATCCTTACTACACAAAAAAGGTGAAGGGAGATAAAAACTTAGAAGACTTATGGGGCAAGGAGTTTGAAGAAGAATACCTGAGATTGGAAAAGGAACTTCCTGCGGAAGCTAAAAAGGAAGTGTCTGCCTTTGAGTTGTGGAAAAGACTCCTTACAGTTGCCTTTGAAACGGGAGAACCTTATGTGTTTTTCAGAGATACCGCTAACAGATTGAATCCCAATAAGCATGTGGGTATGGTTTACAGTTCCAACCTTTGTATGGAAATTGTTCAAAATATGTCCGTTACAAAGCACACCGGTGTTGAAATGAACGTTGCTACTGGAGAGGTTATTTCAAAAAAGAAAATGGGAGATGTCGTAGTCTGCAATTTAGGATCTGTAAATCTCGGAAAAGTCCACAGTAAGGAATTAATGGAAAAGGTAGTTCCTGTGTTAGTCAGACTTCTTGACAATGTAATAGAGATGAACTACTACGCTATTCCAGAAGCGGAATACACTAACAGAAGATACAGGGCAATAGGTATAGGGGTTTCCAATTACCATTACTGCTTGGTGAAAAACGGCATACGTTGGGAATCTGAAGATCATTTGCGCTTTGCGGATAAGCTGTTTGAAATGCTTGCCTTTTACGCTCTTAAAGGTTCTGTGGATTTAGCAAAGGAAAGAGGAAAATACGAACTCTTTGAGGGATCGGATTGGAGTAAAGGAATACTTTTCGGTAGGAAGTTAGAGGAAATTGAGGAAAACTCGCGCGCAAACGATAACAACTTACCTTGGCGCTTGCTTTTGAGAGAGATAAGGGAATACGGCATGCGAAACGCCTATTTACTTGCTCTTATGCCTACGGGTTCTACTTCGCTGATACTGGGCGCTACACCCTCCGTAGATCCCATCTTTGCCAAGTATTACAACGAAGAAAACATGAGCGGAATACTGCCTCAAGTTCCACCGGAGATAGATAGATTTTACTGGCATTACAAAAGCGCCTACAATATAGATCAGAGGTGGATAGTGAAAGCCGCAGCTGTTAGGCAGAAGTGGATAGATCAATCTCAGAGTCTCAATCTTTTTATAGATCCTCGGAATATAGACGGTCCTACCCTTTCTTCTATCTACCAGTTAGCGTGGAAGTTAGGGCTGAAAAGTGTGTATTACCTGCGCAGCAGGTCTATTCTTGAAATAGAAGAATGTGAAAGCTGTTCAGTTTAACGGAGGCAAGTGTGATGAACATTTACTCAATGATGAAGCAACTTAAAAGCTTTCAGCAGGGATTTGAAGAAGTAAAGGAATCTCTCAGGGTGCGTAAGGAGATAATAGAAAAAGAAGGAGTTGAGATAGTTTTCAACGGACTTGGAGAAGTGGTAAACATAGAAGTCAAAGAAGAAAAGTTAAAAAAAGACTGGGATTCTCTTAAACCCATTCTCATTGATCTTATAAATCAAGCTCAAGACATCTCAAGGGATATAGCGAAGGAAGAGTTCAACAGACGTTTCGGCTCACTGCTTGGGGGCTTAGGACTTGGCTTTTGAGGAGATGATGCCGAAAACTTTGAAGGAAGCTCTTGAAAAGGTTACCGAAATACCTACCTACGGAGAGAGAGGATCCCTTAGGCTTGTTTACAATTTACTCAAACTCACTCCTGAGCGTAGGATAGAAGTGGTAAAAGCTCTTTTTAAAGCGGTGGAGTCTTTAAGAAATTGCAGGGAGTGTTATCTGCTGACGGACAAAGAAATTTGTGCCGTATGTAGTGATCCTAACCGCAGAAAACGCTTTATATGCGTAGTGGAAGAATCTCAAGATGCCTACGCCATAGAAAAACTTGAAAGATACAAAGGGGTTTACCACGTCCTTCAGGGTAGGATAGCACCTCTTGAAGGAATATCACCGCAGGATCTTACCTTAGAAAAACTCTTGGAAAGAGTTGAAAAATACGAAGTTAAAGAGGTTATAATAGCCACGAACCCTAATGCGGAAGGGGAAGCAACTGCAAACTATATTGCAAGACTTTTAAGGGAGAGATTTCCCTTTGTAAAAATCAGCAGAATATCTTACGGTCTTCAATTCGGATCACTGTTGGAATTTGTAGATGATATTTCGCTTGAAAAGTCCTTTGAAAACAGAAAATAGATTTCATCTTCGTTTACATAAAGCACAGCTTGGGGTATATCTCCCAGCAAATGGTTAACTCTTTCCGGAATACCGTAGCCTCTCCAAACGTGTCCTCTACCTACTATAACCACTAATTTGGCATTGGGATTCCCCACTGCTAATTTCGCTATTCTGTAAGCCATGCCGTTATCCCACATTAATTGAACATCAAAGAATTTTTTCTCATCTACATCTCCGTGTTGTTCTAATACCCATCTGAGAAACTCTTCGTGTCTTTCTTCAAAGGGAACTATTTCAGGTGGTAGGTAGCGAGATATAACATTTTCAAGACCTTTATCTTTAACCTCTTGTTTGAGTTCTGTGGGAACGTTTAGAGCAAAAAGAGGAATACTCAGCTCTTTGGAAAGTCTCCACAAAGGAGCGTAGAGTTCTTTATCAAATCTCCATCTTTTCTTGTATTCCGTTCTTTCAAGAAATTCCTCTTCTCCTATTTCACAGTTTAAATACTCGTCAATGACATCTTGGAAAGGTTGTTGAAAAGCTTCCATAAGTATAATAACCTTATAACCTTTTCTTACAAGTTCTCGGATAACTCTAACTTGAAAACGGTGAAACTCCTTATGAGTATGAGCTTCTCCCAGATATATTACGCGAGCCTTTTCAATTTCTTTGAAGATTTCTTCATAAGCACTTCTTTTGAAAAAGACAAAGTTATTCCCAAAAATCAAAAGAGGAAAAAAAATCAATACAAAGAACATAGTAGCCTTTAGTATATCCTAATATTCCATGAGATCTATACTTATAACGGGAACAGATACGGGTGTGGGAAAAACCTTTATAACTTACAATATTGCTCTTACCCTTAAGGAAAAAAACATAAGAGTGGGATATTTCAAGCCCGTAGAGACCGGGGTTGAGAATATACCCCAGGACGGGAATCTGTTGGCTAAGGTAACAGGACAGGAACTTGCGGAGGTAGTTCCCTTCAGATACAGGAAACCCCTTTCTCCTTACGCTGCTCAACTGGAAGGAGAGCAGGAAATAAACATCAAAACTCTACATCAAAAATACGATAGCCTTAAAGAAAAGTATGAAATCCTTCTTGTAGAAGGAGCCGGCGGGATAGCGGTTCCTCTCAAGAGAAACTACACTTACGCTGATCTTGCAAAAGATTGGCAACTTGAGGTTATTGTAGTTGCAAGAGCAGGGCTTGGAACTTTGAATCATACATTTCTGACGGTTTTTTATGCAAGAAATCTTGGACTGAACTTGAAGGGGATAGTTCTCAACGGTTTTGAAGGAAAAGATCCTTCAGAAAAGATGAATCCACTCATAGTAGAAGAGATGACAGGCTTTAAACCTGTGTGTATATCAAAAACAAACAGTCTTGTGCTTTCAAAAACTCAAAGGGAATTACTTCTTGAGCTTATCGGGTTTTAATCCGTAGTAAAAGGAAACTTGTTCCACCAGTTTTCTAAAATAGGGAGCGTTTACTTCACCACCGTATAGTCTTCTACCCTTAGGTTCATCTACTACTATAACAGCTACAAACTTCGGATCGGTAGCGGGAAAGAAGCCTGCAAAATAGGTTACCACTTTATCTCTTGAATACTTTCCACTTTCTATATCAAATTTCTGAGAAGTTCCTGTTTTTCCCGCTATTGTGAAATATCGGGAGCGGGCTTTTTTACCTGTTCCTCTTTCTACCACTTCTATAAGAGCTTTTCTTATCCACCTTATTGTGCTGGGAGAAAGAACTTGCCTTTTCCACAGATGAACGCGTTCTCTGTAAACAACCCTGCCGTCAGAGGAAACTATTTCCTTGAGTATTCTCGGTTTAACTATATTACCTGTTGCTAAAGCACCAAAGGCAACGGCTGCGTTAAGGGTATTCATTGCTATACCTTGACCTATGGAAATATAGAGTATATTGGCGGGATAGTTTAAGTTGGGAATGCGGGGGTTTGCTTCTCCGGGTAAAATCCCAAATTTCCTGTGCATGTGAAAACTTTCCAAAAGGGTTTCCACGTCTTTTTTACTCATAAGAGAAGCTACTTTCACTGTTCCTACATTGGAAGAATGAACTATAATTTCTTTTAGATTTATCCTTCCCAAAGATCTATAATCTCTTATATATCTGTCGTAAACTTTAATTCTTCCTTTACCTGTGTTTACGGTATAAGAAGGAGATACGTAGCCTTTCTCATAAGCCCAAGCTATAAAAAAGGGTTTCATTATAGAGCCGGGTTCAAATAAATCCGTAATTGCGTAATTTCTCCTCTTTTCGGGCGGGTATTTTTGGAATCTGTTGGGATTGTAATAGGGGTAGGTGGTTAATCCCAGTATATCTCCTGTTCTTACGTCCATTAAAACTATGGAAACTTTAGAAGGTTTCCACTTTTTTACTATTTCATCTCTTATCCTCTCTAATATGTTCTGAATGCCAAGATCTACTGTAAGGATCACATCTCTTTCTTCTCCCAACATGCCTCGTAGAGGGTGAAGGTATATTCTTCCCAACCCACCGTTGGTGTGTATAAGAGCGTGGGAGAACCCCCCTTTAAGGTATTCATTTAAAGCGTATTCAAGCCCTTCTAAACCTATACCGTCAATTCCCACAAAGCCAAGAAGGTTAGAAGCTGTAGTTCCGTTAGGATAGTGGCGAATATACTCTTCTTGAATTCCCACAAATCTGGAGTTTTCTGTTTTCAGTATCAATTCCTGTATTTTCTTTCTTAGATTTATATCAATACCTCTGATGATTCTTACGGGTTTATTCACTCCTTCTTTTATTCTGTTTTCTATTCTGCTGGCAGGGATACCCGTTATACGGGAAAGACCTTTTATAAACTCCTCTTTGTTTCTGAGGAAGGAAGTATCAGGGTGGACAAAAACGGAAATAGCGGGAACACTAATGGCTAATTCCCTACCCCGTGAATCTTTTATACTTCCTCTGTATAAGGGTATCCTTATTGAAGCTACTCTACCAAAACCCTTTTCTAATTTTTCAGCGACTTCGTTTTCTCGTGTAATTTCCAGATCTAAAATCCACAGACTTACAATTACCAAGAGTGTAGAAGATACGTAAAGAACAGCTCTTATCTTGGTTTCAAACTTTCTTCGGGCTTCTGGGTTTACAGTCATTGATAACGTAAGATACTCGGATTCAGTATGTCCGGATAAGCTTTATCCATTTCGTAATCAAAGAGCTGTTTTCTTATTTTTTCAAGATCTTTCCGCTTTGGTTTAAAGGGGTAACTCCTTATATCGGACACGGGACTGTCACCGTAAGGTCTGTTACACGCTGCTTCTGTGGTTTTACCTCTACAACCGGAAGTCATGAAGGGTTTTCCTGTGCTGAATATTTCTTCAAATACTTCACGGGACACTCCCCAGTCTATTATCTGATCTCTTTCGTTAAACTTCATATCTTCGTATCTTGATAAACCGTTGTCTATAAGATACCTTGCCATTTGCACTCTTCTGTATTGGGGAGCAGGACAGGGCTTTTCCTTTTCCATAAGAGATCCTTCCTCGGGGTAGAAGGAAAACAGATGGGTTCTTGCTCCTATATCTCTTACTTTTTGAATAATCTCTACCATTTCCCTTTCTGTCTCTCCGAGTCCCACTATAAGGTGGCAACCTACGTATCCATCACCCATAACTTCCGCACACCACTGCAATACTTTCCAGTAAGTCTCCCAACGATGGGGACTCCTCATACTCTTTCCTCTGAGCTTTTCAAAAAGTTGAGGGGTTGCAGCGTCTAATGCAACCGTTAAAGTATCTACCCCAAGGCGTTTGTAATCTTCTATGTCCTCATAACGTTGACCAGTGGCGTTCATAAGAATAGATATAAAGAGTTTATCCGATAGTTTTTCATTAACTTTTTTAACAACGTATTTCGTATCCTCAACTGCGCGGGGGTGAGTTATCTGAGAAATACAGAGTCTTTCCGCGTGTCCGACGGAAGCGGTTCTTTCTATGATTTCCTCTAAGGGAACGGTAGGCCATTCTACCCTTATGAAGTTCTTTTTGGAATACTCTATATCTCTCGCTTTTTGAAGACCGCAGTAAGCACAGTTAGCATGACAGCCAGAGGGATAAGTAAGTAGCGTGTTTATACAATTTAACTTGGCTCCGCCGTAAAACTGGCCTGGCACAAATCCCAGTGTTATAGCAGCTGCCCAACTTATTTGAAGATACTGGGGACTCTCTCTTTGCTCTGTCAAACTCTCAATAACAGCCTTGTTCATGGTGCTTCTCCCTTTAAAATCTTAAAGATAAATTAAGGGTAATTGCTGAAACACTGTCTATTGAATCTGTATTGAGCTTCTTGTATTTGTATTCAAGTCCCACTCCGAATATTCCAAAAACCGCCTGTGCTCCTGCAAAGAGTTGAAAACCTGTTCCAAATTCGTCTCCCAGAGTGCCGACAGTGTTGCCGGTGTAAGGATCTGTGGCATCTAATCCGAACCTGCTGTAGGAAACCCCTCCACCGCCGAATATGTCAAGTAAAGGCATAGGAGACACGGCAACTTTTCCATTTAGCTCTAAGGTGGTATAAGTAAGATCAACAGAGCAGACACCGTAACCTACGCAGTAAAAAGTTCCTATGTCCTTTTTCCCGTAGCCTATCTCAAAGGAGGGTCCCGCCTTCACCATAGGTGAAACTGTAGAAAGGGATTCCGCATATACGGATACAAACATATCAAGGGAGGTGCTTCCTCCCCCTTTCCAATTAATATCAGCTCCACCCAGCTTGATACCTAACTCTCCCGCCAATGCGGGCAAACTAAAAGCCAGAACCCCCATCAGAATACGTTTTTTCATTTTAAACCTCCTGTATAAAATAAATTCTTCAACGTATCACCACCCAAAGGTATAAATCTCCTGTCGCGGGATCTATCCATTCGTCTTCTATGACAGCGTTTTTTATAAGCATTGCTCTTACTTCTTGTTCGGAATAGGAGCTGAATTTCTTTTTATAATACTCAAGCTGGTGAGTGTCTATGTTTATCTCTTCTTTTGTAACTTCCGCTTTTATAATAACCTCTATTTGTTTAGCGAGATCCGCCAGAGCTATTTGCTTGGCAAGTCTTTTCTGTTCCGCATAACCTTTTCCGCGAATTTTTTTAGCAACACCTACTCCTCCTAATACACCTCCGTAGTTGGGATTGCTGACCCACACAGGCATACCGTTAACTATGGGATACTTTGTCTTTGGGGATTCTCTCTTTGCAAGTTGGGGTTTGTATTTTTTGTAATGGGGCTTTTTTTCCTTACGAGGTTTTTCCTCTTCAAGTGTTAGTTCTGAAGCCGGTTTATGAACTTCTCTTTCCAGTTCCTCAAAGGCTCTCTCCGCTCTTTGAATCTGAACTTCTTTGGAAGGAGACACAGAAGAAACCTTTGTTGACTTCTGTCCGCAGGAAAAAAGTAAAGAAACAATAAGAATTACTACCAGTTTCATCTCAAAAACCTCACAACAAACGAGCCTTTACTTCCGTGGTGGAAAACTCAATAAGCTGAAGTTCCGGTATTCTCTCTATAGCGTTTGCCAGATAAACTGTGTTTTCAAGATAGTTTACCCTGAACTTTCCCAAACCCATATCCTCTACAGATTGAACCCACGGAATTCTTTGGAGTTTCTCCTTTATTGCAAAGTTTTGAGTGGTGTTTTTGATACCTTTTACTACAACGGTAACGTATTTTCTCTTTGAAGCCATGTATCTTTCTATTTTACCCAGCATATCGCTTCCCAATTTTTGAGCTAAAGCTTCCATGGCTTTGAAATTCGCATCTTCTATATGAGGCGCTCTTCCCATAGCAGATAAGGAGCCGGAGGCTATTATTCTCAATCCGTCCCTATCATGGGTGAGCAAGAAATAGTTAAGACGTGCGGTTACCACATTAAAAGTGGCTCTTATACCGTATCCTATATCCTGTCCTGTTCTTGTAGAAGGAATGAGTTCTACCTTACCTACTACAATGGCACCGGATAGAACTCTTGACATATAAGCCCTTAAGGCTATAAATCTGCGCTGTGCTATGATTTTTTCTATATCGTAAGGATTGACATTAGGATTTCCCGCAAAATCGTAAACTTTAAACCCCTGCTGATTTAGTATGTTTATAAGTTCTGTGGTGACGGGGTTCATTTCGTCCAGTTCTACTATTCCCGGTCTTTTGGTAATAACTATAACACTGAAAGCGGTATCCCTTGAAACAAGGCTGAGAGCCTTCTCTGCTTCTTTGGGATATACACAGCCTTTTATCTGAACTCTTACCATATCCTCAAAATTCTCTTCCTTAATTACTTTTACATCTTTTATAAAGCCTCCTACTTCGTTTTTTATGACTTCATCAAGTAGTTTGAAGTTTTGGACTATTGTTTTTACACTGGTGGTTACACCTAAAGCCTTTTCTATAGCGTCCCATTTAGCCCTTGCAGTTGCTTCCACCTTTGCGGAAGCTCTGTCTCCTTTTATAACCGATGCTTCACCAATTCCTACGGAATTTATACATTTCACATTTCCCGTTTGTCTGGAAGGTGTGGCTGAAACAACCCTTTTCGGTAAGGATCTGGAAGGGGGAGGGAGAGCGGTGGTAGCGGGAGATGGAAGAGATTCTTGCTGAATCTGCTTTTTGCCTGTGTAAAGGGATAATTTTAAATTACTGATAAGTGCAGGGTAATCTCCGTAAGCTTTATCCGTTGAGAATATTTTGTAAAAAAAGATCCCTACGCCTTTTATGGATTCCACGGGTTTGAAAGGCTCCGCTGCTATTTTTTTTCCGTCTAAATAAATAGAAGCCATGCCGTTTCTGACGGAAAGAGCAACCTTGTGAATCTCCTCTCCTTTTATTTTCCGTTCGTATTCAAAGACTTCATAGTTAGTAGGTTTGGAATTAATAACAGCTCTAAAACTGTTACAGGAGCCTCTGAGAGAAACAAAGGCTTCTCCACCAAATCTGTAATCACCTTTTTTGGCTGCAACTACTCCTTTTTCGGAAAGAAGAAGGACATTTACGTAAGGGCAACCCTCCTTAAAGGCAAGGAATTCAAATTCAAGGGAGAAATTACTCTCAGGGGTTATATCCCTAAAAAGGGAGAGACCCGCATCAAAGGGTCTGATCCAGCGCTTGCCTTTGTAGTCTAAGCACTCATAACCACCTCTTACTATGGAAAGTTCCTGTGTTACTCCTCCTGGGGGACAATTTGAGCTGTTAACTTTTAGAATAACCTTGTCTCCTGCATTGAAGGTGTTCAGTGATCCGAGACTACTCAGTTGAGCTAACTTAAGCTGTCCTAAGCTTACTGCACAGGAGAAAAAAGTAACTAATAGAATCAGCAGTGGGGATTTCATGCTTCCCTCCTCAGAATAGCTTTTTCAGTGTGCTTCCTCCTTCAAGGGGTTTTCTCTCTACTACCTGACCCAGTTTTACTCTCATTATTTGATTTTTGTCTCCTTCCACAACTGTCCACGCTTTATCAGGTTGAATTTGGGAAGAAACAATAAGTGTGACGGGTAGCTTTATTTGATCACAGGAAATTCTGCCAGAAATGGGATCTTGTATTTCTTGGAAATCTATTACAAAGAATTCCTGTCCCTCTTTAACACCGTTGCGTGATCCTATGTTTATTAGAGCATAGCGGGAACTTTTATCGGGAGCTGTTCTGAGCTGAACTATATAACCCCTTAAGGGAAACAGTTTTGAAAGTTCAGGTCTTATATCTTCAAGAGCTTCTTGAGCGGCTTTCTTAGCTCCTCCTATTATAGAGTCTATGTTAAAAGTGGGAGTTTTACCAAGAACTTCTCTGCCCGAAACTGTTTTTGATAGAACCACCTCACCCGTTTCCGTATCCACTACTTTAAGAACTACATCAATTGTAAGATTCCAACCCTCTTGAGTTGATGCCGCAGCTGCTAATGCTGTGCCTACTAATCCAAGGTGTTGGGACAGTCCCTTTTTTACACTTTCTCCTACTTCAACCCATTTAAGGTTTATGTTGTTGACAGCTCCTGTAACTATATATCTAACTCCTGCCAATTGACCTATTTGAACAGCAGTGTTAGGATCAACTAATCCAGACATCTGAAGTTTTTGCTCTTCTAAAACTTTTTGAAGATCTCTGCGCGTGTATATCTTCATACCGCCTATGTTGGCGAGTTCGCTTACAACCGCCTCTGCCACACTTTCTCCTAATTTGGCGTTAACCTCACGGGATACTGTTTGAGCCTGTTCCTGCCATTTTGCTTTTTCTGCAGAGCCACCTACATAACCTATTCCTACTCCACCCGGACCGCCTACTATACCTACCGCTCCACCGTGGACTTCTTTTCTTTCATAAGTTCCAGCAACCTGCGTCTGCACAACTTTTGCTAAATCAAAAGTAGTATTGTTAGCAAAATCAACCACCGCTATTTTGGGAACTGCATTCTCATAGGCAACTCTGCAGGCATCAGGTATTTCTACTCTTACTCTGTCAGCGGGAGTTATTTGATAAGAAGTGGGATCAATTTGTCCCGTCTTGGCGCCACAGGCTACTAAGAAAGGTAAAGCCCCCACCAAGAGTAATTTCCTTCTTTTAAATACCATAACAAACCCCTCCTAAAAGGAATCTATACCTTTATTTTAAATCTCTTTAACATATATTGGGAAGAAATGGTAGTGAAAATTACCCAAGGTTTGTATCTGCGTATTTTCAAAAAAGAGAAGAAGATAGAAAGAACCCAGTTTACCACAAAGAGTGATGAAATTCCTCAGGAATGGAACATACTCACTCCATATCTAAAAGGTGAAGCTGACATTTGTATACCATTTGAGAAGCTGTGTCTTGAAGATTACAGTCCGAGAGTTATCAGGCTTTATAAAAAGTTGAAAGAATGTGTATCTCCGGGTAATACCATAACATACAGTGAGCTTGCAGAGCTTTCCAATGAACACAGTCGCTTTGTTGGATACTGTATGAGAATAAACCGTTTTCCTCTTATTATTCCCTGTCATAGAGTTGTGGGGAGGAAGAGCTTAGGAGGTTTTTCTTACGGAACGGATATCAAAAGGAAACTCCTTGAGTTGGAAAAACGTTTATTTGTCAGCAAATTTTTTTGATAAACTGGAAAACGCTTCAAATATCTTTTCGTATTCAGCAATGATTTTCTTTCCTGTGGAAGTCAAAACCGCTCCTTTTCTCCTTTTTCTGCTTACCACTTCTTTCCCTAAGCGCTCTTCTATTGTTCTTATTTGACTGTGGGCTTTTTTATAACTAAGTCCCAACTTATTAGCGGCTTCTTTGATAGAACCGGATTGTTCTATTTCCTTAAGAAGGCGGTATTTACCTTCACTTATGATAGGCTTGCCTTCTACTTCTAACCAAATTCTGAATCTTATTTTCACCTTTTCCTTTCTCCAAAAAGGAGAGTTCCTATCCTTACAATGGTAGCACCTTCTTCTATAGCTATTTCAAAATCATGGGACATACCCATGGACAGATGCGGTAGCTCTACTGAAAACTCCTTTTCAAGAGTATCCCTGAGTTCTCTCAGTTTTGAAAAGTAGTGTCTTGCTTCTTGGGGATTCTCAGTGTAGGGAGGAATACACATTAATCCTAAAACTTTTAAGTTTTTCAAAGAAAGCGTGTATTTAAAAAGATCAAAAAGGTCAGCTGGGAGAACCCCTCCTTTTGTCTTTTCCTCTCCGATGTTTACTTCTATGAGAACCTTTTGAACTACACCCGCTTTGTCAGCCCTTTTCTGGATTTCCTGTGCTAAGGAAACTCTGTCCAAGGAGTGGATTAGTGAAATTTTTCCCATAAGATATTTAACCTTGTTACTCTGGAGTCTACCGATAAAATGCCAGTCTATGTTCAGATCTTTAAGAACTTCATACTTTTTAAGGAATTCCTGAACTCTGTTCTCCCCAAATACTTTAAGTCCGCATTCAAAAAAATCCCTTATTGTGTCAGGAGAAACAGTTTTTGTAGCTCCTAAGAGAGTGACTTCTGAAGGATCCCTTCCGGCTCTCCTGCAAGCGCTTTCTATTCGCAGAAGAATTTCTTTTAAAGACTTACACTTTTCCATCAGTTAAAATCTTACATCAATGAGAAAATACAGCTTTGAAGATCTGATCAAGCTTATGGAAGATCTAAGGGAAAGATGTCCTTGGGATAGGGAACAAACCCATGAGAGTTTGAAAAAGTATCTTATAGAAGAAACCTACGAAGTTCTGGAAGCTATTGAAAAAGGTGATGACGAAAAGCTTAAGGAAGAACTGGGTGATTTGCTACTTCAACCAGTATTCCACGCTCAAATAGCCAAGGAAAGATCAGCTTTTTCTATAGAAGATGTTGTGGATCTTTTAGTAAGGAAACTCAAAGATCGTCATCCTCACGTATTCGGAAATGCAAAACCTGAAGAGGTTATTGAAAACTGGGAAAGGAGAAAAATGGAAAGTAGGGAAGATCCTTTTGAGGGAATCCCTAATCACCTGCCGGCTTTGATGAAATCTCAGAAGATACAGGAGAGAATGGCAAAGAAAGGTTTCGGTTTCAGAAATATTAAGGAAATCTTGGACAAAGTTGAAGAAGAGTTCAAAGAGCTTAAAGAAGCTTTAATTAAAGAAGATAGAGAGAGAATAGATCATGAACTGGGAGATCTTCTCACAGCTGTTTCAGAACTTGCAAGGCTTTTAAATATCAACGCGGAGGAATCTCTTCAAAGAGCTAACAAGAGATTAATGGACAGATTCAGACGGTTAGAAAAAAGGATAAAATCCGCCGGTAAAGAATTGGGCGATTTGAGTTTTGAAGAACTTGAGAAACTCTGGGAAGAAATAAAAAGGAATCAGTAGGGAAGAACCGTTTCTATTTTTCTGCCGGTGGTAAGCTCAAAGTGTTTCTTACTTACTTTACAAAGGGAATAAGCTCCTAAGAAGACAAGGGTAAGTTTTCCTCTTTTTATCTCTTCTTTTTTTCGTATAAGGTAGGAGTAAGCCTTTTCTAAGCTCCACCCTTTACCGCTTTGAAGAGTATCAGCAGGGATACCCACTATACAGTCTGCGGACAAATCTCCTATTGCAAGCCAGTGTGAGATGTCGTTTCCGAATTCCGTTTTAAGGGAAGCTTCTATTCTTCCGTTGAGAAACTCTTTGCTGTAGGAAAGGGGAACAAGAAATGTGGGTTCGGTAAGAACTCTTGGTTCTTCAAGGAATACACTTTCCGGTTTTTCTGTCAAAATTATCCGAATAAACTGTTTGTTCAAAAACAGCATATTTCCTTTCCTTCCTTTTACATCAGCTCTTACTTTTCCTTTTATAGATTGAGAATACGGAAGTATATAGGAGGGGATAGCTTTACCTTCCTTCCACAAGCCTCCTTCAATTACCTTCCAGTTTAAAAATGGAAATTCTCCTTCTTCTGCAGGAAGGTTAAGAGATTCCGCTTTAAGTCTGAGTTCTTTTATAAATAAGAGTTCTCCAGAAGAGCCGGGAGATCTGGGTGTGTTAAAGGCTTCACTTATTTTTTTCATTGCATACAGACAACCGCAGTAATCCTGAAGGTATATCTTGTTTTGTTTTGCCAACTTAAACATATTTTGAACACCGTTCCCTTTCCTGTAGTTAACTGTAAGAAAATGCAAGGAATACTTCTCAGCCAGTTCGTTACCTGTTTGAACCAACTTGGAAAAATCCTTTTTAGGACTCATCAAAAGTGTCGTGGTAAAGCTGTTACAGTTTAAGTCTTTTGCGAGCTGAGCGGTTTTTTCCAATCTAAAGTAAAAACATACATCACACCTTTTTCCCCTTTCCGGTTCTTTCTCAAGTCCCTTAACTGCTTTTAGCCAGTTTTCCGGATCGTATTCTCCTTCCACAAACTCTATACCGAGATATCGGCATACGCGTAGCGTTTCTACAAGTCTAAGTTTGTATTCTTCTGGAGGGTGAATATTAGGATCGTAAAAAAAGCACACTATACGGTGTGAAGGAAAATTCTCTCTTAGTTTTTTTAAAAAGTAAAAAGAGTCTACAGCGCAGCAGGCGTGAACAAGAATATCATTCATCGGTTAGTTTTTTCTGTAAGATCAAATCCTCAAGGCGCATTACTTTCCTTCTGGGAACACCTACTATAGCTTTTTTGAGTTCTTCAGTGGATCTGACTTTTGACAGTTCTTTTTGAATTATCTCAAAAAGTTGATCTATTTGTTTTTGAAGTTCTTCCATCTGCTCTTTCATGTTGAGAATTATATCCACACCCGCTAAGTTTACACCAAGCTCACGGGTAAGGAAAAGAATGAATTCAAGGCGTTGTAGATCTTCATCGGAATATAAGCGTGTGTTGCCCTCCGTCCTTGAAGGTTTAAGGAGTCCTTCCCTTTCGTAAAGACGCAGAGTTTGGGGGTGTATGTCATACATTCTCGCTACAACTCCTATGGTATACAGTCTTTTCTTCTTCATCTTTACTTCTCCTTTATTCGCTCGGGTTCGGGTAACACTTCTGTGAGTTCTTTGAGGAGCTTTTCCAGTTTCTTACCGTCTTTGAACATCTTATCCATAAAACCTATTTTCGGAACATCTATGTTTACCCTTACGAATAGATTTCCTCTTTTTGAAGTTCTAAGTTGAGGCATTCCGTAACCGCTTACTCTGATAAGATCTCCGTGCTTTGTGCCGGCGGGAATTTTTACCTTAATCCTTTCCCCGGAAAGAGTTGGAACTTCTACTTCTGTTCCGAGAACAGCTTCTGGGAAAGTGATCCATACGTCTAAATAGAGATCTTCGCCACGTCTTTCAAAGATTCTATGGGGTTTTACTTTTATTTGGATATACAAATCACCGGAAGGTCCTCCGTGTCTGCCTGCATGTCCTTTGCCTTCTACTACTAACTTTGAACCGTTATCTACACCGGGCGGTATTCTTATTTTCACAGTTTCCCTGCTGTGAATTGCTCCGCGTCCACCGCAAGCTTTACAAGGTTCGTGCAGTATTCCTTCTCCCCGACAGTTGGAACAGGTTTGGGATATGGTGATTATGAACTGTCTCTGAACTACGTGTCCGCTTCCTTTACATACGGGACAGGTTTTTACTCCTTTGTCTTTATCGTATCCTGTTCCCTTACAAGAGATACATTCAGTAAGCCTGTCCACTTCAAGTTCAAGGGTTGTTCCCCTGTAGGCTTCTTCTAAGGAGATCTCTACTGTCTTGAAAATATCTTCACCTTTAAAAGGTCTTGTGCCACTTCTCCTTCTTGATCTGGTTGCTCTTTCAAAAATAGACTCAAAACCCAAATCAAAAGCTTCACTGAGGAATTCCCGTAGAAAATCCAAATCTTCCATAGAGGGTATATCTTGGGTATAGCTTTGAGTTTGCCCTGTCCCTTCAAAAGCAGCATGTCCGTATGTATCGTAAAGTTTTCTCTTTTTGGGATCGGATAGGACTTGATAGGCTTCGTTTATTTCTTTGAACTTTTCCTGTGCTGTGGGATCTTTGTTTATATCAGGGTGATACTTTCGGGCAAGTCTTCGGAAAGCTTTTTTTATTTCTTCTTGGGAAGCGTTTCTCGGAACTCCAAGGATTTCGTAGTAGTCCTTTTTGGTAGAAGGCATTTATAGACCTCCTATAAACATATCTATCAGGCATATAAAATAAAATCTGAGTGTATTTATGTCAAGTGTATGGGAAGCAACCTGCGCGGTTTCAGTAAGCCGTTTTTAACTTCCCCTATTCCTACAAACTTGTTATCTACGTATATTTTAACAGATCCTTCTCTAAAGCAGTCTTTTAAGGGAATCGTATTACCGTTAAGAACTTTTTTCCCGTGAAAGTAGTCAAGGAAAACAGAAGGTAAGAAGCGAAGAGATTCTTCAGTGGATAGGAGATAGTGTTTTGGATTTTCCGATTTCAGGAAATCTTCCAAAGAAATAGCGTCATTAAGGGAGAAAGGACCTACCCTTGTGCGAATGAGCCGACTGACAACAGCTCCTGTAGATAGCCTTTTTCCTATATCGTGTATAAGACTCCTTATGTAAGTTCCAGAAGAAACTGAAGCTTCTATTTCAAAATGAGGAATATGACACTTTTTCAGCTTAAGGGAATAGATTTTAACCTTTATGGGTTTAAGGGGGGGAGTTATCCCTTTTCTTGCAAGTTTATAAGCCCTTTTTCCCTTTACCTTTTTGGCACAGAAAGGTGGAGGTTGCTGTTGTATTTCCCCTTTGAATTCTCTCAGTATTTCTTCCAACTGTTTGCAGGAGACGTTAACTTCCTTTTTCCTTAGAAGATTTCCTTCCAAATCATAGGTATCTGTTTCTACACCTAAGAGAGCTGATACATAATAGGTTTTCTCCATTTGTGTGAATATCCACGAAAATCTCGTAGCTTTACCGATCAGAAGAAGTAAAATCCCTTCAGCTATGGGATCTAAGGTGCCGCTGTGACCTACACGAGTTTTTAGTTTTCTTTTTACTTTGTTTACAACTTGAGTTGAAGTTATACCCGTAGGTTTGTTTATTACAAGGATCCCTTCCATGGGATCAGCTTAAAAAGTCTTTAAGGTGTCTTTTCATTGCAAGACTCCTGAGCTTTCTTAAAGCTCTTGTTTCAAGCTGGCGAACCCTTTCCCGAGAGACGCCGAGTATATCTCCTATTTCCCGCAGAGTTTTTGGTTCTACTCCACCAAGACCAAACCTTAATTCTACTACTTTTCTTTCCTTTTCGGGAAGCTTTTCCAGTAAATCGTAAATTTCCTTTTCTAAGACTTCTTGAATAACGCTTTCTTCCACTTCCGCTGTTCCGTGTTTGCTCAGAAAATCTACGAAGAAAGTATCCTCATTTTCTCCCACCGGCGCGTCCAAGGAAAGAGGTATCCTGCACACCTGTAGATACTTCTCAACTTCTTCCGGAGACATTTTGTATCCTTCTGTTTTAAGTTTTTCCTCTATTTCTTTTTCTGTAGGTTCTCTGCCTATTTCCTTCTCCAGTTCCTTCGCTATCATATCCCTGTTGAGTTTTTCCGCTACCTCTTCTGGTGTGGGTTCTCGTTCAAGTTCCTTAGCAAGTTCTGCGTATATAGTTCCTATTCTACTTATCAGATGGGATTGTTTTAAGGGAATTCTAACAGCTCCTGTTTGCTGAGAAAGAGCTTGCATTATAGCTTGTCTAATCCACCAAACAGCGTAAGATATGAATTTTACTCCTCTGTCTGGATCAAATCTTTTAGCAGCTTCAAGAAGTCCCAAGTTACCGGCTGCTATAAGCTCTGAGAAAGGAAGACCGTATCCGATATACTGTTTTGCTACACTTACTACAAAACGTAGGTTAGATTCCACGAGTTTCTTAAGAGCTTCTTCATCTCCTTTTTTTGCTTTATAGGCAAGCTCTTTTTCTTCTTCGGGAGAAAGTAAGGGTATTTTGGAAATCTTCTTAAGATACTGATTTATCAATTCCTGTTCGGTATCCGGCATAGTAAACCTCTCACTTAATACTCAGAACTAGATATAGATTGCTTTCACCTCTCCTTACCAAAAGCAGAGCTTTTGTTTTCCCCGCTTCTCTTAATCTGTCCAATGCTCTGTTAAACTCCCTCACGTTGTTTATCTTTCGGTTGTTTACTCTAATTATTATATCTCCAGGTCTGAGTCCGCTGTGATCCGCTGGACTTCCCGGAACCACCGCTGTAACGAGAACACCTTCAACTCCTAATCTTGCTTTCTCTTGAGGTGTCATATCTCTTACAGTGAGTCCTAAGTTTTCACCTTCATAGGAAGGTTTACGGGAAGATATCTTTTCGGGAAGCTCTCCTATTTTTACCCTCAGTTTTTTCTTTTTCCCTTCTCTTATTATGGTAAGGGTTACTTCTGTTCCGGGTTTTGTTTTCATTACGGTGAACTGGAGATCCCTCACGCTGTCAAGTTTCTTTTCATTTATAGCTATTATAATGTCCCCCTCTTTTAAACCAGCTTTGTGGGCAGGACTTCCTTCAACAACTTGGGCTACCAGTATTCCTTCTTTAACTCCTATGGCTTCGCTTATATTAGGTGTTATTTCTTGAATAACTACACCAAGCCAGCCTCTTATAACTCTTCCGTGTTTAAGTATTTGTTCCATAACCCAGCGTGCTAAGTTTATGGGAATAGCAAAACCCAATCCCTGTCCCGAAGCTACTATAGCGGTATTTATCCCTATTACTTCGCCGTATATGTTTATAAGAGGTCCTCCGGAGTTACCCGGATTTATAGCTGCGTCTGTTTGTATGTAACTTTCATACTGAGTTATACCTATGCTTCTTTTCAAAGCTGATACCACTCCAACTGTTACTGTCCTTTCTAAGCCGTAGGGATTCCCTATAGCTATAGCTATTTGCCCTACTCTGACTTTGTCAGAATCTCCCAGTTTTGCTATTTTTTTGCTTATTTCTTTTAAACCCTTTGCGTTGACTTCCAACACCGCTATATCGGTTTTAGGATCTGTTCCTACTATACGTGCTTCCTTTTCGGTATGCTTGTCAAATCTGACAGTTATACTTTTTGCATCTTCAACAACGTGATTATTAGTGAGTATGTAAACCTTTCCCTTTTCATACTTGACTATAACTCCTGATCCTAAGGATCTTCTCTCTCTTCTGAAGGGTTCTATGGGAAATCTAAAGGGAAGATCAAATTCTTCAAAGGGATTGAACTCTACTTCCTGCCTGGCAAATATGGTAACAACGGAAGGTGAAACCTTGTCTATTACACGGGTAAGTTCTCTTTGAAAAGATTCTAAGACTCCGCTGTTGTTTAAGGTAACTGTTTTAGACTTTTCCAACTCGGAAATGTCTTCTGCCTTGCAGGCAAGGAAAAGAGCCAACATAAGAAAGGAAACAAGGGTAAACGCCTTCATTTTTCTCCTCCTCATATTACCCTCACAGATAAAAATAACACACGGAAAAAAGGTCTCTCTACTGAGTTTAGAAGTCTTTCTACTTCAAAACGACTCAGCGATTTCCTTCTTTTTGGGTTTAGAGAACTTCCAGTAAAGTGAAAGAACTTCATAAGATCCCACCCTTTAAAGGGTATATCCAATTCTAAGAAAAAATAGTTTAGGTAAAAGCGGGAAAAGAACTCCAATACTCTTTCAGCAGGTGGAAAGGGAAAGCCAAACTTTTCTAAACTCCCTTCAACAGGAAAAGCCAGTCCAATTCCTTGGCGGGATACTCTCAAGGCTTCGGTAAGACTCTTATCAAGATTTGTCCAGTGAAGAGAGAAGTTACTCAAAACAAAGTCAAAACTTTTTTCTTTAAAAGGAAGTGATTCAGCATCTCCCACAACAGCTCTACCGAACTCTTGAGAATACACCGATGCCATGTTAGCTGATATATCTATCCCTGTGGGTAAACAACTTGAAGGCAGGAAGCGGGAGACAAATCCTGTCCCACAGCCTAAGTCCAACACAGCACCCGTTGGTTGAGAAAACTTTACCAAAATTTCAGCACTCTTTCGTTGGGGAATTGCCCACTTCTCATAAGTTTTAGCTGCTCTTGAGAAGCGAAGAGATAACAGCTCTTTCATCTTCAGCGGGAAAATGACCTCCGGGAAGAATTATAAGTTTACTCCTTTTAAAGAGACTGTGAAGGATAAAAGCTTCCTTTACGGGAACTATTGGATCTTTCTCTCCCTGGAGTATGAAAACCTCTTTTTTTACAACGGGTATTATATCTCTAAGATCAAGGTTTATATAATCTTCAAGCATTTTCATAGCATACTTTTCTTCTATCCTATCTTTAAAATTGGGAATTACCATACTTCTGAAGGCTGATACTCCTTTCTTACGTATCATTATCTTAAAAGCTCTTAGGTTTTCCTCAGGCCAAGCCTTTCCGAAAAAGGGGGAAGTTCCTATAAGGAAGAGTCTTTTCACCTTTTCAGGAAACTTGAAGGCTAACAGAATGGCAAGGCTTCCTCCTAGGGACCAACCCACCACGTCGCGCTTGTCGGGAATTGTAAGTGCGAGTTTTGCGACTGTTTTATCTAAATCTGTGTATATCTCATTGCTACCACCGTGAGCTGGAAGATCAGGTTTTATTCCGGTAAAGGGAAAAAACACCTTTGAAGAAAAAGCCCAACCGTGAATGAAAAGAGGAAGTTTCATCAAATATATAATTCTATGATAATGCTAATTGCTAAAAATTTGAGGAAATTCTTTAAAGGTAGAGAAGTCATCAAGGGTATCAGTTTAAATCTGGAGAGAGGAGAAATAGTAGGCTTGCTAGGTCCTAACGGAGCTGGAAAAACCACCCTTTTTAACAGTCTCATCGGTTTTATAAAGGTGGAAGAAGGGCGTATAGAGCTTGACGGAGAAGATATAACGGATTTACCTCCCTACAGAAGAGCTAAAAAAGGCATTGCCTTTCTACCGCAGGAACATACGATTTTTGAAGATTTAACAGTTTTGGAGAATCTTCTAATATTCCTTGAGTTTTTCACCGACAGTAAAGAAGAAGCAATCACGCGGGCAGAAGCTTTACTTGAAGATTTCGGACTCCTTTCTTTGAGTCATCAAAAAGCCTACACTCTTTCGGGAGGACAGAAAAGAAGATTGGAAATTGCCAGAAGTCTTATTACAAAACCCAGATACATTTTTTTGGACGAACCCTTTGCGGGTTTAGATCCCATCATAGTAAGTGATATAAGAAATTTAGTAAGGGATCTTAAGCACCAGAATATAGGTATCCTTATTACTGATCACAATGTAAGGGAAACAATAACAATAGTTGATAGAGTTTACATAATATCTGAAGGTAAAATAATTGCAGAAGGTAGTCCCACTGAAGTAGTGGGTGTGGAGGAAG
>Ga0256839_1000109_pt1 | contig 109104 bp, 94 predicted proteins | sample 354166metaG_FD_185968 | JGI IMG/M metagenome (GOLD analysis project Ga0256839, IMG submission 185968) | Hydrothermal vent microbial communities from Mid Atlantic Ridge, Atlantic Ocean - 354-166 | ecosystem: Environmental > Aquatic > Marine > Hydrothermal vents | place: Atlantic Ocean: Mid...
ATCTTGACCCCGGTCCAGCCATTGGGGTTGTGCGAGGCCGTCACCATCGCCACCGCGGGCACGTCGAGATGGAACTGGGCGAAATAGGCGGTGGGCGACAGGCAGGTGCCGATGTCGTGCACGGTGATGCCGGCCTCGATCAGCCCGAGGATCAGCGCATCCTTCACCGCCACCGAATAGTCGCGGTAGTCGTTGCCGACGACGATTTCGGGCCGCACCTCCATTTCGTGCATCTGCGTGCCGATGCCGCGGCCGAGCAGGGTCATGCCGGGAAGGTTGATCTCCTCGGGAAAGCGCCAGCGGGCGTCGTATTCGCGAAAGCCGGTGGGCGCGATCATCGGCGTGACGAGGAAGTCCCAGCTGTTCGGGGTGACGGTGGTGCGGGGGGCGTCGTTCATGCCTGAATTCTCCGGGTGCTGCGAGGAATGCATGACAGGAAGAAGTTGCGGAAGGGTGAACGCCGCTAGCCGATCTCGATCGGGGCCGCCTTGGCCGGGGCGTCGAAACGGGCGAGATCGGCCACGAGCGCGTCCATCGCCGCGAGCGGGATCATGTTCGGCCCGTCCGAGGGGGCGTTGTCCGGGTCTTCATGGGTTTCGATGAAGACCGCGGCGATGCCGAGCGCCACCGCCGCGCGCGCCAGCGCCGGGGCGAAGCGCCGGTCGCCGCCCGAGGCGCCGCCGAGTCCGCCCGGCTGCTGGACGGCATGGGTCGCGTCCATCACCACGGGGTAGCCCGTGCGCTTCATGATCGGCAGGGCGCGCATGTCCACCACGAGGTTGTTGTAGCCGAAGGTGGTGCCCCGCTCGGTGAGGAGAATGCGGTCGTTGCCGGTCGCGGCGATCTTCTCGGCCACCTTTTCCATGTCCCACGGGGCGAGGAACTGGCCCTTCTTGACGTTGACGGCCCGCCCCGTGCGGCCCGCGGCCAGGAGAAGATCGGTCTGGCGGCAGAGGAAGGCCGGGATCTGGAGCACGTCCGCCACCTCGGCGACCGGGGCGCATTGCTCGGGCAGGTGCACGTCGGTCAGCACCGGCAGGCCGGTCCGCTCGCGCACGGCGGCAAGCACCTCCAGCCCCTTCTCGAGACCGAGGCCGCGCCTGCCCGAGAGCGAGGTGCGGTTGGCCTTGTCGAAGGATCCCTTGAAGATGACGCCGACGCCGTGGCGCGCCCCGATCTCCTTCAGCCGTTCGGCGATCATCAGCGCATGGTCGCGTCCCTCGAGCTGGCAGGGGCCGGCGATGAGAACGAGGGGGGCGTCGTTGGCCAGGGTGACGGGGCCGACGGAAAAACGGGTCATGCTGTGCTCGCTCCCTTCTGGGCTCCGTTGCGGGGCGGGTTGCGCCGCCGCTTCCGAGATTGCCTTCCGGGCGACGGGACGCAAGGGGAAATCGTGTCGGGGCGCGGAAGGCGCGGCGGTTCGCCCCGCTCCGGGGCAGGGAGACGGGGCCGCCCGGCGCGCGGGCGGCCGGCCCCTCCCGCGGCTTCTCTCAGCTCGCGATCTGTTCGCGCAGCACCGAGATGGTCAGCGAGATCACGAGATAGATGCCGGCGAAGACCAGGAAGGCGAGAATGGTGTTCTCGAAGGCCCGCGGATAGGCCGCGGCATCGGGCTTCACCGGCTTCACGCCGAGCGAGAGGTAACGCACCTGGCGGTTGGCCTCGAGGCGCGCCGTCTCGAGCTGCTGGAGCGCCTGCGACAGGAGCGCCTGCCGCGTCTCGAGATCGGCCTTGGCGATCGCCAGCTCCGAGGAGATGCGGGCGATCGAGGCCGAATCGACGCCGGTCTCGGTCAGTTCCTTGCGCATTTCGGCAATCAGCCGCTCGAGCCGTGCGATCGAGCGTTCGAGCACCTTGACCTTGGTCGGGTTCGGCCGCGGATTGTCGCGCAGGGATTCGAGTTCGAGCTGCTTCTTCTTCAGCTCGAGTTCGAAGGTGGTGATCTGCTGCATCCGGGTGGAGACCTCGAGATCGCCGCTGATGACGCCCCGCTTCTCCTGCAGGTCGATGATGCGCTGCTGGGCCTCCCTGACCTTGCGCTCGGCCTCCTCGTAGGCCTTGCGGGCGCCGCGCATCTGGTCTTCGCGCATGCGCTGGGTCATCTGGTCGACCTGCTCCTCGGCATAGCCGACAAGGGCATTGGCGAAGGTGACAGCCGCTTCCGGGGTCGGGGCGATCACCTCCATCTTGACGACGCCTTCGGTCGGATCGAAGCCGATCTTGACCACCCGCCTGTAGAGCCGATAGGCCTCCTCGTTGCTGGCACCGGCGGGCAGGCGCTGGATCGGGTCGATCCAGGGCTTCTGGAAGGCCGCCTTGAAGCCGTGCTCGCGGTCGAGCCGGAGCATGGCGTCACGCGACTGGAGATAGCCCTGAACGGCGATGGCGTCCTGGGAAGTGGCGAAGCTGGTGCCGGCGAAGAGACCGCCACCCTTGGACTGGCCGAAGGGGCTGTCGGCCTTCTGGATGACGAACTCGGCCTGGGTGGCATACATCGGCGTGGCGACATTGTAGTAGTAGTAGCCCGCGATCAGGGTCGGCAGGAAGATGAAGAAGAACAGCCGCACCGCCAGGAGCGCCAGCCGCCGCCGGCGGCGGCGCACGAGATCGCGCTGGATGCGCAAGAGCTCCTTCGCGCGGGCGGCATCGTCATAGACATCCTTCGAAGGCAGCGCGGCCTTGCCCTTTTCGGCAGGCAGGGGCGGTTTCTCCTGCACCGCCGGCGAGGTTTCCTTTCCGGTATCGACCAGCTCGAGCAGGTTCGCCCGCTGGAACGGGTCGATCCCGCGCTTGCGCAGCAGCCGCACGGCATCGAGATCGGAGGCGGGTTTCAGCCCGTGGCGCTGGGCCACGCGGCGGGCCATGCGCAGCTGGCGGCCCGTCAGGCCCTCGGCGCGAATCGCCGCGAGCTCGGCCTCGACCCGGGCGCGGTCCTCCCCGTCCCCGGCGGCACCGGCGGCAGCCGCGGCCGCTGCGGGCGCCATATCGGCCAGGGCGGTGCCGGCCTCCTTCGCGAGCGCGGCGTTGCCGTCGGTGGCCGGCGGCGTCCCGGCCTCGGCCTCGGCGGCCGGGCGGATGTCGCCCTTGCGGCGGATCAACGGGCGGCGGATGCGGTATTTGCTGGCCTTAAGCGTCATACTGATACATCTCTTTGGCTTCTTCGAGCGTGTCGAACATGTAGAGCCGACCGTCGCGCAGCACGGCGGCCTGCCGGGCGAACTTCTCGAGAATCTTCGGCTGGTGGGAGACGATGACCACGGTGGCGTTCCTCAGCCTTTCGCTGAGGATGTTGCCGGCCTTGCGGTTGAACTCGGCGTCCGTGGTCATCGGCATGCCCTCGTCGATGAGATAGAGATCGAAGTCGAGGGAGAGCAGGAGCGCGAGGTTGAGCCGGGCGCGCATCCCCTGGGAATAGGTGCCGACGGGCTGGTTGAAATACTCGCCGAGATCGGCAAGCCACATGCAGAAGGCCTCGACGTAATCGGGGTCGAGCCCGTAGAGCTGGGCGATGAAGCGCACGTTCTCGCGGCCGCTGAGCTTCGGCATCACCCCGCCCATGAACCCCAGAGGGAAGGACACGCGGCCATAGCGGATGATCTCGCCCTCGTCGGGCTGTTCGATGCCGGCCATCATGTTGATGAGCGTGGTCTTGCCGGTGCCGTTGGGAGCGAGAATGCCCAGCGAGCGCCTTTCCTCGATGCGGAAGGTCGCCCGGTCGAGGATGATCTTGCGCCGCTCGCCGGTCCAGAACGACTTGCTGACGTCGATGAAGTCGATCAGGGGCCGGGCCGGCGCCGCGTTACGGTCCGCATCGACCGCGGGGGATGTCATCGCCTGGGTGTCCATGGGAAAATCAATAACCGCCGATTTCGGCAATTATGTGGGAAGAACCATGCGAAATGCAAATTTCCCCGCGCGAATGGGGCGCCATCCGGGCAGGAGGGCGCCCCTTTTGTGGCGGGAGCCACGATCCGGGAGATGATTCGCGCCTGCGGTCAGTTCTGTTTCTGAACCCGGAACAGCTTGCCGACGACAAGGGCGATCACCGAGGCGCCGAAGCTGAAGAGCGCACCCATCTTGGCCGCATCCTGCACCGCGCCCGGCGGGAAGGCGACCGCGGCGACGAAGAGCGCCACCGTGAAGCCGATGGCGGCGACGCAGCCGAGCACGAAGAGGTCGGACATGCGCATGCCCTTCGGCAGGCCGAGCCGCATCGGCGCCGCGGCGAGCCAGCCGAAGAGGAAGATGCCGAGGGGCTTGCCGACGACGAGACCTGAGAGCACCAGCCAGGTCGGCGCGCCGATGGCCGAGAATACCACCCCGGCATTGGCGAGGCCGAAGAAGAACAGGATCACCTCGACCGGGGTCTTCAGCATGTGCTCGATCTGGTTGAGCAGGTCGCGCAGATGTTCTTCCGCGGCGGCGAAGATGCCGAAGCTGCGATCGGCATGGGGGACGGCCAGCACCACCGGGATGAGGCCGAGGGCCGGGTGCAGGCCGGCCCGGTAGAAGCCGTACCAGGAGAGGGCCCCGGCGACGGCATAGGGATACCATTTGAGATGGCGGTGCACCCAGCTCGAGACCGGCCGGCTCTCGCGGCCGCGATCGAGACGGATCGGCAATTCGTTGAAGAGGAGCCACACGAGGCCTGCCGCCGCGACCGAGAGGAGGAGCCATTCGGGGTTGACCTCGCCCGTCGGGTAGAAGATCGCCAGGATGACGAGGCCGGCGGCATCGTCGGCGATGGCGAGAAGCAGCAGGAAGCGGATCGCCGGATGGGCGGCGCCGAACACCATCCGCCCCACGAGATAGGCGAAGGCGATGTCGGTCGCGGTCGGGATCGCCCAGCCGCGGTGCACCGCCTGGAAGGTTTCCCACCCCATCAGGGCGGCAAGGCCGAGATAGACGCTCACCGGCCCGATCATGCCGCCGGCCGTGGCGATCAGCGGCGTCATCGCCTTGCGGCCGCGCAGCGCCCCGTTCTTCAGGATGATCGCCTCCCACACTTCCTTGGCGGCGATGGCGAAGAAGAAGGCCATGAGAATGTCGTTGACAAGGAAGTGCAGCGTGAGCACGCGCATTCCGTCCCTGCCTTCCTCGACGATGCCGATCCAGGGGTTTTCCCACAGCGGCGTCTCGATGAAATGGTGATAGCTCGCCGCGTCGAGATTGGCCCAGATCAGGGCGATGACGGCCCCCGAGATCAGAAGAAGCGAATATTCCTGGATGAAATTCCAGACCCGATAGGCTCTGCGCCGTGCCATCACTGTCTCCCTCGTTGTCTGGCTCCAATTAGGCCGGGCGGAGCGGGAGATCAACTCTCGCTGACGGAATTGTCAGATGAAAGCGTCGCGCGAAGGGGCCGGGGCGGCTCAGGCGGCGCCGTGGACGTGTTCGCGGTGCCAGCGGAGAAAGGCGGGGTGGGGATGCTCGCGCGGATCTTCCGGCAGGCGCAGCTTGCGGTCGGGAACGAAAAGGCGCCGCGCCACCTCGGCCGGAACCTTGTTGTGCGAGACGAGGATCGTCATGTCGTCGGCCACCGCCACCAGGCCGCGGTCGAACATCCAGTGGACGGTGCCCGAAAGGGCGAGGCCGTTCTGGACGATGTCCGGCCCGCCCGCGTGGACCGGCATGATATGGGCCGCCTCCACCTCCGGCCGTCCGCCGCCGTTCCGGAGGGCCAGACCGGTCATGGCGCAGCGGCCGCCATAGGCGCGCTTGACGCGGCGGGCGAAGGCGGCGTCGCGTTTCGGACGCGAAAGCAGCAGCCGGTCGCGCTCGGCGGGATCGAGAAGGGCGCGGCGCAGCTCTGCGGGGTCGAAATCGGCGGGCGGCGGGGCCGGTGCATGGGTGGCGGCATCCCCGGCGGGAAAGGCGAAGGGGGTCTGCGGTTCGGCGAAGCCCGGCACGGGAGCGCTCCGGTTCCCCCATGACGGGGTGGGCGGCACCGTGCCTTCACGGGGCAGCGCCTCGGGCACGTCGAGCCGCGGAGCGAGGCCGAGGCTGACGATGGCGGCGAAGGCCGCGGGCTCGAGCGGGCGCACCGCCGAAGTGTTGGCGCCGCCGGTGGCGGGGCGGCCGTCGGCGCCGCGCAGGCTCTTCTCGAAGGCGGTGCCCGTCGTCGGGTCTCCCCGGGGCACCACCGTCTCGAAGTCGAGATAGCTGCCCCCCTGGTAATATGCGTAGTAATGGGCTTCCCGTGCCGGGTCCGGGGCAATGGTCTCGACCCTGGCGATGGCGACATAGCCGCCACGACCGCCTTTGACGCCTTCGTAGATCACGACCCAGTCGCCCACCGTCTTCTTCACCCGTTCGAGATAGCGGTGGGGGAAGTGGTAGGCCTGACCGAGCCTGTCGTCATAGGGTGAATTCGGGTTCTGGACGAAAACCGCATTGGCCATGGCGGGAGGATAGGGCGGGGGTGCGGGCGGGACCAGGAAAATCTTCCCGGCGGATCTTGCCGGGGCGTCTCACTCCGCCGCCATGGTCTCCACGGGTTCGACCCTGAGCGCCGAGAACTTGAATTCGGGGATCTTGCCGAACGGGTCGAGCGCGGGGTTGGTCAGGCAGTTGGCCGGGGCCTCGCGATAGGCGAAGGGCAGGAAGACCGCGTCCTCCGGCACGGCCCGGTCGGCCCGCGTGGGGGCGATGACGGCGCCGCGGCGGGTCACGAGCCGCACGTTCTGGCCGGGGCGGATGCCGAGCCGGGCGAGGGTGCGCGGATGCAGGGCGGCGACGGGGCCGGGTTCGAGCGCGTCGAGCACCGGGGCGCGCCGCGTCATCGCGCCGGTGTGCCAGTGTTCGAGCTGGCGGCCGGTGATGAGGATCATCGGGAATTCGGCGTCGGGCAGCTCCGCGGGCGGTGCCACCTCGGCCGGGGTGAAGCGGGCCCGGCCCGAGGGGCGGGGGAAGCCGTCGGAGAACACAACCGAAAGCCCCGGATGATCGGGGGCCGGGCAGGGATAGGTGACGGCGTGTTTGCGCTCGAGCCGCTCCCAGGTGATGTTGTCGAGCGAAGGCATCAGCCGCTTCATCTCGGCGAAGACTTCCCGCGGATGGCCGAAATCCCAGGGCAGGCCGAGCCGCTTGCCGATCTCGACGATGATTCGCCAGTCGGGACGGGCGTCGCCCGGAGGCGGCACCAGCGGCCGCAGCATCTGCACCTGGCGGTTGGTGTTGGTGACGGTGCCGGCCTTCTCGTAGGCCGCGGCCGCGGGCAGGATCACGTCGGCGAACATGGCGGTTTCGGTGAGGAAGATGTCCTGCACCACGAGATGCTCGAGCTTCGCCAGCGCCGCGCGGGCATGCGCGAGGTCGGGGTCCGACATGGCCGGGTTCTCGCCGGCGATGTACATGGCGCGGATCCGGCCTTCGTGGATCGCGTCCATGATCTCGACCACGGTCAGCCCCGGCTCGGGCGAGAGCGCGCCCGGGGGCAGGCCCCAGAGCTCCTCGGCCCGGGTGCGGGCAGCCGCGTCGCCCACCGGGCGATAATCGGGCAGCACCATCGGGATGAGCCCGGCATCGGAGGCGCCCTGCACGTTGTTCTGGCCTCTCAGCGGGTGCAGCCCGGTGCCGGGCCGGCCGACATGGCCGCACATGAGGGCGAGGGAGATCAGCGAGCGGGCGTTGTCGGTGCCGTGGACGTGCTGACTCACCCCCATGCCCCAGAAGATCATTCCGGCCCGGGCGGTGGCGAAGCTTCGGGCGACGGCGCGGATGGTGGCGGCGTCGATGCCCGTGACGGGGGCCATCTTCTCGGGGCTGAAGGGGGCGAGATGACGGCGGAAGGCTTCCCAGTTCTCGGTCCGCCGGGCGATGTAGTCGGCGTCGAACAGCTCCTCCGCCGCGATCGCGTGCATGATGGCGTTGAGAAGGGCGACATCGGTGCCGGGGCGGAACTGGAGCGGGAAGGTCGCATGGCGGAAGAGGCCGTTCGCCCGCGGATCCATCACGATCAGCGTGCCGCCCCGGGCGGCGAAGTCCTTGAAGAAGGTGGCGGCGATCGGATGGTTCTCGACCGGGTTGGCGCCGACGACGATGGCGCAGTCGGCGTTCTCGATCTCGTTGAAGGTGGCGGTCACGGCGCCCGATCCGATGTTTTCCATCAGCGCCGCCACCGAGGAGGCATGGCACAGCCGCGTGCAGTGATCGACGTGGTTGTGCCCGAAGCCCTGGCGGATGAGGCGCTGGAAGAGATAGGCTTCCTCGTTGCTGCACTTGGCCGAGCCGAAGCCCGCCACCGCCGCGCCGCCATGGGCGTCGCGGATGCGCGCAAGGCCCCCTGCCGCCACGTCGAGCGCCTCCTCCCATGTGGCTTCGCGGAAATGGGTGAAGGGATCGGCCGGATCGACCCCCATCTCCTTCGGTGCGCCGGGCTTGCGGATCAGCGGTTTCGTCAGCCGCTCGGGATGGTGGATGTAATCGAAGCCGAAGCGACCCTTGACGCAGAGCCGCCCGCGATTGGCCGGCCCGTCCGCCCCCTCGACGGCGCGGATGCGCCCCTTCGCACCGAAGGCCTCGATCTGGCAGCCGACGCCGCAGAAGGCGCAGACCGTGCGGCCGAGGGAGGGTGCGGCGGCGCGGTCGCCGTTGCCGGCCGCGTCCACGAGCGCCGCCGGCATCAGCGCTCCCGTCGGGCAGACGGCGACGCATTCGCCACAGGCCACGCAGGTGCTCTCACCCAGCGGGTCGTCGAGATCGAAGGCGACATGGGTGGCAAGGCCCCGGCCGGCCATGCCGATCACGTCGTTGTGCTGCACCTCGCGGCAGGCCCTCAGGCAGAGCGTGCAGTCGATGCAGGCGCCGTGATCGACCCGGATCGCCGGGTGGCTGTCGTCGATCGCGCCGGGCGCCCCGCTCGGGGGGAAGGCGCCGGTTTCGGCACCGGCCAGTTCCGCCATGCGCAGGAGATGGGCGCTTTCGTCGGGCGTGCGATCTTCGGGCAGATCCGCGAGGAGCAGTTCGATCACCCCCTTGCGCGCCGCTGCGGCCCGCGGGCTCGTCACCCGCACCACCATGCCTTCGGCGGGAATGCGGATGCAGGAAGCGGCGAGGCTGCGTTCTCCCTCGATCTCGACCATGCAGGCGCGGCAATTGCCGTCGGCCCGGTAATCGGGCGCGTCGCGATGGCACAGATGGGGGATGGTGAGGCCGTGCCGCTTCGCCACCTGCCAGATGGTCTCGCCGGGGCGGGCGAGCACCTCCCGGCCGTCGAGGATGAAGCGGATGGCCGCGTTGCCTGCTTCCTCGCTCGTTCCCGTCATCGTCCGTCCTCCCCGTCCGGTCTTCCGGCTTGTGCGCCCCGGCACCGGTCGGGCCCGCTGCGGGGCGTTGCCGGCCGCTCATGCCGCCCCGCCCGCTCCCTCGTCATCGATGCGGACCCGGCCGCGGGCGAAGCGGGCGGCTGCGGGCCGCCTTCCCTCGTCCATTCCCTTTCGGCGGGGCACGCTGGTCTTCCGTGCCGTTTCCTGTCAGTCTCCGATGACGGGAGTGCGGATGCAAGCCCGGATCCGCCTTCTGCCGGCCCGCTTGCGGCATGGGGGGCGGGGAGAGAAGCGAAAAAAGCGGGAACAAGAAGAAAGCGGGAGGGACGAGAAGATGCGCAGACGGTGGTTCGTGCTCGGCGGGGCGGCGCTTGCGGCCGGTGCCGGCGGCTGGTGGGCCCTGGGGCGGGGCAAGGCGCCGGAGGTCGGTTTCACCTTGACCGACGCCCAGCTTCAGGCCGCGCGGCGGTTGATGGCCGCCCATCCGGTGATCGACGCCCATGCGCATCCGGGGCGCACCTTCCTGCGCGACGGGGAGAATTTCGCCGACTGGAAGATCCGGCTCTATGCGCTTTTCACCGCCGGTTTCGAGGACGATGCCGTGGCCGACATGACGGCCGGCGGCGTCGATGCGGCGGTGTGGAACGGGGTCGCCGACGTCCAGATCCTCAAGCTCGGCGACGGCGGCCTCACCCCCGGGCGCGACTTCGCCCCCGGCGAGGCCTGGGCCAGCTACGAGCGCCAGATCGCCAATCTCGCCGCGCTCGAGAAGGAGGGGCTGGTGCAGATCTGTCGTGCCCCCGAGGACGTGCTGGCCGCCAAGGCCGCCGGTCGTCGCGGCGCCATCCTCGGCATGGAGGGAGCGGATTTTCTCGAGAACGACCTCTCGCGTCTCGACCGGGTTCATGCCGACGGGGTGCGGATGCTGACGCTGGTGCATTATCACGACAACCCCATCGCCCCGACCATGACCGGCGCGATGCGCAAGGGGCGGCTGACGGATTTCGGCCGCGCCGTCGTCGCCCGCTGCAACGCGCTCGGCATCATGATCGACGCAAGCCATGCCGCCGAGCCGGCCGTGGCCGACATGGTGGCGGCCTCGCGTTCTCCGGTCGTCCTCACCCACACCCATATCCGCACGCCGACCCTCGGCCATCCGCGTTTCGTCGATCCGTCGCTTGCGCGCAAGGTGGCGGAACAGGGCGGCTATATCGGCGCCTGGCCGGCCGGCATCGGCCAGTCGAGCCTGCGCGATTTCGTCGATCGGATCGTCTGGCTGATCGACGAGATCGGCGCCGCCCATGTCGCCATCGGCTCGGACATGGACGCCAATTACAAGCCGGTGCTCGAGACCTATCGCAAGTTTCCGCTGGTGGTGGGCGCGCTCCTCGCCCGCGGGCTCGACGAGGCGGTCGTGACCGGTGTGATGGGCGGCAATTTCCTGCGCGTGTGGCGCGAGACGGTTGCGGCCGCCGGCGGCTGAGCCGCCGGCATTCTCCCGATTGTGCGGGAATCTTTGTGCTTGCTCCTCGCGCGAAACTCCTGTTTGAATGAAAATGCATTTGAGTGGGGTGCCGAGGGTGTTGTGTCGGCCCTGCCGGGGAGATGTATGGCCCTTGCGGGGAAGGACGCCGATTGCAAAGCGCGCCTGCCCGTGGGGCCGGCGCGCGCTTCCCCCTCCCGGTTCGGCCGTGGGGGCGGCTGTCGGACGGCCACGGCCTTGCCCGCGGCCTGCTCCTCGGCACGGGCCGCGGCGGCCGGGCGCGCCGGCCTTCAGCTTTCTTCAGCTTTCGCGAGCCGCATCCGGGAAATGCCGCAGCACCGTCTCGAAGGCGTTTGGCGCCGCCTGGCCGAGACCGCAGATCGAGGCGTCGCGCATGAGGGCGCCGAGCCTGCCGAGCCTTTCCGCGTCCCACGGGCCTTCCATCAGTTGAAGCGCCTTGGCGCAGCCGGCGCGACAGGGCGTGCACTGGCCGCAGCTTTCATGGGCGAAGAAGGCGAGGAAGCCGCGCGCGGCATCGGCGATGTCGTCCCGGTCCGAGAGCACCATCACCGCCGCCGAGCCGATGAAGGCGCCATGCGGTTCGAGACAGCCGAAGTCGAGCGGCACGTCGTCGAGCGTGGCCGGCAGGATCCCCGAGGAAGCGCCGCCCGGCACCCAGGCGGCGAAGCGGTGCCCCTCCTCCATCCCTCCTGCCGCGGCGATCACCTCGCCGATGGTCGCACCCGCGGGCAGGAGGTGGACACCGGGCCGTTTCACCCGCCCCGAAACCGAATAATGCCTCAGGCCGCGGCGGCCGTTGTGTTCGACGGCGAAGATTTCGGGCCCTTCGGTGACGATCCGGCCCGCCCACCAGAGCGTCTCGACATTGTTGACGAGGGTCGGCTTGCCGAAGAGGCCCTTCTCGGCGACATAGGGCGGGCGGTGGCGCGGCAGGCCGCGGCGGCCTTCGAGCGATTCGATCAGCGCCGATTCCTCGCCGCAGATATAGGCTCCGGCGCCGCGCCGCAGGACGATCCGCCCCGGTGCCGCGAGGCCGGCTTCCTCGAGGGCGGCGATCTCCTCGGCGAGGAGCGCGTGCAGCGCGGGGTATTCGTCGCGCAGATAGATCCAGACCGTGCGCGCGCCCACCACCTCGGCCGCGATCAGCGCCCCTTCCAGCACCCGGTGGGGGGCGGTCTCGAGCAGGTGGCGGTCCTTGAAGGTGCCCGGTTCGCCCTCGTCGGCATTTACGACGACATGGCCTTCGCCGGCACGGGCGACGTTTTCCCTCACGATCCGCCATTTGGCATGGGTCGGGAAACCGGCCCCGCCCATGCCTCGCAGACCCGCCGTCTCGAGCGCGGCCAGAACCTCCCCGGCGGCCGGGGGGCGGTCGCGCCAGCGATAGGCGCCGCGGGCGCGGGCGGCGGCGAGCCGCTCGGCCGGGGGCGGGGCCTGTCGGGTGCGGGCCGGGTCGGCCGCCGCGGCGCGGGCTTCCGCCGCCAGCTGGGCCACATTCCGTCCCGAAAGATCGCGCTTGCCGAGCATCACCGCCGGCGCCCTGTCGCAGCGGCCCATGCAGGGAGCGCGCAGCACCCGCACCTTTCCGGGGTCGAGCGTCGCGGCGAGAGCCTCGGCCAGCGCCTCGGCGCCCCGCATCCGGCAGGGAAGCGAATCGCACACCCGGATGGTGAGGGTCGGCGGCGGCGTCTCCCCCTCCTTCACCAGATCGAAATGGGCGTAGAAGCTCGCGACTTCCCAGACCTCCGCCTGCGACAGCCCCAGGATCTCGGCCAGCGCCCGCAGATGACGGGCCGCCAGATGGCCGAAACGGTCCTGCAACAGATGCAGATGCTCGATGAGCAGGTCGCGCCGCACCATCTTTCCCTCGAGGAGTTCCCGCACCTCCTCGAGCGCCGCCTCCTCGAGCGGGCGGCCCTTCGGAAAGGGGCGCGGCCGCCGCCCGTTCTTCGTGATGGCTGTCTTCTTCGTCATCCGTTCTCTCCCTGCCTGCCCCATGGTTGCGCTTCGGGGCGCCGGTCGCAAGCCCGGATGCGACGCGCCGGGTCGACAAACGCCCCGACCGGCGGCGCCCTGCCGCAGAGCGGGGCGGCCGGGCGGCGCCCTTGCGGTCGGTGCTCCTGTCGGCGAAGCTGCCCGGCGAGGGAGGATCGGGCGATGACGCGGACCGGGATGCAGGGCAAGGGGCCGTTGGCGGGGCTCAGGATCGTCGAGTTCGAGGGGCTCGGCCCCACCCCCTTCGCCGCCATGCTGCTGGCCGACATGGGCGCCGAGGTCGTCCGCATCGCCCGCCCCGGCGGCCGGCCGCTCCTGCCGCAGAGGCCCGATTTCCTCGAGCGGGGGCGGGGCCGCCTGCCGCTCGATCTCAAGAGCGCGGCCGGGCAGGAGACGGCGCTGCGGCTCCTGGCCCATGTCGATGCGCTGATCGAGGGGCATCGCCCCGGCGTGATGGAACGGCTCGGTCTCGGTCCCGACGACGTGTTCGCCGTCAACCCGCGCCTCGTCTATGGCCGGATGACGGGCTGGGGCCAGAGCGGCCCGCGGGCGCGGACGGCGGGGCACGACATCAACTACATCGCCCTCACCGGGTTGCTCCACGCCATCGGCCCGAAGAGCCGCCCGCTACCGCCGCTCAATCTCCTGGGTGACTTCGGCGGCGGTGCGCTCTACCTCGTCGCCGGGATGCTCGCCGCGCTCCTGGCCGCCCGGCGGACCGGGCGGGGCCAGGTGGTGGATGCGGCGATCGTGGACGGGGCGAGCCATCTCGGCACGATGATCTTCTCGCTGCTCGAGAGCGGCCTGTGGGCCGATACGCGCGAGGCCAACCTGCTCGACGGCGGCGCGCCGTTCTATACCACCTATCCCTGCGCCGATGACCGCTTCGTTGCCGTGGGGGCGCTCGAGGAGAAGTTCTATCTCGCCCTTCTCGACGGGCTCGGGCTCTCGCCGGCGGAGCTGCCCGACCGGGCCGACCCCGCCAACTGGCGGCTGCTGCGCAACCGCTTCGCCACCGTCTTCCGCACCCGCACGCGCGACGAATGGGCCCGGCATTTCGCCGGCACCGATGCCTGCGTCACCCCGGTGCTGAGCCTTTCGGAGGCGCCGCACGATGCCCACATGGCGGCCCGCGGGGTGTTCATCGACGTGGCGGGCACGCCCCAGCCGGGGCCGGCGCCGCGGCTTTCCGCCACGCCCGGCGAAGCCCGGCCGGAGCCCCCGGAACCGCTCGACGCGGCCTCCCTCCTCGAGAGATGGCGGCGGGAGGAGAGCGGCTGAGGCGCTTCCGGCATCGGGAGGGGCATGGCGAGGGGCCTTTTGCGGCGAAGGGGAGGCGGGGTGTGCCCTTCTCCTGCCCTCCGCCCCGGTGCTTCGGCCCTCAGTCGAGGGGGCGGGGGATGTCGGCGAAGGGATCTTCGGGATAGTCCACCCGGGTGAGGACCAGCCCGTGGGGCGGGGCCACCGGCCCGCAGGCGGCGCGGTCCTTCGCGTCGAGGGCGGCGGCCACGTCCTCGGGCCGCCATCGTCCACGGCCGACCTCGACCAGCGTGCCTACCATGCTGCGCACCTGGTTGTGGAGGAAGGATCGGGCCGAGAAGCCCAGCCGGATCTCGCGACCGCCCGGAGCGGGGCGGTGCGTGACGGCAACGCCGTCGAGGGTCTTCACCGGCGACTTCGCCTGACAGATGGAAGCGCGGAAGGTGGTGAAGTCGTGCCGGCCGACGAGATGGGCCGCCCCGGCACGCATCGCCTCGACATCGAGCTGCCGGCGCAGATGCCAGACCCGGCCGCGCTCGAGCGCAGGCGGGGCGCGACGTTCGAGTATGCGATAGAGATAATGCCGCTTTTGTGCCGAGAAGCGGGCGTGGAACGCTTCCGTCACCTCCCGGGCCGCGAGAATGGCGACGGGGGCGGGCCGCAGATGGGCGTTGAGCGCCTCCGTCAGGCGGAACGGTTCCCATGCGCGATCGAGATCGACATGGGCGACCTGGCCGCTGGCATGAACGCCCGTATCCGTCCGCCCGGCGCCCTGAATCCGCACGGGCGCGGCCGTGAGCCGGGCAAGCGCCGCCTCGATCGTCGCCTGCACGGAGGGACAATCGGCCTGGGCCTGCCAGCCGCAGAAGGGGGCGCCGTCATATTCGATCAGAAGGGCGTAGCGGGGCATGGGGGGGCGATAACGCCCGCGGACGCGCTTGCCAAGGGGCGAGCGCCCTTCCGCCGGCAGGGTGCCGGGACGGGTGGCCCTGCGGCGGCGGAAGCGGTGGAGATGCGGCCGGCCGCGCCGCTTCGCCCGGATCCCGCTTCCTGCCGGTGGCGTCCGGGGTGCTGGAAGCCGCTGCGCCCTCGTGCTATCGCGGCCGCGAAGAGCCGGCGGGCCGGTGCGCGCGAGGCCGCCGCCGGTTCCGCCACATGGCGCATGACACCGCACGGGGTCTGTGGGAGACGGATGATGAACCTCTTTGCCGACATGCACCGCAAGGTGCACGAGACGCTTCGGGAAATGCAGGCGGCGGGCGAGCTGCCGGCCGATCTCGATCTGAAGAATGTCGCCGTCGAGCCGCCGCGCGATCCGGCTCATGGCGACATGGCGACGAATGCGGCCATGGTGCTGGCAAGGCCCGCGGGCAGGCGGCCGCGCGAGATCGCCGAGCGTCTTGCCGAGCGGCTCGCCGCCGATGGGCGCATCGCCTCGGCCGAGGTGGCTGGGCCGGGCTTTCTCAACCTGCGCCTCGCCCCCGACGCGTGGCGCGCCCTCGTGCCGGCCGTGCTCGCGGCCGGCCCCGATTACGGTCGCTCCGGCATGGGCGCGGGCCGCAAGGTCAATGTCGAGTTCGTCTCCGCCAACCCGACCGGGCCGCTCCATGTCGGCCATACCCGCGGGGCGGTCTTCGGCGACGCCCTTGCCAATCTCCTCGATTTCGCCGGCTGGCAGGTGACGCGGGAATACTACATCAACGATGGCGGCGCCCAGGTCGATGTGCTCGCCCGTTCGGCCTATCTGCGCTATCTCGAGGCCAATGGCCGCGAGGTCGCCTTCCCCGAAGGCACCTATCCGGGGGATTATCTCGTCGCCGTCGGCGAGGCACTCAAGGAACGCTATGGCGACCGGTTCGTCGATGCGCCCGAGGAGGAATGGCTCGATCTCTTCCGCCGCTTCGCCACCGAGCGGATGATGGAGATGATCCGCGCCGATCTCGCGGCCCTGGGCGTCAGGATGGACGTCTATTTCTCCGAGCGCTCGCTCTATGAGGGGGGCCGCATCGAGGAAACGCTCGAGAAGCTGCGGGAGATGGGCCTCGTCTATGAAGGCGTACTCGAGCCGCCCAAGGGCCGGAAGCCCGAGGACTGGGAGCCGCGGGTGCAGACACTGTTCCGCTCCACCGCCTTCGGCGACGATGTCGATCGGCCGCTGAAGAAGTCCGACGGTTCCTGGACCTACTTCGCCCCCGACATCGCCTATCACTACGACAAGATCCTGCGCGGCTACGATGCGCTGATCGACGTGCTCGGCGCCGATCATGGCGGCTATGTCAGGCGGATGAAGGCGGCGGTGGCGGCGCTTTCGGAAGGCAGGGTCGATTTCGACATCAAGCTCGTCCAGCTGGTGCGCCTCTTCAAGGGCGGCCAGCCCTTCAAGATGTCGAAACGGGCCGGCACCTTCATCACCCTGCGCGACGTGATCGACGAGGTCGGCCCCGACGTCACCCGCTTCGTCATGCTCACCCGCAAGAACGACGCGCCACTCGATTTCGACTTCGAGAAGGTGCTCGAGCAGTCGAAGGACAATCCGGTCTTCTATGTGCAATACGCGCATGCCCGCATTTCTTCGGTGCTGCGCAAGGCGGAAGCGGCCGGCATCGACGTGTCCGACGCTGCGCTCGGGGCGGCCGATCTTTCGGTGCTCGACGATCCGGCCCAGCTCGAGCTTCTCAGGCGCATCGGCGCATGGCCGCGCACCGTCGAGCTGGCGGCGACCCACCACGAACCCCATCGCATCGCCTTCTATCTCTACGATCTCGCCTCCGCCTTTCATGCGCTGTGGAACCGCGGCAACGACGACCCGACGCTGCGCTTCATCGATGCGGACGACGTGCCCGGCTCCCGGGCCCGCATCGCCCTTGCCCGGGCCACGGGCGTTGTCATTTCGTCAGGACTTGGTATTCTCGGCGTGAAACCGGTCACGGAAATGCGCTGACGGTGCGCGGTGCACGGCCGTTCCGGGTGCGGCGGGGCGTGCGGTGAAGTGCGATGATCCTCGCGGGCACGGGTTCGCGTCTCGGAAACCGCACCCCCGAGGCCGCGGCGCCGCGGAGCGGCTGGCGCCGGTCCGCTCGGCGGATCGATGGCGGGATCGGCGCAGGACGGCGCAACAAGGACGGGCAATGGAATGCGGGAGAAGAGGGCGAAGCCCCACCCGCGACGGGCCGCGAGCCGGCCCGGAAGGCACCCCGGCCGGGCAGCGGTCGGTCGGGATCGAGCAGAAGAGAGGCAGGCAGATGGTGGCGTCTCCCATCCCCGATCCGGGTCTGCGCGGCGGGCGCAGCGCCCGGGACGACGAATCCGCCGAAAGCGGCCCCGGGGCATTCGGCGCTCTTGCCCGCGGGGCGATGGCGCTGGGTTCCCTCGGCATCATTCTCGGGGTCGGCTGGTGGAGCTACGGGCTCGCGGTGCGCGATCCGGCCGAAGTGCCGGTGATCCGGGCATTGCCCGAGCCGATCCGCGAACGCCCGGCACGGGCGGAGGAAGGCGACCGGATCGACACACGTGGCCTCGGCGAGGTGCAGGCGATCGGTCGCGTGCCGCCCCCCGAAAGCGAGGTGGTGATCGCGCCTGCGGATACGCCGCCGCTCCCGGCGGCGCGTGAGGCGGCCGGGAGGTCGGCGGCAGGGGCGACGGGTGCCGCTGCCGCTCCGGCCGGCGAGACGCTGCCGCCGGTGAAGGTGCCGCCGCCGCTCGAGAGCGCTGCGGCGACGGCCTCGTCCCCGTCTGCCGCCGCCGCGACCGTGAGCCCGGCACGCCTCGAGGACACCGCTTCCCGCCTGTCGGCCGGGGCGGTGCCGGAAACACCCCGTCCCGCCGCGTCCGGCCGGGGCGACCCGCTTGCGGGGCTGCGCCCGCGTGCCCGTCCGCGGGGCCTGACGCGCCTTGCCGTCGCCACGCCGTCGCGGCCCGTGGACGAGAGGAGCGCCGCGCGTCCGGCCGCGGCGAAGCTCGTGCCGGGGATGGCGATGGTGCAGCTCGGCGCCTTCGCCTCGCCCGAAGAGGCCGAAGCCGCCTGGCAGCGCTTCCGCCGCCGGGAGGGCGACCTTCTTGCCGGGCGGCGCCATCATGTCCTGGCATATGACCGCGCCGGGCGGCGCTATTACCGCCTGCGGCTTTCGGGTTTCGAGAACTTCCGCGCCGCCACCCGCTTCTGCAAGGCCTGGGCCGCCCGCGGCGGCGAGTGCATCCCGGTAATCTACAAGTAGCCTTCTTTGATGCCCTGCCGGGACGCCGGTCCCGCGGGTGCGGGCGGGGCGCGGTGCAGCCCCCTCGAAGCCGGGGCGCTCGGCCCGCCCCTGTCCTTCATCCGTCGAATGCCGCCCCTTCGTGCCGCTTCGTTGCCCCCGCCCCCTCAGCCCGACAGCAGCGGCAGGATCTCCTCGTGCAGCGCCGGGTTGGCCGATGCCAGAACATGGCCCGAGGAAGCGAGGGTCAGCGGTGCGCCCTGCCAGTCGGTGATGACGCCCCCCGCGCCCTCGATCACCGGCACCAGCGCCATGTAGTCATAGGGATGCAGCCCCATTTCGACCACCGCATCCACATGGCCCGCCGCCAGCAGCCCGTAGGCGTAGCAGTCGCCGCCGAAGCGCCGCATCAGCGCCCGGGCACTGACGCGCTCGAAGGCGGCGCGGCCCGCCTCGTCGAAGATGTCGGGGGAGGTGGCATAGAGCCGGGCTTCGCCGAGGCGCCGCCCGCTGCTGTGGCAGGGAGCGCCGTCGAACAGGGTGGGCCGCCCCGCGACGCCCAGCCAGCGCTCCCCGGTCGCCGGCATCGCTACGACCCCGAGGACCGGCCGCCCGCCGACGAGATGGGCGATCAGCGTGCCGAAGGTGGGCATGCCGGTGATGAAGCTGCGGGTGCCGTCGATCGGGTCGATCACCCAGACATGGTCGCTGTCGGGATTGTCCTGCCCGTGCTCCTCGCCGAAGATGCCGTGATCGGGCCAGGCACGGGCGATCCGCTGTCGAATCGCGGCCTCGATCTCGCGGTCGGCGGCGGTGACCGGGGAAAGGTCCGCCTTGTGCTCGACATCCAGCTTCCGGCGGAACCAGCGCATTGCCATCGGCGCGGCCAGATCGGCCAGCGAGAGGGCGAAATGCGACAACTCGTTCAGGGAAGGGGATTTCTCCGGTTCTGCCATCGTCATCGCCTCGGCCTGGCGCCCCGTTTGCGCGTCGGGGTGGTGGCGCGCCGGCGGCAAAAGGGGCTGGACAAAAAGCAAAAAAGTGCAAAACTGCACAATAAAACACATTGCCCGAGCTTGCCGGGACTTGCAACGGGCAGGAACAACAACGGGGCCCGGCCGAAGGAAGGCGCTCCCGCAACGTCGGGGCGTCGCGCAGATGGGAGGGAAGTCATGAAGAAATGGATCAGGAGCACCGCTGCGGCGCTGGTGTCGCTGGGTCTGGCCGGGATGGCCTCGGCCGGCTCGATCACGGTCTATACCGCGCTCGAGGAGGAAGAGATCGCCGATTACATCGCCGCCGCCAACAAGGCGATGCCGGATATCGAGATCAACGTGCTGCGCCTGTCCACGGGCAAGCTGGGGGCGCGGCTCCTGGCCGAGGCCGCCAATCCGCAGGCCGACGTGATCTGGGGCTGGGCGGTCACGGCGATGATGGATCCGCGGATCCTCGAGATGCTGGAGCCCTACCAGGCCAAGGGGTCCGAAGTGCTGCCGGCCGCCTTCCGCGACCCGGAAGGGCGCTGGTTCGCCCCTACGGGCTACATGGGCGCCTTCTGTGTCAACACCGAGCGGCTCAGGCAGAAGAACCTGCCGATGCCGAAGAGCTGGAAGGATCTGGAAGACCCCGCCTTCAAGGGTGAGGTGCTGATGCCCGATCCCAACTCCTCGGGCACCGGATATCTGCATGTCGTCGCGCTGCTGCAGACCCTCGGCGAGAAAGAGGGCTGGGCGCAGCTCAGGCGTATCGACCCCAATATCGCCCAATACACTTCGTCGGGGTCGAAACCCTGCAAGGCCGCGCGGGCGGGGGAATACACGGTGGGCATCTCGCTGGCCTTCACGGCGCTGAAGTCGATCGAGGCCGGCTATCCGCTGGCCATGGTGTTCCCGGAAGGCGGCGTCGGCTACGAGCTGGAGGCCTCGGGGCTGATGAAGAGCTCCGACAACAAGGCGGACGCCAAACGCTTCCTCGACTGGACCATGTCGCCGGAGGCGGTCGCTCTCTACGGCAAGTTCAAGGCGCTGGTGACGGTGCCCGGCGTGAAGCCGTCCGCAGCCGCGGTCAAGGCCGGGCTGCCCGCCGATGTCGGCACGGTGCTGGCGAAGATCGATTTCGCCGAATCGGCCCGGCGCCAAAGAGAGATCAAGAAGAAGTGGAAGGAACTGTTCGGTCGCTGAGAGCGGAGGATGGCGCGGCGGGCGGTTTCCTTCCGGCGCGCCGTCCTCCTTCGCATCGGCCAGTGTCGTTTCGGCTCGTCTCGTTCGGGCCGGTGCGCTTGGCTGACGATCCGTGTGCCGGGCCGCGTCTGATCCTGCGCCCGGGACCCCGCTTTCTTCTTGAGGGAACTTGCCGTGGATCCGACCAGCTTTCTCGATGTCGTCAGCCTGACCAAGAGATACGGCACCTTCGTCGCGCTTGACGATGTGTCGGTGACGGTGGGCGAAGGGGAATTCGTCTGCCTTCTCGGCCCGTCGGGTTGCGGCAAGACCACGCTGTTGCGGGTGATTGCCGGGCTCACCGGGTTCGATGCGGGCGATGTGCGGCTCGAGGGGCGCTCGATCGCCGATCTGCCGGCGCGCAAACGCGGCTTCGGCATCGTGTTCCAGTCCTATTCGCTGTTTCCCGACATGACCGTTGCCGAGAACATCGCCTACGGCCTGAAGATCCGCAACGTGTCGCCCGAGCGGATGCGCGCGCGCGTGCGCGAGCTTCTCGAGATGATCCGCCTGCCGCATCTGGCCGACCGGCTGCCTTGGCAACTTTCTGGCGGCCAGCAGCAGCGCATCGCGCTCGCCCGGGCAATCGCCGTCGATCCGCGGGTGCTGCTCCTCGACGAGCCGCTCTCGGCGCTCGACGCCAAGGTGCGGGCCGAGCTGCGCGGCGAGATCCGCCGCCTGCAGCGCGATCTCGGCATTCCGACGCTGATGGTCACCCACGATCAGGAGGAGGCACTGGCGCTGGCCGACCGCATCATCTGCATGAACAACGGCCGGGTGGTGCAGGCCGGCACCCCGGAAGAGCTCTACCTGCGGCCGGCCACGCGCTTCGTGGCCGAGTTCATGGGCACCTCGAACCTGCTCGACGTCGAACAGGTGCGGGCGCTGTTCCCCGATCTGCTGCCGGGCAGTCCCGAGACCGGGGCCGGCCGCCGCTACGCCTGCATCCGGCCCGAACATGTCGAGCTCAGGCCCGACCCCGGGGGCGTGGCGACGGTGCGGGGGGTGACCTTTCTCGGCCACCTCCGCCGGCTCGAGGTGGAGAGCCCGGCCGGCCTGCTGACGGTGGAAACCCACGGGTCGGCGGAGGTGGCCGAGGGCAGCCGGGTTGCCCTTTCGGTGGATCCGCGGCACTGCACCTGGGTGATCGACGACATGGAGGCCGCCGCGCCGGGCGGCACCGGGGCATGAGCCGCCCCGGCTCCGCTCCCTTCCTGCGCCGCACGTTCGACGGCGACCGGCTGCTGGCGGCGGTCTGCCTGGGCGTGCCGGCGCTGGGGCTGGTGGTGTTCTTCCTCTATCCGATGGTGATCGTGTTCCTGCGCTCGATCACCCTGGGCGACGGCAGTTACGGGCTTGCCAATTATGCCGAGGTGCTCTCCACCCGCGGCTTCTGGCGCGCCACCCGTCACTCGATGGTCATGGGGCTTTCGACCGCGGCGATCTCGGTGCTCCTGGGCTTCGTGATCGCGCACGGGCTCCATCGCTGCGCCTTTCGCGGCAAGGCGCTGATCCGCGCGGCCATCGTGCTGCCGCTGCTGGCGCCGTCGCTGGTGCAGGCGCTGGGGCTGATCTTCCTTCTGGGGCGCAACGGGCTGGTCAACCGGCTGTTCGGCACCGATCTCGACATATACGGCTTCTGGGGGCTCCTGATCGCCAACACGCTCTATGCGCTGCCGCAGGCGGTGATGATCATCGGCGCGGCGCTGGCGTTGTCGGACGCGCGCACCTACGAGGCGGCCGAGGTGCTCGGCGCTTCGCCCTGGCGGCAGTTTCGCGACATCACCCTGCCGGCGGCGCGCTTCGGCATCCTCAACGCCGCCTTCGTCACCTTCATCATCACCATCACCGATTTCGGCAATGCCGCGGTGATCGGCGGCGACTATTCGGTGCTGGCGACCGAGATCTATTCGCAGGTGATCGGCCAGATGAACTTCAACCTCGGCGCGGTGGTGGGGATCATGCTGCTGCTGCCGACGGTGGTGGCCTATGTCATCGAGCGTCAGGCATCGAAGCGCCAGGAGGGGCGGGGCGGCAGCGCCGCGGTGCCCTTCGTGCCCACCCCCTCGGCGGTGCGCGACCTGCCGATGGGGGCGCTGTCCTTCCTGCTCGCGGCCGCCATTGCGCTGGTGATCGGGATCGTGGTCTATGCCAGCTTCGTCAGGCTCTGGCCCTACCGGTTCGACCTCACCTTCAGACATTACGCGATCACGCTCGCGGGGGGGTATTCCTCGCTCTGGACGACGATCTACGTCTCGCTGATCGCGGCGACCGGCGGCACGGTGCTGGTGTTCCTCCTCGGGCTGGGGCTGCGCCGCGCCCCGGCGGCCGTCGCCCGCCCGATCCAGATGATCGCGGTGATGCCGGCGGCGGTGCCCGGCATGGTGCTGGGGCTGGCCTACATCCTGACCTTCAACTCGACAGCAACGCCGCTCCATCTGCTCTACGGCACCGCAGCGCTGATCGCGGCGGTGAACTTCTACCATTACCACACGCAGGCCTTCCTGACGGTGATGACCGGCTTCCGCCAGCTGCCGGTGGCGCTGGAGGAGGCGGCGGGCAGCCTCGGCGCCGGGCTGGGGCGGATCGCGACCGGGGTGATCGCCCCGTTCCTAGCGCCGATGCTGATCTCGGCCTTCTTCTTCCTGTTCATGCGCTCGATGGTGACGCTGTCGGCGGTGGTCTTCCTGACCACGCCGAAGCTGACGGTGGCTTCGGTCACCATCATGCGGCTGGACGATGCCGGGCTGACCTCGCAGGCGGCGGCATTCTCGACCGTGGTGATGCTGGTGGTGGCTCTGGCGCTGGGCAGCATGAAGCTGCTGATGCGGCGCCTCGGCAGGGCCGCACATGGTGCAGGGGCGGGCTGAGGGCATGTGGGCGACGGAACGCAGGCGGCGGATCATGGAGATCCTGACCGCGCGTCGGCAGGTCAGCGCCGGCACGCTGGCCGACCTTCTGGGCGTCTCGCGCGAGACGGTACGGCGCGATCTGGTCGAGATGGAGAAGGAGGGCCGCCTCACGCGGGTGCACGGGGGGGCGGTCCTGCCGCCGCAGAGCTCCGAGCCGCCCTTTCGCAAGCGGCTGAACACGAAGCTGCGCGAGAAGCGCGAGATCGCCCGCAAGGCCGCAGGGCTGATCCGGCCCGGTCAGTGCGTGATGATCGATGCGGGCACCACCACCTCGGTCTTCGCCCGCGAGCTGATCCGGGTGCCGGACATCATGGTGGTGACCAATTCGATCGACATTGCCACGACGATCCAGAATGCGAGGACGAACATCGAACTCGTGCTGCTCGGGGGCGCACTCGTCAGCGACGTGCCGGGCACTTACGGCGTGATGACGCTGGCCGAGATCGAGCGCTTTCGTGCCGACATCGCCTTCGTCGCCCCGGTGGCGCTCGATGCGGCCGAGGGGGCGTTCGACTTCGAGCTGCACGAGGCCGAGGTCGCCGGGGCGATGGCGGCGCAGGCGCGGCGGGTGGTGATGCTGGTCGATCACGGCAAGCTCGGCGTGACGAGCCGCGTGCGCTATTGCCGGCCCGAGGAAATCGACACCCTCGTGACCGACACCGGCGCGCCCGCCGAGATGGTCCGCGCCTTCGAGCGGGCCGGCATCGAGGTGGTGCGCTGACGCCCCCCGGCGCGTGGCGCGCCGCCTGCTCCGGTGGGGCGCACGACTCTGCCGCCCTGCACCGCCTTCGCACGCGCGCCGGGGCCGTTCGCGGGCGCGGACTTGCGGACGAGGCCGCAGGGGCGCCGGCTTCTCCCCGGCCCGCCGGCGCAGGAATGATCGTTCCCGCTCGACAAGACCGGCAGTCCGGGAGCCGGCCCTCTCGGGCGGGGGATGATCGTGCCTGCCGATCCTGCCTTGCGGCAGGGATGGGCACCGGGGGCGCGGGGATGGCGCTCGAGCATGTGCGGTCCCGCCATCTGCACCGCAGAGCCACGGGCGGGGGGACGACCCGGCGGGGATCGCCGCTTCCGCTTCATTCCCGGCGCAGCCCCCCCGAAGCCCCTTCTTCGCCGCGGTCTGGAAACCGGCCCGGCTTCGTGGCAGGGGGGGAGCATGACGACGGCCGCCATATTCGGGCTCGCGGGCCCCGAACTCACCGCCGGGGAGCGGGCTTTCCTGCGCGAGGCGCGACCCTGGGGGCTGATCCTCTTCGCCCGCAACATCGCGAGCGCCCCGCAGCTGCGGCGGCTGGTGGAGGAGGCGCGCGCCGCCGTCGGCCGAGCCTGCCCGGTGCTGATCGACCAGGAAGGAGGGCGGGTCGCCCGGCTGCGTCCGCCGCTTGCCCATGCCTTCCCCCCGGCGGCGGAAGACGCCGCCCGCCCCGCGGCGCGGCGGCTCTTCCACCTGCGCGGGCGCATCATCGCCCATGACCTCGGGCGCTTCGGCATCGACGTGAATTGCGCCCCTCTGGCCGATCTCGGCCTTCCCGGCACCCATGCGGTGCTGCGCGACCGCTGCTATGGCGCCGACCCCGCAAGCGTCGCTGCCAATGCCCGGGCCATGGCCGAGGGGCTGGCGCAAGGCGGGGTGCTGCCGGTGCTCAAGCACATTCCCGGTCATGGCGGCGTGGCGGTGGACAGCCATGCGGCGCTGCCGCGCCAGCCTGCCGGGGGGACGGTGCTCGCGGCGCATTTCGCCCCCTTCCGGGCCCTTGCCGATCTGCCGCTCGGCATGACGGCCCATGTGGTCTATCCGGCGCTCGATGCGGCACGCCCCGCCACGCTCTCGCCACTCGTCATCGACCATGTGCGGCGTGAGATCGGCTTCGACGGGCTGCTGATGAGCGACGACATCTCGATGGGAGCGCTCTGGGGCGACGTGGCCCGGCGCAGCGCCGCCGCCCGGGCCGCGGGGTGCGACCTCGTTCTGCATTGCAATGGTGATCTGGCCGAAATGGAGGAGGTGGCACGGGCCGCCGGGCCGCTCGATGCGGCCGCCCGGCGCCGCGAGGCCGCCCTTGCCCGCTGGCGCGCGATGGCCGATGCGGCCGGAGATGTCGACATGGGCGCCCTCATCGCCGAATATGAGGCACTGAGGCAGCGAGGCCCCGAGCAGAGGAGGCCCTGAGCGCCACCGGAGGGTGGTTGCGCGGAGGAGGCGGGCGATGGGAGAGGACGGCGTCAGGAAGGCGGAGGAGGACGCGCTGCCGGCCGCAGCCGGCGGCGAGATGCGCCTCGTCGTCGATGTCGAGGGCTATGAAGGACCGCTCGATCTGCTGCTGTCGATGGCGCGGACCCAGAAGGTCGATCTGCGCCAGATCTCGGTGCTGGCCCTGGCCGAGCAGTATCTGGCCTTCGTCGAAGAGGCCAAGCGGCTGAGACTCGAGCTTGCAGCCGATTATCTGGTGATGGCGGCGTGGCTCGCCTATCTCAAGTCGCGGCTCCTGCTGCCGCCAGACCCGGAGGAGGAGGGGCCTTCGGGCGAGGAGCTGGCGGCCCATCTGGCATTCCAGCTCGAGCGGCTGCAGGCGATGCGCGAGGCTGCGGCGCGGCTGATGGCGCGCGACCGGCTCGGCCGCGACATCTTCCCCCGCGGCCGGCCCGAGAACGTGACCGAAAGACGCAACGTGGCCTGGAAGGTCGGTCTGATGGATCTGCTCCAGGCCTATGCCCGCATCCGCACCCGCGACGAGTTTCGCCCCTATGCCTTCGACCGCCGCGATGTCTATACCATGGAGGAGGCGCTGGAGCACCTGCGCGGGGTGATCGGTGCCGCCCTCGACTGGGTGCAGCTGGAGACCTTCCTGCCCGAAGGCTGGCGCACCGAGCCGCGCCGGCGCCGCGCGGCGCTGGCCGCCACCTTCGCCGCATCGCTCGAACTGGCCAGGGCCGGTGCGGTCGAGATCTTCCAGGAGGCGACCTTCGCCCCGATCCGCATCCGCCGCCGGCAGGAGGGACGGGGAGAATGACGGCGCGATTGCGGGGCAGGGGCGCCGGCGGTCCGTCGGGCGGTCCGGGAGCGGCCGGGGATTCGGGGATGGCGTCCCTGTCCTGCGGCGCGTCCGGTGTCTTCGGACTGGTTCTGCGGAAGCACTTCGGGCAGAAGCGGCGGGGAAGGCCGGTTGGAACAGGCGGGCGAAGGGGCGGGAGGTGAGGCAGTGAGGAAGGGCGCGATGGAGGACGACGCGAAGCGACCGCCCGCCGCGGCCGGAGGCGCGAGCGGGGCGACCGGGGACGGGGCGCGGCAGACGCACGAGCGGAAGGCCGGTGCGACGGCCGATGACGTTGGTGCGGCGGCCGAAGCCGCCCCCATGCCGCCCGAGGGGCCGGAGGAGAGCCTTTTCGAGGCGCCGCCCCTTGCCGAGCAGGAGCGCATGGTCGAAGCGATCCTCTTCGCCAGCGCCGAGCCGGTGAAGCGCGCCGAGCTCGAGGCCCGGCTGCCCAGGGGGTCGGACCCTGCCGCCGCCATCGCCCTTCTCGAGAAGCGCTACGAGGGGCGGGGCGTGCGGCTGATGAAGATCGGAGACGGCTGGGCTTTCCGCACCGCCCCCGATCTCGCCTTCCTGATGACCCGCGAACGGCGCGAGGAGCGGCGGCTTTCCCGTGCCGCCCTCGAGACGCTCGCCATCATCGCCTATCACCAGCCGGTGACGCGGGCCGAGATCGAGGAGATCCGCGGCGTCTCCGTCTCCCGCGGCACGATCGATCTTCTGATGGCACTCGGCTGGATCCGCTTCGGCCGTCGGCGCGACACGCCGGGCCGGCCCGTGACCTTCGTCGTCACCGATGCCTTTCTCGATCATTTCGGCCTCGAGAGCACGAAGGATCTGCCGGGTCTCAAGGAGTTGCGTGCGGCGGGGCTTCTCGAGCGGCGCCCCCCTCCGGGCGGTCTGCCCGCGAGCGGCGGAAACGGGGACGGGGAGGAGGACGAGGAAGGGCCGCGCCTCGAGGGGTTGTGAGCCGCCGCCTTCATTTCGCCACCTTTCTCTGCCACAATCCCCGGCAGGCGCCCGGCCCGTGCCGCCGGGCGCAAGGAGGACGTGATGGACCGGATTCTCGACATGCTTCTGCGCCTGTTCCTGCGCCGCGGGGTGAACATGGCCCTGCGCAAGGGCACCGACATCCTGGCCCGGCGTGGGGCGAAGAAGGGGGAGGCCGCCGATTCGCGTCTGGCGAAGACGGGCCGTGAAGACGCCCGGCGCATAAGGCAGATGATGCGGATCACGCGGCGGATCACCCGCTTCTGAACGGTCGGCGGGGCGGTGGTCCGGCGTGGAGCCGTGGGCGAGAGGCCCTGTGCGCCTCGAGGAAGGGGAACGGCAGCGGTCTGCCCAGGCTGCTGCGGGTCGGGCATTTTTGCCGGATTTGTCGAAAATGCCCGGTATTTTCCCGATGATTTTCCGCTCCGGGAGCGCCCGGCGGCGGGCGCGTCAACCTTTCGTCAACCTCTGACGGCGAAGATGGCCCTGCCTGCGGCGAATCTCGCCGTCGAGCGCGTCGATCTCCTCGACGAGGATGCGGGCGATCCGGCGGGCGTCGTCGGGCGTGAAGAGGAGCGAGATGCGCATGTCGAGCAATGTGCGCAGGATCTCGTCGGTGCGCGGCAGCGGTATCCGGGGCACATGCCGCCACATGTCGTGGCGCGAGGTGTAGCCGTGGGGGCGGGGCGCGCCGAACCATTTGAGCACCACGCCGCGCCGCCGCGCCCGCTCGACGAGCGCGGCCACGGCCGCCGACGGCCAGCCCGGCAGGCGGAACTGGAGCGACGAGCCGACGCGCACCGCCCCCTCGGGCGGCTTTGGCAGGGCGACGGCCGGCAGGGCGGCCAGGGCGGTGGCGATGATGTCGTGCAGCCCGTTCCAGCGGGCGACCCGGCCGGCAAGGAGCGGCAGTTGCGGCCGCAGGACGGCGGCGCGCAGCTCGTCCATGCGTCCCGAGATGTTGGGCGTGGCGGCCACATGGCGGCGGATATGCGCGGCCGGCGGGGCGGCGCCGTGGCGATCGAAGAACATGTAGCTGCCCGAGAGCAGGATCGCCCGGGCCATGGCGTCGTCGTCATCGGCGACGAGCAGCCCGCCCTCGCCCGAGTTGAGGTGCTTGTAGCTCTGGGTCGAGTGGGCGGCGAAGAGCCCGTGGCGCCCCGCCGGCCGGCCGCGCCAGAGCGCGCCGGTGGCATGGGCGCAATCCTCGATCAGGGTCAGCCCCATCGTTTCGCAAAGGGAAACGATGGCGTCTATGTCCGGGACATGTCCCCGCATGTGCGACAGGAGCAGGCAGGTCGCGCCGCTTTCGCGGGCCTTGGCGGCGAGGTCCTCGAGATCGATCGCGAGGTTGTCGTCGATCTCGACTAGCACCGGGGTCGCGCCGGCGGCCAGGATCGCGCCCGGCACCGGGGCGAGGGTGAAGCTGCCGGTCAGCACTCGCGTGCCCGGTCCGGCGCCGGCGGCCCGCAGGGCGGTGGCGAGGGCATATCCGCCCGAGGCGACGGCAAGGGCATGGCGTCGGCCGGCAAGGGCGGCGAATTCGGCTTCGAGACGGGCGGCCTCGGAGATTTCCCCCCGGGCCGGGTCGGCCGTGTAGCGGTGCAGCCTGCCCGTGGCGAGAAGGGCCGTGGCGCGCGCGGCCGCTTCGCGGGGCAGGGGTTCCTGCGCGGTGAAATCCCCCTCGAAGATCGGCGCCGCATGTGCCGGTTCGGGCGAAAACGCCATGTCGCTTGCCTCCTGAGCCATGCAAGCCTCCGTTCTCTGCTGCAGCCGCTGCGCTCGGCATCCGGCCATGGGTTCCCGTGCCGAAGCATGCCCTTTCCGCACGCGCAGGGAAAGATCGAATGGCCGACCCGCTCCCCCCCGGGCAGGCGGGTGCGAAGGGCCTCTCCCGGAACATGAAGGCGCACCGGCTCGGCCCTTTCGTAGCGCGTTTCGCCTCTCCGGTCTTTCCGGTGCTCCGGTCGGCCGCGTGCCGACGAGGGCGCTTCTTTCCCGACACGGAGAAACCCTGTCGTGCGATGGCGGAACACCGCAGGGAGATCCGATCCGGCTCGTTCTTGCCGCACGATGCCCGGAAGCGTTCTGCTGTCTCGGCGGCGGATCTGCGGGGAAGCGGGGAGTTCCCGCAGATCACGGCCCCCTTGTCCCCATCGCCCGCCCTCTTCGGCGCTTCCGGCGCCTGGCCGCTCCCCGGATTCGAGTGGCGACCGGGGCAGTCCCGGGCGGGGCGCCGGCCTGCCGCGTGCGATGACGACGAGCCGCCGCCTTTTGCGCGGGGAGAGCTTTCCCGGCCGGTTCGTGCCTTGCATGCGGGTCATGGGGACGAAGCCTGCCGTGCGGTGTCGCGGTCTTGCCGGCAAGGTCCCGGATCGGACACGGGGCCGCGAGGGGGCGGGTCTTCTTCCCGTCCCGCTTGCCGATCCTTCCCACCTGCCTTGCCGAAGGGGATGTCGCGTCCCTTCCGCCCTTGCCGCTCACCGGCACCGATCCGCAGCCGCGTCGGTTGCCCCTCGGGGCGGCGGTGTGGCGACCGGGGTCTGCCTCGCATATGCGCACCGGTCGCAGGGGGCTGTTCCTCGCGGGGAGATTTGCCCGTTTCGAGATGGAAGAACGCAAAGCCGCTCCCGGCGCGGGGGCTGTCCCTGCCTAGCGGTCACCGCAGAACGCGGCCCGCTCCGATGCGGCGGCGCTGCGTTGCCGAGCGTGCCGCCGATCGCAGGCCATGCGTCTGTCGATGCGCCGTGTCTGTCGATGCGCCGGCAGGTGGAAGTGTCTTCCTCGCGGGACGTGCCGGAGGGCGGTGCTGTTGCGGCGCCTGCTTGCCTCCCGCGATCGCCGCTGCCGGAAGGGCGCCGGCGCAACCGTCATTCCTGTCCCGAATCCGAGCCGGAAGCGCAGGCGGCGGTTCCGGCAGGCACGGGAGGATCCTCCCGGAGTGCCCCGGGGAGCGCAGATCGGACCGGATCAGCGGTGCTCGGAAAGCGCCAGCCGGGCGAGGGCCCGTTCGATGCCGTCGAAGCTTCCGAGCAACCCTTCGGGCTCGAGCGTGGCGACGTCGCGCCCGAGCGGGCCGAAGGTGACGAGGAGGCAGGGAATGCCGGCCGCCGCGGCGGCCTGCCGGTCGGTCGCCGTATCGCCGACGAGCACGGCGCGCTCCGCCAGCCCGCCTGCCGCCGCGATCGTGCGGAGGAGGGGGCGGGGGTCGGGCTTGCGCCACGGGTAGGTGTCGGCTCCCGCAAGATGGGCGAAACGGTCGAGAATGCCGAGCCGCGCGAGCAAGGCCCGGGCCAGCCCTTCGGGCTTGTTGGTGCAGACGGCAAGGCCGTGCCCGGCCTCCGCAAGGCGCGCCAGCGCCGCCTCGACCCCGGGATAGAGCCGCGTGTTCCGGTCGAGGTTTTCTCCGTAATATGCGATCAGGAAAGGGAAATCCTCCTCGACGAGTGGTGCGGTCTCCGCCTCGCCCCGTTCGGGAAAGGCCCGGGCGAAGCCGGCGCGGAGCATCGCCCGTCCCCCCTGAAAGGCGATGGCCGCATCCGTGAGCGGATCGAGCCGCACCGCAAGGCGCCGCCGGGCGAAACAGGCATTGGCCGCGGCAATGAGATCGGCCGAGGTGTCGGCCAGGGTGCCGTCGAGATCGAAGACCACGGTCAGGGGGGGCATGGATGCGGGCATGGCGGGGCCTTGGGCAGAACTTCGCCGAACGGAGCCGCGAAGAGGCGTCGGACGGGGCAATGCTGTAACATTCGGAAAGGCCGTGTGAAAGATGACATTTGCAGCTTCGGCGCGAAGCCCCTACTTCTTCCGGCAGCCCATGAGCGACTCGGCTTCTGCCCGGGGAGCGGCCGGGCGGGGCGTGTGGAAGGTGGCGCGGGGTGCCGGAGGCCCGGGTGCGGGGCGGCCGCGCTTGTCGGGGAGGTTCGAATGGCCGGGAACGAGGAAGCGCTGGCAGCGGTGATCCTGGCGGCCGGGGCCGGCAGCCGGATGCGCTCGGCGCTGCCCAAGGTGCTGCATCCGGTGGGGGGCGAGCCGATGATCGCCCATGTGCTGGCGCTGGCCCGCGAGGCCGGGGCGGCGCGGATCGTCGTCGTCGTCGGTCACGGCGGGGAGGAGGTGGCGCGGCGGCTGCCCGATCTCTTGCCGGAAGGCGCGGCTGCGGCGTCCGGCGAGGCCGGGGCCCTTCCCGGCGCCGGAGGGCACGGGGCGCCCGGCGCAGCGGCACCGGCGCGGCCCGAAATCGTCTGGCAGCACGAACGGCGCGGCACGGGCCACGCGGTGGCGATGGCGGCGCCGCTTCTGGCGGATTTCCCGGGTGACGTGCTGGTGCTCTATGGCGACACGCCCCTCATCCGCCCCGAAACCGTCCGGTCCATGCAGGATGCCCGCAGGGCCGGGCATGCGGTGGTGGTGCTCGGCTTTCATGCCGCCGAGCCCGGCGACTATGGCCGGCTGGTTCGCGGTGCCGACGGCACGCTCGAGCGCATCGTCGAGGCCCGCGACGCCACCGCCGAGGAGCGGGCGATCCCCCTGTGCAATTCCGGGGTGGTGCTGGCGCGGGCCCGGCTGCTGTTCGATCTTCTCTCCACCCTCGACGACGACAACGCCGCCGGCGAGATCTATCTGACCGATATCGTCGCCGCCGCCCGTGCCCGCGGCGAGAGCGCCGCCGTCGTCCTCTGCCCCGAGGCCGAAACGCTCGGCGTCAACACGCGGGCCGATCTCGCCCGGGCCGAGGCCGCCTTCCAGGCGCGCCGCCGCCGGGCGCTTCTCGAGGCCGGGGTGACGCTGGTCGCCCCCGAAACCGTCTTCCTCGCGCGTGACAGCGAGATCGCCGCCGATGTGGTGATCGAGCCCTTCGTCGTTATCGGGCCGGGGGTGAAGATCGGGCCCGGCGTTCATCTGCACAGCTTTTCCCGTCTCGAGGGCTGCACGATCGGCTCCGGCGCCACCATCGGCCCCCATGCGCGGTTGCGGCCCGGCACCCGCATCGCCGCCGGGGCGCGGGTGGGCAATTTCGTCGAGATCAAGAATGCCGAGATCGGCGAAGGGGCCAAGGTCAACCATCTTTCCTATGTCGGCGACGCGTCGGTCGGGGAGGCGGCCAATATCGGCGCCGGCACCATCACCTGCAATTATGACGGCGTGATGAAGCACCGCACCGAGATCGGCCCTCGGGCCTTCATCGGCTCGAACACGGCGCTGGTAGCCCCGGTGCGCGTCGGCGCCGAGGCGATGACGGGCTCGGGCTCGGTCGTCACCGAGGACGTGCCCGACGGGGCGCTGGCCATCGCCCGGGCGCGGCAGGTGACGAAGCCGGGCTTCGCCCGCCGGCTGATGGCGCGGCTCGGGGCGATGCGGGCACGGTGCGAGAAGGCGGCGGGGCGGGAGTGAACCCGCAAGGCGGCTCCCCCGGCGGGCGCCGTTCCATGCGGGCAATTCGTTCGGAAGATTGGCGGATCGGGAAATTTCGACATGTGCGGCATCATCGGCGTCATCAGCGAGCACGAGGTGGCTCCCCTCATCCTCGAGGGGCTGCGGCGGCTCGAATATCGCGGCTATGACAGCGCCGGCATCGCCACGCTGCACGAGGGGCGCATCGTGCGGCGCCGCGCGCTGGGCAAGCTGGCCGAACTTTCCGACATGCTCGTGCGCGAGCCCCTGAGCGGGAAGATCGGCATCGGTCATACGCGCTGGGCGACCCACGGCGCCCCTTCGGTGGCGAATGCCCACCCCCACATCGCCGGGCCCGTGGCCGTGGTCCATAACGGCATCATCGAGAACCATCGCGAGATCCGCGCCGAGCTCGAGGCGGCCGGCACGGATTTTTCTTCCGAGACCGATACCGAATGCATCGCCGCCCTGGCCGCGCACCATCTTCGCCGGGGGATGGGCCCCGAGGAAGCCGCCCTGGCCACGATCGACCGGCTCGAGGGCGCCTATGCCCTCCTGTTCCTGTTCGCGGGCGTGGAGGACATGCTGATCGCCGCGCGTCACGGCTCGCCGCTCGTCATCGGCCACGGGGAGGGGGAGATGTTCGTCGGTTCCGACGCGCTGGCGCTCGCGGGCTTCACCGACCGGATCACCTTTCTCGATGAGGGCGACCGGGCGATCATCCGCCGCAGCGGCGCCGAGATCCTCGACCGGCAGGGCCGGCCGGCCCGGCGGGCGCCGCAACGCCTCTCGCTCGATCTCGGCGCGATCGACAAGGGCGGCCATCGCCACTTCATGGCCAAGGAGATCGCCGAGCAGCCCCATGTCGTCGCCGATGTGCTGGCCCATTACCTCGGCCCGGACGGCACCATCGCCCTGCCGGCCGCCATGCCCGATCCCGTCGCGCTCGAGCGGCTCGTGCTCGTCGCCTGCGGCACCGCCCATTATGCCGCCCATGTCGCCCGCTACTGGTTCGAGGAGCTGGCCGGGCTGCCGGTCGATCTCGACGTGGCTTCCGAATTCCGCTACCGCAACCCGCCGATCCCGCCGCGAAGTGCCGCCGTCTTCATCTCCCAGTCGGGCGAGACCGCCGACACGCTCTCGGCCATGCGGGCCCTCGAGGGCAGGGTGGCGGCGCGCCTCGCCGTGGTCAACGTGCCGGAGAGCTCGATCGCCCGCGAAGCCGATGGCGTGCTGCCGATCCTCGCCGGCCCCGAGATCGGCGTGGCCTCGACCAAGGCCTTCACCGCCCAGCTCCTGGTGCTCCTCCTGATGGCGATCGAGGTCGGGCGCCGGCGGGGCCGTCTCGCGGCGGACCGGGCGGCGGCGCTGATCGACGCGCTGCGCGCGCTGCCGGGGCTGATGAACGCCGCGCTTGCCCGCGAGGGGCGGATCGAGAACGTGGCGCGCATGCTGGCCTCGGCGTCGGACGTCCTTTTCCTCGGTCGGGGGCGGATGTATCCGATTGCGCTCGAAGGGGCGCTCAAGCTCAAGGAAATCAGCTACATCCATGCCGAGGGCTATGCGGCCGGGGAACTCAAGCACGGGCCGATCGCCCTCGTGGACCGCACCTTGCCGGTGGTGGTATTCGCCCCCCGCGACGAGCTCTTCGAGAAGACCATGAGCAACGTGTCGGAGGTGGTGGCCCGCGAAGGGCGGATCGTTCTCGTGACCGACGAGGCCGGCGCCGCCGAGGGCTGCGACCTTGTCAGCCACTGCATCAGGATGCCCGAGATCCATCCGGTTCTGGCGCCGATCCTCCATGCGGTCTCGGCGCAGCTCCTCGCCTATCACGTGGCGGTCCACAAGGGCACCGATGTCGATCAGCCGCGCAACCTCGCCAAGTCGGTGACGGTGGAATAGGGGCGCGACGGGCGGCCCCGCCCTTGCTGCCGGTGCCGGTGCAACGCACGGCCGCCACCACCACCGCCGCCGCCTTCAGGGCCTCGAAGCTGCGCGTTCGGCCCGGCTTGCGAGGGTGATGTTGACATGATTGCCGGCGAAGATCAGCGCCGCCCCGACGAACACGAACGGGTCGAGCGGCTCGCCGTAGAGCACCATGCCGATGATGGCGATGAGCGGCAGGCGGGCGAAGTCGAGCGGCATCACCACCGAGGCCGGGGCGAGGGCGAGGGCCCGGGTGAAGCAGTAATGGGCCAGGAGCCCGCCCGCGGCGATCACGCTCACCCACAGCCAGTCGCGCCCTGCCGGCAGGGCGATGTCGAGATCGGCCCCGGCGAAGAGCAGGGCGAGGCCGGCCTGCATCGTCGTCATCCAGAAAAGGATGGCGAGGGCGCCGTTGCTGCGGGTGAGAACACGGGTGACGAGGGCCGAGCCGGCAAAGCCGATCGCGGCGCCTGCGGCGGCCAGCGTTCCGGGAGAGAGGGTGTCGAGCCCCGGCCGCACGACGATCAGGATGCCGAGAAAGCCGAGCAGGATCGCCCCGAGACGCCGGGCCCCGAGCCGCTCGTGCAGGAAGAGCGCCGCGCCGAGCGCCGCCCAGATCGGCGAAGAGAACTCGAGAGCGAAGACCTGCGCCAGCGGCACGGTGAAGATGGCGAAATACCACAGGTTCTGCCCGGCGAAGTGAAAGAGGTTGCGCAGAAGATGCAGGCCGGGGCGGCGGGGGACGAAGGCCTCCACCCGCCGGCCGGCGAGGATGACGGCCGTCATCAGCCCCATGCCGATCAGCGAGCGCCAGAGCATGAGCTCGAAGGTGTCGAGCGCATGGGCCAGCTCCCGCCCCGCGACCGCCAGCGCCGAGAAGTTGACGATGGCGCCGATCATCCACAGCGCTGCCTGGAGGGGGGTGCTCATGCGTCTGTCCCGTCAGTCCTTTTCCGTCACGATCTCGTAATTCCGCCGGAGCTCCCGGGTGATGCGCCCCCGGGAGCTGGCAGCGGCGCGGCGCTGATGTGCCGCGAATGGGGCCTGCGAGACGAAGAGCTCGGCGACGCGAAGCCGCGTCTCGTCTTCGGGGGCGGGCGTGACGGAGAAGGCAAGGCAGCCCGGCTCGGCCCGGCTTGCCGCCACATGTTCCGGCAATGCCGCCACCTCCGCCCGCCGCCCGGCCGGCGCATGCAGAACCCCTGTCAGGCGAACCCGCCCCTGCGCCATCGTCCCCTCCATTGTCAGACACATCCCGCCTGCCCCAGCCATCGGCGAATGGCAAGGGGGGTCGGCAACGGTAGGGGCATGGGCGTGGCGGAAGGGGATGGCACCCGCCGCGGGCCGGTCGGATGCCGGGCCGACATCAAACGCGAGATCAGACGGCTGCGGGGCAGGATCACCCGGCTCCGGCGGTGCGGACGCGAACCGGAGCGGGAGATCCGCAAGAGGCGGAGCCGAGTTTCACGCGCGGGGCGGGGTGCAAGCCGCGCACGCTCGTGCCCCAGGTGCCGGACGATCGCGACCGATCCGCCTGCCGGGCCGCGTTTGCCGGGGTCAGCCGTGGCCTTCAGCCGTGCCGGGCGCGCGGTGCCGGGCGGCGTGCGGCCCCCTCGTCCGAAGCTCCCCTCATTCCCACTCGATGGTGCCGGGAGGCTTGGAGGTGATGTCGTAGGTGACGCGGTTGATTCCCGGCACCTCGTTGATGATGCGCGTGGCCGTCTCGCCGAGAAATTCGTGCGAGAAGGGGTAGTAGTCGGCCGTCATGCCGTCGACCGAGGTGACCGCCCTGAGCGCGCAGGCATGATCGTAGGTGCGTCCGTCTCCCATCACCCCGACGGTCCGCACCGGCAGGAGCACGGCGAAGGCCTGCCAGATCTCGTCGTAAAGCCCGTGCCTGCGGATCTGGTCGATGAAGATGGCGTCGGCCTTGCGCAGGATCGCCAGCTTCTCGCGGGTGACCTCGCCCGGGCAGCGGATCGCGAGCCCCGGCCCCGGAAAGGGGTGGCGGCCGATGAAACGCTCCGGCAGGCCGAGTTCGCGGCCGAGCGCCCGCACCTCGTCCTTGAAGAGCTCGCGCAGCGGCTCGACCAGCTTCATGCCCATCTTTTCGGGCAGCCCGCCGACATTGTGATGCGACTTGATGGTCACGCTCGGCCCGCCCGCCACCGAGACGCTCTCGATCACGTCGGGATAGAGCGTGCCCTGGGCGAGGAATTCGGCGCCACCCGCTGCCTTCGCATGCTTCTCGAACACCTCGACGAACAGCCGGCCGATGATCTTGCGCTTCTCCTCCGGGTCCGAGACGCCCTCGAGGGCACCGAGGAAGAGATCGCTCTCGTCGGCATGGATCAGCGGGATGTTGTAATGGTCGCGGAACATGCCGACCACATCTTCCGCCTCACCCGCGCGCATCAGCCCCGTATCGACGAAGACGCAGGTCAGCCGGTCGCCGATCGCCTCGTGAACGAGCACGGCGGCCACCGAACTGTCCACCCCGCCCGAAAGCCCGCAGATCACCCGCCCCTCGGGGCCGACCTGTTCGCGGATGCGGGCGATGGCCTCGTCCTTGTAGGCCTTCATCGTCCAGTCGCCGGAAAAGCCGGCGATGTTGCGGGCGAAATTCGCCAGAAGCCGTGCGCCGCGCGGCGTGTGATGCACCTCTGGGTGGAACTGCACGCCGTAGAAGCGGCGCCGGGGGTCACCGATGATGGCGAAGGGCGCGCCGGGGGAGGTGCCGTAGACCTCGAAACCCGGCGGCAGGGCCGTCACCCGGTCGCCATGGCTCATCCACACCTCCTCGGGGCCGTTCTCGAACAGCCCCTCGAAGAGCGGATCGTTCGCGTGTTCGCCGGCGGGGCTGACATGGGCGCGGCCGAACTCGCCGGCATGCCCGCCCTCGACCGAGCCGCCGAGCTGCACGGTCATCACCTGCTGGCCGTAGCAGATGCCGAGTACCGGCACGCCGAGGGCGAAGATCTCGGGCGCGGCGCGCGGGCTGCCCGCCTCGAGCACGCTCGCCGGGCCGCCCGAAAGGATCACCCCCTTCGGGCGGATCTCCTCGAGAAGCGCCGGCGTTACCCGGTTGTAGGGGTGGATCTCGGCATGGACATGGGCCTCGCGGAGCCGCCGGGCGATGAGCTGGGTGACCTGGGAGCCGAAATCGACGACCAGCATCGTCTCGTGCGGCCTTGTGGCGGGGGCGGGGGTCTCGGTCATCTCGATCCTCTCGACTGGGCCGGCTTCGGGCGGTGCAGAGGGCGTTGCGCCGGGCCGAGGCGGCGCCGGGTCGCTTTCCTGCCGGCCTGTTAGTTGCTCGCGGGGCGAATCGCAAGGATGGGCGGCCCGGAGGGTGGCAGCGGCCGGGCCGGATCGAGGAGGGCGATGTCGCTCGGAAGCCCGGGAAGGCCGCTAACGGTCGGCGACGGATCCGCCGTGCGCTGTATCGCTGTATCCGTGAAGGGCGCGAGCCCCCGAAGGGCGGGGCGCCCGCGGCGCGCGGGGCCTTCGGCGCGACGGGGCGCGGCGCGAGCGATGCAGGGGAGGGCGGCGGAAGATGGCACGCGAACGCAGGAGGCGACGGGGGGGTGGCGCGGCCCGCAGGCAAAGGCGGTCCGAGGCCGAGATCCGCGCCGCGCGGGTGATCGAGAACCGCCTGCCGCGGATCGAACTGCTCGACGAGGAAGGGCTGGCGCGGATCGAGGACGTTGCCGAAACCGTGCTCGAGGAAATCGGCATCGCCTTTCCCGAGAACCCGGCGGCGCTCTCGCGCTGGCGCGCGGCCGGCGCCGATGTGCGGGGGGATCGGGTCCATGTTCCGCGTGGTCTTGCGCGGGCCCTGTGCGCCACCGCGCCCGCACGCTTCGTCCAGGAGGCCCGCAACCCGGAGCGATCGGTCGAGATCGGCGGGCGCAACACCGTCTTCGCCCCGGTCTATGGCCCGCCCTTCGTGCGCGATCTCGAGGGGCGGCGGCGCTATGGCACCATCGAGGATTTCCGCAATTTCGTGCGCCTCGGGCAGATGACCCCCTGGCTGCACCATTCGGGCGGCACGTTGTGCGAGCCGACCGACATTCCCGTCGCCAGGCGCCATCTCGACATGCTGATGGCGCATGTCACCCTGTCGGACCGGCCCTTCATGGGGGCGGTCACGGCGCCCGAACGGGCGGCCGACAGCGTCGAGATGGCGCGGATCCTTTTCGGCGCCGATTTCGTGGACGAGCATGTCGTACTGCTCTCGCTGGTCAATCTCAACTCGCCGCTCGTCTTCGACAGCACCATGGCCGGCGTCCTCGAGACCTATGCGGCGGCCGGGCAGGCCTGCATCCTCTCGCCCTTCATCGTCGGCGGAGCGATGAGCCCGGTGACGGAGGCGGGCACGCTGGTGCAGATCTGCGCCGAAGTGCTGGCGGCGGTGGCCTATTCCCAGCTCGTGCGGCCGGGTGCGCCGGTGGTCTTCGGGGCCTTCGTCACCTCGATCGACATGGGTTCGGGCGCTCCGACCTTCGGCACGCCCGAGGCGAGCCGCATCCTCTGGGGGGCGGGGCAGCTGGCGCGCCGGCTCGGCCTGCCGTTCCGCTCGGGCGGGGCGCTGACCGGGGCGAAGCTGCCCGATGCCCAGGCGGGCTACGAGAGCGCCAACACCTTGCAGGCGGCGATGCTCGGCGGCGTCAACTTCATGCTCCATGCCTGCGGCTGGCTCGAGGGCGGGCTCGTTGCCTCCTTCGAGAAGTTCGTTCTCGACGCCGACCAGCTTGCGGCGCTCCACACGCTGGCGGGGCCGATGGCGGTGGATGAAGACGCGCTCGCCCTCGAGGCGCTGCGCGAGGTTGGCCCCGGCGGGCACTTTCTCGGTTGCGCCCATACCCAGGCGCGTTTCCGTGATGCCTTCTGGCGTTCCGCCGTCTTCGACACGCGCCCCTTCGAGACCTGGAGCGAGGCCGGCGGCCCCGATGCGGCGGCACTCGCCAATGCCCGTGCTCGCCGGCTGCTGGCCGATCACGAGCCGCCGCCGCTCGATCCGGGCATCCGCGAGGCGCTCGAGGATTTCGTCGCCCGCCGCAAGACCGAGCTGCCCGACAGCCCCGCCTGAAGCCGACGCGGCGGCTGTCAGCGCGCCCCGGCCGTCGGCATTTCCTGGAGGATCGCCGCCAGAAGCTCGACATGGCGTCGGGCCGAATAGGCGGGGGCGCCTTCCCGGCGCTGCGCCTCGGCATCGGCTTCGAGCGCGAGCAGCCGGCCGAGCCGCGTGCCGCGGCCGGTGGGCGGCCCCTTGAGCAGACGTCGCGTCAGGCTTCCCCGGGGCGCTTCCCGGGCCAGATGCCGGGCGGCCCGACCCAGAAGGCGGGGACGGCGAAGCCGCCCCGGCGGCGCGGCTGTGTCGTCGCCGGGATGGGCGATGACGACGGGCTTGTCCGGCTTTTCCCCATTCGTGTCCTGCACGGGCCGCGGATCTGCCGGCCGGAACGCGACGCACATGTTCATGACCTCTCCCCCTCTGTCTCGCTCTGCATGTCGCTGGCCCAGTATGAGTGCGGGGAAGCGGCATTGCGTATCAACCTTGGGTTGCGTTCGCTCTTGCCTTGTTGTCTCCAATATGGAAACAATTATCGAAAAACGACTCAATTTTCAGCAATTTATCGACAATACCTGGGGTTGAGTCGATTCCGGGCGGATGCAGGAGGGCGGGGTGACGGCTGCAAAGGACATGACAGGTGCGCGGCGAGCCGTGGAGGAGAGCCGGGAGATGGCCGGGCTGCCCGCGGCGCTGCGCCATTACCTCGTGCACGTGATCGACGGGGTGCCGATCCGGCGGATCGCGGCGCGTGAGGGGCTCGCTCCCTCGACGGTGCTGCGCCATGTGCGGGCCGTCGAGCAGCGGCGCGACGACGTGGTGTTCGACCGGGCGTTGGCGCGTCTCGAGACGTTGCCGCGCCGGTCGGGCGCGGGGTTCGGAAGCGATGAAGGGGGAAGAGCGATGGGAAAGCACATGCGGCAGGGCGAAACGGGCGCGACCTCGCGGTTCAACCGGGCGCTGATGCGGCTTCTGGGCCGGCTCGACGAGCGCGACGCCTATCTGGCCGTCCTGCCCGGAGCGGGGCGCGGAGCGGTCTTCCGCAACACGGCGACGGGGGAGCCGGTGCGGCTGGCCGGGGCGGATGACGCCGAGATTCACGCGCTGGTGCTGCGGGACTGGCTGGCGCTCGAGAAGCGCGGCAAGGTGCATGTCTATCGGCTGAACCGGGCGGGCCGGGCGGCGCTGGCGCGGATGCGGGCCGCGGCGCGACGGGGCGCGGACGAGGCGCTGCCCGACCCGTTCGCCGCCCAGCATTTCGTGCCCGGAGAGCGCGTCGTTCCCGACGAGGAAGGCGCGCCGCGGCGGATCCGCTGCAACATGGCCGAGAGCCCGCTGCATCTCCTCGCCCGGCGGCGCGATCGCTCGGGACGTCCCTTTCTCACCACCGCCCAGGTGCAGGCCGGGGAGCGCTTGCGGGAGGATTTCGAGCTCGGGCAGATGGCGCCCCGCGTCACCCAGAACTGGGAGCGCTTCCTGACCGCGGGCACGTCGAGCCCGGCGCCGACCGAGCGCGAGAACCTGCCGCGGGGACAGGCGGCCGCGCGCGAGCGTTTCGCGAAGGCGGTGGAAGCCATGGGGACGGGGCTTGCGGACATCGCGGTGCGCTGCTGCTGCTTTCTCGAGGGGCTCGAACAGGCCGAACGCCGTCTTGGCTGGTCGGCCCGCTCGGGCAAGATCGTCCTTCGGATCGCCCTCGAGCGTCTGGCGCGGCACTACGAGGAGACCTACGGACCCCGCGGCCCGCTGATCGGCTGAAGGACAGCGGCTTCGCGCGCGGCCCGAGAGGGCGGGGCGGAGACGGGGGCGGGCGCCTCGACACCCGTTTTCTCCGCTTCCCGTCCCCTGGTCGTTCCGAACGGGCTGCCGATCGCCAGCGGGCCCCGAGAACTCCGGGCCGCGAGACTCTGCATCCCCGGCGCTCCGCAGAGCGCCGCGGGGTGTCAGCGGGTGTTCTCCTTCAGCCGCCGGGTGACGTAATCCTCGACCTTGCCGATCATCCGGTCCATGTGGTCGCCCTCATAGAAATGGCCGGCGCCCTCGATCACCTCGTGGGTGATGGTGATGCCCTTCTGCTCCTGGAGCTTGGCGACGAGCCCGTCCACCGCCTCGGGCGGGGCGACCCGGTCGGCTGCGCCGTTGATGATGAGGCCCGAGGCCGGGCAGGGGGCGAGGAAGGAGAAGTCGTACATGTTGGCCGGGGGCGAGACCGAGACGAAGCCCGTCACCTCCGGCCGCCGCATCAGCAGCTGCATGCCGATCCAGGCGCCGAAGGAGAAGCCGACCACCCAGCAATGGCGGGCGTTGGGGTTGAGCTGCTCGAGATAGTTGAGCGCGGCGGCGGCGTCGGCCAGCTCCCCCACCCCCTGATCGTATTCGCCTTCCGAGCGGCCGACGCCCCGGAAGTTGAAGCGCAGCACGTTGAAGCCCATGCGGTGGAAGGCATAGTGCAGATTGTAGACCACCTTGTTGTTCATGGTCCCGCCGAATTGCGGGTGCGGGTGCAGAACGAGGGCGATCGGGGCGTCCTTCACCCCGGGATGATCGTGATAACGCCCCTCGAGACGACCACATTCCCCGGCAAAGATCACATGCGGCATGTCGGTCTCTCCTTGTCTCCGGCCTTGCTGTTCCTGTTCCGAGCTCGCTTCCGGGTGTTCGTCTTCTTGCGGATCTGGTCATGACGGCCGCTCGGGCGGCATTGTTGACAAAACTTCTCGGAATACCTAGAACAATTCCAGAGAAGGGCCGCGCGGGCGGCCATGCGCTCGGTGATGCGGCTCCCCGCCCGGGATGCGGGGGTGCCGTCGATCGGGAGTTAAGGACTGGCGGCGCCCGGGTCAACCATGAGGAACGGGGGCAGGTGCCGGGGCGGCGGCGGTTTTCGTGACGGGGTGAAGCGGCCGGGCGGAGGAGAGACGCGCGATGCGATTGAGCACGAAGGGGCGGTATGCGGTGGTGGCGCTGGTCGATCTGGCGCTGCGAGGGGGCGAGGGGCTCGTCCCCCTTGCCGAGATCTCCGTGCGGCAGAACATCTCGCTCACCTATCTCGAACAGCTCTTCGTGCGCCTGCGCCGGGCCGGCATCGTCGAATCGGTGCGGGGGCCGGGGGGCGGCTATGCGCTGGCGCGGCCGGCGTCCGAGATCCGCATCGCCGAGGTGCTCGAGGCGGTGGACGAGGAGATCGACGCCATGAAGCCCGGTGCCGGCGCCTCGGGCGCGTCCTCGGGCACGCGCGAACAGTCGCTTGCCAACCGGCTGTGGCAGGGGCTGTCGGCCCAGCTCTATGTCTATCTGCACCAGACGCGCCTTTCCGACGTGGCCGAGAACCAGCTGATGCCGTGCCCGGCGGTGCCGTCGATCCTCGCCGTCGAGGATGACGCGGCCCCGTCCGCCGTCCTGCGGGAGGAGGCCGGATGACGCGTCGGGTCTATCTCGACTGGAACGCCACCGCCCCCCTGCGGCCCGAGGCGCGGGCGGCGATGATCGCGGCGATGGATGTCGTCGGCAACCCTTCCTCGGTCCATGCCGAGGGGCGGGCGGCGAAAGGGCTCGTCGAGCGTGCCCGCGAGGAGATCGCCGCCGCCTTCGGGGCGACGGGTGGGCGCGTCGTCTTCACCTCGGGGGCGACCGAGGCGGCGGCGCTGGCACTCGCGGGGCGGGGGCTGCATGGCGCGCCGATCGAGCATCCTTGCGTGCTGGCCCATGTGACGGCCGATCTGCCGGTTGACGGCAGGGGGCAGGTTCGCCCCGTCGATCCGGCGGTGACGGCGCTGCAATGGGCCAACAGCGAGACCGGCATCCTCCAGTCGCCTCCCCCGGGGGTGGCGGTGGTCGATTTCGTGCAGGCCTTCGGCAAGCTGCCGCTCGCCTTCGACTGGAGCGGCGCGCGGGCGGGGCTCCTCTCGGCGCACAAGATCGGTGGGCCGAAAGGGGTCGGCGCGCTGGTGCTGGCCGAGGGTGAGGAGGTGGTGCCGCTCCTCAGGGGGGGCGGTCAGGAGCTCGGCAGCCGCGCCGGCACGGAGAACGTCATCGGCATTGCCGGATTTGCCGCGGCGGCGAAGGCGGCGGTGGAGGATCTGGCGCGCGGGCTGTGGGAAGAGGTGGCCGAGCGGCGCGACCGCCTCGAGGAGATGCTGCGCGATGCCGCGCCCGAAGCGGTCGTCATCGGTGCGGATGCGCCGCGTCTGCCCAATACCCTTGCCATCGCCGTGCCGGGCTGGAAGGGCGAGACGCAGGTGATGCAGATGGATCTTGCGGGCTTTGCCGTGTCGGCGGGCTCGGCCTGTTCGTCGGGCAAGGTGCGCCGCTCGGCGGTGCTCGCGGCGATGGGTTTCGACGATCTCGCCGCCGCAAGCGCGATCCGCATCTCCCTCGGGCCGACGACGCGCGAGGAGGAGATCGCGGCCTTTGCCAGGGCCTGGGCTCTCGGCTACAAGCGCTGGCGGGAGCGCAGGATGCAGCGAACGGGGCAGGAGGCGGCAGGGCTGGCCTCCGTCCGCCATGAAGGACAGGATGTGACCGCCGCGCCCGGAGGCGCCGGCGCAAGGAAGGAAGCGACGCAATGATGGACGGGGACGATCTGCGGATCCGCGAAGGGGTCGATCGGGAGACGGTCGAGACCGTGAAATCGGTCGGCGAACGCTACAAGTACGGTTTCTCGACCGACATCGAGACCGAGTTCGCGCCGAAGGGGCTCGACGAGGACATCATCCGGCTGATCTCGGAGAAGAACGAGGAGCCCGAATGGATGCTCGAATGGCGCCTCGGGGCCTATCGCCGCTGGCTCAGGATGGAGGAGCCGCGCTGGGCGATGCTCGACTATCCCGTGATCGACTATCAGGACCAGTATTACTACGCCAAGCCCAAGAGCATGGAAAAGCGGCCGAAATCGCTCGACGAGGTCGATCCGAAGCTCTTGGAGACCTACGAGAAGCTCGGCATTCCGCTGCGCGAACAGATGATCCTTGCCGGCGTGGAGGGCGCGGAGCAGCTGCCGCCGGCCGAAGGCGGGCGCCGCGTGGCCGTCGATGCCGTGTTCGACAGCGTCTCGGTCGGCACCACCTTCCAGGAGGAGCTGAAGAAGGCGGGGGTGATCTTCTGCCCGATCTCGGAGGCCATTCGCGAGCACCCCGATCTGGTGCGGAAATATCTCGGCTCGGTCGTGCCCCAGGGCGACAATTTCTTCGCCGCCCTCAACTCGGCCGTCTTTTCCGACGGCTCCTTCGTCTATGTGCCGCCCGGGGTGCGCTGCCCGATGGAGCTTTCCACCTATTTCCGCATCAATGCCGAGAAGACCGGCCAGTTCGAACGCACCCTCATCATCGCCGACAAGGGCTCCTATGTGAGCTATCTCGAGGGCTGCACCGCGCCCATGCGCGACACGACGCAGCTGCACGCGGCGGTGGTCGAGATCGTCGTGCTCGAGGATGCCGAAGTGAAATATTCCACCGTGCAGAACTGGTATCCCGGCGACGAGGAGGGGCGCGGCGGCATCTACAATTTCGTCACCAAGCGGGCCGACTGCCGCGAGGCGCGGGCGAAGATTTCCTGGACCCAGGTCGAGACCGGCTCGGCCATCACCTGGAAATATCCTTCCTGCATCCTGCGGGGGGACGAATCCCAGGGCGAGTTCTACTCGATCGCCATCACCAACAATCGCCAGCAGGCCGATACCGGCACCAAGATGCTGCATCTGGGTCGGAACACCAGAAGCCGCATCGTCTCGAAGGGCATCTCCGCCGGCCGGTCGCAGAACACCTATCGCGGCCTCGTGCGGATCCACCCCAGGGCTACCGGAAGCCGCAACTTCACCCAGTGCGACAGCCTGCTCATCGGCAACGAGTGCGGCGCCCATACCGTGCCCTATATCGACGTGCGCAACAATTCGAGCCGCGTGGAGCACGAGGCGACGACCTCGAAGGTGGACGAGGACCAGCTGTTCTACTGCCGCCAGCGCGGCATGGACGAGGAGGAGGCGGTGGCGCTCGTGGTCAACGGCTTCTGCCGCGAGGTGCTGCAGGCGCTGCCCATGGAATTCGCCATGGAAGCCCAGCAGCTGGTGGCGATCAGTCTCGAGGGGAGCGTGGGATGATGCATGGCCGTTCGGTGGCCGCGCTGGCGCTCGATGTGGCGCTCGGGGCGGCGAGCTTCCTTCTCGTCGATCTGTGGTTCGCGCTCGGCGGGGAAATCCGATGGCCCGAACTCGTCCTCCGCACGCTGATGTTCGCGCTCCTGTTCGGCGCGATCCAGGTCGGCCGGCTCCTCATGGCCACGGGTGGGGAGGGCGGCGATGACCGGGGCTGAGCGCGGCCCCTGGGGGCGCGGCGGCCGGCAGGCCGGGAGCGGCGAGAGAGGCGAGAGACGGGAACAATCGCAGAAGGAGGGCCGGCAGATGACGGCAATGATCGTGACGACCACCCCATCGGTCGAGGGGCGGAAGATCGCCACCTATCATGGCATCGTCACCGGCGAGGCGATTCTCGGCGCCAACATCATCCGCGATCTCTTCGCCCAGGTGACCGACATCTTCGGCGGCCGTTCCGGCGCCTACGAGGCCGAGCTCGGCAAGGCGCGGGAGACCGCGCTCGACGAGATGCGCGCGCGGGCGCAGGCGCTGGGGGCCGACGCGATCGTCGGCGTCGATCTCGATTACGAGGTGATCAACAACATGCTGATGGTTTCCGCCTCGGGCACCGCCGTCACCCTCGAGTGACCGGGCCCGGGCCGGACCCGGACAGGGCGCGCCGGCGCGGCCGGGGCGCGAGAAACGCCAGAACATCGAAGAGGAGAGCGCAATGCTCGAGATCCGCAATCTGCACGTCAAGCTCGAGGAAGAGGACAAGGTGATCCTCAAGGGCGTGAACCTCGCCCTGCCCGACGGGGAGGTGCATGCCATCATGGGGCCGAACGGCTCGGGCAAATCCACCCTGTCCTATGTGCTCGCGGGGCGCGAGGGCTATGAGGTGACCGAGGGGGAGGTGCTGCTCGACGGGGAGAACCTGCTCGAGATGGAGCCCGAGGAGCGGGCGGCGAAGGGGGTCTTCCTGGCCTTCCAGTATCCGGTGGAGATTCCGGGCGTCGGCAACATGACCTTCCTGCGCACCGCTCTCAACGCCCAGCGCAAGGCCCGCGGCGAGCCCGAGCTTTCGGGGGCGGAGTTCCTGCGTCTGGTGCGGGAGAAGGCGAAGGCCCTCGAGATCGACCCGGAGATGCTCAAGCGTCCGGTCAATGTCGGCTTCTCGGGCGGGGAGAAGAAGCGCAACGAGATCCTCCAGATGGCGGTGCTCGAGCCGAAGCTCGCCATTCTCGACGAAACCGATTCGGGGCTCGACATCGACGCGCTGCGGCTGGTGGCCGAAGGGGTGAATGCGCTGCGCGCGCCGGACCGGTCCTTCCTCGTCATCACCCATTATCAGCGCCTCCTCGACTACATCGTGCCCGACGTGGTCCACATCATGGCCGACGGCCGCATCATCAGGACGGGCGATGCCGATCTGGCACGCGAGGTCGAGAAGACCGGCTATGCCGACATTCTGAAGGAGCTTGCGTGATGGCCGAGGTGCACGAACGGGACAATCCCGCCGAGGCGCGGCTGGCCGCCATCCGCCTGCCCGAGGAGGAGGCGGGCTGGGCCCGGGCGGCGCGCGCGGCGGCGCTCGCGCGTCTGCGGCGGACGGGCCTGCCGAACCAGCGCGACGAATACTGGCGCGAGACCGACCCTTCGGCCTTCGTCGCTCCCGAGCCGGTGCCGGCGGCGCCGCTCGTCACCGACGAGCCCCCGGTCTTCGACGCGATCGACCGGCTCAAGGTGGTGTTCGTGGACGGCGTGTTCGACCCGGAGGCGTCCGACCCGCTGGCGCTCGATCATGTCGAGATCGAACGGCTGGCCGACGTGCTGCAGGCTGATATCCACTGGGCGCGGGATCTCTTCGGCCGGCTCGAGGAAACGGCCCATGATCCGGTTCCGCGGCCCTTCGCCGCTCTCAACACCGCCGTTGCCGGCGACGGCATCGTCATCCGGGTGCGGGGCAGGGCGCCGAAGCCGATCTCGCTGATCTATCTGCATCGCGATGACCGCTCGGATGCGGTGCTGCATCACCTCGTGCGGATCGAACCCGGCGCGGAGCTGACGCTTCTGGAGAACGGGCCCGCGGCCGCCCGCTTCAACCAGCTGCTCGAGGTGGAGGTGGCCGCGGGCGGCAGTTTCCACCATGTCCGCGCCCAGGGGCGGGACCACGAGCGCCGCGCCGTCACCCATCTCGTGGGCCGCGTGGCCGAGGGCGGCGTGCTCAAGTCCTTCACCCTCACCGCCAATGGCGCCCTCTCGCGCAACGAATACGTCGTCCGTCTCGAGGGGGCCGAGGCGGTGACCCATCTTGCCGGCGCGGCGGTGGGAGACGGGGCGGTGCATCCCTTCCATCACGACGACACCATCTTCGTCACCCATGCCGCCGAAAGCTGCGAGAGCCGGCAGGTATTCAAGAAGGTGCTGCGAAACGGTGCGGTCGGTGTCTTCCAGGGCAAGATCCTCGTCCGGTCCGTGGCTCAGAAGACCGACGGCTACCAGCTCTCCCAGGGTCTGATGCTCGACGGCGACAGCCGTTTCTTCGCCAAGCCGGAGCTCGAGATCTATGCCGACGACGTGAAGTGCTCCCACGGCTCGACCTGCGGAGCGATCGACGAGGAGCAGCTGTTCTATCTGCGCGCGCGCGGCGTGCCGCGCCCCGAGGCGGAGAACCTTCTGGTGCTGGCTTTCCTCGCCGAGGCGCTCGAGGAGATCGAGGATCCGGCGCTGGCCGACGACATCCGCGCCCGGCTCGAGGCCTGGCTGCGCCGCCGCCAGGGCTGAGAGGGCGCATGGGCGGGAGCGGAGAGCCGCAGGGCGCCGGGGTTGCGTCCGGGGGGGCATTGCCGCCGCGGCCTGCTTCCGGTGCAAACCGGCCGGGCGCGGCTGGAGAGAGGGCCGTGGCGCCGTGTAGGGAGCGGGCGGGTTCGGAGGATGCCGGCGGCGACGGCGCCGCCGCCCGCATGGCGACCGGAACGCGCGCGGGGAGCGGGGCCGCGGCCGATGCCGGGGCGGGGAGCGGGGGCACCGTCGGCCTGCTCGCGCAATGGCGCGATCCCGCCGCCGCCTTCGCCGCCCTTCTGGCCGCGCCGCCCGGGGAAGGGGCGCGGCTCCTTCCCTGGCTTCTCGGCGGGGCGCTCGCGCCGCTCGTCGCCGACATGCCGGCCCTTGCCGGGCAGGCGGCGGGAGAGGGGGTGCCGCTTGCCGGGCTGCTGGCCGGGCGGTTGATGGCGGCGGTGCTGTTCGTGCCGCTGCTCTTCTACGGGCTTGCGGCGGTGGTCTGGGTGCTCCTGCGCCTTGGCGGACGCCCCGTTCCGGGGGCGGGGCTGCGGCTCGTGCTCTTTCGCTCCCTGTGGCTGGTGGCGCCGCTCGTCATCCTCAGGGGCTGGGCGGCGGCGCTGTGGCCGGTGCTGACATCGCCGCAGGCGGCGCTTCTTCTCGGCCTTGCGATCTGGAGCGCCTTCCTCTGGCAGCTGGCAGGCGGCCTGCGGGCGCTGCTGCGCCGCGGCTGACACGGAGGGCGGCCCTTGCCGCCCCGCCGGTGCCGATCCGCGTCGGGCTGTCGGTGGACCGGTCGCCCGCCAGCGCCATTCCCATGTTTTTCCCCGGTTCCGCCACAATCTCCTCATGTTTTATCGGCATCACAAGTTGCATCTGACGGTTGTGCGTGTCGTCCGCAAGAAGGTTGTCTTGCTCACTGGCGGTTCAGCCGCCGATTTCCAGCCCGGGGGAACCTGAAGGATGGACATGCGAATGAATGATCTCATGGGGGATCTCGAACCCGGCATTCCCGGCTGGGACGATGCGCTTCTGCCCCATCGTCGGGAGCGGCGCTTCCCCGGCCGGCGGATGCAAAGGGGCGACTTCCTGCCGCGCCTTGCCCAGAGCCTGCTTGCGCCGGTGCCGACCTTCCGCCGGATCGGACTCGAGAAACACGGGCTCGGCGCCCTTCTTTTCTGGCTGAGCCTGTCCAATCTCGCCTTCTTCGTCGCCTGGGCGATCCGGCTCTATCTCGTACCGCTGCCCCATGTGCTGCACGCCTTCCAGATCCCCGTCGGGGTGCTCGTCGTGGGGGCGCTGGTCGGCCGCTATTTCTTCGTCGGCTGGTTCGCCCTCGCGATGTGCGCGCTGATGCACATTCTCGGCGGCAGGGGCCGCAACCGCAGCTGCTTCGTCGCCCTCCTCTGGGCCGATCTCGTAACGGCGCCGATCAGCCTTGCCCTGGCGCTGCTGGCCCTGGCCTTCCATTATCTCAGCTACATCTCGCCGGTCTTTTCCGCCGACTGGTTCACCCTGCCGCTCTACTGGCTGGGGCTGGTGTCCATCGTCTATTACGGTGCGATGGCGCTGGCGGGGGTGCACAAGATGCCCCCGGGGCGGGTTCTGCTCGTCATGAGCCTCGTGACGCTTGCCGGGCTGGGTCTCGGCCTGTATCTCCTCTTGAAGCTGAACTGAGCCCGCCCGCCCGGTCGGGCTCGTCACACGGGCTCTGGATGGGGGACGGCATGGGGCAAGGGATCGGCGATCTGGTGCGGACCGGCTTGCGCCATCCGCGCGAAGGCGCGCGGCGGTTTCTTTCCCTGCCGTTCGACGAACGCCATACCGGCGAGCTCGTGGCCGCGGCGATCCTGCTCGGGAGCGTCACGGAATATCTCTTCGCGCTCGTTCTGGTCACGGTCAGCCGGAGCTCGGGCCAGCCGCCGGGGCAGATCGAACGGATGCTCGAGGCGGTGCTGGCCGGCGGGCCGATCACGCTGGCCATCGCCGGCACGCTGGCCTTCGGGCTGCGCTGGGGGCTCGTGATGCTGGCGGGGCGTCTTTTCTCGGGCAGGGGCGGACCGGGCGAGGCGGCCCGGCTTCTGGCCTGGTATGACATCCTCTGGACGCTGCTCTTTCTGGCGATCCTGCTCGTGGTGGTCGTCCTGCCACCGATCGGGGTGCTTCTTCTGCTGTTCGCCGGCTTCTGGAGCGTGTGGATGATGGTCGAATTCGTCTCCGCCCTTCATGGCTGGGAGAACCGCATGGCCGTGTTCTTCGGTCTCATGACCGGCTATCTCTTCCTCCAGATCCTCCTGGGCCTCCTGCCGATCTGACACGCATCGCTCCACCGCGGCCGCATGCCTCGCGCATGTTCCGGCCTGCAGACCGTTCGTGCCTGCAGGTGCAGCGTGCGGCGGTGGGGACGGAAAAGGGGGAGCCGCATGGCTCCCCCCGGTTCGTTTCCGTGGTTGCCTTTCGCGGCGGCTCAGGCGCTGCGCCGGCGCCGGGGGCGTCCGCCCTGACCGTGCCGCGGGCCGGCGCCGCGACCACGGCCGCCCGCGGGCCTGCGCGATTTGGTCGCCGAGCTGCGCATGCCGGGCCAAGGCGTGCCTTCGGCCACCGGGATCGCCGTGCCGAGAAGTTTCTCGATGGCGTGAAATTCCTTCATCTCCTCGGCCGAGCAGAAGGCGATGGCCGCGCCGCTGGCGCCGGCCCGGGCCGTCCGGCCGATGCGGTGCACGTAGTTGTCGGCCACATTGGGCAGATCGAAATTGTAGACATGGCGCACGGCCGGAATGTCGATGCCGCGCGCGGCGACATCCGTCGCCACCAGCACCCGGCTGCGTCCGTCGCGGAAAGCCCGGAGCGCCCGGTCGCGCTGCCCCTGGCTCTTGTTGCCGTGAATCGAGCCGGCTTCGAGACCGGCGCGCTCGAGAGCGGTGCGGATCTTCTCGGCGCCCCGCTTGGTGCGGGCGAAGACGAGGGCGTTCTCGTCCCGGTGGGCGGTCAGAAGTTCGATCAGCCGCTCTATCTTGGTGGCCGGGTCGAGAAAGCGCACCGACTGGGCGATGCGCGAGACCGGCCGGCCCGGCGGCGTGACCTCGATGCGCACGGGATCCTCGAGCCATTCGGCGGCCACGGCTTCCATCTGCCGCGGCATGGTGGCCGAGAAGAGCACGGTCTGCCGGTCGCGGGGAAGGGCGCGGGCGATGCGCTTGAGCGCATGGATGAAGCCCATGTCGAGCATCTGGTCGGCCTCGTCGAGCACCAGGTGGCGCGTGGCCGACAAGTCGATCGCACGGCGCTCCATCAGGTCGATCAGCCGGCCCGGCGTGGCGACGAGAATGTCGGCGCCGCGGGCGATCTGGCGGATCTGGTTGTTGATGGAGCTGCCGCCGGTGACGAGCGCAAATCCGAGGCCGGTGCCGCGCGAGAAGGCGCTGAGGGCGTCGAGGATCTGGCGGGCCAGTTCGCGCGTCGGGGCGAGGATGAGCGCGCTGGCCTGGCGCGGCGCGGCCGGCAGGCGGGCCGCGGCCAGCTGATGGATCAGCGGCAGGCCGAAGGCAGCGGTCTTGCCGGTGCCGGTCTGGGCCAGGGCGAGCACGTCGGCCCCTGCCAGCATCGGCGGAATGGCACCGGCCTGAACCGGCGTCGGCGTCTCGATGCCCAGCCCGGCGAGCCGCGCCACGAGGCGGGAATCGAGCCCGAGATCGGCGAAACCGGAGGGGGTGGCCGTCTCGGCCAGGATGTCTGTGGTCTTCATGGAAAATCCTTCGAAGCCGCCGGGGGGCGGCGATGCGGGCCGACGGGCGGCCACGGGTGATCAGCGCCGGCGACATGCCCTGCGCGCAGCTCCCGTGCGTGATGTGGAGGCTGGATTGCGCCTGCCGAGCGGCTCGAAAGGACGTCGGAAGGCTGGCCCGGCGGCTCGAAAGCCGTTCACGCGGCCGTTGAACATGGCTTCCATCTGCGCCTTCGCGGCCTCGAAGTCAATGGGGCGGGGCGGAAAAGATGCGATTGCGCGGCGAATGCGTGGCAAACGGCGCAAATGCCGCGGGCGAGGGGCCATGCCCGCCGCCCTTGACGAAGCCGCCGTCACGCCACAAGAGGGGCGGAGGGCAGGGAAGCGGGAATGACGGAGATGCGAAGGGCGGATGTGGTCATCGTCGGCGGAGCGGCCATGGGGTCGGCCCTGGCCTTCTTCCTGGCGGACGATCCCGCCTTTCGCGGCCGTATCCTCGTGATCGAGGCCGACATGTCGCTCGCCCGCTCCGCCACCGCCCGCTCGCACGAATCGATCCGCGGGCAGTTCACCACCGAGGTCAACATCCGCCTGTCGCGTTTCTCTCTCGCCTTCCTGCGCGACTTTCGCGCCCGGCTCGGCGGGGACAGGGACATTGCCGACATCCCCATCCGCGAACACGGCTATCTCTATCTTGCCGCCACCGCGGAAGGGGCGCGGCAGCTCGCGGAAAGCGCGGCCCTGCAACGCCGGCTCGGCGTGCCGACCGAGCTGCTCGGCCCCGACGAGATTGCCCGCCGCTTTCCCGACATCCATGTGCAGGACATCCGCCTCGGCGCCCTCAACACCGACGGCGAGGGCCGGTTCGACGGCTCGGCGATGGTGGCGGGGTTCCGCCGGGCCGCCCGCCGTCGCGGGGTCGTCTTCCACGAGGACGAGGTGGTGGGGCTCGAGCGGCAGGGGGCACGGGTGACCGCCGTCATGCTCGCTTCGGGGGAGCGGATCGCCTGCGGGCTTGTCGTCAACGCCGCCGGCACCCGGGCCGCCGAAATCGCCGCGCTGGCGGGCATCGATCTGCCCGTGGAGCCGCGCAAGCGCTTCTCCTGGGTGTTCCGCACCGCCCGGCCACTCAGGGGGCCGCTGCCGCTCGTCATCGACCCGGCAGGGGTGCATGTGCTGCCCGAGGGGAGGGACGGCCGGCATTTCCTGTGCGGGGCCCGGCCCGAACCCGACCTGCCGGCGGCACCGGACGATTTCGACGCTCCCGAGGAGGACGCGTTCTGGCTCGCCCGGGTCTGGCCCGTGCTCGCGGCCCGGGTTCCCGCCTTCGAGACGATCCGTCCGATGCGCTTCTGGGTCGGCCATTACGATTACAACACCCATGACGCCAACGCCCTTCTGGGCTTTCATCCGGCTCTCGAGAACTTCGTCTGCATGAACGGCTTTTCCGGCCACGGGCTCCAGCAGGCGCCGGGGGTGGGGCTGGCGGTGGCCGAGGCGATCGTCCACGGCAACTGGCGGAGCCTTGCCCTCGACCCGCTCCATGTCGGCCGGCTCCAGCGCGGCGAGAAGGTGGTGGAAAAGGCGATCATCTGAGCCGGCCGGGGTTGACCCGGGGCGAGAGGGCGGGAAACTGGCGCAGACCGCCGGGCGGTGCGGGAGGAGAGGGGCATGGCCAGGACGGTGCGGAAGGCAGGAGGGAAACTCCGCCCCGGTGCGGAGGAGGGAAGCGGGCCGGAGGCGGAAGGCGCGCCCCACGCCGCCGCCCCGGCGGTGCGGCACGAGGCCGTTCCCAATGTCGTCATCGTCGCCCAGAAGGGCCGGCTCGAATACGAGGCGGTGCTCTTTGCCGCCTCCTTCCGCAGCGCCAATCCCGATTTCGCCGGCCGGCTCCTGGTGATGGAGCCGCAGCCCGGCCCGCTCTGGCCGGCCGATCCGCGCATTTCCTCCGAGGCCGTGCGCCGCCTTCTCGTCGAGGAGTTTGGCGCCGAGATCGTTCCCTTCGAGAGCCGTCATTTCGGCGCGTCCTACCCCTACGGCAACAAGATCGAGATGCTCAGGGCCCTGCCGGCGGGCGCGCCCTTCGTCTTCTTCGATACCGACACGCTCTTTCTCGGTCCGCTTTCGGAGGTGCCCTTCGACTTTTCCCGCCCTTCCGCCTCGATGCGGCGCGAGAACACATGGCCGAAGATCGAGCTTTACGGGCCGGGTTACACCGCGATCTGGGGTAGCCTTTACGCGAAGTTCGGCCTCGATTTCGCAAGTTCGCTCGATACGCGCTACCCCGACGAATACTGGGAGCGTTATCTCTATTTCAACGCCGGCTGGTTCTTCCACGAGGACCCGGCCCGCTTCGGCGCCCTCTTCGAGGAATATGCCGTGGCCATTCGCGACGACCCGCCGCCCGAGCTCGTCTGCCAGCCGCTCGACCCGTGGCTCGACCAGGTGGCGCTGCCCCTCGTGATCCATGCGCTCGGGGGCGGACGCGAGACGATTCCGCCGGGGCTTCTCGACGGGCGCATCACCTGCCACTGGCGGGCGCTGCCGCTGCTCTACGCCCGCGAGAGCGACGAGGTGGTGGCCACGCTCGAGCGGGTGGCCGCGCCCAACCGCATCAAGAAGGTGCTGAAGGAATACGAACCCTTCAAGCGCATGATCTACCAGCGGCGCGGTCACAAGGTGCGGGCCCTTTTCGACCGCGAGAACCTGCCGCGCAGGGAGCAGGCGATCCGCAACCGTATCAGGCGCGAGAAGCTGTGGATGCGGTGAGGGCGGGGGCACGATCTTCCGTCCGGGCCGCTCCGGCCCTGTCGCGCTGCGATCTTGCGCCGCTTCGCCCCTGTCGCATCCCGGAACTGCCACATTGCGCCCTGCACTCATCCTGACCGTGTCGTGCCCGGGGCGCTCGAGCACGAGAGGCTCTGCCGGGCCGCGGGGTGCCGGGCGCCGGGCAGCCGGGCAGGCAGGCGGCCCTGCCGGACGGAGAACGGAAAAGGGGCCGGCATTCGGCGCCGACCCCTTCTCTCCCCGACCGGAAACCTTCTCTGACCGGAATCTGACCGGAAACGCTGCCCGCCGCCTGCGGGCCGTCCTCAGTTGCCGCCCATGAGCGCGGCGACGCTGGGCAGCTCCTTGCCTTCCATCCATTCGAGGAAGGCACCGCCGGCGGTCGAGACATAGGTGAAGTCGTCGGCGACCCCGGCCTTGTTGAGCGCGGCCACGGTGTCGCCGCCGCCGGCGACCGAGACGAGGCGCCCGGCGCGGGTGAGGTCGGCGGCCTTCTTCGCCGCGGCGTTGGTCGCCCTGTCGAAGGGTTCGATCTCGAACGCCCCCAGCGGGCCGTTCCAGATCAGCGTCTTCGAGTCCTCGAACACCCTGGCGATCTCCTCGACGGTCTTCGGCCCGGCATCGAGGATCATCGCGTCGGCCGGGCAGGCATCGGCCGGCACGGTTTCGTTCGCGGCACCGGCCCTGAATTCGCGGGCGACGACCACATCGACCGGCAGGATGATGCGGCAGCCCCGGGCCTCGGCCTCCCGGAGGATCTCGCGGGCCGTCCCGGCCATCTCGTGTTCGCAGAGCGACTTGCCGACGTCGATTCCCCGGGCGGCGAGGAAGGTGTTGGCCATGCCGCCGCCGATGACGAGATTGTCCACCTTGCCCACGAGATTCTTCAGCAGATCGAGCTTGGTCGAAACCTTGGCGCCGCCGACCACCGCCGTCACCGGCCGTTCGGGGGCGCCGAGGGCGGCCTCGAGGGCCTTGAGCTCGGCCTCCATCAGCCGGCCGGCGGCCGCGGGCAGGCGCCGGGCAAGCCCTTCGGTCGAGGCATGGGCGCGATGGGCGGTGGAGAAGGCGTCGTTGACATAGACATCGCCGAGCGCGGCGAGCGCGTCGATGAAGGCCGGGTCGTTCTTGGTCTCGCCGGGATGGAAGCGGGTGTTCTCGAGAAGGAGCACCTCCCCCTCGGGCAGCGCGGCGATCGCCTTCTCGGCCTCGGGGCCGATGGTCTCGGGCACGAAACGCACCGGCACGCCGAGGGCGGCCTCGAGTGCGGGGCGGACGATCTCGAGCGACATTTCCGGCACGCGCTGCCCCTTCGGGCGGCCGAAATGGGCCAGGAGCACCGGCTTGCCGCCCTTGGCGAGAATGTCGCGGATGGTCGGCACGATGCGGCGGATCCGGGTGTCGTCGGTCACGGTGCCGTTCTCGACCGGCACGTTGATGTCCACCCGTGTCAGCACCACCTTGCCGGCGAGATCCATGTCGTCGATCGTCTTCCAACCCATCGGCGCAACTCCTGTCTGTCGATTGTCCGTCGGCAGCCCGGGTCGGGCGCCTTGCGCGGCCGTGATTGCAGCTGGGGCGCGATCCGTCAACGGGACAGATTGCGGCAGGGCGGCGGGTGGCGCGGCTCAGCGCCAGAAGGCGAGATATTCGAGCAGCGCGTCGAGCTTGCGGCCGAGAAAGAGCGGCAGATCGAGATGGAGCCAGAAGGCATCGGCCACGAACAGGGCGAGGATCGCGAGGATGAGAAGGGCGGCTGCACGGTCGGTCATCGGTTTCTCCGGAGGGCTCGGATGCCATTTTCACCCGTTCGGCGCATGAGGCAAGGGGCGAGAGCGGGAAAGCACGGCGCCTTCCGCCGGCGCACTCCACGGGTCGCGCCGTTGCGGAAAGGGCGAACGGTGCGGTGGTTGCGGAGGAGCGGGTGCGGCGCCGTTCCCCTGCAAGGGTCAGTCGAATTCCTCGTCGGGATAGACCCCCCAGAGCGCCTTTCGCGGCACCCAGCCCGAAAGGCCCGCCGCGCGCACCTTGCACCAGGCGCCCGTGCAGGCGACGAGCCTGAGAAGCGCCCCCCGTTCGATCCGGGCGACGAGAAAGGATTGCCGGTCGGGCCGGCTCAGCATCTCCACCTTCTCGCGGGCCAGGGCGGTGCGTCGGCCCGAGAGCAGCGGTGCGTAGATCCAGCCGGTGATTCCCTCCCAGTCGCGCACCCGCCGCCAGTTGCCGTATTCGCCGATCACCTCGAGCGGCAGGCCGCGCCGGCGATAGACCCAGTCGATGCGATACTTGGCTGCCGGTCCGCGGCGCAGATTGGCCCGGTCGGGCTTGAGAGAGACGAAACGCGGCAACGGCAGGCCGGTGACCGGGCCGCGTGCCGGCGCGGCGCGGCGCGTCTCGTCGGCCCGGAGCCGCCGGGTCGGGCCGAGAGCGGCGATCACGGCAAGGCCCGCCGCAAGCGCTGCGCGGCGGCTCACGAAAAGAACCGGTGGGGGAGCGCCACACGCGCTGGCCCGCAGGGGCGGATCATGCCGTTTTGTCACCTCGGTCCTGCCTGTCGCCTCTGTTCTGTCGCCTGCCGGCCCGTTGCCAATTGCCGACGGCCTCTGCCGGGTTCGCGGAGCGCCCGCCTCCGGCCCCGGCCTCGTCTTTCGTTCCGATGATCTTCCCGTCATGGGGCGGCGTCAACCGTTTCCGGCATTTCCGGGTGGATCTTCCCTCGCTGCCCGTGCCGCCTGCGGCGCCGGTCTTCCGCGTACGGTCGCCTCGCGCAACAATGTTGCGCGTCGCGCCTCTTCCGGCTTGCCCCTGCCCGGAATATCCTGTCACTATGGCGCGGCGGGAGCGGCGCAGCGGGGCGTCGCCGGGCTCTCACGGTTTCACGCAAAGGCTGCAAGGGGTGTCATGCCGAGGAAGGAAAAGCTGCATGTCGTCGTCACGCGCCGGCTGCCCGAGGTGGTCGAGACGCGGATGAAGGAGCTGTTCGATGTCGAGCTCAACGAGGATGACCGGCCGCTGAGCCGCGAGGAGCTGGCCGCGGCCATGCAGCGGGCCGACGTGCTGGTGCCGACCATCACCGACACCATCGACCAGGCCCTCCTCGCGCGGGCGGGGGAGCGGCTGCGCCTCATTGCCAATTACGGCGCCGGGGTCGATCACATCGACGTGCACACCGCCCGTCAGCGCGGCATTCTCGTCACCAACACGCCCGGCGTTCAGGCCGAGGACACGGCCGACATGGCAATGGCGCTGATCCTCGCGGTGATGCGGCGGATTCGCGAAGGGCTCGAGGTGATGGAGCGCGGCGAGTGGGAAGGCTGGGCACCCACCGCCTTTCTCGGGTCGCGCATCGCCGGCAAGCGCCTCGGCATCCTCGGCATGGGGCAGGTCGGCCAGGCGGTGGCGCGGCGGGCACGGGCCTTCGGGATGCAGATCCACTACCACAACCGCCGCCGGGTCCACCCCGACATCGAGGCCGAGCTCGAAGCCACCTGGTGGGAGAGCCTCGACCAGATGGTGGCGCGAATGGACGTGATCTCGGTCAACTGCCCCCATACGCCGGCGACCTTTCATCTCATGAACGCACGGCGGCTCAAGCTGATGAAGCCGACGGCGGTGATCGTCAACACTTCCCGCGGCGAGGTGATCGACGAGAACGCCCTCACCCGGATGCTGCGCTCGGGCGCGATCGCCGGGGCCGGGCTCGACGTCTATGAGCGCGGCACCGACATCAACCCGCGGCTGCGGCAGCTGAAGAACGTCGTCCTATTGCCGCATATGGGTTCGGCGACCCACGAGGCGCGGCGCGAGATGGGCGAGAAGGTGCTGCTCAACATCAAGACCTTCGACGACGGCCACCGTCCGCCGGATCTGGTGCTGCCGAGCATGCTCTGAGGGGGCGGTTCGCCGGTCGATGTGATCCGGCGGGGCGTTCGGGGGAGCGTGCGGGAGCGCGAGCCGCGGGCGCTGCCCACTGCCGCCGGCGGCTCGGTCGGCTCCGAGGACGGGCGGGCCATGCCGGGCCGCGTCTTCCGCCCGTGGCGCCCCGGGCACCGGCGCTTGCCTTCGGGGCATTGGCGGCATCGCTGCAGGGGTGCGGCTCGGGGAAGGTCTTCGCGATTCGCCTCCGTCTCCGGCGCCCTCGTCCTCCGTCTTCCGGTCCCGCCCCGCGCCCCCTTTTCATTTGTCCCGTCACTGCGTAGCTTCCCGTGAGCCACGGGGAACGTCCGGGCGGTGGAGGAACGGGCAGGCAGGAAGGGGAGCCGGAGCGGCATGGCGCGCAGACGGAGCAACGGGCGGCAGGAGAAGCGGATGGCGCAAGGTGGCGGGGGCGACATTCCCGTCATCACCCGCACCGAGGATCTCGCGGCCTTCTGCGAACGGGCCCGCCGGGCGCCCTTCGTCACCCTCGATACCGAGTTCCTCCGTGAGCGGACCTATTTCGCCCAGCTCTGCCTCGTGCAGATGGCCCTGCCGGAGGAGATGGCCGACGAGGGGCCCGATGCCGTCGTCATCGACCCGATCGCCGGCGATCTCGACCTCGCCCCGCTCTGGGCGCTTCTGGCCGACGAGAACGTCATCAAGGTGCTGCATGCCGCGCGGCAGGATGTCGAGATCTTTCACAACCGGGGCGGGGTGATCCCGGAACCGCTCTTCGATACCCAGGTTGCCGCCATGGTCTGCGGTTTCGGCGAACAGGTCGGCTACGAGACGCTGGTGCGCAGGATCGCCGGCGCCCGGATCGACAAGACCTCGCGATTCACCGACTGGTCGCGCCGCCCGCTGAGCGAGGAGCAGCTCCGCTATGCGCTGGCCGATGTCACCCATCTGCGGCAGATCTATCGCCACCTGTCTTCCTGCCTGAAGGAGAGCGGTCGCGAGGAATGGGTGCGCGAGGAAATGGCGGTTCTGACCGACCCGGCCACCTACGAAGCCGTGCCCGGCGAGATGTGGAGGAAGATCCGCACCCGCACCACCACGCCGACCTTTCTTGCCGTGGTGCGGGAGCTGGCGCGGTTTCGCGAGGAATACGCCCGGGCGAAGAACATTCCCCGGGGGCGGGTGTTCAAGGACGATGCGCTCCTGGAGCTGGCCTCCGTCAGGCCGCAATCGGAGGCGGATCTCGCCCGCACGCGGCTGTTGCAGCGCGAGGCGCGGCGCGGCGAGATCGCGAAGGGCATACTCGCCGCCATCCGCCGCGGGATCGAGACCCCGCCCGAGGCGCGGCCGCGGCTCGAGAAGACGCAGGAGCAGGAGCAGAAGAACCCGGCCCTGGCCGATCTCTTGCGGGTGCTGCTCAAGGCCAGGGCCGAGGAGGCCGGCGTCGCCCAGAGGCTCATCGCCACCGCGGCCGATCTCGACGCCCTGGCGGCCGGCCGGCGCGATGTGCCGGCCCTGCGGGGCTGGCGCCACGAAGCCTTCGGCAAGGCGGCGCTCGAGCTGATCGAGGGGCGCATCGCCCTTGCCGTCGATGGCCGGCGGGTGCGCGCCGTGCCGCTCGAGGACGGGAAGAAAGACTGAGATCGTGCCGGCGGCGGGCGTGGCCCGAAGCGCGCCCTGCACCGCCTTCCGTGGTTTCGATCGCCCTGCGATTGTTTCCGATCGGCCATTAATCATGCAGTTGCCCGCCGATTGGCCCAATCGCGCCACATTTCCCCGCCATGACTTCGGCAAAGGAATGGAGGGGCAACATGACCAGATGGATGATTGCAGCGCTGCTGTCGGCGAGCGGGCTTCTTGCCGGTTGCGCCGGCATCGAGGCCACCCGGGCGGTCGGCATGGCCAATCTGCCGATCGCCGGCATCGAGGAGGTCAGGGCCGAGGGCGCGGCCGTGGATGCCAGCCCCGCGGAAGTGCGGGGGTGGAAGGTGGTGGACGTCGTCGTCAACGTTCCCGAGGATCTCAAGGTCTCGGAAGCCAATGTCTTCTTCCCCATCGCCGACATCGTCTGGCACGGCGATCCGGCCGGAGAGAGTCCCGCCATCCGCAAGGTGCAGGTGGCGCGGATACTGGACGACGCGCTGACCGAGGCCTTCACGGTCGTTGACGGCACGCGGCCGGTGGTGATCGAGCTCACGCTGAGGCGGTTCCACGCACTGACGCCGAAGACGCGCTACACCGTGGGCGGCACCCACGACATCCGCTTCGACATCGTCGCGCGCGACGCCGAAAGCGGCGAAACGCTCTGGGGGCCGCGTTTCGCGCATCTCGAGTTTCCGGCCTATGGCGGCGACAAGGCCCTCGAGGCCGAACGGATGGGGCTGACGCAGAAGGTCCGCATCACCCGCCATCTCATCGCCTGGGCATGGAAGGCGTTTCTCGGGGTCGAGAACCCCGATCCCGAAACCCTGCCGGTCGGCCCGCTGGCCGCGCATCTTTCCCCCGAAGGGGCAACGGGCGTGGCTGGTTGAACCGTCCGTCCGCCGGATCGGAGAGGCGGCCGAAGCGGTGATCCGCGGTGACTGCCCGCTTCGACCGCCACAGCCGCCAGATCGGGGAGATGCCGTGCGCGGTGTCTCCCCTTTTTCGCGCATCACGTGGCGGGGCATCCGGCCGCCCCTTGCGGAGAGGGACAGGGCCTGCGGAAAGAAGCCGGTCACGGCCGCCGGACTGCCTCCCGGGGAGGCGCAGCGGCACGAGCGCCCCGATCCCGCCCCCGTGCGGGGAAGGCGGGCGCACCGGTCATGTGCCCTTCGGAAGATCGCCGCGACTGGTGCTTCCCGGCGCGGGTGAGGCAGGCGCGCGGCGGCCCGTCACCCGCCCTTGCCCCTCTCCCATAGCGTGGCACACCATCGTGCCCCCCTGACGGAAACCGCCTTTCCTCCGCATGGGGGAGGCGGTAGGGGAAGGGCATGGAACACGAAGTATCCCGTGCCGCTGACCTCGTCGATGCACTCGATCCGGCCCGCCGCCCCGTCATCCGCCTGCGGCCCGGGCGCGACGGGCGTGCTCTGGCCCGCGGCGCGCCCTGGGCCTTTGCCGACGAGATCGCCCTCGACCGGCGCACGCGGCGGCTTGCCCCCGGCACGATCGTCCGGCTCGAGAGTGCCCGCGGGCAGGCGACGGGGTCGCGGCCGCTCGGCACCTTCGCCTTCAACCCCCGTTCGAAGATCGCCGCCCGCCGGCTCGACGACGACCCCGAGGCCGTCATCGACCGTTCCTGGATCGCGCGGCGCCTGGCCGGTGCCGCCCGGCTGCGCGATCGTCTGTTCGACGCGCCCTTCTGGCGCTGGGTCCATGCCGAGGGGGACGGGCTGCCCGGCGTGGTGATCGACCGGTTCGGCGAGGCCGCCGTCATCCAGCCCAACGCCGCCTGGGCCGAGCGGCTCCTGCCCTGGTTCGTCGAGGTTCTCGCGGAGGCCGGCATCGGCCCCGTCGTCATGAACGGCATGAGCCGCGGACGGGCGCTCGAGGGGCTGGAGGAGCGGGTCGATCTCCTGGCCGGCACGCTGGACGGGCCGGTGAAGGTGCCGATGAACGGGGCCGTCTATCTCGCCGATCTGCTCGGCGGACAGAAGACCGGGCTTTATTACGACCAGCGGCTCAACCATGCCTTCGCCGCCCGTCTCGGCCGCGATGGGCGGATGCTCGACGTCTTTTCCCATGTCGGCGGTTTCTCCCTCGCGGCGCTCGCGGCCGGTGCCCGGGAGGCGCTGGCGGTCGATGCCTCGGCGCCGGCGCTGGCTCTGGCGCGGACCGGAGCGCGCGAAAGCGGCGTGGCCGAACGCTTCCGCACCCTGCGGGCCGATGCCTTCGAGGCGATGGCAGGGCTGGGGGCCGAAGGGCGGCGCTTCGATCTGGTGGTGGCCGATCCGCCGGCCTTCGCCCCCAACCGTGCCGCGCGCGAGGCCGGGCTCCGGGCCTACGAGAAGGTCGCGCGGCTCGCGGCCCCTCTGGTGGCGCCGGGCGGATTCCTCGTGCTCTGCTCCTGCTCCCATGCCGTCGATCTCGAGGCCTTCCGCGGCGCCTCGCTGCGCGGCATCGGCCGGGCCGGGCGCCGCGGTCAGCTGCTCCACACCGGCTTTGCCGGCCCCGATCACCCGCAACACCCCCATCTGGCCGAGACCGGCTATCTCAAGGCGCTTTTCTGGCGCCTCGACGGCTGAGGGCGGCATGGGAGCGGCGACGGCAGGGGGAAGAAGGGGCGAGCGGCTGGTGCTCGACACCTCGGTGCTCGTGCCGCGCGATCTGCGCCGCCTGCTGCTGACGCTGGCCGATCTCGGCGCCTTCACGCCGGTGATCTCGCCGGGCATCGTCGGGGAATGGCGCCATCGGACCTGTCTGGACGGCGCGGCGGCGCTTGCCGAGATGGAGGCGGTGCATGCCCGGCTTCTTGCTCGCTGGCCCGGTGCCGAGATCATGCCGCGGGAGGAAGACCTCCGAGTGCTGAGCCTGCCGGACCCGGCCGATGTGCATGTGCTGGCCGCTGCCCTCGCCGCCGGGGCTGCCGGCATTCTCACCGCCAATCTGCGCGACTTTCCCACCCGCACCCTCGCCCGTCACGGCCTCCTGCGCCATGCTCCCGACCCGTGGCTGGCGTCGGTGCTGGCCGAGGATCCGGCGCGGATGGCCGCAGCGCTCGATGCGGTTTTCGCGTTGCGCGGCGCGGCGCTGCCCGCCCGGCTCCGGCGGCTCGGGCTCCGGCGCCTTGCCCGGGCGCTGCAGACCGGAGGCGGCGCCGGGAGCGGGAACGAAGGGTCGGCTCAGAAATCGCGCCAGTAGCGGGCCGAGAGCACCACCAGCACCGTCAGCATCTCCAGCCGGCCGATATACATGCCGAAGACCAGAACCCATTTGGCACTGTCGGGGAGGGCGGCGAAATTGCCGGCCGGGCCGATCACCGGGCCGATTCCGGGGCCGACATTGGCCACCGCCGTGAGTGCGCCGGAAAGGGCGGTCAGGAAGTCGAGGCCGATGATGGCAAGGATGACGGCAATGCCGATCACCGAGGCCATGTAGAGGGCGAGATAGGAGATGACGCCCGACAGCACGTCTTCGCCCACGCGCCGCCCCTCGTAGCGCAGGGCGAACTGGCCGTGGGGGAAGCGCACCCGGCCGAGCGTCGCCCGCAGGGCCCGGCCGAGGATGATCCAGCGCATGATCTTGGCTCCCCCGGCCGTCGAGCCGGTGCAGCCGCCGACCGCCGTCAGGAAGAAGAAGGCGGCGACGGCGAAGGGCCCCCAGAGGGTGTAGTCGGTGGTGGCGTAGCCGGTCGAGGAAACCACGGAGACGACGTTGAAGGCCGTTTCCCGAAGCGCCGTGAGGAAGGGGACGTCCTCCTGCCAGCTGCGCCAGAGGGTGAGAACGAGGATGCTCGCCGCGAGGATCTCGAGAAAGGTGCGGACCTGTTCGGAACCGAACTGCCTTCGCGTCAGCACGCGGATATACCAGACGAAGGGCAGCGAGGCGAGGACCATGAAGAACGTGCCGGCCCATTGTAGGAACGGGCTCTCGAAATGACCGAAGGAGGCGTCATGGCTCGAATAGCCTCCGGTCGAGAGCGTGGTGAAGGAATGGATCACGGCGTCGAACATGCTCATGCCGCCGAGCAGGTAGGACAGGGCGCACAGGGCGGTGATGCCGGCATAGACCCACAGCGTCGCCATGGCGAAGCGGGCGGCGCTGCCGAGCTCCTTCTCGTCGGTCTCGGAGCTTTCGGTGCGGAAGAGCTGCATGCCGCCGACCTTCATCATCGGCAGGAGGGCGATGCCGGTGACGATGAAGCCGATGCCGCCGAGCCATTGCAGGAGCGCGCGCCAGAACAGTATGCCGTGGGGGGTGGTGTCGAGCCCGCTCATCACCGTCGAGCCGGTGGTGGTGGTGCCGGAGATGGCCTCGAAGACGGCATCCGTCAGGCTCAGCCCCCAGAAATGCAGCGGCAGCGCGGCGGCAAGACCTGCCGTCAGCCAGACAGAGGCGGTGAGCAGGAAGGTCTGGTGGCGGCGGAAGCCCTCGAGCCGTCCGCGGGTCGAGAGGGCCAGCGAGGCACCGAGGAGAAAGGTCGCGGCCGCCGCCATGAGGAAGGGGCCGCGCGTGCCGGGGAAGAGCAGGGCGACGAGGCTCATCAGCGCGGCCATGAAGATCATCACGGCGCCGTTGGCGAAGACAACGAAATTCATGCGCCCCTCCCCTCGAGGCCCTGCGGCAGGGGGCGGGGCCGGCCGGCCGCGCCGCGCATCGGGAAAGGGCCGCGCGCGGCGGCACCGCAGCGGCACGCCCGACCGGTCGGTTCCGTCTCCCGGCGCGGACGGGGGCGGGGCAGGCGTATCGGATGCGGCGGAGGAAGGAGCATGGCCGGTGCGGGGGCGCGAGCGCGGGTCAATGGGGCCGTCCGCTGCCGGCGCCGACCTCCTGCGTCACCCAGCGCTCGGTCGCGGGGTCGGTTTCGCTCTCATGCACGAGAATCGCCGGCAGCTCGTAGGGGTGCAGCGAGCGCACGAGGGCGATCAGCGCATCGACCTGCCCCGCGGCGGTCTTGAGCAGGAGTGTCCATTCGGTGTCTTCCTCGACGCCGCCCTTCCAGCGGTAGATCGACCGCACCGGCCCCATGATGTTGGCGCAGGCGGCAAGCCGCTTCTCGACCGTCTCCCGGCCGATGCGGCCGGCCGTCTCCTCGTCGGGGCAGGTGACCTGCACCTCGCGCACGATGCTCATCGGCCCTCCTCCACCAGATGCCCCCACAGATCGTAATCGGAAGCCTCGTCCACTTCCACCGTCACGATGTCCCCGGGGGAGAGATGGGCGAAGTTCTCGTCGATGAAGAGATGGCCGTCGATTTCGGGGGCGTCGCCCTTCGTGCGGCAGACGGCGCCGTCGGCATCGACCGCATCGACGATCACCTCCATGCGCCGGCCGACCTTCCCGGCCAGCTTCTCGGCCGAGATGCGCCGCGCCACCTCCATGAAGCGGTGCCAGCGCTCCTCCTTGACCTCCTCGGGGATGTGGCCGGGCAGGTCGTTGGCGGCTGCACCGGCGACGTTCTCGTATCTGAAGCAGCCGACCCGGTCGAGCCGCGCTTCCTCGAGCCAGTCGAGGAGGGTGCGGAATTCGGCTTCGGTCTCGCCGGGAAAGCCGACGATGAAGGTCGAGCGCAGCACGATGTCGGGGCAGATCGACCGCCATTCGGCGATGCGCTCGAGGGTCTTCTCGGCGGCGGCCGGCCGGCGCATGCGCTTCAGCGTCTCGGGATGGGCGTGCTGGAAGGGGATGTCGAGATAGGGCAGCACCCGGCCCTCGGCCATCAGCGGCACGAGTTCGCGCACATGGGGGTAGGGGTAGATGTAGTGGAGCCGCACCCAGGCGCCGAGTTCCCCGAGGCCGCGGGCAAGATCGGTGATGTGGGTGCGCCATCTCCGGCCGTGCCATTCATGCGCGTCATGCCGCCGATCGACCCCGTAGGCCGAGGTGTCCTGGCTGATGACGAGCAGCTCGCGCGTGCCGGCTTCCACCAGCCTTTCCGCCTCGCGCAACACCGCATGAACCGGGCGCGAGACCAGCCGGCCGCGCATCTTCGGGATGATGCAGAAGCGGCAGTGGTGATTGCAGCCCTCGGAGATCTTGAGATAGGCGTAATGCCGTGGCGTCAGACGGATGCCGCTCGCGGGGACGAGATCGACGAAGGGATCGGGCCGCGGCGGCACGGCGGCATGGACCGCGTCGATCACCTGCTCGTACTGGTGCGGCCCGGTCACGGCCAGCACCCTGGGATGGGCGCCGGTGACGAGATCGGGCTCGGCGCCGAGGCAGCCCGTGACGATCACCCGCCCGTTCTCGCGCAGCGCCTCGCCGATCGCCTCGAGACTCTCGGCCCGGGCCGAATCGAGAAAACCGCAGGTATTGACGATCACCGCGTCGGCCCCGGCATAGTCGGGCGAGATGTCGTAGCCTTCGGCCCTGAGGCGCGTGAGGATGCGTTCGCTGTCCACCAGCGCCTTGGGGCAGCCGAGCGAGACCATGCCGATGCGCGGCCGGCCCGTCCGGCGCTCCTTGTCGGCGGGCCGTGGAGCAGGGGCGATGTCGTGGCGCGGGCCGGGCGGAGTTGCGGAGGGTGCACACATGCCGCCGCATATAGAACCATTCGTCGCGAAGGGAAATGGGGCGGGAGCCGCGGGAAGCGGTTGCGGGTCCGCCATTCCCGACTATGATGATCGGGAATAGAGGGGTGATCGGCAACGGGCGCCCCTTGCACAGGCGGCAGGGGCGGGGCAGACAGGGCGGGCGCAAGGGGGCGGCTGCACCCCGGCGCCCCGGCCGGCATTCACGAACGGAACAGACGATGAGCGAGACCGAGCTTCGACAGACCGCCACCCCCCCGCTCGACGTGGCGGCGATCCGCCGGCAGTTCCCGATCCTCTCGCGCGAGGTCAACGGGCGGCCGCTGGTCTATCTCGACAATGGCGCTTCGGCCCAGAAGCCGCAGGCGGTGATCGACACCGTCCGCCAAGCCTATGCCGAGGATTACGCCAACGTCCATCGCGGACTGCATTTCCTCTCCAACCTCGCGACCGACCGCTACGAGGCCGTGCGTGGCACGATCGCCCGTTTCCTCGTGGCGACGGAGGAGGAAATCCTCTACACCACCGGGGCGACCCACGGGATCAATCTCGTCTCCTATGCCTGGGGGGCGGCCAATCTCGGGGCGGGCGACGAGATCGTGCTCACGGTGATGGAGCATCACGCCAACATCGTGCCGTGGCATTTCCTGCGCGAGCGGCAGGGGGTGGCGCTGAAGTGGGTCGCGCCCGAGCCCGACGGCTCCCTCGACCCCGGCAAGGTGCTCGACGCCATCGGCCCGCGCACGAAGCTCGTCGCCGTCACCCACATGTCGAACGTGCTCGGCACGGTGGTCGATGTCGCGACCATCTGCCGGGCGGCGCGCGAGAAGGGGGTGGCCTCGCTCGTCGATGGCAGCCAGGGGGCGGTGCATCTGCCCGTGGACGTGCAGGCGATCGGCTGCGACTTCTACGTCATCACCGGCCACAAGCTCTATGGCCCCACCGCCTCGGGCGCGCTCTATGTCCGGAGGGAGCGGCTCGGCGAGATGCGGCCCTTCATGGGCGGGGGCGACATGATCCGCGAGGTGACGCGCGAGGCCGTCAGCTATGCCGATCCGCCGCACAAGTTCGAGGCCGGCACGCCGCCGATCGTGCAGATGATCGGGCTCGGCGCCGCGATCGAGTGGCTCGAGGGTGTCGGCATGGAGCGGATCGCCGCCCATGAGGCCGCTTTGCGGGACTACGCCGCCGAACGGCTCGGCGCGCTCGATTTCCTCGAGCTGCAGGGCACGGCGCCGGGCAAGGGGGCGATCTTCTCCTTCACCATGAAGGGGCCGGCCCATCCCCACGACATATCCACCGTGCTCGATCAGAAGGGCGTGGCGGTGCGGGCCGGCCACCACTGCGCCCAGCCGCTGATGCAGCATCTCGGGGTGAGTGCCACCTGTCGCGCCTCCTTCGCCTGTTACAACACCCGCGAGGAGGTCGATGTCCTCGTGGAGGCGCTGGAATTCGCCCACGAGCTCTTCGGCTGACCGGCAGGGGCGGGGTGCCGGCCCGCGATGGGGGGCGGTGGTCGCAGACCATTGCCGATCCGATGCTCGTGCGCGCTGCTGTGGGGGAGGGGTTCGGCGGGTGGCTCCGGGGCTCCTGTCCGGGCCGTGCCCGGCTCTTCCGTCGATCCGCTGCCAAGGCGCGGCCGATGCCGGGAGGCTTCCGCCCGGATCGGGCATGCCGCACTGAAGGAAACGCAGGGTTCGATGGGTCGCGCGCCAGGACTTCCGCTCGATGACGTTTCGCCCCGGAGCGTTTTTCCACCCGGCTGACAGGCCGGCATGGCCTGTTCCGGGGTGCGCCCCGGCAAGCACCCCGCTTCTTTCATGCCGGGTGACGGACCGGGAAGGCGGGTCCGAGGAGGGTGGCCTTCCCGCCCTGCGTCGGGCGACGGTTGCCGCGGTCCTCCTGCCGTCTCCCCCTCTTGCCGAAACGCTCCTCGCGGGAGATAGGGGAAAGGTCGGCGGGAGCCGGCGGAGAGAGGGCGAGGAGGAGAGGAGGAAAAGATGGGCGAAACCGTGCTCGGTATCATCGGCGGTTCGGGGCTTTACGAGATCGAGGGGTTCGAGGAGGCGCGCCGGGTCGCGATCGACACTCCCTTCGGGAAGCCGTCCGACGAGATCCGCTCGGGCCGGATCGGCGACATCGAGGTGCATTTCCTGCCGCGCCACGGCCGCGGTCATGTGTTCTCGCCCTCCGACGTGCCCTACAGGGCCAATATCGCCGCGTTCAAGATGCTGGGCGTGACGGATGTGATCTCGCTCTCGGCCTGCGGCTCCTTCCGCGAGGAGATGGCGCCGGGGGATTTCGTCATCATCGATCAGTTCATCGACCGCACGCGCGCCCGCCCTGCCAGCTTCTTCGGTCGTGGCTGCGTGGCGCATGTCTCGATGGCCCGCCCCGTCTGCCCGCGGCTGGGCGACGTGCTCGAGGCGGCGGCGCGGAGTGCGGGCATCCGGGTGCATCGCGGCGGCACCTATCTGGCGATGGAGGGGCCGCAATTCTCCACCATCGCCGAGAGCCGCCTCTACCGGGAGCGCTTCGGTGCCGACGTGATCGGCATGACCAACATGCCCGAGGCGCGCCTCGCCCGCGAGGCCGAGCTGTGTTACGCCACCGTGGCCATGGTCACCGATTACGACAGCTGGCACGAGGGCCACGGCACGGTCGATGTGGCGGAGATCGTCCGCACGCTTTCGACCAATGCGGAGAAGGGGCGGGGGCTCGTGAAGCGACTGGCCGCTCTCCTGCCGGGGGAGCGGCGGCCCTGCCCCCATGGTTGCGACCGTGCCCTCGACGACGCGATTCTCACCGCCCCTTCGATGCGCGACCCGGAGCTGGTCGAGCGGCTCGTGCCGATCGCCGGCCGTGTGCTCGGCGGCTGACGGGGATGCCTTTCCTCCGCCGCGCCCCGGGCGGGGAGAAGCCGGTCCGCCCCGTGCCGGGGGCAGGGCGCCCGGCCCGATCCGGCCTTTTCGCGCCCGCGGCTTCGCGCTAGGAAGGCTCCGCTGCCGCCGGGGCGGCGTTCGAGACGGGAAGAGAGATGACCGAGGCGCAGAAGTCGATCAGGGACTACATCCGCACCATCGCCGATTTTCCCCGCGAGGGGATCATGTTCCGTGACGTGACCACGCTGTTCGGGGATGCGCGCGGCTTTCGTATGGCGGTCGATCAGCTGCTGACACCTTATGTCGGCGCGTCGATCGACAAGGTGGCGGGGCTCGAGGCGCGCGGGTTCATTCTCGGCGGTGCCGTGGCGCATCAGCTCTCGCGGGGTTTCGTGCCGATTCGCAAGAAGGGCAAGCTGCCCTGGCGGACGATCTCGGAGGAATACGAGCTCGAATACGGCAAGGCGGTGATGGAGATTCACGAGGATGCCGTGGCGCCGGGAGAGAAGGTGCTGCTGGTGGACGATCTCCTTGCCACGGGCGGCACTGCCGAGGCCGGCATCCGGCTGATCGAGCGGCTCGGCGGCGAGGTGGTGGGCTGCGCCTTCGTGATCGATCTGCCCGATCTCGGAGGCCGCGCGCGGCTCGAGAAGCTCGGCATGAAGGTGCACGCCCTGGTCAGCTTCGAGGGTGTGTGATTCGGGCGATCCGCGGGGCCGGGAGCCGGGGAGCGGGTGAAGGGCCGGGCTCGGCTGCGCAGGCGGTCGAGCCAGGTGCGGGCGCAGACGAAAGGGGGGTGCCACAGCACCCCCCTTGTCGTTTTCGCTGGTCCTGACCGATCAGAAGGTGGTCGAGACCGTCTGCGAGCTCAGCTGGGTCTCGATGCGGCCCGAGAGGTTGTCGAGACCGTTCGAGATGGCGGCCATCACGGCGATGCCGAGGCCGACGATGGCGGCGGTGAGCACCACCCAGTCGACGGTCACGGCGCCGGCCTCGTCGTCGCGGAAATTGCGGATCATGGCGAAGAGTTTCATGGTTCGTCTCCAGTTTCGGTTTCCGGTTCCTGCTTGTGTGAGGCGGGATCCGATCGGTGGTTGCCTTGACCTTTCGGCGCCTCGTCACAGGCTCCATATGCGCTGCGGATTCGGGCGCCAATTTGGCGTGGAAAAGGAAAAAGCCGTTCATTTGAAATTTTTTGTTTCCTGTTTGGAAAACAACATCATTTTCAATCCGTTACGCTGCCATCAACCTTTGGGGGCGGCGGAAATCCGCTGAAAGCCGCCGCGCCGGAAATCGAATGATGGCACCGCTGCCGCAATTTCGCTGCAAAAGGTCATGATTTCCCGACCGGCAGATGGCGGCGAAAAGGCAGGGCGGCAACACTGCAAGCGGCAGGGCCGGAAGGGTGGAGATGGGGCGCGGCGCAATCCGCCGCAGGGCTTTCCGGTCGGAACGGTGCGGCGGTTCTCAGCCGTATTGCGGCCTGCGACGTTCCATCCGGGCCGTCACCGCCTCGACCTGGTTGGGGCTGCCGACGAGGCGGGCTTGCAGCACGGCCTCGAGCCGCAGCCCCTCGGCCCCGGGCAGGCGGAAGCCTTCGTCCACCAGCCGCTTGACCGCGCCCAGCACTTCGGGCGAGCGCAGCGCGAGCTCCTCGGCGAAGGCCCTGGCCGCCGCGCGCGGATCGTCGGCAAGCCGGGTGACGAGGCCGAGCCGGGCCGCTTCCTCGCCCGGTATCACCCGTGCCGTCATCATCAGCTCCTTGGCGATGTCGGGTCGCACCAGCCCGGCCAGGAGCTGGGTGATTCCCATGTCGGGCACGATGCCCCAGCGCGCTTCCATCACCGACAGGCGGGCATCGGGCGTGGCGAAGCGGAAATCGGCGCCGAGGGCAAGCTGCAGCCCGCCGCCGAAGGCCACCCCCTCGATGGCGGCGATCACCGGCTTGGCCATTCGTCGCCAGACCATGCAGGGCTCCTGGAAGCGGTTGGCGCCGCTGTCGTTGACAGGGGCGGCGAGATCGGCCCTGAGCCGGTCGATCTGCCCGGCCATGGCGGCGATGAGGGCGGTGTCGAGCCCGGAGGAGAAATTGCCACCCACCCCCGAAAGGATCACGATCCGCACGTCGCGGTTGCCGGCAAGCTCGTTGCCGATGCGGGCGAGTTCGTCGAACATCGCCGCCGAAAGCGCATTGAGCTTTCCGGGCCGGTTGAGCTGCACTTCGGCCACCTGCCCGTCGATCTCGACCAGAACCTCCGCCGTCTTCTCGCCCATTCGTCCTTGTCCCCTCTGCCTTTCGCCCGGATGCCGACCGCGAAGCCGAGGCTATGGCTTGCAGTGGCGAATGCAAGCGTTACGTTGAGGCAGGAAACGACAGGACGGGAGAGAGTTTCATGCGGTGGTTCGTGCGGCTGGTCGTGCTGGCGGTGCTCCTGGTGGCGCTGGCTCTCGGAGCGCTCTTCCTTCTGCCGGCCGACCGGATCGGCCGCATCGCCGCCGCCACGCTTTCGCAGGCGCTCGGGGCCGAAGTGCGCTTCGAGGGGGGCGTGAAGCCTTCGCTCCTGCCCTTCGGGGTGGCGGCGAAGGGGCTCGTGATCCGCCGGGACGGAAAGGTGCTCCTCGAGGCGGAGAAGATGAGCGTCGGCATCGCGCCGATGCGGCTGCTCTCGGGGGCGGTGAAGATTCGCCGAATCACGATCGAGGGGGCGGATGTGCGCGTAAGTCGCGCCGGGGACGGGAAGATCGACTGGCTCGCTCTCGGCGCAGGCGGAGAGGAGGGCCCGGCCGGGCCTGCGCCGGAGCAGGGGCCGGCCGCGGCCGGGAGCGGGGCGCCCATCGACGGGATCGACCGCATCATCCTCCTTCGCAGCCGCCTTGTCTGGGACGACCGGCCGCTCGACCGGCGCTTCGTGATCGACGGGCTCGGGCTCGAGGCCACGCTGCCGGCGCTTGCCGGGCCGATCGAGGCGACGCTCACGGGGCGGATCGAGGGGCGGTTGCAGCAGGTTTCGCTCCGCCTTTCGCCGGCCGGTGCGCTTTTCTCGGGCGGGCGCGCCGACTTCTCCCTCGCGCTCGACGGCGCCTATCTCGAGGGCGCGCTCGCGGGGCGGATCGACATGGGCGCCGCCGCCCTTTCGGCCACGGGCGAGGTGCGGGCGCCGAATCTGCCGGCGCTTCTGGCGCTGACCGGCGCGTCCGTCGATCTGCCGCCGCCGCTCCTGCGGGTTTCGCTCGGGGGCGAAATGGCCTGGCAGGGGGGCCGTTTCAGCCTTCGCAAGGGGCGCCTCGGCCTCGGGCGGCAGGTGCTGACGGGAGATGCCGATCTCGCGTTCGGGAGCGCACGGCCGAAACTCGTGGCCCGGCTTGCGGCCGGGCGTCTCGATCTGGCTCCCTTCACCCGCGCCGGCAGGGGGGGTGGCGGCGGAGAGGGCAGCGCGGCCACCGGGGGCGGCGGCGCTTTCGATCCGGCCCTGCTCCACCGGCTCGATGCCGACGTGAAGCTGACCGTCGGCACCCTCGGCCATGGCGCGGTGACGGCGGCGGATGTCGCTATTGCCGCCACGCTCGAGCGCGGGCGGCTGGTGGTCGATCTTGCGCGGGCCGGCATCTATGGCGGCGGGGTGAGCGGCCGCTGGGTGCTCAATGGCCGCAAGGGGCTCTCGACCGCGCTCAGGGCACGGATCACCAATGTCGCCCTGCGGCCGCTGCTGATGGCGAGCGTTGGCTTCGACCGGCTCGAAGGGCCGCTCTCGGGCGAGATCGACGTGCTCGGGGCGGGGCGCTCCCTGCCGGCGATCCTGCGCAGCCTGCGGGGCTCGGCCCGAATGTCGATCGGCAAGGGGGAGCTCGTCGGCTTCGATCTTCTGGGCATGATCCTGCGGCTCGATCCGAATTATCGCGGGCAGGGCAACAAGACCATCTTCGATCGGGTGACGGCGAATTTCTCCATCCGGCGCGGTGTGGCCTCGACCGACGATTTCCGCCTTCTCGGCCCGCTTGTCGATGTCGCCGGCAAGGGCACGATCGATCTGGCCGGGCAGAGCCTCGACATGGTGCTGACGGCCACCCGGCTCGACCCGGCTACGGGAGCGGCAAAGACCGGTGCGCTGACGGTGCCGGTGCGCATCACCGGTCCGTGGCGGGGGCCGGCGGTGATTCCGCTCCTCGATCGGGCATCGGGCAGGATCGGCGGCGTCGATCTTCAGGAAGAGAAGAAGAAGCTTGAGGCACAGGCGAAGAAGGCGCTGGCGGACAAGATCGGCGTGCCGGCCCCGGCGCAGGGGCAGAACCCCGAGGCGCTGCTGCGAAGAAAGATCGAGCAGGAAGCGGCGAGGGCCCTTGGCGGCCTGCTCGGCGCGCAGTAGCGGCCGGTGGTCGGACAGGAACGGCCGGCGCGTGCATGACGGCGGAACGGTGCTGCCGAAGCCCGGTCGGGGGTGGGGCCGGGTTGGCCGGGGCGCGACAATCACCCCCCGTTCCGGCCGGCGCTTTCGCCCTCGCCGTGTGGCGAACCGGCGCTTTCCCCGCATCGCCGGAGAAGAAGCGGAGGGCGCCCCACCGGCTCGGCCCGTGCATTCCGGTGCGCCGCTCGTGCGGGAGAGGCGCAGCGCAATCGAAAGGCCGTGCCCGGCTTCCCTGCTGCCCCGCCCGCGCGGGAGAGGGGGCATGCCGGGCGGACCGGATCGAGAAGCAGAGACCCGGCGCGCCGCCCGTGCGGGAGAAGGCTCGTTGTCTCGTCTCCTTTCTGCCTGTCCTTTCCGCCTGGCAAGACCCGGCGCTCCGCCCGCGCAGGGAAGGTCGGTGGGGACGCGGGAGATATGCCCCGGCTTCCCTGCTGCTCCGCCCGTGCGGGAGAGGGCATATCGCTTCCGAACCTGTCCTTTCAGGCAAGCCCGGCGCTTGCGCGGGGAGAGGGTGGGAGTGCCACTTGATGATCCCCTCTGACGACAGCCCGGCACTCCGCGCGCGGGGACGCGCGGGGAGAGGGTGTGTTCCTGTGCGATGTCCTTGTTCCCCTCCGATCGCAGTCTCCCTCGGGGGAGGAGCCGCGAAATCCCGGGGCAGGTTGCGCTGCCTGTCGTTTTCGGGCGGTGTCGCGCAGCCTGCACCCGATGGTCGCCCCCCGAATGGGCCGGGGTGCGGTTGCCGGAAGGGGCGGAGGGCGCATGGCCGACCGATGTGCGACTGCCGGGGTGAACACGGTGCCGGCGGTGTAACGGTGCCGGCTGTCGATTTCCTGTTTCGCCCCGCGGGGGATGCGGTTAGGTAGGGGCGATGCGCATGAACCTGCGGCCGGTTCGGGAGGGCCGGCGTCTGCGGGGGCTGCCTCGACCGGTCATGCCCGTGGAGCGCGAATGATGATGAACAGGCGTTTCTTCCTTCTGGGGTCGGCGGCGTTGCTTTCGGCCTGTGCCGAATCGAAATGGGCACCGGACGAGGCTGTCATGAAGGCGGCCTATCACGACCCGGGGCCGCCCTCGATCACCCTGATCACCGCGATCAACAATCGCAACGGTCAGGGAGGGCATTCGGCGCTGCTCATCAACGCGTCCCAGAGGGTGCTGTTCGATCCGGCAGGTACCTGGTGGCACCGCACCGTTCCCGAGCGCAACGACGTGCTCTACGGCATCACCCCCACCATGTGGAAGTTCTACGTCGATTACCATGCCCGCAAGACCTACCATGTGGTGTTGCAGACCAGGGAGGTGCCGGCCGAAGTGGCGGAGGAGGCCAAACGGCTGGTCGAGGCCAACGGGGCCGTGGCCAAGGCCCATTGCGCCTATGCCACGAGCGGGATCCTGCGGAAGCTGCCCGGGTTCGAGAGCCTGCCGCGCACCTATTTTCCGCACAAGCTGATGGCGGCCTTCGCCGAGCTGCCCGGCGTGAGGACCGAAAGGATCTATCAGGACGACGGCGACAACAACAAGGCACTCCTCGCCGCCCAGCAGAACATGCCGGTCGGGGCCAATTGAACTGTCGCCCAGGGCGGGGCCGATCGCGCCGTTGCGCCCGGGTCATCGCGCCGCTGCGCCGCCGGGCGGGCATCTGCCGTCCGGATCCTGCCCTTCCCGGCGCCTCTCGCGGCGGGCGGGCCCGCAGGCGGCGCGTGAAGGGGCCTGCGCATGCGGCTCTTCTTTTCCTTCCGCTTCGTCTTCTCTCGCTCCTCTCCTTTCGCCCGGTTGTCGCCCGGCTTGCGGACAGGCGGCATGATTCGTCGAATCGCGTGGCACGGGTGGCGGGGGCGTGCTTCCGCGGCCCCTTCCATGATGGCAACCGAACCTTTCCGAAAGGTTGACGTCGGCGCCTTTTCATCCCTTTCCCCGGCCGTCTTCGCAAACGGACGGCCCCCTGCGCCGGTCGGCATGAAAAAACCCCCGGCAGGGCCGGGGGTCGTGGCGCCTCGGCGCCGGTTCGCTGTCGCTCGGGGAAGGTCAGAGCAGACCTTCGCGCTGGGCCTTCTTGCGCGCCAGCTTGCGGGCCCGGCGAATCGCCTCGGCACGCTCGCGCTTGCGGCGCTCCGACGGCTTTTCGTAATACTGACGGAGCTTCATCTCGCGGAAGATGCCCTCGCGCTGCATCTTCTTCTTCAGGGCCCGAAGCGCCTGATCGACATTGTTGTCGCGAACCTGTACCTGCATGGAATAGTCACCACCTTTCCGAAGTTGGAGTTGCACATGATTGCAGGAGCGGCTCCTTTAGCAGCTGTTCGCGCCCTTGTCCATCGCATCGGGCGGCCGGGGCGGTGCCGGCCGCTTCGGGTGGTTGCGGCGGCAGAAGGGAGGGTGGCATGATCGACGAGGAGAACACCCGGCTCTGTCTCGCGCGCGCGGCGGCGCCCCATGCGGTCTTCGACGGCTGGGGAGAGGCGGCGCTGCGGGCCGCGGCCGCGGAAGTCGGGGTCGAGGAGCGCTTCGCCCGCTCGCTTTTCCCGCGGGGGGGTGTCGATCTGGCGCGCGCCTTCCACCGCTGGGGCGACCGGGAGCTCCTGCGCCGCTGGCCGGCCCGGCCGGTGGACAACCTGCGCTATCGCGACAGGGTTCGCGAGGCGGTGATGCTCCGTCTCGAGATCGTCACCCCCGAGCGCGAGGCGGTGCGCCGCGCGGCCGCCCTCTTCGCCCTGCCACCCAACCTGCCCTATGGCGCCGAGGCCGCCTGGCAGAGCGCCGACGCGGTCTGGACCGCCCTGGGCGATCGTTCCGAGGACATGAACTGGCACACCAAGCGGCTGATGCTGGCGGGCATCTTCTCGGCCACGGTGCTGGCCTGGCTGGGGGACGAAAGCCCCGATCTTGCCGCCACGCGGGCCTTTCTCGAGCGGCGGATCGACGAGGTGATGGCGATCGAGAAGCTGAAGGGGCGGCTGCGGGCCGGCCCTCTCGGCCCGCTTCTGGGGCGGATCGAGCGGGCGCCGTTCCTGGCCCGGCCTCGCCCCCGTGCCGACCTGCCGGGCCGGCTGGCGCCGGAGCAGGAGCGCTGAGGAGGCGACGTCGGGAATGATGCCGCGCGAAAGGCACGAAGGGGAAAGGTGGAGGCAAGGATGAAGGACGGGAAGATGCGCGTTGTCGAGATCGGCGCGCCGGGAGGGCCCGAAGTGCTACGCCCCGCGATGCGGCCCGTGCCGACTCCGGGCTGGCGGCAGATTCGCATCCGCGTGGCGGCGGCCGGGGTCAACCGGCCCGACGCGCTCCAGCGGGCGGGGCTCTATGCGCCGCCCCCCGGCGCTTCCGATCTGCCGGGGCTCGAGGCGGCGGGGATCGTCGATGCCGTCGGCCCCGGCGTCCAGCGCTGGCAGCCGGGCGATGCCGTCACCGCGCTTCTGCCCGGCGGCGGCTATGGCGAAGCGGTGGTGACCCATGAGGACCACGCCCTGCCGGTTCCGGAAGATCTCGACTGGGTCGCGGCGGCGGCGCTGCCCGAGACGCTCTTCACCGTCTGGTCCAACCTCTTCATGCGGGCGCGGTTGCGGGCCGGAGAGACGCTGCTCGTCCATGGCGGCGGCTCCGGCATCGGCACGACGGCGATCCAGCTTGCCACCGCGCTCGGAGTGCGGGTCTTCGCCACCGCCGGCTCCGGGAGGAAATGCCGCGCCGCCGCGGCGCTCGGCGCAGCCCGGGCGATCGACTACCGCAGGGAGGATTTCGTCGCGGTGGTGCGGGAGGCGACGGCCGGACGCGGTGCCGATGTCATTCTCGACATGGTCGGTGGCGATTACCTCGCACGCAATCTCAGGGCGCTGGCCGAGGAGGGGCGGCTGGTGCAGATCGCCTTCCTCGAGGGGGCGAAGGTCACGGCCAATCTCGCCGGCATGATGATGCGGCGCCAGACCATCACCGGCTCGACCCTGCGGCCCCGGTCGGACCTGGTCAAGGGGCGGATCCGCGAGGAGATCGAGGCCCGCGTCTGGCCGCTGGTGGGGGCGGGGCGCATTCGCCCGCTGATCGACAGCACCTTTCCGCTCGACGAGGCGGACCGGGCCCATGCCCGCATGGAGAGCGGAGCCCATATCGGCAAGATCGTGCTCGAAGTGGCCGACCTGCCGCGCAAGGTGCGTGCCGCATGAGCGGGGCACGGGCCGAAGGGACGGCGGGCCGGGAAGGTCGGGCAGGGCGGGGCGGCGCCGTCACAACCTTCCGTCGCGGCCCGACCGCCTTTTCGGGGGTGTTCCCGCTGGTCCGATGGCGGCGAAGAAGGCCCTTCCGCCCCTTCCCGATCCTTGCCGTCCTCCTGTTCGCGTTCGCGCCGTCGGCCGTGGCCCGGGAAATCCGCGGGGCGCCGGCGGGGGATTTCGACGGCTACATCCTTGCGCTCAGCTGGTCGCCCACCTGGTGCGCCCTCGAGGGCCGGAGCGGGGCGGCCCAGTGCGACCCCGCGGCCGATACCGGTTTCATCGTGCACGGGCTCTGGCCCCAGAAGGGCGATGACTGGCCGGCCTGGTGCCGCACGGCCCGGCGCGACCCGACGCGGCGCGAGAGCGCGGCAATGGCCGGTCTCATGGGCTCGGCCGGCCTCGCCTGGTATCAGTGGAAGAAGCATGGGCGCTGCACCGGTCTCGATCCGGCCGACTATTTCGCCCTGCTCCGCAAGGCGGCCGCCGCCATCCGCCGCCCGGCGATCCTGCGGCGGTTGCGCCGGCCGGTCGATCTGGCGCCACGGGTGATCGAGGAGGCGTTTCTCGCCGCCAACCCGCGTCTTTCCCCCGACATGGTCACCGTGACCTGCGAGAAGGGATATATCGACGAGGTGCGGATCTGTCTCGATCGTGGCCTTCGTCCCGCCATCTGCCCCGAGGCGGCCCGGCGCGACTGCGCCTTGCCGCGGGCGCGGCTGCTGCCGGTCCGCTGATGTCGCGTGATGTCGCGGGCGCGGCGCTCCTCGCGCTCTGCCGTGGAACGCGGCGCGAGGAGGCGGCCCTGCGGCGCACCGCCTCGCGCTGCGGGGCGACGATCCCGAGACGAAGCGCCACCGCCGCCCGAAGAGGCGCCTTCGGCGGATTTGCCCTTTCGCCCGCCGGTCGTTCGCCCTATATAGAAGGCGACCTCCCCCCAGATTGGAGAGCGCATCCGGGCCCCTGGTCGAGGATGCAGCCGGTTCCCGGCGGGGATGATGCATGTGAATTTCGCGAGGATGCACCCATGGATAGACCGCTGATGCCCAAGGCGACCGCCGTCTGGCTGGTCGAGAACACCACCCTCACCTTCAAGCAGATCGCCGACTTCACCGGGCTGCACGAGCTCGAGGTGCAGGGCATTGCCGATGGCGAGGTCGCCCAGGGGATCAAGGGGTTCGATCCGATCGCCAACAACCAGCTCGACCGCGAGGAGATCGAGAAGGGGCAGAAGGATCCGAACTATCGCCTCAGGCTCAAGAAGAACCCGCTCTTCGAGGTCGGACGCAAGCGCAAGGGGCCGCGTTACACCCCCCTTTCGAAGCGTCAGGAGCGGCCCTCGGCGATCCTGTGGCTGGTGAAGTATCACCCCGAGCTGACCGACGCCCAGATCTGCCGGCTCGTCGGCACCACCAAGCCGACGGTGAAGGCGATCCGCGAACGCACCCACTGGAACATCAAGGAGATTCAGCCGGTCGATCCGGTGGCGCTCGGCTTCTGCAAGCAGTCGGAGCTCGACGAGGCGGTGCGCAAGGCCGCCGAGAAGAAGAAGGCCGAGGGCGGCGATGCGGTGATGAGCGACGAGGAGCGCGCCAGGCTGGTCTCGACCGAGGAATCGCTCGGCGGACGCGAGCCGCGCATTCCCTCCGCCATCGCCGGACTCGAGGATTTCAGCCTTGGCGGCGCGAGTGCCGACAAGGAGAATCCGGCCGAGGAGATCGACCCCGAAAGCCTCTTCAACCTGCCGCGACGGGACGAGACGCCCGAAGAGTGAGGCCAGAGCCACCCGCTCGCATGGCGCCAGCCGCGCCCGATGGAAGCCGGGCGCCGCAGCGGCGTTTTCGTGCCGGCGGTTGCCCGAACGGGAATGCAGGATGCGGGTCGGCGATCGGGCCGGGGGCGGCTGCACCAGCGATGAACGCGGCATCGGTCTGGCCGATGGCCGGGGCGGAGCGCCCCATCAATGGGCGTCGGTCGTCCAGGCCGGGTCGAGCAGCGAGCGGCCGCCATCGACCACCAGGATCTCGCCGGTGACGAAGGAGGCTGCATCCGAGGCGAGGAACAGCGCCCCCTCCGCCACTTCCTGGGCCCGGCCGAGGCGCCCGAGCGGCGTCGCCTGGCGCAGCTTCTCGCGCAGTTCCTCGTTGTTGCGCAGAAGATCCTTGAGCCGCGCCGTCATCACCGAGCCCATCGCGATTCCGTTGACCCGCACGCCGTGAGGGGCGAGACGCACCGCCATCGCCCGGGTCAGCTGGTCGAGGGCCGCCGTGGCGACGGAATAGGCCAGAAGCGTCGGCTGCACGCGAATGCCGGCGATCGAGGAAAGGTTGACGATGGCCCCTGCCGAGCGCACCTCTTCTCCCGCGGCCTGCGCCTCCTCGGCCTGGCGGATCATCCGCCGGGCCACGAGGCTCGACAGCCGGTAGGTGGTGAGGAGATTGTGCGACAGGATCTCGTCGAAGCCGTCTTCCTCTTCCTTGTCGCACAAGGGATCGGACGGGGCGAGATGCCGGGCGGCGTTGACGAGGATGTCCACGCGGCCGAATTCGTCGATCGTGGCCGAGAGCAGGTTCTGCCGCGTCAGGTTGCGCGAGAGATCTCCGGCATGGAAACGCGCCCGTTCGCCCTCCTCTCCGAGGGAATCGTGTTCGCGGACGATGTTCTCCTCGTCCCGGTCGGCCATCATCACATTGGCGCCGTGTTCGAGGAAATGGCGGGCTATGGCGAGCCCGATGCCGTTGGCGGCGCCGGTGACGATGGCGGTCTTGCCCTTGAGGGTGATCGGCATGGCTGGATCCTGCTTGTTGGGGCTGTCGGGCCGGCCGGCGTCCAGGGCGCTTCAGCGCCGCCGCCGGCGGGCGCCGCCGCTCGTGGGCGGGATCGGGCGGCTGGCCTCGAACAGCTTGAAGGCCGGGGTTTCGGCGATGATCTCCCAGTTGCGGAAGTGCTCCGTCATTGCCCGTTCGTAGGGCAGGTGGCGGTTGGCGACGAGGTAGAGCGTGCCGCGCGGCTTGAGAAGGCGCGCTGCGGCGGCGATGAAGCCGATGCCGAGCCCGGGCCGCGCCCGCCGGTCCTGATGAAACGGCGGATTGGTGAGGATGACATCGAACCCTTCGGTGTCGGGAGCGAGGCGCTGGACGTCTTCCCAGCGGAAGCGGGCGCGCGGATCGGCGATGTTGCGCCGCGCGGCTTCGAGGGCGTGGTGGTCGGCTTCGATCAGGTCGATCGCGGTCACCGCCTCTCTCTCGAGCGCCCGGGCCGCCAGCCAGCCCCAGCCGGCCCCCAGATCGGCGACGCGCCCCTTGAGGGCGGGACCGACCCTTTCGGCCAGAAGGGCCGAGCCCGGATCGACATTCTCCCAGGAGAACATCCCCGGCGCGGCCGTGAAACCCGCCCGGTTGGTCCGCGGACGTGCCGCTTCGGCCCAGCCCTGCGCGGCTTCCGCGAGCGCGGCATCGGGCCTGACGGCGAAGACCTTGCCGTGGCGGCGGGCCTCGACGGCCACGGGAGGAGTGATCTTGCGGATCTGGCGCAGCAGCGCCTCGATCCCTTCGGTTTTCTGGCCATCGACGACGAGCAACCCCTCGGGGTGAAGCCGCGAGAGGGCCGCCGCCAGTCGGCCCAGCGTTTCGCGCCGGTTGCGCGTGGGGTGGATGATGGCGAGCGCAAAGGGCAGCCCATGCGCTTCTTCCCCGGCCGCCCCGAGCGCGGGAAGGGCACTCCGGCCACTGGCGGCGAGCGCGTCGAACAGGGGGCGGAAGGGCTGCACCAGCGTTGCCTCCCGCTCCTCCGGCAGGGCGTAGGTCTCGGCCGGATCGGCCCCGATCACGAGAGCCGGGCCCGCGGGCAGGGCGCCGATCGTGCCGGGCGCGAGCGTCTCGTCGAGAAAGCGTTGAAGTCGGGTCATGGTGGCGGCCCTGGGGCCTACTCCCTTTCCATCGTGCATTGCAGCGGGTGCTGGTGACGACGGGCGAATTCCATCACCTGCGCCACCTTGGTCTCGGCAATCTCGTAGGTATAGACCCCGACGACCGCAACCCCCTTGCGATGCACCGTCAGCATCACCTCCACCGCCCTGGCATGGGGCATGTGGAAGAAACGCTCGAGCACGAGGACGACGAATTCCATCGGCGTGAAGTCGTCGTTGAGGAGCAGCACCTTGTACATGGGCGGCCGCGCCGTCTTCGGCCTGGGCTTGGGCAGTGCGGTGGTGACGGTCTCCTCCGAGTCGCCGCCGGCGCCCATGCGGGGCGGGAGGAGGACGGGGGTCGCCTCCCTGGCGGAGATCGCCGGCGCGATGATGCCCATGTGCCGAAGCTGCATGCGTTGCGTCTCCCTTGCGGTCCGCCGCCCGGCCCTTCGCCCGCTCCCCGCCACCTGCGCGGCCGCTTCCCCGGAAGTGCTGCCGGTCCGTGCCGTTCCGTGCGTCGGGTCTCCCCCTGCGACGGGGCGATCGGTGTCTCCCCCGATCCTAGCGCCTTTCGTCGCCCGGGCGAAGGCCGGAGACGCAGACGAGATGGCCCATTCCGGGGCCGGCTTCAAGGCCCATGCCCGTTGTCGTGCCGGTTGCGTTGACATGAAGTTAACCGCGGCGAACCATCTTTGCACGAGGCTCTGCCATGATATGGTCACGATCACGAGGCAGGTTGGCCGTCAACGGCGCCCCTCCCGATTCGACGCCGCCTGATTCGTCAGGCGGGGGAAAATCGCACAGGGCGCAAGAGGTGCGTCGGCACGCTGCGGCCCGCAAGGGAGGCGGCGGGCAGGAAGCGCCCGGTTGACGAGGCGGCGAACGGGGCCGGGGGCATCCTTGGCGGACAGGCGGAAGGAACGAGCGGAAGGTGCGGAATTTTCGGTCAGTCGGTCGGTCGGCCGGTTCGGAGGGCAGGGGGCGCTGTGGGCGGCTCCTCCTCCTGTGGATGGCGGCGTTCCTCCTGCTCCTTGCAGGTGGTGCGACGACGGGCCGCGCCGCACCCTATGCGGCGCTGGTGATGGATGCCCGCACCGGCGAGGTGCTCTATGCCCGCAATGCCGACACGCGGCTCTATCCGGCATCGCTCACCAAGATGATGACGCTCTATCTCACCTTCCAGGCAGTGGAGCGGGGCCGGATCTCGCTCGACACCCGTGTGCGCATCTCGCGCAAGGCGGCCGCGCAGCCGCCTTCGAAACTCGGCCTCAGGGCCGGGCAGCGCGTTGCCGTTCGTGACCTCATCCGCGCCGCCGCCCTCAAGTCGGCCAACGATGCCGCCATGGCCCTGGCCGAGGCCGTCGGCGGCTCGGAAGAACGCTTCGTCACCCGGATGAACGCCACCGCCCGCGAGATGGGGATGACGCGCACCACCTTCCGCAATCCCCACGGGCTGACCGCGCCCGGCCATCTGTCCACCGCCCGCGACATGACCATTCTCGGCCGGCACCTGATCTACGATTTCCCGCAATACTATCACCTGTTCTCGCGCACGAGCCATGTGGCGGCGGGCAAGCGGATCCGCAGCACCAACCGCAAGTTCCTCGCCTCCTACCGGGGCGCCGACGGCATCAAGACCGGCTACACCGCCGCTGCCGGCTTCAACCTCACCGCCTCGGCGAAGCGGGGCGGCAAACGCATCATCGCCACCATCTTCGGCGGTCGATCGGTGCAGGAGCGCAACCGCAAGATGGCCGAGCTGCTCGATCTCGGCTTCCGCCGTGCTCCGGCCGAGGCCCCTCTCATCAAGCCGGTGCCGGCGGGGGAGAAGGGGCGGATGCTGCTGGCACTGGCGCCGAAGAGCTCGCCGCGCCCGCAGAGCCGGCCGGTGCCGGCCGAAGCGGTGGCGGCGGCGGTGGTGGCCGATATCGATCGCGCCGTCACCCGCGCCACCCGCAACGCGGCGGGGCCGGAACTGTCCGCGACCGAAGGGCCGGCGGCGCCTGCGCCGGCCCGGGTTCCGGGGCTGAAGCTCACGCCGCTCGAGGACGGGCGGGTGATCGTTGCGCGTGCCCCGGCCGGCGGCAAGGGCGACTGGGGGATTCATCTCGGCCGTTTCGGCAACCGGATCGAGGCCGAGAAGGTCCTGATCCGCACGGCGATCTGGGAAGGGCGGCTGCTCGACGAGGCCCGGCGCCGTATCCGTCTCAGGGCCGGAAAGTTCGAGGCCGATTTCGTCGGTCTCACCCGCGAGGACGCCGCCCTCGCCTGTGCCCGCCTCGCCGCCCGGCGCATGAACTGCCAGCCCCTCGGGCCGGAGCTGGCCGCCAACTGAGCCCCCCCGTCCGGGAGCGGGCGGCGCCGTCCGCTGCGGTCACTCCTTCGGGTGATCGTCGTAATCGGTCCGCAGGATGCGGTGGGCGTCGCCCTCGGGATCGTCGAACTGGTGGTTCTTCACCGCCCAGAAGAAGGCGGCGAGGCCGAGGGCACCGAGAAGCACCGAGACCGGGATGAGGTAGATCAGCACGTTCATGGCGGCCCCTCCGTCATTTTACCCGCATGGCGTTGAGCGAGACGGTGATCGAGGACATCGACATGGCGATCGCCGCCGCCAGGGGCGAGGCCAGCCCGGCCAGGGCGATCGGGATGGCGACGGCATTGTAGAGGGCGGCGAGGGCGAAGTTCTCGAGAATGCGCCGCCGCGCCGAGCGGGCCGTGTCGAGCAGGGCGGGCAGAAGATCGATCCGCCGGCCGGTCAGCACCACGTCGGCGGCGTTGCGCGCCGCTTCGAGGGCTGTGCCAGGCGCGACCGAGACATGGGCCGCGGCGAGCGCCGCCGTGTCGTTGAGACCGTCCCCGACCATCAGCACCTTGTGCCCCCTGCCGCCGAGCGCCTCGACGAGGGCGAACTTGTCTTCGGGGGAGGCCTCGGCATGGACCTTCCCGGGTTCGATGTCGAGGATGCGGGCGAGAAGCGCCGCCTCCCGTTCCCGGTCGCCGGTGACGAGATGGATGTCGAGTCCGCGGGCGCGCAGCGCGCCGATCAGCTCCCGGGCCGCGTCGAGGGGGGCGTCGGTGAAGGAAAGGCGCACGGGCGCCTCCCCCTCGACGGCAAGCCAGCTTTCCATGCCGTCCCCGCCCTCGGCGCCGACCCAGTCGGCCCGGCCGAGGCGCACGCGCCGGCCGTCATGGCGGCCCTCGAGCCCCTTGCCGGGGATCTCCCGCACCTCCTCGACTTCGGCCGGTGCGAGCCCGCGGGCCCTGGCGGCGCGCAGCACCGCCCGGCCGAGCGGGTGCAGCGTGCCCCGGGCGAGCCCGGCGGCAAGGGCGAAGGCCCGGGGCGGGATGCGTTCGGGCCATTCGAGCTCGGGCGTGCCGCGGGTGAGGGTGCCGGTCTTGTCGAACAGCACCGTGTCCACCTCGGCGAGCCGCTCGAGCGCCGTGGCCGACTTGAGAAGGACGCCGCGGCGGAAGAGCCGGCCCGATGCCACCGTCGTCACCGCCGGCACCGCCAGACCGAGGGCGCAGGGGCAGGTGATGATGAGAACGGCGATGGCGGTGGTGATGGCGAAATGGGCGTCGCCGCGCAGGAGATACCAGCCGATGAAGGCCGCGAGCGCCAGAAGATGCACCGCCGGGGCATAGATGGCGGCGGCCCGGTCGGCCAGCGATGTATAGCGGTTGCGGGCCGTCTCGGCGAGGGAGACGAGGGCGGTGATGCGCGAAAGGGTGCTGTCCTGTCCGGCGGCCGTCACGCGAACGGTGAGCGCCCCCGTCAGGTTGCCTTCCCCGGCATGGATCGCGTCTCCCGGACCGAGGGCGACGGGCACGGTTTCGCCGGTGAGATAGGCGCGATCGACCTCGGTGCTTCCTTCCTCGATCACCCCGTCGGCCGGCACGCGCATTCCGGGCAGGAGGCGGATCCGATCTCCCGGCGCCAGTTCGCCGACCGGCACGGTCTCTTCGCCCGTCTCCGTCAGCCGGATGGCCTTCGGGGCCTCGAGGGCCGCGAGTTCGCGGGCGGCCGAGCGGGCGGCGATGCGGGTCCGGTGGTCGAGCCAGCGTCCGGCGAGGAGGAAGAAGGTGAGTGAGAGGGCGGCGTCGAAATAGGCGTCCTCGCCACTGTTGGCGGTTTCGTGGAGCGAGAGGGCCAGGGCGAGGAGGATGGCAAGCGAGATCGGCACGTCCATGTTGAGCCGCCGCGCCTTCAGCGCCTGCCAGGCATTGTGGAAGAAGGGCCGGGCGGCGAAGGCGGTGGCCGGCAGGGCGATGACGGCGCTCATCCAGTGCAGGAAATCGCGGGTGGTGTCGCTCGCTCCGGCCCAGACCGAGATCGACAGCAGCATGACATTCATCGCCGCGAAACCGGCCACGGCCATCCGCATCAGAAGGTCGCGGCTGCCGGCATCGCGGTTCGGGTCCGCCACGAGAGAGGGATCGAGCGGATGGGCCTCGTAGCCGATCTTTCCGAGCGCGGCCACGATCTCCTCGGGGGAGATCCGTTCGGGGTCGGCGTCCACCGTCAGCCGCTTGAGGGTGAGGTTGACCCGGGCCGAGCGGATGCCCGGCATGGCTTCGAGGGTGCGTTCGATGGCGGAGATGCAGCCGGCGCAATGCACCGTCGGCACCGAGAAGAAGAGGTTGCCGGTCTCGGATTGCGCCGGCTCGGGGCGGGCGCAGCTTGCGCCGGTGCAGGCGGGGCAGGCGGGGCCGGGCCGTTCGAATGTCTCGTCCATCGCTTCCATCCTCGTCTCCCCGGGGCATGTCCGGCCCGATGCCCGGAAGCCCCTGTCTCTGCCTCCCTCCGTCTCCCCGGCTGCGGATGCGCTTCGGGCCGGCTGCATGGCCCTCGCGATGCGGCCCTCAGCCGCGGGTCGCCTTTCCGGGCAGGACCGTCTGACGGCGCTGGAAGAATTCGGTGCCGTCGGCGGCCCGGGCGCGGATCCGCAGTTCCCACAGCCCCGGCCCGAGCGCGAGCGGCGCCTCGAAGGCGCCGTCGGCGCGGCGGACGAGCGGCGGGGTGACGTCTTCCGAGCGCTCCGTGGCACGGCCGATGGTGACGGTGAGGCTCTGCACCGCCGCCGGGCGGCCGGTGCGGTCGCGAATGTCGAGCACGATCCGCTCGCGCGTCAGATCGGCCGTCACCTGCCAGCCCAGCGCCTTCTGGGCCGCAAGCCGCCGGTTGAAGCTCTGGCTGGCGACCCAGCCGTTCTTCTCCTCGAGGCCGGGGAAGGTGCGGATCGCCATTGTCGCCATCACCAGATTGACGGCGATGATGATGCCGAACATGCCGATCATCACGGCCAGGAACATCCTGCCGGTGAAGCGGAAGCCTTGGTCCTTCTCGACATCCTGGGTCATCCTGTCTGTTCCTTCTTCCTTCTCGTGACGGCCGCCTCGTGGCGACCTTTCCGCACCTGGCGCGGCTCCCCTAGGCGCCGGTCTAGCGGCTGCCGGCTCCCTTGCCGAAGAATACCACATCCTTCCAGGCTCTCTCCCCGGTCAGAACGTCCTCGACCCAGAACCTGAGCGGGGTCTTGTCGGCCTTCGCGGCGGGGCTGTCCTTCCTGGCGATGACGAAGACCCGCTGCTCCCTGGTCGAATCGCCCGGCACATAGGTGACGAGATCGTCCGTGCCTTCGAGCCTGATCCTGAGCGGCACGTCGTCGGCGGTGAGCGAGATGCGGAAGGGGTGTTCCTCGCCATGCTTGTTGCGCAGGCGGAAATCATAGGTGTTGCGGATCGAGCCGTCCGCCAGCGTCACGTAGAGCGGGTTGCGCACCGCCGAGACGTTGAAGTCGATCTCGGGGCGGGCGAAGAGCGCCCAGATGAGCCCGGCGCCGATTCCGGCCCAGAGGATGAAATAGACCAGCACCCGCGGCCGGAAGACGTGCTGCCAGATCGGCTTGGGCGGCAGGCCCGCCACCTCGCGCTTCTCGTCCGACAGGGCCAGATAGTCGATCAGTCCGCGGGGCTTGCCGATCTTCTCCATGACCGCATCGCAGGCATCGATGCACAGCGCGCAGGTGATGCAGGCGAGCTGCTGGCCGTCGCGGATGTCGATTCCCATCGGGCAGACGGCGACGCAGGCGCCGCAGTCGATGCAGTCGCCGAGCTTCTCCGCGCCTTCCTTCTTGCGGTGCTTGCCGCGCGGCTCGCCCCGCCACCAGCGATAGGCGACGGTGAGGCTGTCCTCGTCCATCATCGCCGCCTGGATGCGCGGCCAGGGGCACATGTAGATGCAGACCTGTTCGCGCATGAAGCCGCCGAAGACGAAGGTGGTGGCGGTCAGGATGGCGATGGTGGAATAGGCGATCCAGGGCGCGTCGAAGGCGACGAGCTCCCTTGCCAGCGTCGGCGCGTCGGTGAAGTAGAACACCCAGGCCCCGCCCGTGGCCATGGCGATCAGCAGCCACACGGTCCATTTGGCGAGGCGCAGACGGATCTTCTTCCAGGTCCAGGGGGATTTCCACAGCCGGATGCGCTGGTTGCGGTCGCCCTCGATCCAGCGTTCGACATGGATGAACAGGTCGGTCCAGACGGTCTGCGGGCAGGCATAGCCGCACCACACCCGGCCGAAGACAGAGGTGAAGAGGAAGAGTCCCAGCCCGGCCATGATGAGAAGACCGGCGACGAAGTAGAATTCCTGCGGCCAGATCTCGATCCAGAACCAGTAGAAGCGCCGGTTCGCCAGATCGACCAGCACCGCCTGATCGGGCAGGTTGGGGCCGCGGTCCCAGCGGATCCACGGGGTGATGTAGTAGATCGCGAGTGCGATCCCCATCACCCACCATTTGATGCGGCGGAAGCGACCGGAAACCCGACGCGGGAAGATCGGTTCGCGCGCGGCATAGAGCGGCGTGTCTTCGCTTGTGCTCACGGAAGGCTCCATCTCGAGAAAAATCAACGTCTTCTGGCTTACATGGGGCGCATTCTGCCCCTGTCTAGGTCCCGGTCACCGTCCCTTCATTGATCGAGATCAACAACGGGTGAGCAGTGGCGCCGGGCACGCGATCGTGAACGGGGCGGCCGGAAAGGGGGCGCCCCCGGCCGGGGATGCCGGGGGCGTGAAAAGGCGCCGGCTCCGGGAGTTGCGCGAACAGGACAGGAGGAGCCGGCGCCAGTCGGGATGCGGGGGCGGACTGGGAACCCCCGCATCCGTTCGCATGTCCTACTGGCCGCCGCCGAGGCTGTGGACGTAGAACGCCACCTGCCGGATCTCGGCCTCGTCGAGCCCCCGTTTCGACCAGGAGGGCATCACGCCCTTGCGGCCGTTCTCCACCGTTTCGCGGATCGTGGCCTCGTCGCCCCCGTAGAGCCAGATGGCGTTGGTGAGGTCGGGAGCGCCGGTTTCCTGATCGCCCTTGCCGTCCTCGCCGTGGCAGGCGGCGCAATTGTCGGCAAAGACGGTGGCCCCGGCTTCGGCCCTGGCGGCGTCATGCTCCTGTCCCGAGATCTTGAGAACGTATTGCACCACGTTCTCGATCTCGGTCGGCTCGAGCTGGTCCTTCCATGCCGGCATCTCGGAGGTGCGCGTGTCCTCGTCGTGCTCGTCGTTCACCCCGTGCCGGATGGTGGTGTGGATCGCATCGAGCGTGCCGCCCCAGAGCCATTCGTCGTCGAGGAGGTTGGGATACCCCTTCGCGCCCTGGCCGCCCGAGCCGTGGCACTGGGCGCACCAGGTGGCGAAGAGCGCCTTGCCGCCGCGGCGGGCGAAGTCGGCCAGTTGGGGGTCGTCCTTGATGGCGGCCAGATCGACGGCGACGATCTTCTCCTTGAGCGGCTTGAGCCGGGTGTCGAATTTCTCCATCTCGGCCTGCAGCTCGGCCCGCGAGGAGTAGCCCAGAACGCCGGGGGTCGCGCCCTCGGTCGAGATGGGCCAGGCGGGGTAGAGGATGGTGTAGATGATCCCCCAGATGATCGTGCCGTAGAAGGTCCAGAGCCACCAGCGGGGAAGCGGGTTGTTGAATTCCTCGATCCCGTCCCACGAGTGGCCCGTCGTCTCGACCGGGCCCTTCTGCTTGTCGTCTTTCTTTCTCATTTGCGAACCTCCTCGGTGGGCGCCCCCGCGCGGCGCATGGCGCCGGCAACGGCGGGGCCTTCGTCTTCGAGCGGAGCGTCATCGTTGCGAAGGGGGATGGCGGCGACATCCTCGTAGGCTTCCGAAGAGCCCGGCCGCAGCACCCAGAGCACCACCCCCAGGAAGAAGAGGAACATGGCCAGAAGCACCCAGGTGTCGGCGAAGTGACGCAGGGTTTCGTAGGTTTCCATCATGTCCTCCTATCGTGAGGCGTCGGGCTGGAAGGTGGAGAAGTCCACCAGCGTGCCGAGCATCTGGAGATAGGCGATGAGCGCGTCCATCTCCGTGAGCTCCGGCTGGCCGTCGAAATTGCGCACCTGGGCCTTCGGGTAGCGCGACTGGATGTCCTCCGCGTCCGCGTCGGGATCGGCCTGGTTGACGAGGTCCTCCTCGGCCTTGGCGATCATCTCGTCGGTGTAGGGCACGCCGAGGGTCCGCAGCACCTTCATCTCCGCGACGATGTCCCCCGCCTCGAGCCGGGTGCGCTTGAGGAAGCCGTATTTCGGCATGATCGAGCCCGGCACCACCGATTGCGGATCGGTCAGGTGATCGACATGCCACTGGTCGGAGTAGCGGCCGCCGACACGGGCGAGGTCCGGTCCGGTGCGTTTCGAACCCCACTGGAAGGGGTGGTCATACATCGACTCGGCGGCCAGCGAGTAGTGCCCGTAACGCTCGACCTCGTCGCGCATGGGCCGGATCATCTGGCTGTGGCAGACATAGCAGCCTTCGCGGATGTAGATGTCCCGCCCCTTGAGCTCGAGGGGGGAATAGGGCCGCACCCCTTCGACCTTCTCGATGGTGTTGTCGATGTAGAACAGCGGCACGATCTCGACGAGGCCCCCGATCGACACCACCAGGAGCGACAGGATGAAGAGAAGGGTGACGTTCTTCTCGATCTTCTGGTGTTTCTTCCACAAGGACATGTCGCCCTCCCTTATTCCGCCGGCACTTCGGCCGGGGTTGCGGACTTCTTCTCCTCGACGGAGGTGACGGTCTTCCACAGGTTCCAGGCCATGATCAGCGCCCCGACGAGGAACATCGTGCCGCCGAGCGCCCGCACCACGTACATCGGGTGCTTGGCGATCACCGTGTCGATGAAGGCGTTGACGAGGAAGCCGTTCTGATCGACCTCGCGCCACATCAGCCCTTCCATGATGCCGGTGACCCACATCGAGGCCGCGTAGAGCACGATGCCGATCATCGCGAGCCAGAAGTGCCAGGCGACGAGCCGGGTCGAGTAGAGCCGCTCACGCTTCCACAGCCGCGGGGTCAGGAAGTAGAGCGCGCCGAAGGAGATCATGGCCACCCAGCCGAGCGCCCCCGAATGCACATGGCCGATGGTCCAGTCGGTGTAGTGCGAAAGCGAGTTCACCGCCTTGATCGACATCATCGGCCCTTCGAAGGTGCTCATGCCGTAGAAGGCGACGGCGGTCACCATCATGCGGATGATCGGGTCGGTCCTGAGCTTGTCCCAGGCGCCCGAGAGCGTCATCAGCCCGTTGATCATGCCGCCCCAGGAGGGCATCCACAGGATCACCGAGAACACCATGCCCAGCGTCTGCGCCCAGTCGGGCAGGGCGGTGTAGTGCAGATGGTGCGGGCCGGCCCAGATGTAGAGGAAGATCAGCGCCCAGAAGTGGACGATCGACAGCTTGTAGGAATAGACCGGCCGCTCGGCCTGCTTGGGCACGAAATAGTACATCATGCCGAGAAAGCCCGCCGTCAGGAAGAAGCCCACGGCGTTGTGGCCGTACCACCACTGGATGAGCGCATCCTGCACCCCGGCCCAGGCGATCACCGATTTCGAGCCGAGAAGCGACACCGGAATCGCCACGTTGTTGCCCAGATGCAGCATGGCGATGGTGACGATGAAGGCGAGGTAGAACCAGTTGGCCACATAGATGTGCGGTTCCTTGCGCTTCACCAGCGTGCCGATGAAGACGGCGAGATAGGCGACCCAGACGATGGTCAGCCACAGATCGACATACCATTCGGGTTCGGCATATTCCTTCGACTGGGTGGCGCCGAGCAGATAGCCCGTTGCCGCCAGCACGATGAACAGCTGGTAGCCCCAGAAGACGAATTTCGCGAGGGGCACGTTCCACAGCCGCGCGGCGGAGGTCCGTTGCACCACGTAGAAGGAGGTGGTGATGAGCGCGGTGCCACCGAAGGCGAAGATCACCGCTGATGTGTGCAGCGGCCGCAGCCGGCCGAAGTTGAGATAGGGCTGGGCCCATTCGAAGTTGAGCGCGGGATAGGCCAGCTGGAAGGCGATGAAGACGCCGACGAGAAAGCCGACCACCCCCCAGAAGGTGCTGAGGATCACCCCCCAGCGGATGAGCCCGTCCTCGTAGCCGGCGGGTTCGGGTCGCGCTTCGCCGAAATGGCGCAGCGTGCGGATGAAAAGCCCGGCCGCCACGAGCATGAAGATCAGCGCATGCACCTGGAAGGCCAGATCATGGGCGTAATTCGCCACGATCGCGGCCCCGACCGCGACCACGCCCAGAATGGCAAGTTTGATTGTGTCGAGCATCGCATGCCCCCCGCTTGAACAGGAATCGACGTCCGCCGGAACGCCCGGCGTTCTCCCCGCTTCTATCGCCCCCTCCCCCCGTCTCCTTGATCCATGTCAAAGGAAGGAAATTGTCCGGCGCCCATGCTGCGGCAGAGGGCCGCGGATCGGCCGGGCGTCGCGGCTGCGGCCGAGGTGGCCGGCGCCGACTTGAAATGCCGGGTTCGTGCACCGATTTCGAGAGGGGATGTGTGCTCCCGGCGGGCATCGTGACGGCAACCGGGGACAGCGAGAGGAGAGGGACATGCTGGAATACAGGACCATTCAGACGATCTGGGACGAGGCCGAGGCCACGCGCCCGGCGCTCGATGCCGCGCTCGGCATCGCCCGCCTTGCCGAAGGGCATCTCGATGTCTTCGCCTTCGGCATCGACCGTTTCGAGCCGGGCTACTATTTCGCCTCCGTCTCGCCCGACATGGTGGCCGACAGTCTCGAGCGCGCCCGCGCCGAGGCTGCCGCGCGCGAGGCGTCGGCCCGCGGGATCCTCGAGCGCGAGGACGTGCCCTGGGCGATCCGCCCGGTGGTCGCCCCGCTCGGAGCCCTCAAGGAGAGTGCCGGCCGGCTGATGCGCTTTTCCGATCTCGTCGTGCTGCCGCGGCCGGGGGATCGCGACGATGCCGATCTGCTGCAGCTGATCGCCGACGGCGCGCTCTTCGTCGGGCGCTCGCGGGTGCTGCTGTGGCCCGAAACCGCCGAATGGAACCCCGACCGCTTCGGCCGCAACGTGATCGTCGCCTGGAACGAATCCGACGAGGCGTTGAGAGCCGTGCGCTCGGCGCTGCCGATCCTCAGGGGGGCCGAGATGGTGCAGATCCTGATGATCGACCCGCCCGTGCGCGGGGCGGAGGAGGCCGAACCGGGCGAGGATCTCTCGCTCTATCTCTCGCGCCACGGGGTGAAGACCGAGATCGTTCTCGAGCCGAAGACCCTGCCCGATGTGGCCGACCAGATCTTCCGCCATGCCGAGGAGGTGCTGGCCGACATGGTGGTGATGGGGGCCTTCTCCCATTCGCGGCTGCGCGAATTCCTTCTCGGCGGGGTCACGACCGGGGTGATGAAGCGTGCCCCGCTGCCGGTCTTCATGGCGCATTGACGGGGCGACAGGGCCGCGACGGAGGACGGGGGCGCCGCCTTCCCCGTGGCGGGCGGCGCGTGCCCGTGTGGCCCGGCGCCTTCGACAATTTGCCGCATCTTCCCCGCATCCTTTTCCTTGATCGCGAACCGCCCGGTTCTGTTCAATGTTTCCGGGACGGGAAGCGTTCCCCCGGCCGCCGTCGGCGGCAGGGCAAAAACGGAAAGAAGCAAGGATACGGGGAGGAAATTCATGGAACAGGTTGCAGGCGACACCCCGTCGCGCCTGCCCGGGATTTGCCGGTTGACCCTGGCGGATCTCGGGGCGGCGCTGGCCGCGGGCTGGCGCGATCTGAAGCGCGCGCCCCAATGCGGCGTCTTCGTTTCGGCCATCTTCGTTCTGGCCGGCATGTATGTCTTCTGGGAACTGGCCGCGGCAGGCGGCGGATGGTGGATCTTCGTCGTCGCCCTCGGCTTTCCGCTGGTGGCGCCCTTTGCCGCCGTCGGCTTCTACGAGATCTCGCGGCGGCTCGAACAGGGGGAGCCGGTGTCCTTCGGGCGGGTGTTCGAGCGGATCCTGCACGAGCGCAACCGCCAGGTGCCGTCGATGGTGGTGTTCATGCTGCTGGTCTTCATGTTCTGGGTGTTTGCCGCCCATCTCGTCTTCGGGCTGTTCTTCGGCGCCTCGGCGATGATGGACATCAGCTCCTCCTTCGCCCTCCTGTGGTCGCCCCGCGGCCTCGCCATGCTGGCGACGGGCTCGCTCGTGGGGGCGGCCTTCGCCTTTCTCGTCTTCGCGACCACGGTGATCGGCCTGCCGCTCATCGTCGATCGCGAGATCGACGTGGTGAGCGCCGCCATCGTCAGCTGGAAGGTGGTGCTGGGCAATCCCGGTCCGATGCTGGTCTGGGCGGTGACGGTGAGCGCGCTGCTGCTTCTCGGCATGGTGCCCTTCTTCCTCGGCCTCTTCGTCGTGCTGCCGCTTCTTGGCCATGCCACCTGGCATCTCTACCGCCGGGCGGTTCTTCCCGACGAGGCCGCCTGAAGGCGGGGCCGCATCGCGGTTGCGGGCGGAAGCGCCGGGGCGCGAGGGAAGGGTGCGAAGAAGAGGAGCGCAAAGGGGCGCTCTTCACGAACCCGGGCATGTGTGACGGCTGAAGCCGGGAGCGGCTTCCGTGCGCTCCGTGCGCATCGCCCCGGCAGCTCCTTCTTTCTGCGCGGAAACCGAAGAAACGCGAAGGGGGAGCCCCTCGTGAAGCGGGCTCCCCCCCCCTCGTGCATGTGCGATGGCAGAAGCGATCCGCCCCATCGTGCCCGCCGAATGGCGAAGGGCTCTCCCTTCGTGCGCATCCGGGGCCGAAGGGACGCTCAGCCCTTGGCCGGTTGCGAAGCGGGCTTGGCGGCGGGCTTGGCGGCGGCCGGCCGCGCTGCCGGGGCGGCGCCCTGCGCGGCCTGCTTCTGGCCGGTGGCCAGCGGATCTTCCTGGCGCTGGACCGAACCTTCGAAATGCGCCCCCGATTCGATGGCGATGGTCTTGTGGATGATGTCGCCCTCGACCCGGGCGGTCGAGGTCAGCCGCACCTTGATGCCGCGCACGCGGCCGACCACGCGGCCATTGACGACGATGTCGTCGGCGACGATCTCGCCGCGGATGAGAGCACCTTCGCCGACGGTAAGGATATGAGCCCGGATGTCGCCCTCGACCGTGCCCTCGACGACGATGTCGCCGGTGGTGACGAGATTGCCCTTCACCGTCAGGTCGTTGGAAAGAAGCGAAGGCGGTGCCTTCGGCGCCGGCTTGGCATCGGGCGCCCTGGGAGCGGCCGGGGCTGCCGGCTTGCCGGCGGCCGGCTCGGTCGGTGCCGCCGGGCGGGTGGGTTCGGAGCTCTTGCTGGCGATCTTGCTCTTAGAAAACATCTTCTGCTGCCCTGATGTATTTGCTCGGATTGGTTGGACGCTTGCCGACACGCACTTCGTAGTGGACATGGGATCCGGTGCTGCGGCCCGTGCTTCCCATATCACCGATCCGGTCGCCGCGCGACACCTTCTGCCCCTTTTTGACGCGAATGCGCGAAAGATGAGCATAGCGCGTCCGGTAGCCGAGGGCATGCCGGATCTCGACGACCTTGCCATAGCCCGTCATCCAGCCGGCATAGGTGACGGTGCCATCACCGGTGGCCAGGACCGGCGTGCCGTAGGGCGCGGCCATGTCGATGCCCTCATGCATCCGGCGCTGGCCGCTGATCGGGTGCCTGCGCATCCCGTAGCGCGAGGTGACGCGGAAGGCGCGCCGCACCGGCAGGCCGAGGGGAACGGCGGTGGCGGCGAGGCGGTAGAGATTGACCTGGTCGATCTCGGCGAGAATGCGCTCGGCGCGGCGCATGTCCGGGTCGTCGATCGCGCCCTTGCTCGAGGCGACCACCGGGCCGAGCGGCCCGCCGAGCCCCGAATAGCCGCGGCGCACGTCCTCGATCAGCTTGTCCGCCGGGATGCCGGCCTTCTCGAACATCTTGCGGATCGGCAGCACGGAGACGGTGAGCGCGTCCTCGAGCCGCGAGAAGATCCGCCGGTTCTTCTCGCGCAGGAGGCGTATGCTGTGGCGCAGCTCGTCGGCGCGGCTCTTCGCTCCGGCTGCGGCGAGAAGGGCGCTGTCGCGTTCGCGGGCGACGAGGTCGAGATTGTCCGCGAGGACGAGGATGGTGCTCTCGGACTCCTCGAGGCGGGCGGCGAGGGCCCGGGTGTCGCGGGCCTTGTCGGCGGCCTCGAGGCTGGCGAGGCGGTTGCGGGCCTCGTCGCGTTCATGCACCGCCTTGCGCAGGAGCTGGTGGACGGTGTCGAGTCCCTTCTCGAGCTCGAAGCGCCGGTCCTCGGCCTCGATGAGGGCGGTCTGCTGGGCCGAAAGCTGTGCGAGGGCGGCACGGAAGCGGCTGCGGGCGCTTGCGGCCTCGGCGGCGAAACGGTCGCGTTCGGCCTCGAGCTCGGAAAGCCGCGCCTCGTAAAGGCTCTTCTGGCGGCTGATCTGCTCGCGCAGGCCGCTGGCGTCGATGGCGCTGATCGACAGCACCGCCGCCGACCAGATCCCCCAGCCGATGAGGCCGAGGGCGCTCGCTGCGAGGCCGATCTGCGCGAGGGGCGTCAGCCGGAAATAGCGCACGCCCTCGTCGGAGCGCAGAAAGACCCGCTTTTCCGGGAGCCTTCCTTCCAGCTTCGCATTGATGCGGGACAGGATGGCGGCCGGCATGTCATCTCCTCGTCCGTCTGGGCACGGTCCGTCCGTGCGCGGTTCCGTTGTCGATCGCAGCCCCGTCGCCGGTGGTGGTCCCGGCTTCGGCAACGACCGTCATGCGGATCGCGCCTTGGGCGGGTCGGACGTGTGGCCGGCACGATCGCCGCGCCCCTGCAGGCGCGGGAAGGCGCCGCACGTTCCGAACGGAGATTAGGGAAAGGGGGGCGGTGGTGCAACGGATTGTTGACGAAATCACCCCCGGTGCCGATCGGGTGGCAGTTTCTTGCCACCCGTGCTCGCGTGTCCGGCGGTGCTCGGGACGGCCGGCTCCGCCTGCCCTCCGCTTCTCTCCCGGCGCGCGGGGCTGTCGCCCGCCCGGATGCACCGGATCCCGGCGTGCATCCGGCGCGTAACGGGTTTTCCCCGTCCGCCAGGGAAATCGCGCCCGGAAATCCGGGCCGGAATCTTGCCGGTCTCGCTGGCAGAAGGCCCCGCCGGCCCCGGTCATGCCCGGCGCCGCAGTTTTCCCCCTCGTGGTGACGAGGCGGCCCGCTCGGGATCGCCCCATCGGCCGTTTCGTTTCTCCCGTCTACCATTTCAGGCGCGGCGGCGCTTGCGTTGTCAGGCGCTGAGGACGCCGAGGTCGAGAGGCAGGAAGTCCACCACCGGGGCCTGGCGCGCCAGCTCCCCCGCGACCAGCCGAGGATCGGGCAGCGGTGTTCCGAGGGCGGCGTAGAGGCCGGGAAATCCCCGCGACTGGAGCTGCCGGGCGATCTCGAGCGGATCGAGCCGTGATGCATAGAGCGGAGAGAGCACCAGCGTGTCGCGGTCGAGATCGTCGTCATGGCACAGGGCGAGCGCGCTTGCGGGCAGGTCGATCCAGTCGGTCGCGTGGATCCGGTCGAGGGGTGGTGCGTGGCGCAGGGCCGGGGGCAGATCGAGGGCGACGATGCGCCGCCAGTGCCGGGCGAGGCGGCGGGGCAGTGCCGGGCGCGTCCCGGCAGGGGCGGGGGCCAGAGGCTTGGGGAAGGGGGAAGTGCGGCGGGAGGCCGGGAAGGCGAGCACCACGCCCTGCGCCCTTGTCGATGTGCGTCGCGGCTCCGTGGAAGGCGCAGGGACCGGCCCGGCGCCGCGGCGTCGGATGCGGGAGAGGGGCAGGACGACGACACGGGGCGCTTCGGGCGTCTCGGGCGGGCGGGGCAGACGAAAGTCTCGCGGCAAGGTCATGACGGCTCCTCGACGGCTTTCTTCTCTTCCCGGGCGTCTCCGGTCCGGCGAAGCGGCCAAAACGGCTTCGGGGCCGGAAGACGGCGGCACCTGTCGCGCGTCCGACCCCTGTCGGATCGCAACGACACCGCATCTCGATGAAGACATTCTTTCACAAGGGCACGGAGAAATGGTTAACGGAGAAAATGACCGTGACCGGGGAGAGAAATGCACAACAAGTCGTTCAGGATCAATGAGTTGATGGCATGATGGGATATCGCTCCGACCGGCGAGGGGGAGCGTTTCGCCCGCTCGTTGCGAAATGCAAAGATCCGCTTCCCGAAAAGCAAAATCCGCCGGGTCGGGAAAACCGGAAACGACCGCACATCAGAATACCGCGCGCCGCGGCGGTCGCAGATGGTGATTCGGCCGTGGGATCGGCGCATCGGGGCGTGTTCCGCTCGGGGGCGGCACATCGTGGAGCGCATCGGAGGCGGTCCGGGCATGCGACAACTTGACGCAGCCGCAGCGGCATTTTCACACCGGGGCGTCCGCGGCGCAAAACCGCGTGCGCCTTTCGGCATTTTCTTCATGTCTGGCATGAGTTTGATTTATCGCATGTATATGCGCATGTGTAATCATGTTTGTTATCATGTATGCCGCCTGTGTCTTCTCCGCATGGCGGGGAAAAGGGCAATGACAAGGGGGAGGGTGCGTTGCTAAGGGTCATGCCGGGTGGACGACCGAAGCGACCAGACACCGATCGCCCACCCGGACCGGAGCGGCAATCCTCCTGCCAGACCGGAGGGTTGCCATGTCGTCAACATCATGGAGCAAAGCCATGAAGTTTCTTTCCGTGACCCTTGCTGCCGCCGGCATGGCGACGGCTTTCGCAGGCGCCGCCCATGCGCGCAACGAGATCCGCGTGGTGGGATCGTCCACCGTGTTTCCCTACACGCAGGCGGTTGCCGAGGAGTTCAGCGGCAAATACCCCGAATATCCCGCCCCCGTGATCGAGTCAACGGGCACCGGCGGCGGCATGAAGATCTTCTGCCAGGGGGTGGGCGAGGCGCATCCCGACATCGAGGACGCCTCCCGGGCGATGAAGCCTTCCGAATGGGCGCTGTGCCAGAAGAACGGCGTCGATGACATCACCGAGGCGATGATCGGTTATGACGGCCTGTCGATCGCCGTCAGCCGCAGCAACCCGACGGCGTGGAACCTGACCAAGGCCCAGATCTTCAAGGCGCTGGCCAAGGAGATCCCGACCGGCGACGGCAAGCTCGTCCCCAACCCCTACAGGAAGTGGTCGCAGATCGATCCGAACCTGCCCGACATCCCCATCACCGTCTATGGCCCGCCGCCGACCTCGGGCACGCGCGACGCCTTCGTGGAGCTGGCGATGCACGAGGGCTGCAAGGAGCTGCCCGAAGTGCAGGCGCTGAAGAAGGGCATGGATAAGAAGGCCTTCAAGAAATGGGTCAAGACCCATTGCTCGCCGATGCGCCAGGACGGCCCCTTCATCGAGGCGGGGGAGAACGACAACCTGATCGTCCAGCGGCTCGAGGCCGACCCGAACGCGCTCGGCATCTTCGGCTTCTCCTTCCTCTACGAGAACGAGGACAAGCTGAAGGCGGTGTCGATCGAGGGCGTGGCGCCTTCGCCCGAGACGATCGCCTCCTTCGAGTACACCCTCTCGCGGCCGCTCTTCATCTACGTGAAGAACGCCCATCGCGGCGTGATCCCGGGGCTGAAGGAGTTCCTCGAGGAGTACGCATCGGAAGACGCGCTCGGCCCGGACGGCTATCTGGTCGAGCGGGGGCTGGTGCCGCTGCCCGACGATCTGCGCGCGAAGACCCGGAAGATCCTGCTCGACGCCGTGCCGATGAAGGCGCCCGGCGCCCAGTGAGCCGGATCCACCGACGGACCACGGGAACGGGGGCCGCGGCCCCCGTTCCTCTCTCGGGTCACTCCTTTCTCTCCCCGGGCGCTTGACTCGCCGCCTTCCCGCTTCGATAGGGGCAGGAAGGGTCATCGAGGGCGGAAGGGCCGGGCCGCCCTGCCTGCCCGCACGGCCCCGATGCTGGAGATGTCGCCATGCTCGCCTCGGCACTCGTCGTCATCCTGATCGCTTCGGCGCTCGGCTACTGGTGGAACCGCAGGGCCGCCCAGGCGCTGCTCGAAGCGGGCTGCCATCCCCATTCGACGCCGCGCTATCACGGGCTTTACGCCTTTCTCCTGGTGGCGGTGCCGAGCTTCCTGTTCCTCGTCTTCTGGCTGGCCTTCGAGGGGCCGATCATCGATGCGGTGATCCTTGCGCAGCTGCCCGACGAGGTGGCCCGTCAGCTCGACGAGAACGGCCGACGGCTGCTCCTTTCGGAGATCGACGCGCTTGCCGTGGGCCGCGTCTTCAAGGAAGCCGAGCCGTGGAAGCACGCCCTCGCCGCGGAACGCCAGCGGCTGGAGATACTGGCCGACCGGGCGCTGCTGGGACTGGTGACGCTTCTCGCGGGGGCCATTCTCCTGCATGCCCGCCGGCGCGTGAGCGCCGCCTTCCGCGCCCGCCAGCGGGCCGAGCGCATCGTCTCGGGGATCATGATCGCCAGCGCCCTCGTGGCCATTCTCACCACGCTTGGCATCGTCGCCTCGCTGATGGCCGAGGCGCTGCGCTTCTTCCACAAGGTGCCCGTGGCCGAATTCCTCTTCGGGCTCAGATGGGAGCCCCAGATCGCCATTCGCGCCGATCAGGTGGCGGGGCAGGGGGCCTTCGGCTGGATCCCGGTGCTCGTCGGCACGCTGCTCATCACGGTGATCGCGCTCGTGGTGGCCGTGCCGGTGGGCCTCCTCTCGGCGATCTATCTCAACGAATTCGCCTCCCCCCGCTTCCGCCGCCTTGCCAAGCCGGTGCTCGAGATCCTCGCCGGGGTGCCGACCATCGTCTACGGTTTCTTCGCCGTGCTCACGGTGGCGCCGGCGCTGCGCGCGGCCGGGGTGGCGCTCGGCATCCCCGTGAGTCCCAACACGGCGCTGGCGGCCGGTTCGGTGATGGGGATCATGCTCATCCCCTTCATCTCCTCCTTCGCCGACGATGCGCTTTCGGCCGTGCCGCGGACGCTGAGGGACGGTTCCCTCGCCCTCGGCGCGACGCGGGGCGAGACCATGCTCAAGGTGCTGTTCCCCTCGGCGATCCCCGGCATCGTCGGCGGCGTGCTCCTGGCGGTCTCCCGTGCCATCGGCGAGACCATGATCGTGGTGATGGCTGCCGGCATCATCGCGAAGCTGACCTTCAACCCGCTCGATTCGGTGACGACGGTGACGGTGCAGATCGTCACCCTGCTGATCGGCGATACCGAGTTCGACAACCCCAAGACCCTGGCCGCCTTCGCGCTCGGACTGATGCTGTTCCTGATCACGCTCGGGATCAACGTCGTCGCCCTCAAGGTGGTGCGCAGATATCGCGAGCTCTACGATTGAACCGGGTGCGAAAGAAGGAAGAGGGAATGCTGTCGGGAGATGGCCATGAATGAGATCCGGGAAGATGCGGCGGCGCCGGCCCCTCGCGCGGGGCGCGGCGGGGTGGACTGGCACGATCCGGTTCTCAAGGCGCGGCTCGCGATCCGCAAGCGGCGCGAGCGGCGGCTGCGCCTCTTCGGCCTGCTGGCCGTCGTCTTCGCCTTCGCCATGCTCGGCATTCTCGTCGCCTCGCTGGTGCGGACCGGGGCGCCGGCCTTCACCCAGACCCATGTGACACTGAGGGTGCATCTCGATCCGAAGCGGATTCCCCCCGACAACATCAATCGCGGCAATTACCGGGCCGTCATCAAGCAGGCGGTGCTGGCGCTCTTTCCCGAGGTGAAGAACCGCCGCAAGCAGCGCGAGATTGTCAAGATCGTCTCGAAGGGGGCGCCCTGGATCCTGCGTGACATGGTGGCCGCGAATCCCGACCTCGTCGGCCGGACGATCACCGTCGATCTGCCGGTTTCCGACCCGTTCGACCAGCTCTACAAGGGGCTGATCGACCGGAGCACCCCCGAGGCCCACCGCCGACTCAAGGACGAGGCGATCTCCCGGTTCGACAGTCTCGTCGCCCGCGGGCTCGTGCGGGCGAAGTTCAACACCTATCTCTTCACCAATCCCGATTCGCGCTTTCCCGAAATCGCCGGGCTGGGCGGGGCGATCATGGGCTCGTTCTACGCGCTTTTGACCTGTTTCGTCCTCTCCTTCCCGATCGGGATCGCCGCCGCGATCTGGCTCGAGGAGTTCGCGCCGCGGAACCGGCTGACCGATTTCGTCGAGATCAACATCAACAATCTGGCGGCGGTGCCGTCGGTGGTGTTCGGCCTCCTCGGGCTGGCGGTGTTCCTTGGCTGGTTCGACCTGCCCCGTTCGGCCCCCTTCGTCGGCGGCATGGTGCTGGCGCTGATGACGCTGCCGACGATCATCATCGCCACCCGCACGGCCCTCAAGGCGGTGCCACCCTCGATCCGCGAAGCGGCGCTCGGTCTCGGCGCCTCGCGCCAGCAGGTGGTGTTCGATCATGTGCTGCCGCTGGCGATGCCCGGCATCCTCACCGGCACCATCATCGGCCTGGCCCAGGCGCTGGGGGAAACGGCGCCGCTGCTCCTGATCGGCATGAACGCCTTCATCACCGCGATTCCCGATTCGCCCTTCGCCGCCGCCACCGCCCTGCCGACGCAGATCTACATCTGGGCCGACAGCCCCGAGCGCGGCTTCGTCAGCCGCACCTCGGCCGCGATCCTCGTGCTTCTGGGTTTCCTCGTCCTCATGAACGCCGTCGCCATCTGGCTGCGCCAGCGCACCGAGCGCCGCTGGTGAGAAGGCCGCCGTGAGCCCGGCGCGAGGAGCGCCGTCGCGCCCCATCGACCGAACCTTCCAGGGAGATACCGATGCAGGACAACGCCGCCACCGAAGCGAAGACCGCTGACACCGCCACGGGCGGGAGCGGCGCGGCCCGCGCCCGCGTCACGCTCGGCGCTGCCGGCCGCGAGACGGAAAGGCCGGTCAAGATCGCGGCCCGCAACGTCAATGTCTGGTATGGCGACACCCATGCCATCAAGGATGTCAGCATCGACATTCTCGACAAGACCGTGACCGCCTTCATCGGCCCCTCGGGCTGCGGCAAATCCACCTTCCTGCGCTGCTTCAACCGCATGAACGACACGATCGAGACGGCGCGCGTCAAGGGAGAGATCCGGCTCGACGGCGAGGACATCTACGCCCCCGAGCAGGATCCGGTGCTGCTCCGGGCCAGGGTCGGCATGGTGTTCCAGAAGCCCAATCCGTTTCCGAAGTCGATCTACGACAATGTCGCCTACGGCCCGCGGATCCACGGTCTTGCCCGCAACAGGGCCGAGCTCGACGAGATCGTCGAGACGTCGCTGCGCCGCGCGGCGTTGTGGGACGAGGTGAAGGACCGGCTCGACGACATGGGCACCGGCCTTTCGGGCGGCCAGCAGCAGCGGCTGTGCATCGCCCGGGCGATTGCCACCTCGCCCGAAGTGCTGCTGATGGACGAACCGGCCTCGGCGCTCGATCCCATCGCCACCGCCCAGATCGAGGAGCTGATCTACGAGCTCAGGGAGCAATACAGCGTGGTGATCGTCACCCACTCGATGCAGCAGGCCGCCCGCGTGAGCGAGAAGACCGCCTTCTTCCATCTCGGGGAGCTGGTCGAATTCGGCGATACCGGGCAGATCTTCACCAACCCGCGCGATCCGCGCACCGAAAGCTACATCACCGGGCGCATCGGCTGAGGGAGGATGCGATGATACCGAGAAGCGGACATATCAACCGGGCCTTCGACGAGGATCTGAGGGAAGCGCGCGATCTCGTGCAGGAGATGAGCGCGCTCGTGGAGCGCGAGATCCGCGATGCGTCCCGCGCCCTGGCCGGGCACGACGTGGAGCGGGCGGGCGAGGTGATCGCGCTCGACCGCGAGGTCGATCGGCTCGAGGAGGAAATCAACCATGCGGTGGTGCGGATCATCGCCCTGCGCCAGCCGCAGGCGACCGATCTGCGGATCGTGATCTCGCTGATGAAGATCGCGGGCAATCTCGAACGCATCGGCGACTATGCCAAGAACATCGCCAAGCGCACCTCGGTGATCTCGGCCGCTTCGCGGGTCTCGGGCGCCTCGGCGATCCGCCGGCTGGCGGAGATGGTCGAAACCATGCTGCGCGACGCCATCCGCGCCTATGTCGAGGGGGACGCGGCGCTCGCCGAGGAGGTGCGCCGGCGCGACGAGGATGTCGATCAGACCTACAATTCGATCTTCCGCGAATTCCTCACCCACATGATGGAGGATCCGCGCAACATCACCCCCTGCATGCACTACCTCTTCATCCTCAAGAATCTCGAGCGTATGGGGGACCATGTCACGGCCATCGCCGAGCAGGCGATCTTCCTCGTCACCGGCGAGATGCCCGAGGAAGAGCGGCCGAAGGCCACCGCGGTCGATCCCGATGCGCAGGCGGAGGGCTGAGAAGGCGGCTCATGCGCCGCGCCTGCGCCGGCGGGGCGGGCGGCGGACAAAAAAGGCGCCCGCGTGAACGGGCGCCAGTTGCGGAACGAGGGACAGTGAAGGGAAGCGCAAGTTCCGAATGCGCTTCCGGTTCACATGTAGGATACGCCCGGAAAGGTTAAAGAGAGATGAAGATTTTGTGAACGGTTGGTGAACATCGCTGCGCGCCGCCGTTCCGACGATCCTGCCGCTGCCCTTCGGCGCTCCCCGGGGCTGCCGTCGCCGGGCCGATGCGCGCGCGCCACCCGCACCGCGGCCGGGCACATCGAGCCGCCGTCCTCCGCCTGCCTCGGCATCTCCTGCGGCCGGATCTCGCGAACGACCGGTCGCCCGCAGCCGAAATGGTGCGCCGACGGCGAAAGTCAACCCCGGTGCAGGGCGGCGCAGGGCGGGTGGCGGGCCGCGCCGCCGCGCCCCGGCCGGTCCGCTGCGTTCAGCCGGCGTCGTTCGCGATCAACACGTCGCCGAACCTTTCGCGCAGATGACGCTTGAGCACCTTGCCGGTGGCGTTGCGCGGCAGCGGCTCGTCGAGCACGATCACCCGGTCGGGGATCTGCCAGCGGGCGACACGCCCCTCGAACATGCCGCGGATCTCGTCGGCATCGAGCGTGACACCCTCCTTCGGCACCACGAGGAGCACCGGCCGCTCGTCCCATTTGGGGTGCCGGGCGGCGATGGCGGCCGCCTCGAGCACGTCCGGGTGCCCCATGGCGATGTTCTCGAGCTCCACCGAGCTGATCCACTCTCCCCCCGACTTGATCACGTCCTTCGCCCGGTCGCGAATCTCGAGATAGCCGTCCGCGTCGATGGTGGCGACATCGCCGGTGGCGAACCAGCCGTCTTCGGTGAGGGTGGTGCCGGGTTCGGCGCCGAAATACTCCGACAGCACCCAGTGGCCCCGCACCTGGAGCTCGCCCTGGGTCGTCCCGTCATGGGGAAGGGGCCGGCCCGCATCATCGACGATCCGCATCTCGATCCCGAAGGGCGGTCGCCCCTGGGAGAGGCGCAGCGCGTGCTGTTCCTCCTCGGGCAGCGACAGGTGCCTGGCCTTGAGGGTGTTGACCGTTCCGAGCGGTGAGAGCTCGGTCATGCCCCAGGCGTGCAGCACCTCGACATCGTGCCGTTCGCGGAAGGCCTCGATCATCGCCGGCGGGCAGGCCGAGCCGCCGATGACGGTTCGCTTCAGGCTCTCGAGGCGCGAGCCGGTCTTCTCTGCGGCGATCAGCAGCCCCTGCCAGATGGTCGGCACGCCGAGGGCGAGGGAGACGCCTTCCTCGTCGATCAGCTTCACGAGGCTTTCCCCGTCGAGGAACGGGCCCGGCAGCACCAGGCGCGCGCCGGTCAGCGCCGCGGCATAGGGCGTGCCCCAGGCGTTGACGTGAAAGAGCGGCACCACGGGCAGCACGGTTTCGCGGGCCGAGATGCCGAGCGTGTCCGGCAGGGCGGAGGCAAGGGCGTGGATCAGGGTCGAACGGTGGGAGTAGAGCACGCCCTTGGGGTTGCCGGTGGTGCCGGAGGTGTAGCACAGCGAGGAAGCGGCGCGCTCGTCGATCTCGGGCCAGGGATGGTCGGCCGTCCCCTCCTCGAGCAGCTCGTCATAGAACTGCAGGTCCGGCATCCCGGCGCGGGCTTCCTCGTCGCGGCCGCCCAGAAGAACGTAATGTTCGACCGTCTCGAGCTTCGGCCGCAGCGCCTGCACCACCGGCAGGAAGGTGCGGTCGAAGAACAGCACCCGGTCGCCCGCATGGTTGAGCACATAGGCCATCTGCTCGGGAAAGAGCCGCGGATTGACGGTGTGCAGCACCCGCCCTCCGCCCGAGACGCCGAAATAGCATTCGAGATGCCGACGATTGTTCCAGGCGATGGTGGCGACCCGGTCGCCGGGGCCGATGCCGTGGCCTTCGAGCGCCGAGGCGAGGCGACGGGCATTGGCGGCGATGCCGGCCCAGTCGCTGCGGCTGCGGGTGCCGTCGGTCTCGACCGAAACGATCTCGGTATCGCCGTGATGGCGGGCGGCATGGTCGATCAGCGCGCCGATGGTGAGCGGCTGATACATCATCAGGCCTTCGAGCATGGGTTCCTCCTCCTCCCTGATCCGGCCCGGCCCGTGGGAGAGCGGGGCGGGCCTCCCTGCTTCATGGTTAGCGCCAGGTGCGGGGCAGGCGCAATCGGGCCGTGGCGTCAGATCCGGGAAGCGGAGGGGCGAGGGAAGATACGCGATTCATGCAATTCGGCAGCGAATAATTCGGCTACCGTCATTCAAGACGATTCCTTCGGACAATTCTGGCTCGGCATGAGCGTCGGGAGCGCGTGTGCCGCTTCTCGGACCGGGCCGGCAGTCGCGCGGCTCGGCCCCGTCGATGGTGCGAGAGAAGGCGCAGGAAGGGCGAGGCGGCAGGTGCGACAGACCGCCACGGGCACGGTCATCCGGCCTGACATGCGCGCGCCGGGCGGCACGCGCGCGGGCCGGGTGCCGGCCCGGTCGCGCGTGGACAGCCGCGCCCGACGATCGCATGACACGAGGGCCGGGCCGGCATGGGCGCCGATCAGCCGAAGAGCTCGGCAAAGCGGCCCTGCCAGAGCGCCCGCAGCTCGGCCATGGAAGCCTCGCTCGTGCCGAGGCGCAGCCGGGCCTCTTCGCCCTCGCCCTCGAAGGCGCCGACGAGCCGGAGCGCGACGCCCTCGCTTTCGCCCGCCGCGAGCAGCAGGTGGATGTCGCGCGGATCGACCGCGAGGAGATAGCGCCCCTGGTCTTCGCCGAAATGGAAGGCGACATCGCCTTCCTCGAGGCTGAGGCCGGTGCCGCCGGCGACCGCCATTTCGAAGGCGGCAAGCGCGAGCCCGCCATCGGAGATGTCGCTGGCCGCGGCGATCAGTGCCCGATGCCCGAGCACGAAGTCGCCGTGGCGCCTTTCCGCCGCCAGATCGACCGGCGGCGGCGCGCCTTCCTCGCGGCCGAACATTTCCGCCAGAAGCGCCGACTGCCCCAGATGACGGCCGCCGCCCCCGAGCAGCACCGCCAGATCGCCCGGACGGGCCGCGGCGGGGATGATGGCGTCGAGATCGTCGATCAGGCCGACGGCACCGATGGTCGGGGTCGGCAGGATCGCCTCGCCTTCGGTTTCGTTGTAGAGCGAGACATTGCCCGACACGATCGGCATGTCGAGGGCCTTGCAGGCCTCGCCGATGCCGCGGACCGCCAGCACGAACTGGCCCATGATCTCGGGCTTCTCGGGATTGCCGAAATTGAGATTGTCGGTGGCCGCGAGCGGCCGTGCGCCGGCGGCGACGAGGTTGCGGAAGGCTTCGGCCACCGCCTGCTTGCCGCCTTCGTAGGGATCGGCCGCGACATAGCGCGGGGTGACGTCGGCGGTGAAGGCGAGGGCCTTGCGCGTGCCGTGCACCCGGACGATGCCGGCCCCCTGGCCGGGGCGGCGGATGGTGTCGCCCATCACCTGGCTGTCATACTGTTCGAACACCCAGGCCTTCGAGGCATGGTTGGGCGAGGCGAGAAGCGCCCGGAGCCCCTCGATCGGGTCGATCGCGGGAACGGATGCCGGATCGAGCGGCGCGGGCGGCGGCGGCGCGATCCACGGCCGGTCGTATTCTGGGGCCTCGCCCGAGAGGGCCTTGAGCGGCAGATCGGCCTCGAGGCGGTTGCCGTGAAAGACCCGGAACCGGTCTTCGGCGATGGTCTCGCCGACGATGGCGAAATCGAGATCCCATTTCTCGAAGATGCGGCGGGCCTCCTCCTCCCTTTCGGGGTCGAGGACCATCAGCATCCGCTCCTGGCTCTCGGAGAGCATCATCTCGTAGGCCGTCATGCCCTCTTCGCGC